>Ga0070680_100002406_pt1 | contig 13858 bp, 13 predicted proteins | sample KBSC73BmetaG_FD_64672 | JGI IMG/M metagenome (GOLD analysis project Ga0070680, IMG submission 64672) | Corn rhizosphere microbial communities from Kellogg Biological Station, Michigan, USA - KBS C7-3B metaG | ecosystem: Host-associated > Plants > Roots > Rhizosphere | place: USA: Michigan...
GGACACCCCATCCTCCAACTGGATCAGCGGTCCCTGAGATGGCACAAGACACGCTCTATCCAGTTTGCCCCGGGACGTTGGTTTAGGCGTTCGGGAATTCTACTTTGGTTTGACTGAACCCAGGGGATTTGTGGCGACCAAATCAATCAAGTTCAACAGCGTTCAGGTGCTGAGGTGTCTAGCGGCAAATTGTGTTGTGCTTGCGCATCTCGTGGTGGTTGAGGGAAAGTATACCGTCGGGGAAACTCTTTTACCCGCCCGGCTGGAAGTCGCGGGCCCGATTGGGGTCTATCTGTTTTTTGTCATTTCGGGCTTCGTCATCATTCAGGCTGCATCGCGCGAGTCCTGGCGAGCATTCTTGTATGCGCGCGTGACGCGCATTTACCCGATTTATTGGATCGTTACGTCGATTGTTTTGGCGGTCTGGCTGTGGCGACCGGAGATGGTCAACGCGTCCATCAAAGGTGAGATTTCAATATGGAAATCCTATCTCCTGATTCCTCAGAAGACGCCGCCTTTGTTGGCGGTCGGTTGGACGCTGGTTTACGAGATGTACTTCTATCTCGCGGTGACAATCGTATTGGCCGCCAAGTTTCGTCCGATGGTGGTGCTGCCCATTTGGAGTGCTGCCATCGTCATCGCGTGGCTCACTGTAGCGCCCAGCCATCCCGTTCTCATCATCGTCACCAAACCAATCACGTTGCTCTTTATCTTTGGTGCTTTCCTTGGGCTTTATGTCCAGTCACGAAAAGTCCACCGCGCCCGGCAGCCCTCGCGCTTCGAAAAGCTTTTCATTCTTCTTGGCGACGCCTCGTATTCCACTTACCTCCTGCATGTCTTGATCATCTCCGCGCTCTGGCGGTTCGCCGGCCTGTTGCCGTGGCAGGCGCCCGCGGCCTTTCTGATGGTGTTGAGTATCGTCGCGGCGAACGTCGGCGGCTTGGTGAGCTATTGGTATCTCGAGAAGCCGATTTTACGGTTCGCGAGACGGATTGCCGGCCGTCAAGACTCGCGTCCTCTTGGTCCCCATCCCGGTTGAACGTCGTTGGGCGAGGGGCCGGTGGCTGCCGGCGCATGGCCCCCGGCCAGTGCTCCATGCCGCGGTCGCGGTCGAGCAAGGCTATGGCGCGAAGAAAACACTCCGTTTACCATATGAGGGGCAGCCTCATTTCGGCCTTGTTCCAGCCCCGGTATTGTTAACAGTTGAATGACATTAAGACGATGGGGCGACCGGGGCAGCGGATCGCCGTGTAATTTTGGGGACCCGATGGGGTGGAGCGGCGATCTCGGGGCAGGATTGAGCGTGGTCGCGCGGCTCGGCGCGACGATCGGATGCTGCCTTGCGCTCGCTCAATGCGGCCAGATTTCCAGCAAACTTGATCCCAAATACGGCGTGAGCGCCAGTCCGCGCGTCGTGGAATACGGCCAGCCCGTGCCCAAGGGCGGCGGCACCTATCGTGTCGGCAAGCCCTACACGGTGGGCGGACGAACCTACAATCCCGAAGAAAACGGCCGCTACACCGCCGACGGGACCGCGTCCTGGTACGGCCGGGATTTTCACGGACGGCTGACGGCGAACGGCGAAGTTTACGACATGGATGGGATTTCGGCCGCGCATCCGACGCTGCCGATTCCAAGTTATGCGCGGGTCACAAATCTCAGCAACAAGCGCTCGATCATCGTGCGCGTGAACGATCGCGGCCCCTATCACGCCAACCGCCTGATCGACGTATCGGCGCGGACCGCCAAGCTTCTCGGTTTTTATGACTCGGGCACCGCCCAAGTCCGGGTCGATTATGTCGGACGCGCCGCTCTCGAAGGCTCCGACGATGTCCGGCTTGAGGCGACGCTTCGTAACGGGACGCCCGCACCGGGATTGCCGGAGGTGAAGCTGGCTGCCTCGTCTGCGCGCGGACCGGTGCCAACGCCGGCCGAACGGCCATTTGAACTGGGCGACAACGACAGCGCAGGACGGAGCGCCCGGAGGGCGCCGGCAACGGAAGGGACCGCTACAGCCTCCCGCCGAACTCCGTCGTCCAGATCCAACACCTTCGCGTCCCGCTTTGCCCCCGCGAACGGAATGCCATCCGCCACCAATGAGGCGGAGCCGATCTCCGCCTTTGCCGGCCCAACGTCGTCGGGTGGGGCGGTGATGAACGGCCGCGGGCTCTATTAGCCGGCCCGCTGACCGGCTATTTTAAAGCCGCCGAAGGCTTGTGCTACACAGCATGCCATCCAAAGCGGGCCGAAGGCGCGCGCAAGGAAGGCCACATGCGGCAACGCAGTTTTTTATCGTCGTTGGCTTTGGTGCTGATCCCGGTCCTCGTTCTGGGCGCGGTCACGCGCGCCGTGGGGGCACCGCTGCAAACGCTGGCGCCTCACGCGCTGCTGATCGAGGCCGAGACAGGATCGGTCCTGTTCGAAAAGGGCGCGGATGAACCGGTTGCGCCGGCAAGTCTCGCCAAACTGATGACCGTCGATGTGGTGTTCGATCAGCTCAAGACGGGCAAGATCAAGCTCGACGACGAATACATCATCAGCGAAAACGCTTGGCGCAAGGGCGGAGCGATGTCGCACAGCTCCACCATGTACGCGGTGCTGCACAGCCGTGTGAAGGTGGAGGACCTGCTCAAGGGCGTTTTGATTCAGTCCGCGAACGACGGCTGCATCGCGCTCGCGGAAGGCATCGCCGGAAATGAAACCACCTTCGTGCAGATGATGAACGCCCGCGCGAGCGAGCTTGGCCTCACCAAATCGATCTTCACCAATGTCGATGGTTTGCCCGACCCGAAAATGCGCGTGACCGCACGCGAACTGGGCCAACTGACGCGCCACATCATCCTGACCTATCCGGAATATTACCAGTGGTTCGGCGAGCGCGAATTCACCTGGAATAAAATCCGGCAGATGAACCGCAATCCGCTGCTGGGATTGGTCGGCGGCGCCGATGGTTTGAAAACCGGCTTCACCAACGAGGCCGGCTACAACCTCGTGGGTTCGGCGGTTCAGAACGATGTCCGCCTCATTGTCGTGCTTACAGGATTGCGGAATGCCAAAGAGCGCGCGGAGGAGGGCCGCAAGCTCCTGGAATGGGGGTTCAAGAACTTTGAACCCAAGCTTTTGTTCGCGGCCCGCCAGCCCATTGCCGAGGCAAAGGTCTACGGCGGGACGCAGGGCCACGTTCCGGTGGCGGCGCCGAAGTTGATCCGAATCATGGTGCCCCGCGGAACCAACGAACGCATCACCGCCAAGCTGGTCTACACGGGGCCGGTGCCGGCGCCGGTGCAGGAGGGCCAGCGCATCGGCTCCGTCGAGGTCTGGCGCGGCGAGGCCAAGGTTCTCGAAATGCCCGTCCAGGCCACCGAAAGTGTGGATGTGGGGTCCGTTTCGCAGCGCGCCTTCGATGCCGCCGCGGAACTTGTGGTCAGGCTGTTCCGTTCGGCTGCCGAACGGATATAACTCAGCGCCACCCGACCGCCGGCGAGGCGGAAACATCGGACCTGCCGGGATAGCCAGGATGCGTGGACGCTTCATCACGTTTGAGGGCGGCGAGGGTACGGGCAAGTCGACCCATGCGGCGATGCTTGCGACGCGGCTGAAATCCTTCGGCATCGGGGTGCAATTGACCCGCGAACCCGGCGGCTCGCCCGGCGCGGAGATCATGCGCCACATTTTGCTGTCCGGCGCGATTCGGCCTCTCGGGTCCGATGTCGAAGCGGTGCTGTTTGCGGCCGCGCGGGACGATCATCTCGCCACCTTGATCCGGCCGACGCTTGAGAAGGGTCGCTGGGTGGTGTGCGACCGCTTCGCCGACTCCACCCGCGTCTATCAAGGGGCCGCCGGACGGGTCGATCCCCGCGTCATTCGCGCCATGGAGCGTGTTGTGGTCGGGGACACCAAACCCGATCTGACGCTGATCCTCGACGTGCCGGCGAAGGAAGGCATGCGCCGGGCTACGGAGCGGCGCGGAACGGGAACCGTGGATCGGTTCGAATCCGAAGCGCTGGCTTTTCATGAAAAGCTTCGCGATGGCTTTCTGACGCTTGCAGCGAATGAACCGGGCCGTTGCGTGCTGATCGACGCGACGTTGTCGAAGGACGAGGTTGCCGAACAGATTTGGCGAATCGTAGCGAAGAGACTCGATCCGGCCTCCGCCCCGATCGAGTTTGAGGACGCGAACTCTTGAGTCCGACAGCGGAAACAGAGGACAGTTCAATTCCGCACCCGCGCGAGACCCGGGTGCTGTTCGGACACGCCGAGGCGGATGTCGCTCTGCTCGACGCCTATCGCAGCGGCCGTATCCCGCATGCCTGGCTGATCGGCGGGGAGCACGGCGTTGGCAAGGCGACGCTGGCGTATCGCATGGCGCGATTTGTGTTGGCTCATCCAGATCCGGCCATGCCCGAGGTTCAAAACGCGACATCGCTTGCGATTCCGCCGGACCATCCGGTGGCGCGGCACGTTGCGGGCCAGGCTCACGCGGATCTGCTGGTCCTCGAGCGGGTGATCAACGAAAAAACCGGCAAGCTGTTTACGGAAATCCGCGTGGACGATGTGCGCCGGAGCGTGCCGTTCTTCGGCTCGACCGCAGGCGAGGGCGGCTGGCGGATCGCCATCATCGATGCGGTCGAAGATCTGAACAGATCGGGCGAGAACGCGTTGCTCAAGGTGCTCGAAGAGCCGCCGCCGCGCGCGCTGTTGCTGCTGGTGAGCCACGCGCCGGGGCGCGTGCTGCCGACCATCCGCTCGCGGTGCCGAACGCTGATGTTGCGGTCGTTGTCGAGCGAGGATGTGGCACGCGCGCTGGCGGCTGCTACCGGGTCGGAAGCGGACAACGAGGATATCCAGGCCGCGGCCCGCGCCGCGGAGGGTACGGTCGGGCGTGCACTCTCGCTGCTTGAGGGCGACGCCCTTGAACTCCACCGGCAGGTCAACGATCTGCTCGCCAAATTACCGGATATCGATCCGCGGTCGTTGCACGCCTTGGGCGATAAAATCGCCGGCACCGATGCTGCGCCTTTGGCCGCGTTTGTTGACACCATCAATGCGTGGCTGAGCTTGCGCCTCAAGAGCGGACCGCAGGATGGCCGCAGCCTTGCTCGCGTGGCGGAGGCCTGGGACAGCGTCAACCGCGCGGCGCGCGATGCCGAGACTTATAACCTCGACCGCAAGCCGCTGGTGTTCTCGGTGTTCGCCCAATTATCAACAGAAACCCGGGCGTAGCAAGCTCCAGGGGCAGTGAGCGGCGATGATGGGCAGCCGGACCAATTTGCCTGTCCAGACTTTTATGATTGAATGACTTTGAAGGCTGAGGACGGGGGCGATCCTCAGGCCGGCATCCACACTTGAACCATCAGGCCGCGAAGACGGTCGATCCCGGGAGGGGCAAGATGAATCGCCGTATCAGCCGACGCACATTCGTGGCCGGCGCCGCCGCCATATCGAGCGTCAGCGCATTTCCAAAACCCTCAATCGCCCAGAGCGCGCCGATGAAGATCGGCCTGCTCACGGTGAAGACCGGCCCCCTCGCTGCCGGCGGCATTCACGCCGAAGAGGGAATCACCGCGTTTCTGCGGGAGAAGAATTTCACGCTTGCTGGCCGCAAGGTCGAGCTTCTTGTGGCCGACACCGGAGGCAATCCCGCCGGGGCCAAAAATAAAGCGCAGGAGCTTGTCGAGCGCGACAAGGTCAACGTCGTCCTCGGTCCGTTTGCCGCATTCGAACTGCTGGCGACGCTCGATTATCTCGCGCAGGCCAAGATGCCGACGCTGGCCTTCGCCGGCGCCGACGACGTCACGCAGCGCAAGGGCAACGCATATCTGACGCGAACCTCCTACACGTCGTCGCAGTGCCTCTATCCGCTGGGTGAATACGTCAGCAAGGAAATGAAGCTGAAAAGCGCTGCAACCATCGCGGACGATTTTGCCTTCGGTTACGAGCAGATCGGTGGCTTTCAGCGCGTGCTTGAAGATGACGGCGGGCGCGTCGTCAAGAAGCTTTGGTCGCCGCTGAACACTGCCGATTATGCGCCGTATATCGCCCAGGTTCCGGATTGCGACGTGGTTTGCGTCGGTCTTGCCGGCTCGAATCCGATCAAGTTCGTCAAGCAAGCCAAGGGCCTTGGAATCAAGCAGCAGCTGGTTGGCGGCTCAACAGTGGCCGACGACACCATCATCGGGGCCTATGGCGATGAGGCTGACGGCCTCATCAACACGAACCCCTATTCGCTGGATATCGACAGCGACGCCAACAAGCGTTTTATCGCCGCGCTCCGCAAGCACTACGGCGCCGACGTCCGGATCGGCCATTATGCCGCGTGCTTCTACATCGACGGCCAGGTCATCGAGGCGGCACTCACCAAGACCGGCGGAAAATCCGACAACCCGGACGAATTCGTCAAAGCGATCCGGTCGGTGTCGATCGATGAAACCCCGCGGGGTCCGATCAGCTTCGACGACCACGGCAATGTTGTGATCGACGTCTATGTCCGGCGCGTGGAAAAACAGGGCGGCAAGGTGGTGAACAAGACCATCAAGACGTACCACAAGGTCAGCCAGTTCTGGACGATGGACCCAAAATCGTTCCTGGAGAAGCCGGTGTTCTCGCGCGACTATCCGCCGATGAAAGGGTAGTCGGGCGGGTTGCCGGGCCCGCCGTATCGGACAGGCGAAACTCCTGCAGGATTGTCCCGCTGGAGTTTCGGTGGCCGGGGGGCTCTCTCATCCCGCGTCGTCCGGAGAGCTCAAAAGCGTCCGGGATCGGTCTCGTTCGGTGCGGTTGGTGAGCATTGCCGGGCTTTGACGTCCCGATCCGGCGTCTGTGTTTCGCTTGCGAAGGCGAGGCGCGGTTGATACCTACGGACCTGCATGTCCGAAAAGCCCCGATATTACATCACCACCGCGATTTCCTATCCCAACGGCCCACCCCATATCGGGCACGCCTATGAGGTGATCGCGACCGACTCCATCGCCCGTTTCATGCGGCTCGACGGTTACGACGTCTTTTTCCTCACCGGCACCGACGAGCACGGCCAGAAGATTCAGCAGACCGCAACACGCGAGGGGATCACCGCGCGCGAGCTTGTGGACCGCAACGTGCCGCGCTTTCAGGCGATGGTCGAGCGGATGAACTGCTCGAACGACGACTTCATCCGCACGACGCAGGAGCGGCACCACCAGTCGTCCCAGGCGATCTGGGAGCGGATGGAAAAAAACGGCGACATCTATCTCGACAAATACGCCGGCTGGTATTCCGTCCGCGACGAGGCCTATTACGCCGAAGACGAGACCCACGTTAACGAGCACAAGGTTCGCCTCTCCACCAAGACTGGAACCCCGGTCGAATGGGTGGAGGAGGAGAGCTATTTCTTCCGCCTGTCGGCCTATCAGCAGAAGCTGATCGACCTCTATACCCAGGTGCCTGATTTCGTATTGCCGCGCGAGCGCTTGAATGAAGTGGCAAGCTTTGTGCGCGGCGGGCTACAGGATCTTTCGATTTCGCGCACGACCTTCGACTGGGGCATCCGCGTCCCCGGCAACGACAAGCACATCATGTATGTGTGGGTCGATGCGCTGACGAACTACATCACGGCGGTTGACTTCCCCAATACCGACAGCCCCAAATTCAAGCGCTATTGGCCGGCCGACCTGCATGTGATCGGCAAGGATATCGTACGGTTCCATGCGGTCTATTGGCCCGCCTTCCTGATGTCCGCGGGCATTGAGGTGCCGCGTCGAATCTTCTCGCACGGCTTTCTGTTCAACCGCGGCGAAAAGATGTCCAAGTCTGTCGGCAACGTCATCGATCCGTTCACGATGACCGACACGTATGGCGTGGATCAGTTCCGCTATTTCTTCCTGCGCGAGGTGCCATTCGGCCAGGATGGCAATTACAGCCACGAAGCCATCGTCAATCGCATCAACGCGGATCTCGCCAACGACCTTGGCAATCTGGCGCAGCGTTCGCTTTCGATGATCGCCCGCCAGCTTGGCGGAACGCTGCCGACGCCGGGCGCGTTCAATGACGACGACAAGGCAATCCTTGCAGCGGCCGATGCCATGATCGGCACCGCGCGCGACCATATGAAGTCGCAGGCCCTGCATCAGGCGCTCAACGCCGTTTGGGCTGTCGTCGCCGAGGCCAACCGGTACTTCGCGGGGCAGGCGCCATGGGCGCTCGCCAAGACCGACCCGGTGCGACAGGGCACCGTGCTCTATGTCACCGCGGAGGTTCTTCGCCAGGTCGCCATCCTATGCCAACCGTTCATTCCGTCGTCCGCTGCGAAATTGCTGGATATTCTTGGGATTCCAGCGGTGGAGCGGCAGTTCGACCGTCTGGGTCGTAACGACATGCGGATTGCACCGGGGGCGGTCCTGCCGGCGCCAGCGCCGGTGTTTCCGCGCTACATCGAACCCGAAGCTGCCAAGTCCTGACGGAGACGCACACAAAACTCCATGCTCGTCGATAGCCACTGCCATCTCGATTTCCCCGACTTCAAGGACGACCTTGAGGGTGTGGTCGCGCGCGCCAAGGCTGTTGGCGTCGGCCGTTTCGTGACGATCTCGACCCGCGTTCGGCAGCAGCCGGATCTCGTCGCCATCGCCGAGCGCTTTCCTGAGGTTTATTGTTCGGTCGGCACGCATCCGCACCACGCCCACGAGGAACTGGACATCGACACCGCGCAGTTGATCGAACTCACACGCCATCCCAAGGTGGTGGCACTCGGCGAGGCGGGCCTCGATTATCACTACGACAACAGCCCGCGCGATGCGCAGGAGCAAGGCTTCCGCGCTCACATCGCGGCCGCACGCGAGACCGGATTGCCGTTGGTGATCCACGCCCGCGAAGCGGATGACGACGTGGCAAGGATTCTCCGCGATGAAATGGCGAAGGGTGCTTTCCCAGCGGTGTTGCACTGTTTCACTGCCGGACGCGATCTCGCTATCACCGGCATTGAGTTCGGTCTTTACGTCTCGTTCACCGGCATTCTGACCTTCAAGCGCTCCGACGATCTGCGTGCGATCGCGGCGGAACTGCCGGCAGACCGCGTGCTCGTGGAGACGGATTCGCCGTATCTCGCGCCGGGAAAATTCCGAGGCAAGCGGTGCGAACCGGCCTACGTGGTGGAGACCGCCAAGGTGCTTGCGGATGTGCGCGGGGTATCACCCGATGAGATCGCGCGCCAAACCACCGAGAATTTCTTCCGCCTGTTCACCAAGGTGCCGGTGCCGACCGTATGACAATGACCTTCACGATCCTCGGCTGCGGCTCGTCGATGGGCGTGCCCCGTCCGGCCCTGGGCTGGGGCGATTGCGATCCGGCCAACCCCAAGAACCGCCGGCGGCGAACGTCGTTGCTGGTCGAACGGAGCGGGCCGGGCGGCCTCACGCGCGTGCTGATCGACACCTCGCCCGATCTGCGCGAGCAACTCCTCGATGCGAAGGTGGATTGGCTCGACGGCGTTCTGATCAGCCACGAGCACGCGGACCACGTCCACGGCATCGACGATCTGCGGCCGTTGTTCGTCCGCAAGCATCGTCAGCTTGACGTGTACATGAGCGAGGCGGCCTCCAGGATCGTGCGTCCCCGGTTCGAATATTGCTTTGCCACACCCGCGGGCAGCCAATATCCGCCAATCGCCAACGAGCGCCCGATGCGGCCGGGGCACATGGTGCGCATCGAAGGGGAAGGGGGCCCCATCGAGGTTCTCCCCCTCCTTCAGCAACATGGCGACATTATTTCGTTGGGCTTTCGCTTCGGCAGTTTCGGCTATTCGTGTGACCTCAGTGATATGCCGGACGAAAGCGCCGCGGCGCTGATGGGGTTGGATGTCTGGGTGGTCGATGCGCTGCGCTACAAGCCGCACCCCAGCCATTTCAGCCTCGCCGATGCGCTGACCTGGATCGGGCGCCTCAAGCCCAAGCGTGCGATCCTGACCAATCTCCACGCCGATCTCGACTACGAGACGCTCTGCAAGACGTTGCCGTCCTATGTGGAGCCTGCTTACGACGGCATTTCGCTGACGCTGACGGCGGCATAGTTCTCACAATCCAACGCAAGAATACTCTATAATTCATTGAAAAATAACGAGTAATATTCCTCAGAAATTACTTTAAGAAAACCTCGGGGGTAGCTGTCAAAGGATCGACTGGCCGCGAATGTCTTCGGCGCGCTCAATCGTAATCAGCATCCCGATGCCAACGTCGGCACCGACGTGTTCCTGCTCTCGCTTCGGGAGTTTTGCGAAGATCGCATCGCGGATTGCGCCCGTCTCGTGCATCTCGACCTTGCCCCAGAACCGCAAAAAGCCGGATGGCAGCACGCCGTCGCGTTGGGCTTGGAAGTTGGCGTACATGACCACCACACGATTGTCGTGTTGCACGTTCTCCAACGCTGTTTTCTTCGTTCGCTCCCAATAGGCGAGATGGCCATCGTCGAACACGACAACGCTGCCCTTGGGGCCGATGTTCGGTCCGTCCTTGCCCGCGGTGGCCAGCATGCACGGATAGCCGTCCGCCCAGGCGTTGTTGATGAGGGTCTTGATCGTTTGGCTGAGGGCCATATCGCTCTCTTTCTATTCGGGTTGGCGCCGCCGCGAACGGTGATGCCAACCCGGGTAATCCATCACCGATTATAGCGACCGGACAATATCCTGCACCTTCGGCCAGGCTTCCGCGCCGCGCCCCATCATGAGCTTGAGGTAGTCGGGGTTTTCCCATTTGACCATGGCGGCGTCGAAACTGGGGCGCTGCTTGATCCTCTTGTACCACTCGACCACCTTCGGCCGGCTGTCGATCATGCCGAGGATGTTCAGGTGCTCAAGCCGCGTGATGTAGGGGGTGAATGCTGCATCCGCGATCGTGTAATTGTCGCCAACCAGCCATGTGTGCTGGGACAACGCCAACTGCATTTCATTGAGCAGCTTTTCCATCCGCTGCACCGCGACGCGGAAGTGCATGGAATCCATGCCCTTGTCGATCACGTCGCGCCGGCGTTCGCGCTTGAAGATGTTCGGAATCTGTTCCAGCATTTTCTTTCCGGCCTCGCCGCGCTCGATGTATTGATATCGGAACGCGATGCCGAAGCTCAAAATGGCGATGCAGGCGTCGTGGATGTCTTCATCCAGCTGGATGGTCCATAGCCGGACCTGCGCGCGACCCAGTGCGTCCGGCGGCATCAGCGGCGGATTGGGGAATTGCTCGTTGATATACTCGTTGATGATGTTGGATTCCTGAACCGCAACATCGTCGTGAATGAGCGTCGGTACCACCGCGCGCCGGTTGAGCTTGATGTACCAGTCCTGCTGATGTTCGCCCCCGCGCAAGTTGAGATGCCGGCTCTCCCATTCGAGACCCTTTTCCGCAAGGCACAACCGCACCTTCTGTGCGCAGGCCGACATGTCATTGTGATAAAGTGCAAGCATCGCTTGAGTATCCCTCTGCGTGAATTGCGCTCATGCCAGACTTCGCTCGCGCGAAATTGGCAGACGCGTCCCGAACCTCACGATCCGGCGGCTGGTTTGTTCAGCGTAAGCGGGGGCATTGACGGCTGTCAATATTTTACGAACAATTGTTCGATAAACGAACAGAGAGCAAATGGCAAAATTGACAAAGACCGAGCGCGGCGTCGGCACTGAGTACATTGCGGGCCTTGAGAAGGGGCTCGCCGTGATTGAAGCCTTTGGACAACGCCAGTCCGCGTTGACGGTGACCGAGGCCAGCGAGGTGGTCGGGATTTCCCGCGCTGCCGCACGGCGATGCCTGCTGACGCTTCAGCATTTGGGCTATGCCGAGTACGACGGGAAATATTACCGGCTTTCTCCTCGCGTGCTGCGGCTGGGGCATGCCTACGTGAACTCCAGTCCGCTGCCGCGCTTTGTCCAGCCCATCATCGAGGCCACGAGCGAGCGCACGCAGCGTTCGATGTCTGTGGCGGTTCTCGATGAAAGCGAGGTTCTCGTCATTGCCCGCGCGTTGGTTCGACGAAGTCTCTCCAGCGGGCTTGGCATCGGCAGCCGCCTGCCGGCTTATTGCTCGGCAAACGGTCGGGCGCTGCTATCGGAATGGTCGGACGCCGACATTCAGCGCTTGCTCAAGCAGGCGCCGATTAGGCGACTGACGGCGTACACGAAAACCAATGGATCGGACATCCTGAAGGAAATCCGGGCTGTCCGTACCCAGGGCTACGCGCTCAACGACCAGGAGGTCGAGATTGGTGTGCGCACCATCGCCGTCCCCGTGCGCTCTCGGTCGGGACAAATCGTGGCTTCGTTGAGCATGTCGGCTCCGCCGGAAGGATCGGATTCAAAAAACCTGATCAAACTGCTGCCGGAGGTCGACGCGGCTCGCAGCCGGATCGAAGCGACACTATAGAAACGCTCGCAGCGGACCCCGTTGGGATTCGGGTGTTGGATAGAGCAGGGGGCCCTCTCCTGTCATGGCCAAGCCTGGGCCGCCTCCACGGCAATCTCGGCCGGAATTTCCGCCAAACGATCCCGGCCGCGGTCCTAGTCTGTGGGCTTTTCGGCGCTGCGACGCCACGGACCATGCGGTCTGCTTGACGCGCTATCGTTGCATCCATAGCATCCCAAGTCGAACAATAGTTCGAATACCGAACAACGGGGGATAACGTGTCAAACGCACGCAGGTTATTGGGAGCCGGCATTGCCGCATTGCTGACTTTGGGATGGGGAACGGCTCAGTATGCGCGCGCCGACGATGCCTATCCCGCGCGAAAGGTGACCTTCGTCGTCGCCACGGCGCCCGGTGGCTATGCAGACGCCGTTGGCCGCATCGTTGCCGATCGCCTGAGCGCGCGCTTCCATCAAAATTTCATCGTTGAAAACCGAGGCGGCGCGGGCGGCAACATCGGCGCGAAAAACGTCATCAGCGCCGGGGGCGACGGCTACACGATCCTGGTCACGACCACCCAACTTGCGATCAACGAGACGCTTTACAAGAATAAGGGCTTCTCGACGAACGACCTGAAGGCGGTTTCCATTCCGGTGTCGGCGCCAGAGGTCATCATGGCGCATCCAAGCAATCCGGCTAAGAACCTGTCCGAACTCGTCAAGGCTGCCAAGACGACACCGCTGGTGTTTGGCAGCGCCGGCATCGGCACCGGGTCCTATATCGAGGCGCAATACCTGTTCAAGATTTTGGCCAAGATCGATACCGTCCACGTGCCGTTTCCCGGCGGCGCGCCTGCCATGAATGCCGCCCTTGGCAATCAGATTCCAGTTCTGGCGCTGACCGTGTCGCCGGCCATCGCCAGCATCAACAGCGGCGCTTTGCGTGGGCTTGGCATTGCGGCGCCGGAGCGCAAGTCGTTCGTGCCGTCGGTGCCGACCTTCGCCGAGGGCGGCTTCCCGAACTACTATGCATCGTCCTGGGTTGGCTTTTTCGTGCCGGCGAGCACCAGCCCCGATGTCGCCGAAAAGCTGAATACGGCCATCAACAGCGTGCTCAATGACGACGAGGTGAAGCGCCGGCTGACGGCTCTGGGTGCCGAGTTGATCAACACGCCGCTGCCCAAGACAACCGAGTATTTCCAAAGCGAGATGAAGCGTTGGGGCGACATGGTCCGCGCGCTGGATCTGTCCGTTACCAACTGACGAAGCAACTGAGGCGGCCCGCTGTCATGCTCCGGCAGCGGCCGCCAGGCATTATTTCTGGGGTCTGTATAAATATTCCATAATATGTCTTATGCGAATCAGCCTATGGGGCGAGTCCTGCTGCGCCCTATGCCATTTGATGCTGAGAACGCGGAACTGATTACCCTTCTTGCTGTTGTTGGAGCGGCGGGCTCGTGGAAACCGGGGCCGCTCGTTCCTTTTTCAACCCCTGAGGTAATCCCCGTG
>Ga0070680_100002410_pt1 | contig 13849 bp, 19 predicted proteins | sample KBSC73BmetaG_FD_64672 | JGI IMG/M metagenome (GOLD analysis project Ga0070680, IMG submission 64672) | Corn rhizosphere microbial communities from Kellogg Biological Station, Michigan, USA - KBS C7-3B metaG | ecosystem: Host-associated > Plants > Roots > Rhizosphere | place: USA: Michigan...
CTGATGGCCGACGGCTGATGGCCATTTGGGAGATCGTATGGCCCGAGTAGATGTGTTGATGCCTCAGATGGGTGAATCCATCGCCGAGGGCACGCTCAGCAAATGGCTCAAGAAGGTGGGCGATCCGGTAAAGCGCGACGAGCCGTTGTTCGAGATCTCGACCGACAAAGTCGATGCCGAGATCCCGGCACCGGCCGCCGGTGTGCTGGCGGAGATCAAAGTCCAGGAAGGGCAAACGGTGCCGGTGCAGACGCTGGTTGCTGTGCTCGAGACCGACGCGTCGGCGGCTGCGACGAAGCCCGCTGCCGCTGCGCCTGCTCCGGCTCCTGCGGCGCCCAAGCCCGCCCCTGCGCCCGCGCCGCCGCCCAAGCCGGAGCCTCAGCCCGCCAGCCCGCCCGCCCGCCAGCCCGCCAGCCAGCCCGTCGCCGTCAAGAGCGGTGACGGAGATGGCGGCGGTGTTCAGACAGCCGAGCAACGTCTGCGGACCAAGTCGACACCGCTCGTTCGCAAGATCGCCGCCGAACACAGCGTCGACATCTCGCGGATTCCGGGGAGTGGCTACGCCGGTCGCGTGACCAAGCAAGACATCCTCGGGTACATCGAGCGGGCTCCTGCTGCTACTCCCGCGTCCCGCGCACCGCTCACCGCGCCCTCAGGCGCTGTCGCACACCCCGCCGTTGAGCCGTGGCCCGGTGACCGCGTCGAGCCCTGGTCCAAGATTCGGAAGATCACGGCCGACCACATGGTGATGTCGAAGCGCGTGTCGGCGCACGTCGCCAGCTTCTTCGAAGTCGACTTCACGCGCGTCGCCCACTTGCGTGCGAAAGCCAAGCAGAGTTACGCCGAGCGTGGCGTCAGCCTGACCTTCCTCGCCTTCATCGCGAAAGCCTGCGCCGAGAATCTGCGCAAGCACCCCGTCGTCAACGCGGCGGTGTCTGGCGACAGCACGATTTACCGCGCCGACGTCAATATCGGCATTGCCGTCGCGCTCGATTGGGGATTGATCGTCCCGGTCATCAAACACGCCGACGAGCTGTCCCTCATCGGGATCGCGCGCGCGATCAACGATCTGGGGGAGCGGGCCCGCACCAAGAAGCTGTCCCCCGACGACATCCAGCGCGGCACGTTCACGATCACCAATCCTGGTGGGTTCGGCCCGTTCGCCGGGATTCCGATCATCAATCAGCCGCAGGTCGCGATTCTGGGGGTGGGAGCGATCGAGAAGCGCCCCAGGGTGGTCACCACGAGCGACGGCTCCGAGTCGATCGCGATTCGCACGATGGGCATGCTGACGATGTCGTACGATCATCGCGTCGTCGACGGCGCCGACGCGGACAAGTTTCTCGCCGACGTGAAGAAACTGCTGCAGGAGTTTCCCGAGGGAGCGGTGTGACAATGCCGAAAGTCCTGACCGCCGCGCGCGTGCGCGTGCCTGCGCAACACGAGACGGAGTACGTGAACACGCTGCGCGAGCTGAGCCAGTTCGCCGAAGCGCGCGGCCAGAAGATCTGGCTGTTCCGGAACGCCAAAGATCCTCGGCTGTTCATCGAGTTCTCGGAGAGTCCGACCGAGATGTCGCACCGCGCGCAGGCCTCGCGCCTGCCGGAAGAGATCAAACTCGAGCGGCGGCTGCAGACGATCGCCACTTACGCGCCGGACGCGTGGGAGCTCTGGAGCGAGGTGAGCGTATGGCCCGTCGCACGATAGCCGTCGACGGCACACGCTGGGAGGTGTACCCCTCCGGTCGCGTGACCGTCTACGGCCGTGACCAGTTCGGGCTGATATTCGAGAGCGGCACGGGGACGCAGCGCCGTCACCGCGTCACGCACTTCTCGTCCCTCGGATCCCGGCGGTCGGAGCGCGCCTTTCTCGAGCTGTCCGATCGCGCGCTGCTCGAGCTCTTCCAGGAGTCGCAGCCTGCCTGGACCGCTCCCGAGGTCTCCTACGCCGCACATTGATCTGCATTGCCATTCCACGGCGTCGGATGGGGAGTGTGAGCCACCGGAGGTTGCGCGGCGCGCGCGTGCAGTCGGGCTCATCGCGATTGCGCTGACCGACCACGACACCACCGACGGCGTCGCCGAAGCCACGCATGAGGGGGCCAAGCTCGGTGTTCGCGTGATTCCGGGCTGCGAATTCAGTGTGCGGGCACCCTGGGGCGAGCTGCACGTCCTGGCGCTGTTCCTGCCGCCGGAGAATGAACGGCTCCAGCTGTTTCTGCGCGACACCCGGGCGGCCCGGCGCCGTCGCGGCGAGCAGATTGTGGCAAAACTCCAGGGTCTGGGAGTGGCCATCGCGCTCGAGGACGTTCAGGCGCAGTTGATCGGCGGCGACGGCGGGGCGCTCGGGCGCCCGCACGTGGCCCGCGCGCTGGTCGATTGCGGCGCGTGCGACGACATCACGGATGCCTTCCGCCGCTACCTCGGGCGCGGGCGCGCGGCGTATGTCGAGAAGCCCCTGCCCAAGCTGGCCGAGGTGACCGCGCTGGTCCACGACGTGGGTGGCCTGACTTCCGCGGCGCACCTCGGCGATCACGGCAGCGAGGCGCAGCTCCGCATCTTTCAGGACCAGGGCCTCGACTGCGTGGAAGTGCGTCACCCCAGCCACCCGCCCGCGGTCGAGCAGCGGCTGATGCGCATCGCGGAACGACTCGGACTCGGCATCAGCGGCGGCTCGGACTGGCATGGAGAGAGCGAATACGGCGAGTCCCACGCGCCGCTCGGCGGCATGAAGGTCCCGGATACCTGGCTACAGCCACTCGAGCGCCGGCTCGAGCTCACCGCGAGGAAGAAGGCATGAGTGAACCGCTAGCGATCGGCAGCAAGGCGCCTCCATTCCAGGCCGCGGCCTCCGATGATCGGAGCTACGTGCTGGCCGATCTGCTCAAGAACGGGCCGGTGGCGCTGGTGTTCTATCCCGGCAACAACACCCCCGGCTGAAACCGCCAACTCTCCGCCGTGCGCGATGAGATCGAGAAGTTCAAAGCCGCAAAACTGCAGCCATTCGGCGTCAATCCCGCGAGTGTCGAGGGCCACAAGGGGTACGTCGACAAGTTCAAGTTCAACTTCCCGCTGCTTTCAGATCCCGATCGCGCCATCGCGGGCGCGTACCACGCGTTGAAGGATGACGGCAAGGGCATCCAGCGCACCGTCTACGTGATTGGGAAGGATGGCACCGTCCGGTTTGCGCAGCGTGGGGCACCCGCCGTCGCCGATATCGTCGCGGCCGTGAATGCCCGCTGACTTTCGCGGCAAGGTCGCGCTCGTCACCGGCGTGGGCCGCGTCGGGCAGATCGGTCATGCGGTGGCGCGAGGGCTGGGCCGCGCCGGCGCGAAGCTGCTGCTGGCCGATGTCAACGCCGTCGGTCTCGCCGATCGCGTCAAGGAGTTCGCCGGGGAAGGAATAGCCGCCAAATCCTCGGCCGGTGATCTCACGCAGCCCGAAGCGGCACGGGCCGCCGCGGCTGCGGCGCAGTCGCATTTCGGTGGTCTCGACGTGGTGATCAATGTCGCCGGCGGGTTCTTCAGCTACGGGCCCTTCACCGAAGTCAAGCCGGAAGCACTCGATCGCGAGATCGCCGTCAACTTCAAGACGGCGTTTTTCATGTGCCAGGCAGCGATCCCGGCGATGCTGGCACGTGGCGGCGGCGCAATCGTGAACTTTGCGTCGATCGCGGTCGTGCGCTCGCTCATGCATATGTCGGCGTACAGCGCGGCGAAGTCCGCCGTCGCGGGGCTCACCCGCGAGCTGGCCCGCGAGTATCGCGACGCCGACATTCGCGTCAATGCGGTCGCGCCCGCGACCGTGCGCACCGCCGACAACGTCGCGCAGATGAACGATCCCAAGGCGCCGCTCGTCGAGCTCGACGAGGTGGTCAACACGGTGCTCTTCCTCGCCAGCGACGAAGCGAGCGCGATCACCGGCCAGATCGTCCCCGTGACCGGGAAAGCGTACTAGTGCGCCTCGAAGGGGCCGTGGCGCTGGTGACGGGAGCGGGCCGGCGCATCGGACAAGCGATCGCCATCGGGCTCGCGCAGTCCGGCTGCGACGTCGCGGTGCATTATCACGGCTCCAAGCAGGGCGCGGAGGAAACGGCGGTCGCAGTTCGCGCCGCCGGTCGCCGCGCCGAGCTGATTCGGGGGGACTTGAGCGATCCCACCGTCGCCCGCCAGCTCGCCGATCAAGCCGCGCGCGCGTTCCGCCGCCTCGATATCGTAGTGAATTCCGCGGCGATCATGGTGCGGCAGGAAGTCGAAGAGGTCACGCCGCAAAGCTGGAATGAGACCCTCGATCTCAATCTGCGGGCCATGTTCTTCGTGTCGCAGGGCGCGATCCCGCACCTGCGCCGGGCCAAAGGGAAGATCGTGAACATCGCCGACCTCGCGGGCCTCGAACCCTGGCCGGCCTACGTGACGCATTGCGTCAGCAAAGCGGGCGTCATCATGCTCACCAAGGCGATGGCGCGCGCGCTCGCGCCCGACATCGCGGTCAACGCCATCGCTCCCGGCGCCGTGCTCTTGCCCGACGAGTGGGACGAGACCGCCCGCGAGCACCTTCGTGAGACGACGCCCCTCAAACGCCTCGGCGCGCCGGCGGATGTCGTGGCCGCCGTGCGCTTCCTGCTCAGCGGTACCGATTACGCCACCGGCACCATTCTCGTCGTGGATGGTGGGAGACTCATCCGCTGAGGGACCTCGTCGTGGTCGGTGGCGGCTGCTACGGCTCGTTCTACGCGTCGCAACTCGCGAAGGCCAAGGCCCGCGGCAAGACCGAGTACCGCACCGTCATTGTCGTCGACCGAAATCCGGATTGCCAGGCGCGCCGCGAGCTGGACGATGCTCCGGATCGACAGTTTGTCACTGCGGACTGGACCACGTTCTTCGATCGGTTTTTGACCGTCCGACCGTCCGACCGTCCGACCGACGACCAGATCGTCCCCTCACCGCACATGCCGCACCTGATGTTCGAATGGGTCCTGCGGCGCGCCCGGGCGCGGTGGCCCCAGCGCGAGGTGTCCGTCGTTCCCGTGCCCGGCTCCGTCCCGACGCCCTATGATCGGCCCAGCGCTGGTGAGGACGAGACGCGCTACGTGTCATGGGCTGACTGGATCTGTCCAACGCACTGCATCGAGCCGGCGCAGTGTCCGGCGATTGGGGCGCCACGCACCTGGGAAATGGCGGATACGGTTCGTGATCTGGCCGAGCAGCTGCGCGCGAACGGGCGCGTGGTCAGCGGTCCCGCGTTGTTCGTGTGCAAGCATCAGGTTTTTGGCGTGGGAATGTTTTCGGCGGAGAGCGTGCGGGCCGGCGATCGCCTGGTGGAAGAAACCGGCGCGAAGGGGGACGCCGCTGAAATCCTGGTCGGCACGATTTCGAGCTGTCATGGGGCGCTGAACCTGTTGCGGCTGTCAGCCATCAGCAGTCAGCCGTCTGTGACTGCAGATGGCTGATGGCAGAGAGCAGATGGCGCCCGAGGACCGCCGCCGGTACCTCGAACACGCACGGGATCTCTTTAATCGAGGGGAGTTCTGGTTAGCACACGAGGCGTTGGAAACAGTCTGGCGTTCTATTATTAAGCAGGACGAGGCTCGGGCCTGGCAGGGCTTCATTCAAGCCGCCGCGGCCCTGCTGCATCGCGCCCGCGGGAATCGACATGGCACGGTGGTCGTCGGCGCGGCGGCGCTCGAGAAACTGGCCGGCCCGCAGCTTCCCGAGGTCGAGTTCGAAACCGTCGAATTCCGCGCGCAACTCGCGCGGGCCCTGGGTGGGGAGGGTGATCCCCCGCGACTGGAATTCAGAGCTTATGACTAAGCGTGTCGCACTGATTTACGACGTGGTCATCGTGGGCGCCGGTCCTGCCGGACTGTGCGCCGCGCTGTACGCCGGGCGGGGCATGCTCAAGACGGTCACCATCGAGCGCGGCGCGCCGGGCGGAGAATTGTTGAACACCGATCTGATCGAGGACTACATCGGCTTCGAAAGTATCAAAGGGTGGGAGCTCGCCCAGAAGATGGCGGAGCACGCCAAGAAGTTTGGCGCGGAGATCGTCACCGATACGGTCGAGCACATTCGCCGGGAAGCCGACGGCTGGTTCGAGGTCACCACGGCGCGCGGCGATACCTATCGCAGTCAGGCCGTGATTTTGACGGCCGGCGGCACCCCCGTAAAGCTCGGGGTGCCGGGCGAAAAGGAATACGCGGGCAAGGGCGTCTCCTACTGCGCGGTGTGCGACGGCGCGTTTTTCAAGGGCGAGCATCTCGCGGTGGTCGGCGGCGGGGATGCCGCGGTCGAGGAAGCCGACTACCTGACGCGCTACGCCCGCAAGGTGACGCTGGTGCACCGGCGCGACGAGTTCCGCGCCTCGAAAATCCTGCAAGAGCGTGCGTTTGAGAATCCCAAGATCACCGTCATCCGCAATACCACCGTGCCGGAGATCGTCGGCAATGAAAAGGGCGTCACCCACGCCGTGCTGGAAAGCACGACCTCTGGTACGCGTTCCAATCTCGACGTGGGCGGCGTATTCATCTTCGCCGGCTTCAAGCCCAACACACAGCTCGTCGATGGGCACGTCGATCACGACGCCGGCGGCTACCTCATCACCGACAACAAGATGATGACGTCCATGGCCGGGCTCTTTGCCGCGGGCGATGTGCGCAGCCAGCTCACCCGGCAGATCACCACGGCGGTCGGTGACGCGACGACGGCGGCGATCGCAGTGGAGAAATACCTCAAGGCCATCCGCGAGGGCGACGGCCGAGTGGTGGTCCATAAGTGAAGATCGTCCCGATCCCGAATGGCGTGTTTGCCGAGAACTGCTATCTCGTCGTCGATGAGCAGGCCGGCGAGTGCGCGATCGTCGATCCGGGAGAAGAGGCGGGGCTGATCCTGCACAAGGTGCGGGAGACGGGAGCCACCCCCGTCGCCATCTGGCTGACGCACGCGCATCTCGATCACGTCCTCGGCGTCGCGCGCGTCGCGCAGGAGACCGGCGTTTCGATTTGGCTCCATCCCGCCGACCGCCCGCTGTATGATGCGGTGCCCGACCAGGCGGCGTGGTTCGGCTTGGCGCCTCCCGCTCCGCTGCCCGCGCCGGATCACGAGCTGGTGCCCGGGCAACAACTCCAGGTCGGGACGACGCGCTTCCACGTGCGGCACGCACCGGGGCACTCGCCCGGCAGCGTCTGCCTGCTCGGGCCCGGCGTGGCGTTCACGGGTGACGTGTTATTTGCAGGCTCCATTGGGCGGACCGACCTCCCGGGCGGAGATTTCGAAACCCTCATCGCCAGCATCGAGCGTGAGTTGCTGACGCTCTCGGACGACACCATCGTGTACAGTGGGCATGGACCAGAAACCACCATCGGACGCGAACGAGCCTCGAATCCCTTCCTCACGGGGGTCAACCGGATCGTCTAGGACGCCGCGCTGCATGCGGTGCGGGGCGGAGGTCCGGCCGAAACCGTGGGGCTGCAAGAATCCCTGTCCGAACTGCGGGTTCATCTACCCACTCGGCGACTGCTCTGATTAATCACGTCCTCGCCATGCTTTTGCTGGCCATCGACTGCGCGACCCGCGCGTGGCGCATTCAGCTCGCCACGTGGGCCGCGGGCGGGCGCCTTTCGTTTCGCGATGCGCTGCGCCTCAACCTCTACGGCGAAGCCGCTGCCACCCTCACCCCGAATCGGTTAGGGGGAGAGCCGGCGCGCTTCCTCGGGATGACTTGGGCGGGCCTGCGAGTGGTGATGGCATTGGTGGCGCTGGGCGTGGAAGTCGCTGCCGAGTGGCCGGTCTTTGGGATCGTGGCCGTGGCGCTCGCCGGCTATTACGTCCCCGACTGGAGTGAGGCGGCCGACCGGTTCCTGAGTCACAGCCTCGCGCGCGACCTGCTCGGGATCGAGCTGATCGCGCTCGTCGCGCTGATCGTCATTTGGACGTTGCAGCGTCTGGTCCGGCCGGGGGCGATCCGTCACCGCGTGCGCCGGCAATGGCGCGTCGCGTGGGCGCACGTGCGCCGCGCGCCGTGGTGGGTCGTGTTCGGCGGCGCGCTCCTGACGGTAGTGAGCCTGGCGGCGCGCGCGCTGATTCTCCCGGCCCTCGTCTGGGGTCATCCGGATGCGCCGCCGTTCGGCGTGATGTTCTTCGGCTCGCTCGCGCTGATTCACGCCCCGCTCGTCGTACCGCTGCCGTCGGGCGGAGGCGGCGTCGAAGTCGCGTTCCTGTCGGGATTCGCCGGCGACTTCGGGCCAGGGCATCAAGTCACGATGCTGCTCCTGTGGCGATTCTACACTACCATCTTGCTGACTGTGCTGGGCATCTATCTGCTGGTGCGCACGCACGGCGTAAAAGCGGCCAAGGAGCTCTTCACCGTCGGGTGGCTGCGGCGCCGCCGCTAGGCTGCGACAAAAGTGGTAGAATCAACTCTGAGGATTACATGGGCGATTCCTGGCTCCAGACGGACGATACGCGCAGGGAGCGAAATGACACGACTGGGACCGGGTCAATGAGCCAAACCCGAATGGAACGCGACCCCCTGGGCGAGTTGCCGGTTCCAGCGGATGCGCTGTGGGGCATTCAGACCGAGCGCGCCCGCCAAAACTTCCCCATCTCCAATCTGCGACCCCTGCCGGCGTTCGTCGACGCGTGTATCTGGATCAAGAAAGCGGCGGCGCTCACCCACCGCGAGACGGGGCGCCTCGATCCCAAACTCGCCGACGCGATCATCCAGGCGGCGGACGAAGTACTGGCGGGCCAGCATCGTGACCAGTTCGTGGTCGATCCCTACCAGGCCGGCGCTGGCACCTCGCACAACATGAACTGCAACGAGGTACTCGCGAACCGCGCCAACGAGCTCCTCGGGGCCAAACGCGGCGAATACAAGCCCGTGCATCCCAACGATCACGTCAACATGGCGCAATCCACCAACGACGTGATTCCGACGGCCATCCGGCTCGGCGCGCTCTCGTTGCTGCCCGCACTCACGGAAGCCCTTGGCCGCCTCGCGCGCGCCTTCCTGGCAAAGGGCAGAGCGTTCGACGGGATCGTGAAGTCTGGACGCACGCATCTACAGGACGCGACCCCGGTGCGTCTCGGTCAGGAGTTTACCGCGTACGGACACAGCGTCGAACGGAACAGTGCGCGGATCGTCCGGTCGGCCGACGATCTCCGCGATTTAGGCATCGGCGGCACCGCCGTGGGGACCGGGCTGAACGCGGAGCCGCAATATCCCGCGAGCGTGGTCAAGCATCTGCAGGCGATGACGAAACAGCAGCTTCGTGTCGGCGCGGATCGCGTCCAGTTGATGCAGTCGATGGGGGACCCGACCGCATTCTCCGGCGCCGTGCGGACGTACGCGGCTGACCTCGGGAAGATCGCCAGCGATCTGCGCCTGATGGTATCGGGCCCGCGCACGGGCTTTGCCGAAATTCAACTGCCCGCGGTGCAACCGGGATCGAGCATCATGCCGGGAAAGGTGAATCCGTCGATCCCAGAGATGGTGAACCAGGTCTGCTTTCAGGTGATCGGGAACGACGTCACGGTAACGACGGCGGCGGAAGCGGGTCAGCTCGAGCTGAACGTGATGATGCCCGTGATCGCCCACAATCTCTTCTTCTCGATGATGATTTTGACCAATGCCTCGCGCGTCCTCGCCGAGCGCTGCGTGGAAGGGATCGAAGCGGACGAAGCGCAGTGCGCCTACTGGCTCGAACGGAGTCCCGCGCTGGTCACCGCGCTCGCGCCCAAGATCGGGTACGCGGAAGCGGCCAAGCTCGCGAAAGAAGCAGTCGCGAAGAACGTCACGGTGCGGCAGCTCGTGATTGAGAAAGGCCTGTTGAAGGGCAAGGAGCTCGATGAAGTGCTCGACCTCCGGGCGATGACCGAGCTCGGCGTCCCCGGAGAGCGGAAGTAACCCACACCCCAGCGGAGGAAGCGCGCGCATGAACTGGATTCTTGCCGGGCTGATCGCAGGCGTCGTGGTCTACATCGTCGATTACGTGATGTGGGGCAGGGTGTTCACGACGGGGTACGAGTCGTTCGCCGATCCGCTGACGCCGGACCAGATGAAGGCGTTCATGGGGCCGGCGCTCGCCAAGTCGGCAGTATTGGCACTCGTGTTTGGTGTGGCGTTCGCGGGGTTCTACGGTCGGTTCCGTGGCAGTCTGTGGGTGCAAGGCGGCGGTCCGCTCGCCGGAATGGAGTTCGCGACCGTGCTGTGGTTGCCGACCATCCTCCTGTCGACGATGGGCGGCAGCATCTGGTGGACGCGCTTGCGCCGGCTGCATCGCGCAACAGCGATCTCGTGGTTGATTCGGATGAATGCCGCAGGTGTAGCGGTAGGCGTGCTCATGAAGTGACAGCAGTCACGGCAGGGGCGGGCGCGTTGAGATAAAAGTTTTGTATGCGGACTTTCTCGATCCTTCTCATCGCGCTCGTTGCTGTCGCCAGCCTCGGCGCCCAGCGGCGCGGACGCATTGGCCCCACCATTTCCTCGATTGCCATTGACGACGGATCCGGCAGCAGTCACTCGTACAGCTCGTACGGGGCAAGCCTCGCGCTGCTCTCCGGGGATGACGGGGAGATCGGGATCGGCGCATCGCGCTACGACGACCTGTCGAGCAACAGCTGCGTCCGGCAGATGACGTTCTACGGTGTCGAGACCAACTACTATCCCGTCGGTCCGAAGGGCATCGCCCCATACGCGTCGACAGCACTCGGTCTCGCGCGCGTCACGGATCAAGACGCCGGCCTGCTTGGCATTTGTTCGACTGCCACAGCGACCAACGAGCTCGGCTTCGGTTTCGGCATGGGCGTGCGGCTGAATCTCGGCAAGCAAGCCGTCGCGCTCGTCGAAGGTCGCTTCTTTCAGGTTCCCAACAGCGCCATACAGGCCCTCGAGGCGCGCGGGAATGTTTCGCTCGCGTTCGGAAGCCCACGCAATACGAACATGGAGAACGGCACGTTAGGTCCTGCGGTCAGCATCTTGCCGCGGTTGAGTGGGCCAATGGAGGCCCGCGGCCCGGCGTTCGGGGTACGGTTTCGCCGCAACACCAAGAAGGCGGGAGTTCTAGGACTACAGATCGACTACGCGCCGCTCCGCATTGCCGGTTGTTCCAGCGATTGCGAGCCCGACGCCATCCTCTTTGCGCCCGGCTATGAGCCGTCGGTGCGCACTGGGTGGGGTCGCCTGTATCTCGATCTGGGATTTATCCTCGCCGGTTTTCCCAAGGTGGGCCCCGATCGGGGCCTCTCGCAGGGCGCCCACGGCGGCATCGGGGCGGACATCTTCAGCGGTTCCGCGATCATGTGGAACGTGAACGCACGCGCGCTATGGATCCAGCGGAACACGAATGAGAACATGTTCTTGCTCCAGGCGGGGGTGGGCATCAGCCCGCAGCTGAAGTAGCGAGCCATTGAATCCCGATAACGGCTCTCGCATATTCTCCCCATGCGTGTTACCACCTGGGCCGAATACGGCTTAATCGTTTCGATCCATCTCGCCCGCCGGGCGGGGCAGGGTCCCGTCGCGGCGCGCGAGCTTTCTGAACAGGAACGCCTTCCCCACGACTACGTCGAGCAGATTCTGTTGCGCCTCCGGCGTGCGGGATTGGTCGAGTCCGTTCGCGGCGCGCGCGGTGGATACCTGCTGGCCCGGGTGCCGCAGGCCGTCAGCGTGAAGGACGTCATCGAGGCGTCGGAGCATGTGACCTTCGAAGTCAACTGCGATCTTCACCGCGTCGACGACGAGCGCTGTGACCCGGGGACCGCATGCAGCATCCGGCCCGTCTGGCGGTTGCTGGAGCGGCGCATCAACGAGGTGCTCGCAAGCATCACGCTCGCCGATCTGCAGCATGCCGAGCCGGAGGTGTACCAGATCGCCGGGGTTGGCTTAGGGAACTGACGATGCTGTCCCACGAGGAGCTGCTGCGGTACTCGCGGCACCTCACCCTTCCCGATGTAGGTCTCGAAGGCCAAACCAAGCTTGGCGCGGCGCGCGTTCTCCTGATCGGCGCCGGCGGCCTCGGCTCGCCAGCCGCGTTGTATCTCGCTGCGGCCGGGGTCGGAACGATCGGGCTGGTCGACTTCGATGTGGTCGACGCCAGCAACCTGCAGCGCCAGATCGTGCACGGGACCTCGTCGATTGGCAGGCCCAAGACCGAGTCCGCGCGCGAGCGGCTGCACGACATCAACCCACACGTCACAATCGAGCCGTTCCCCAAACAGCTCACGTCCACGAACGCCCTCGAGGTGCTGCGCGACTTCGACGTGATAGTCGATGGGTCGGACAATTTTCCGACGCGCTATCTCGTCAACGATGCGTGCGTGCTGCTCGGCAAACCGAACGTATACGGGTCGATCTTTCAGTTCGACGGGCAGGTCTCGGTTTTTGACGCGAAGCGCGGTCCCTGTTATCGCTGCCTGTTCGCCGAGCCGCCGCCGCCCGATCTCGTCCCCTCGTGCGCGGAAGGCGGCGTGCTGGGTGTGCTCCCGGGCGTCATCGGGTCGCTGCAGGCGCTGGAAGTGATCAAGCTGATCGTCGGATTTGGCGAGTCCCTGATTGGACGACTGCTGCTCTTCGATGGCCGGCGCATGCAGTTCCGCGAGCTCGCGCTTGCAAAGGATCCCGCCTGTCCGGTTTGCGGTGAGCATCCCACGGTCACGACGTTGATCGACTACGAGGAATTCTGCGGCAAACGGGAAACCGGCAACGGGAAACGGGAAGACGCGGAGATTACCGCGCGCGAGCTTCAGCACGAACGCGCACACAAACCGAATCTGCTGTTGCTCGACGTGCGCGAGCCGCGTGAGGCGGCAATCGCGCACATCGAGGGCGCGCGCCTGATCCCGCTGCGAGAGCTCCCCGGCCGGTTATCCGAGCTGCCGGGGCATGGCGAGATCGTCACGTTTTGCCATCACGGCCAGCGCTCGCAACGGGCGCTCGAGATTCTGCGGGGAGCAGGATTTGGGAACGTCAGAAGTCTTGATGGCGGGATTGATGCGTGGTCACGAGAGATCGACGCCAGTGTTCCACGCTACTGAGTGCCGAAGGGGGGACTCGAACCCCCACGGGCTTGCGCCCACTGGCTCCTGAAGCCAGCGCGTCTACCAGTTCCACCACTTCGGCGTCGTTTTTTGAGGAACGGCAATCTAGATCGTTGTATAACCCCAAGTCAATGTTTATCTTGCCTCGACAGTGGAAAAAATCTCCATCGCGAGGAATCCGCGCGCCCGGCACGACTATCATCTCCTGGAAACGTGGGAGGCGGGGCTCGTGCTGACCGGCACCGAAGTGAAATCGCTGCGCGACCGCAAGGCGAGTCTCAATGAAGCCTACGCGCACGTTCGCAACGGCGAGGTGTGGCTCGAAGGGATGACGATCTCGCATTACGGACCCGGCAGCTACAACAACCCGCCGCCGGCGCGCTCCCGCAAACTGCTGCTCCATAAGCGCGAGATTCGCAAACTGCTTGGCGCCACGACGCAGAAGGGGCTGACGGTCGTCCCCCTGGAGGTGTACTTCAAAGACGGTCTCGCAAAAGTCGCGATCGCACTCGCCAAGGCAAAGAAGGCTCACGACAAGCGCGAGGATTTGAAGCGCCGTGTGGCGGAGCGTGAAATGGCACGCGTTGTGAAGGGAAGACGGGTGTGAATGCTTTCCTCCTTATGGTCGCGCTGCTGCCCCAGCAGGTGCTGATAACGACGCCGCGCGGCCAGGCCAGCATTCCCGTCACGAGCGAGCGCGGCGCCGCTGCCGTCGCCGCCGTATTGCTCTCCGGGCCACTCGGGCTGGCGCTGTCGCTCGACGGCTCTACGATCCGCGCGAGGCTCGCCGGAAGTGAGTTTGAATTCGATCTCGG
>Ga0070680_100002413_pt1 | contig 13846 bp, 13 predicted proteins | sample KBSC73BmetaG_FD_64672 | JGI IMG/M metagenome (GOLD analysis project Ga0070680, IMG submission 64672) | Corn rhizosphere microbial communities from Kellogg Biological Station, Michigan, USA - KBS C7-3B metaG | ecosystem: Host-associated > Plants > Roots > Rhizosphere | place: USA: Michigan...
GGTCTCGCTGCGGGTGCTGGCCGCCGAGGACAACAGCATGAACCAGCTCGTGCTGCGGACCTTGCTCGAACAGATCGGGGTCGAGCCGGTGATCGTGGGCAACGGGCGCGACGCGGTCGCGGCCTGGGCGCGCGAGCCTTGGGACCTGATCCTGATGGACGTCCAGATGCCGGAGATGGACGGCCCGACGGCCACGGGGGTGATCCGCGCCCGCGAGCGCGCCGAGCGCCGGTCGCGCACGCCGATCGTGGCGCTCACGGCCAACGCCATGGCCCATCAGGTGGCCGAGTACCTGCATTCGGGCATGGACGACTTCGTGGCCAAGCCGATCGAGGCGGGCCGCCTCTATGCGGTGATCCAGTCGGCGATCGAGAAGGCGCAGGGCGGCGCGGCCAGCGCCGCCGCCTGACGAACGCGAGCGCCCTCCCGGCGGCGGGTGTGTGGAACACCGCCGGGAGAACGCCCGCCCGCTCGCGAGCGGAGGGGTCAGGCCGCTTGGCCGAACTCGAAACCGCTGAGCGCCACGTCCATCGCGACGTCGCGGAAGACCTGCCGTCCGGGCTCGCCCTGCGCTGCGCCGGCGGCGACGAACAGCGGCGCCAGATGTTCCTCCCGCGGATGGGCTTCGCGGGCGTAGGGCGCCTGGTCCCAGTGGCGGATGGCGTCGTCGCGCCCGGCCGGATCGGCCATGGCCGCGGCCAGCCACGCGTCGAAGGCCTGCGACCTGGCCGTGAACGCCGGCGTGAACCCGCGCATGTTGTGCCAGCTCATGCCCGACCCCACGATCAGCACGCCTTCATCCCGCAGGGGCGACAGCGCGCGGCCGGCGGCGAGGTGGGCCTGCGGATCCAGGTCGTCGCGCAGGGAAAGCTGCACCACGGGAATGTCGGCCTGCGGCGTCGCCAGCAGCAGGGGCACGAACACGCCGTGGTCGTAGCCGCGCTCCGCATCCTCGGCCGTGGGGAAGCCGGCTGCCCCCAGCAGTTCGCGCACCCGCGCGGCCAGCGCCGGCGAGCCCGGGGCGTCGAAGCGCAGGCGGTAGGTCTCTTCCGGGAAACCATAGTAGTCGAACAGCATCGGCGGGCGCTCGGCCGAGCCCACGGTGAACTGCGGCGCCTCCCAATGGCCGGAGACCACCAGGATCGCCTTGGGCCGCTCGGGCAGGCCCGCCACCAGGCCCTTCAGCCAGGCGGCGGTCTTGTCCCAGGTGTCGGCCGGCCCGCGGGTCCACGGCATGAAGAAGCAGGGCCCCGCGCCATGCGGGATGAAGACGGTGGGCAGGGTCATGGCGTTCAGGCCAGGTGCCGTTCGATGCCGTCGGCGAAGGTCTGGGCGAAGCCTGCGAGGAACTCGCGGGTGCTTTCGTTGACCAGTTCGCCATTCGCGTCGAAGAGCTGGGCCACGCCGCCGACGTAGGTCTCCGGCTGGTTCACCGTCGGCACGTTCAGGAAGACAAGGGACTGGCGAAGCTGGTGATAGGCGCCGAAGCCGCCGATGGCCCCGGGCGAATTGCTGACCACTGCGGCCGGCTTGGCGTTCCAGACGCTCGCGCCATAGGGCCGCGAGCCCACGTCGATGGCGTTCTTCAGCACGCCGGGGAGGCCGCGGTTGTACTCGGGGGTCACGAACAGCACCGCGTCGGCGGCCTTGATGCGCTCGCGGAAGGCCGTCCATTCGGCGGTCGGCGTGGCCTCGAGGTCCTGGTTGAAATGCTGGAGCTGGCCGATATCGACGAAATCGAACGTCAGGTTGGCGGGCGCGACGGCGGCGATCGCCTTGGCGAGCTTGCGGCTGAACGACTCCTTGCGGAGGCTGCCGACCAAGACGGCGACGGTGCGGGCTTGGGCCATGTCTCGAACTCCTGGGCTGTTGTTGATGTGTGAAATGGACCCGCGCCCGGACGTTGATAATCCAGCGCCTACGCATAAGTATGTTTCCGGTCAGGAACTAATCGTATGGACCGGTTCGACGAGATCAACGCCTTCGCCGCAGTCGCGGATGCGCGCAGCTTCACGCAAGGGGCGCGGCGGCTGGGCGTGTCCAGCGCGCAGGTGTCGAAGCTCGTCGCGCGGCTGGAGAACCGGCTGGGCGCTCGCCTGCTCAACAGAACGACGCGCGACGTCTCGCTGACCGACACCGGCCGCGCGTACCTGGAACGGGCGCGCGTCCTGCTGGAGGACTTCCAGGCGCTGGAAGGCTCGGTGCGCGACCAGAGCGGGCCTCGCGGCCTCCTCAAGGTGTCGGCGCCGGTCTCCTTCGGGGCCAGCCAGCTCACCCCGGCGCTCCTGGACTTCGCCGCCGCCTATCCCGAGGTGTCGCTGGACGTTTCCTCGACGGACCGCATGGTCAACCTGGTGGAAGAGGGCTTCGATGTGGGCGTGCGCATCGGCCAGCTCGCCGACTCCTCGGTGATTGCGCGCAAGCTCGCGGCCGTGCGGATGGTGACCTGCGCCTCGCCCGACTACCTTCAGGCCGCGGGCGCGCCCGCCACGCCGCAGGATCTCGCGCGGCACGAGGCGATCCTCGACAGCAACCTGCGCGACCCGTTCGTCTGGAGCTATGGCGAGAGCGGCGAGCCATATGAGGTCCGCGTCCACGGCCGGCTGAAATTCGGCGGGGCCGACGCCTGCGTGGCCGCCGCGCGCCGCGGGCTGGGCGTCACCCGGACGCCCGCCTTCGCCGCGGCCGACGACCTGCGCGCCGGGCGGCTCACGCCGCTGCTCTGCGCCTACGAGCCGCAACTGATCCATGTCCACGCCGTCTATCCGCATGCGCGGCACCTGGCCGCCAAGGTCCGGGTGTTCGTGGATTTCCTGGCGGCGCGCTATGCGGGCGAGCCGGAGTGGCATCAGGGCTGGGGCGAGACGCACCCGGCGGCGGGCTAGGGTGTCATCCTGAGGCTAGGCTTCGCTATCCTCCTCCCCTTTTGGGAGGAGAGGCGACTCTAGGCTCTACCGCCCCTTCGCGGCCGCCCGCTGGGCGAGGTAGCGGGCCATGGCGGCCGCGGGTTCGTCGGTGGTCCAGGCGGCCTCGAAGGCGTCGACGCCCGCGGCGATCGCCTGGCTCATCGGCAGATCTTCCCATTTGCGGATCAGCGCCTTCTGGAGCCGCAAGGCCGTGGGCTCAGCCTCCAGCAGCTTGTCCAGCAGGTCCTCCACCGCGGTTTCCAGCGCGGCCTGCAGGTAGACCTCCTCCACCAGGCCCCAGGTCAGGGCCTCCGAGGCGCCGAAGATCTCGCCGGTCATGAGGATGCGGCGGGTGCGGCCCCAGCCGATCAGCGAGGGGAGCAGGGCGGCCTCCACCACGGACGGGATGCCCAGCTGCACCTCCGGCATCCCGAACCTGGCCAGGTCGGAGCAGAGGCGCAGGTCGCAAGCGGCCGCGACCTCCAGGCCCGCGCCGAGGCACCAGCCGTCGACGGCGGCGATCACCGGGACCGGCAGGTCGCGGATCGCCTGGCAGCAGCCATGCACCTTCAGGATGAAGGCGCGCCCCGCTTCGGGCCCGTCGATCGCGGCCATCTCGTCGATGTTGGCGCCGCCGATGAAAGCCTTGCCGCCCGCGCCGGCGAGGACGACGGCGCGCAAGGCCGGATCGGCCGACAGGTTGCGGAACGTCTCGACGAACTGCCCCATCACCTCCGACGACAGGCTGTTCAGCTTGGCGGCGTTGTCCACGGTGACGTAGGCGACGCGGCCGCGGGGCCGGTCCTCGCGGCGGGCTGTGACGTAAGAGATCATTGTTCAGTTGGCGCTTTGATGTTTTCTTAGGGGGGCCAAAGGGAGGACACGAGAGATGGCCGACGGCAACATCACCAAGGATATCCTCTACGACGCCGTCGCGCCCGACGATTTCGAGTCCATGCTGGAGCTCGACCGCTACAACGCCCGCTCCACCGCCTTTGACAAGATCATCTCGGCGACCCACGACCATTTCTGGGACCCGCTCGACAAGAAATACATCGACTTCGACGCGCCCTGGGACATGGAGAACGAGGCGCTGCTGCCGGACGACCAGGTCGTCAGCCTGGGCGTGCCCTACGTGCTCGAGCACCTGGAGAAGACGGGCCAGAAGGCGAAGTTCATCAACGAGATGACGCTGTGGCAGTTCTCCTCGATCCTGCACGGCGAGCAGGGGGCGCTGAACCTTTCGGCTTCGCTTTGCCACGTGCTCAAGGACCAGGGCGCGCAGGAATACGCCGCCAACCAGACCCGCGAAGAGGCCCGCCACGTCACCGCCTTCGCGAAGTACATCAAGGCCCGCTGGGGCCGGCCGCGGCCGTGCGGCGTGGTGCTGCAGCAGCTCCTGGTCGACATCATCTCGGCGCCGGAGGTCTACAAGAAGATCATCGGCATGCAGATGCTGGTCGAGGGCCTGGCCATGGGCGCCTTCGCCACGGGCTTCCAGTTCAACCGCGACCCCTTGGCGCGCAAGCTCTTCCAGCTCGTCATGACCGACGAGGCCTTCCACCACAAGTTCGGGAAGATCTGGGCTGACCGGACGATCCCCAAGATGAGCCAGGCGGAGCGCGAGACCGTCGAGGACTGGGCCGCCCACTGCTTCCAGAGCCTGCTCTTCAACCTGGGCTCGCCGATCCAGCAGGCGCAGGTCTATCGCGACTTCGGCCTCGACCCTGACCGGGTGCTGGAGGGCGTCCGCGAGATCATCCAGAACGATGAGGCGCGCCGCGAGCGCCTGAAGAGCCAGACCAACATCTTCCGCGTGCTGATCAAGACCCTGCACAACGCGGGCCTGATCACCGAGCGGACGCGGGCCTTCTATGCGACCTACGTCGATATGGACGAGCTGAAGGCCGAGGGCGACAAGATGGTCGGCGACGACATCGCCGAGGAGGGGATCAAGTACCTCCAGGAGATCAACTTCAAGGACCGCGCCCGGCCTGTGACGCTCGCGGCGGAGTAGTCTCCGCCGCCGTCCCGCCAAGCTGGTCCGCCAGCATCGAGAGCGCGGTTTCCAACGCCGCGATCCGCACGCGGGCGCGTCCAACGTCGCCGAGCTCAAGCTTGCGGTGCGCCGTCGGGCGACCGCGCCGGGCGCAGCCGAAATGCACAAGCCCGGCCGGCTGGCCTGGCGCGCCTTCGGTGAAGCCGGTGATGGAGACCGCCAGGTCGGCGCGCGAACGGTCCAGGGCGCCTTCCGCCATCGCGCGGGCGGCCGGCTCGGAAACCGCGCCTTCGTCTTCGAGCATCGCGGTCGGCACGCCCAGGAGCTCGTGCTTCGCCTCGTGCGTATAGACGACGAAGCCGCGTTCGAAGGCGTGGCTCATGCCTGGGATGTCGGTGAGCAGCGACGCCAGCAGACCGCCCGTGCAACTCTCCGCCGTCGCCAGCCGCAGGCGGGCGTCGCACGCCTCGCGGAGGACGCGCTGAGCCAGCGCGTCCACCGCGGGCGGCAAGGCCGGGTCGAGAGCTTCGGCCACGGCGGCTTCGCTATTGCATGGCCTTGCCCTGGCCGCCGTCCATCTGCGCCATCAGCTCCGCCTTGCGGGATTTCAGCTGCGCGCCGACGGCCTTCATGTCCATGTCGGTCTTCTTGAGCTTCGGGAAGAGTTCCTTCTCTTCCTCCTCGACGTGGTGCTCGATCTGCTCCTGCAGGACCGTCACCTTGGCGTCGTAGAGATCGTCGCTCGGCTGCATGCCCTCGATCTCGGCGATCAGGTCCTTGGCGGCGGCATGCTCGACCACGGCTTCGTCGATCATCTCCTCGTCGTCCAGGTATTCCCGGCCCGCGGGGTAGAAGATCTCTTCCTCGATCTGGGTGTGGACCTTCAGCTCCAGGCAGATCTTGTCTGCGAGCGCTTGCTTGCGGTCCTCGTCCTTGGCCTTTTCGAATTGGCCGAACAGCTTTTCGACCTCGCGGTGGTCGGCCTTCAGCAACGCTATGGCGTCCTGGCCGCGCGCGGCGGTCGATTTGGCGGTGCTCTTGCCGGCGGATTTGCCGGTGGTGGATTTCCGGGTGCTGGAATGGGTGGCCGTTGCCATGGCGATGCTCCAATGCGCTGGGGCGATCGCGCCCCCTCTGTCCCGCTGAACCCCTTCGCCGAGCCTCGGTTCCCGCTTGATTTTCCCTGTCGGTACGGGTCGTTGGGGCCATGAACAGAGGACCTGAGGTGATCGTCGCCGGCGCCGGCGCGCTGGGGCTGAGCGTGGCGCTGAGGCTTGCCGAAACCGGCTGTCGCGTAAGCGTCCGGGACCCGGGCGAAGCGCCGAACGCATCGGCGGTGGCGGCCGGCATGCTGGCGCCGGTGTTCGAGGCCGTTCTGGACGCGGAGACCGCCGGCGACCTCGACCTGCTGCTGGCGGCGCGCAACCTGTGGCCAGCCCTCGCGGCGCGCTCCGGCGTGACGATCGACCGGTCTGGGACCGCGGCGGTCGGCTCGGAGGCGTGGCTGGTGGCGGTGCAGGCAGGCCTCACGCGGTTCGGGCTGCGCGCCGCCGACCTTCCACGCGCCATGCTGGAGGGGTTGGCGCCCGGGATCGCGCCCGGCTTGCGCGCGAGCCTGGTGCGGGAGGACTGGCGCCTGGAGCCGCGGCCGGCGTTGCAGGCCCTGCGGCGCGCGGCGCAGGCGGCCGGCGTGGACTTTCGCGATGAGCCCGTCACGGCGCGGTGCAAGGCCGATTGGCTGGTGATCGCGACCGGCGCCGGCCAGGCGCTGGCGGAGGTCGCGCCTGAACTGGCCGTGCTCTCGCCGATCAAGGGGCAGCTCCTGCGCTTCCCCGGAAGGAACGATGGGCGGATCAGCCTGCGGGGCGAGGGCGTCTACGCCGTGCCGGGGCGCGAAGGTCTGGCCATCGGGGCGACGATGGAGCCGGGCGTGTCCGACGCCAGGATCGATCCCGCCGCCCTGGAGCCGCTCGCCAGGGCGGGGGCGCAGCTCTTCCCGGCGCTGCAGGGGGAGGCCTTCACGGCTGCGGCGGGCGTGCGCGCCGCGACGCCGGACGGCCTGCCGATGGTCGGCCTGTCCGCCGCGCCGGGCGTGGTCCTGGCTGTCGGCGCCCGGCGCAACGGCTGGCTGCTCGCCCCGCTGGCCGCCCAGGTCGCCGCGGCTTGCGTGACTGGGGGCGATCCGGGGGCCTATGCGCGGCGTCTCGATCCGGGCAGGTTCGGCGGCAAGGGGAGGGCGGCATGAACGGCTTCTGGTTCACCGACGAGCAGCAGGCGATCCGCGACGGGGTCTTAAAGCTCTGCGCCCGGTTCGACGCGGACTATTGGCGGCGCACCGACGAGACGGGCGAGTTCCCGGAAGCCTTCGTCGCGGCGATGGCTGAGGCCGGCTGGCTGGGCGCGGCGATGCCGGTCGAGCTGGGCGGCTCGGGCCTGGGCGTCACCGAGGCCGCGATCGCCATGCAGGCGGTGGCCGAAAGCGGGGCGGGGTTTTCCGGCGCCAGCGCGCTGCACCTGAACATCTTCGGCCCGATGCCGCTGGCGAAGTTCGGGACCGACGAACAGAAGCAGAAGCTGATCCCGCGGCTGATCAGCGGCCAGGACAAGATGTGCTTCGGGGTGACCGAGCCCGACGCCGGCCTCGACACCACCAGCCTGACGACTCGCGCGGTCCGCACCAACGACGGCTACGTCATTCGCGGCCGCAAGATGTGGACGACGATGGCCCAGCGGGCGACCAAGATGCTGATCGTGGCCCGCACCACGCCGCGCGCCGAGGTCAGGAAGGCGACCGACGGCATCAGCCTGTTCTACGTCGACTTCGACCGCGAGAAGATCCAGGCGACGCCGATCCCGAAGATGGGCCGCAAGGCGGTGGAGTCGAACGCGGTCTTCATCGACGACCTGCACGCGCCGGCCGACGCCCTGGTGGGCGAGGAGGGCAAGGGCTTCCACTACCTGCTGGAGGGTCTCAACCCCGAGCGGGTGCTGATCGGCGCGGAGGCGGTCGGGCTCGGCCGCGCGGCGCTGAAAAAGGCGGCGGGCTACGCGAAGGAGCGCGTGGTGTTCGGCCGCCCGATCGGGCAGAACCAGGGGGTCGCCCACCCGCTGGCCCGCGCCTGGGCGGAGCTGGAGGCCGCCAACCTGATGGCCTTCAAGGCCGCCGCGCTCTACGACGCCGGGCGCGAATGCGGGGCCGAGGCGAACGCGGCGAAGTACCTCGGCGGAGAGGCCGGGTTCCGGGCCTGCGAGGCCGCGGTGATGGCCCACGGCGGCATGGGCTACGCCAAGGAATTCGACGTCGAACGCTATTTCCGCGAGGCCATGATCGCGCGGCTCGCCCCGGTCAGCCGCGAGATGATCTTCAACTACATCGCCGAACGCGTGCTGGGCCTGCCGAAAAGCTACTGAGGGCGCGTCATTTGACGGCGAAGCGGATCGGCACCTGGACCGTGGCGCCGTCGACCGCCTGGCCGTCCAGGGTCTGCGGGTTCATCCGGAAGAAGCGGGCGAGCTTCAGCGCGGCGGCCCCGAAGCCCGCCCCGGCGGGGGCCTCGGCCGCGATCGTGCAATCGTGGACGCTTCCCGAAGCGGCGACCTGGCAGGCCAGGGTCGCCGCACCGCCGATTTCGCGCCGGAGCGCGCCTTCCGGATAGACGTGGGCCATCTCCTCGCCCGAGGGGCGGCGCAGCCAGCTCGGGCTCCTGATCTCATGGCGCGCCTGCGGCGGGTCGGCCGGCGGCGCCACTGGGGCGATCGCCTCGATCGGCCTGAAGGCCTGTGGCGGGGCGTCGATTGGCGGCAGCTTGACGGGCAGGGGATCGAGCGACGGCGTGTCGCGGACGACGGGCGGATGCAGGGTTGTGCGCGGCTTCTCAACAGGCGCAGGCGGCTGCGGCTTCTTCGGCGTGAAGATGGAGGCGATGATCGGCGGGTCCTCGATCTGGCGCGTCACCGCCGGCGGGTTGAACTTGGCATAGGCCAGGTAGGCCAGGGCGCAGGCGTGCAGGGCCAGGGAGACGCCGATCGCCATGCGGATGTGCGGCGGCAGGCGGCGCGCGCCGCGGAGCTCGATGTCGAAGGGCAGAGCCTGACGGATCACCATGGCGAACTCCCAGCAATTTCACATCCGTAATAAACTACATGTGTGAAATTCCGTCAAGGCGTCGCATCACTGGCTGAACCGCCGGTTCCGTCGCCGTTCATGTTCGCAGAGCCATGTTCGGGGACCCCACTGGAACAGTGAAGTTGCCCGAGGGTTTTGACATCATGACCTACCGCCGCGTCCTTCTCACCGCCGCCGCGACCAGCCTCATGCTGGCCGCGTGCAACCAGAAACCTGCCGCCCCGGTGACCGGCGCGCCGATCGCGAGCCTTCCGCTGGCCGAGGCCGCGCCGCCGCCGGAAGTCGTGGCGCCGGCCGCCGACCAGTTGCCGCCCGCGCCCCCGATCCGCCGCGTGGCGACCGCGCCGCGGCCGGTCTACAGCTACATCGACGCGGCCTATGAGCTGGGCGACGCCTTCGCCGACAGTCCGCCGGACTACACGATCGACTACGACGGCGAGCGGCCCTGGGTCTGGCGCTCCGGCGGCGGCGAGTATCGCGTGGTCGAGCAGACCCCCTACGGCATCCGCGAGTATTTCTACCGCGGCGACAGCGACTATCCGTTCCTGATCCGCGACACCGACTATTCCTACGCCTACGACGACGGCGCCCTGGTCGAGGTGTTCGACAGCTATGGGCGGCCGTACCGCAACTATGGCCCGACGCAGATCGACTATGCGTCGCGCTACCTGAACCGCGCGCGCAGGCTCTATTACGCGGCGTTGCACGAACAGCGGCAGGCCGCCTACGCCGCCAACTGGCGCGAACACCGCGATGTGGTGCTGGCGCCGCAGCGCCAATGGGCGGCCGAGCAGCAGCGCAACGACGACTGGCGCCGCTGGCGCGAGCAGCGCGCGACGCAGCCGCAGTTCCAGACGCGGCAGGTGAGCTTCGATCGCGAGCGGGCGCAGCGGCAGGCCTACGCCGCCCGGCTCGCGCCGGTGATCGCCGCCGCCGCGCCGCCCCGCCGCGAGCCTGGTCGTCAGGCCCAGGCGCAGGCGCAGGCCCAGGCGCAGGCGCAGGCGCAGAGGCAGGTCCAGGAGGCGGCCCGGGCCCAGGCGCAGGCCCAACGGCAGGCGCAGATCGCGACGGCGGCGAGGTCGGGACCGGACCAGCAACGCGCCGCTCAGCAGCTTGCCGCCCAGGCCGGGGCGCGGGACGAAGGCCGCCGCCAACAGGCTCAGGCTCAGGCTCAGGCTCAGGCCGAAGTCCAGGCCCGCGCGCAGCAACGCGCCGAGGCCCAGGCGCAGCGGATCCAGAACCAGGCCGGACGCCAGAGGGCTGAACAGGCGCAGGCCGCTCGCGCCGAGCGTGAGCGGCAGCAGGGCCAGGCTCACGAGCAACAAGCCCTGCAGGCTCAGGCGAAGGCGCAACGTGACGTCGCGCGCCAACAGGCGGAGCGCGCGACGGCCGATCGCGCGGCCCACGCCCAGCAGCAGGCCCAGGCTCAGGCGCGTGACCAGCAGCGCGCCCAGGCGCAGGCTCAACGAGCCCAGGCCCAGCGGGAACAGGCCCAGCGGGGCCAGGCCCAGCAAGCCCAGGCGGCGCATGAGCGGCGGCAGCAGGCGGCCCAGGCCCAGGCTCAGGCCCGCGACCAGCAGCGCGCGCAGGCCGCGCAGCAGCGGGACGCCGCGCGCCAACAGGCCCAGCAGGCGCAGGGGCGTGAACAGCAGCAGGCCCAGCGGGCGGCCGAGCGCCAGCAAGCCCAGGCCGCTCGGCAACAGGCGCAGCAGGCCCAGGCTCAGCAGCGCCAGGAGGCCCAGGCGGCGGCCGAGCACGGCCGGCAAGCGGCCGCCCGCGCCCAGCAAGCCCAGGCCGAGCGGCAGCAGGCTCAGCAGGCCCAGGCTCAGCAGCGCGAGCAGGCCCAGGCCGCGCGGCAACAGGCGCAGCAGGCCCAGGCTCAGCAGCGTCAGCAGGCGCAGGCGGCGGCCGAGCACGCTCGGCAAGCGGCCGCCCACGCCCAACAGGCCGCCCGTGGCCAGGGCGGCGGCAAGCCTCCGCCCAAAGACAAGGATCACCCCGAGAAGTAGCGGCCGCCCCGGCAGCGAAGCCTGATCGACGAACTCGATCCGATGACGCAAGACTAGGCGAACGGATCGGGAGCGTGGACATGCTGAAAGCCGCCGCGATGATCGTCGGGGCCTGGCTCGCCGTCACCGCCAGCGCCGCGGCGCAGGAGGCTGCGAAACCAGCGACGCCCTGGACGGTCCCCACGGACGCCGAGATCCGCCAGATCCTGGTCAAGCGGATCGACGTCGAGCAGCGGGGCGTGGGCGTCGTCGTGGGCGTCATCGATGCGCACGGCCGGCGGGTGGTGGCCTATGGCCGGTCCCACCGCGGCGATCCACGGCCGCTCGACGCGAACACGATCTTCGAGATCGGTTCGATGACCAAGGTGTTCACCTCGCTGCTGCTCAGCGACATGGTCCAGAAGGACGAGGTGAAGCTCGACGATCCGGTGGCCATGTACCTGCCGTCCACCGTCACCATGCCGCAGCGGGGCGGCAAGCAGATCACGCTCATCGACTTGGCGACCCACACCTCCGGCCTGCCGCGCATGCCGACGAACTTCACGCCGAAGGATCCGGCCAATCCCTACGCCGACTACACTGTCGAGCAGATGTACCAGTTCCTCAGCGGCTACACGCTGACGCGCGATATCGGCGGCAAGTATGAATATTCCAACCTCGGCGGCGGCTTGCTGGGGCATGTGCTCGCCCGCCGCGCCGGCGTCGACTACGAGACCCTGGTCCGCCAGCGGATCACCGGCCCGCTGAAGATGACGGACACGGTCATCACCCTATCGCCACCACAGCAGGCGCGCCTGGCCAAGGGCCACGACATGTCGCTCGAGCCCACCGCCAACTGGGACCTGCCGACGCTGGCGGGCGCGGGGGCCCTGCGTTCCGACGCCAAGGACATCCTGACCTTCCTGGGCGCCGAGCTCGGTTATGTGCGCTCGCCGCTTCAGGCGGCGATGAAGGCGCAGATCGAGCCCCGCCGCCCCGCCGGCTCGCCGGTCATGTCCGTGGCGCTCGGCTGGCACGTCCTGTCGCCGCCGGGCAAGGACCTGATCGTCTGGCACAATGGCGGCACCGGCGGCTACCGCACCTTTATGGGCTTCGACCCGAAGGCTGGCGTGGGCTTGGTGGTGCTGACCAATGCGGCGACCGCCGTGGGCGGCGACGACATCGGCTTCCATCTGCTGGGCGGAGCGCCGCTGTCGCCCGCGCCCGCCGTGCATCACGCGGTGGCGGTGAACGGCAAGGCGCTGGAGGCCGTCGTCGGCCGCTACCAGTTCGCGCCGAAGGTGTTCCTCAAGGTCACCCGCGACGGCGAAAAGCTGTCGGCGCAGCTCACCGGCCAGCCGCCGGCGCGGATCTATCCGGAGGCGCCGACGAAGTTCTTCTGGAAGGTGGCGGACGCCCAGGTGACCTTCGAGATCGGGGCCGACGGCCTGGCCTCGACGGCGACGCTGCATCAGAACGGCCGCGACATTGCGGGCAAGCGGGTGGGGGACGGGCCCGTCTGAAGGCGTCCATCTTTACCATGGTTAGCGCCGCGTTAACCACGATCGTTCAGGACTCCGAGTCATGGCGATCCAGGGAATCCGGGGCGTGGTGGAGGCGGCGATCCAGCGCGCCTCCCAGGCGACGGGCGTCGATTTCTCGTTCCTGATGAAGACGGCCGGGCGCGAAAGCGGGATGAACCCGTCGGCCAAGGCTCGCGGTTCGTCGGCGACGGGGCTGTTCCAGTTCGTCGAGCAGACCTGGCTCTCCACGCTCAAGCAGCACGGCGCCAAGCACGGCTACGCACGCTATGCGGAGCTGATCACCAAGGGGTCGGACGGGCGCTATCACGTGGCCGGCGACGAAGCGCGCCGGGCGGTGATGGACCTGCGGCTCGATCCGCACGCGGCGTCGCTGATGGCGGGCGAGCTCACCTCCGATTCAGCGGCCTACCTGAAGGGGCGCACCGGCCGCGCCCCGACCGCGGGCGAACTCTACGCCGCGCATTTCCTCGGTCCGCAGGGCTCGGCAAAGCTGATCGAGGCGGTGCAGACCAGGCCCGGCGCGACCGCCGCCCAGCTGTTCCCCGACGCCGCCCACGCCAACAAGGCGATCTTCTATCGCGACGGCCGCGCGGCCACGGTGGGCGAGGTCTACGCCAACCTGACCAAGACCGCCGGTGCGGCCATGCCGATCGAGCCCTCCACGCCCGCGCCGTCGCAGGACGGCGGCTTCATCCAGTACGCCTCCGCCCGCCAGGCGGACCACCAGCGCCAGCAGGAGGAGTTGATCTCGCTCATCCTGCGCGGCGCCCAGCCCAGCGACCAGACCGGCATCGGCAGCCGGCTGACCGGCTCGATGTTCACCAGCGAGATGCTGCGCGTGCTGTCGGAGAGCCGCCGAGGCTAGGCGCGGCGGACCCAGGGCGGACCGCGCGTGACAGGCGCTCGCCATGGGCCGATAGTCGGCGGCGGGGCCCGGCCCAGAGGCCCCGCGGAGGACATCCCATGGCCTATGCGCCAGCGCACCGCGCATTCTACGACGCCGACAGCCACATCATGGAGCTGCCGGATTTCCTGAAGAAGTACGCCGACCCTGGGCTGCGCGACGAGATGCCGGAGGTGAGCTACGCCGCCTCCCTGGTCACCGACGAGGAGGTGGCGGTGATCGTGGGCCAGGGGAGCCGGCACAGCGCCGAGCACGTCGCCGCCCAGATCGCGCTCGGCGACCGGCTGATCGAAAGCTCCAAGGAAATCCAGGCGCTGGGCGCCTTCGACCGCGACGACCGCAGCAAGGCGCTGGACCTCCTGGGCTTCAAGAAGCAGCT
>Ga0070680_100002424_pt1 | contig 13818 bp, 11 predicted proteins | sample KBSC73BmetaG_FD_64672 | JGI IMG/M metagenome (GOLD analysis project Ga0070680, IMG submission 64672) | Corn rhizosphere microbial communities from Kellogg Biological Station, Michigan, USA - KBS C7-3B metaG | ecosystem: Host-associated > Plants > Roots > Rhizosphere | place: USA: Michigan...
TTCGACGATGTGGGCGTCGAAATCGTCAAGTGTTCGCATCAGGGCCCCGGCGTACCGCGCGAGCTCGATCATCACGTTCACGCCAACGGAAAAGTTGGGCGACCACAGCATCGCAGTGCCGGAGTCGGCCGCCGCACGCGTCACTTCGCGCAGGGATTCGTACCAGCCGGTGGTGCCGACCACTACTGGGATGCCCGCGCGCATCGCCGCCATGATATTGGCAACCGCAGCGTCCGGCTGGGTGAACTCGACCGCCACTTCCGGATTTCCCAGCGACGCCGCGGTAATTCCGGATCCCCGCGCGCTTTCGCGCTCGCCTACCATCGCCGTGACCTGCCAGCCTTTCTCGATCGCCAGCAATCGAATGGATTGGCCCATTTTGCCATCGCCGATAACCGCCAGTCGACGCGCGCTCATCGTGCACCTCCACCGAAGAAGGCCTGGTGCAGACGCTCCATCGCCACATTCAGCTGATCTCCGTCGACGATCACCGTGAGATTGATCCCGGTCGCGCTCAGAGACATCATGTGCACCTTGATTCCGCCGAGCGCTCCGATCGCCCTGCCCATCGCGGCGCTGTCGTCGCTGATCGCGGCGCCCACTACGGCGACGATCGCCCGATCTCGCTCGACCGAGACATCGCCGAGCTGCGAAAGATCGACGACCAGCGACTCGAGGCCGGAGGGATCATCGACGGTAACCGAGACCGATATCTCCGACGTCGCAACGACGTCAACAGAGATTCCGTTCTTCTCGAAGATCTCGAATACCCGCCGCAGAAATCCGCGCGCGAACAGCATCTTCGCCGCGGCAACTTTTACGAGCGTGATCCCCGCTTTGCCGGCGATCGCGCTGACGGCCCGCCGCGGCGCGTCGAAAGTAATCCGCGTGCCGGTCCCGCCGGGGTTCCGCGAATTGTAGATGAAAACGGGAATGCCGAGTCGCACCGCCGGTGCAATTGTATTCGGGTGGAGCACCTTGGCACCGAACGATGCCAGCTCCGACGCTTCGTCGAAGCGGATCTGCGAGATCAGCTTCGAGCCTTTGACGACGCGTGGGTCGGCGGTCAGCATGCCGTCCACGTCAGTCCAGATCTCGATCGCATCGGCGTGAAGTGCCGCGCCGAGTAACGATGCGCTGTAGTCGGAGCCGCCGCGGCCGAGTGTGGTAGTAATCCCGCTCGATGTCCGCCCGATGAAGCCGCCCATCACCGGCACCTTCCCCGCGACGATCAGCGGCTGCACCACTTCGCGTGATCGCTCGGCAATGGCCTCCACCTGCGGCTCGGCGGTCATGAAATTGTCGTCGGTGACGAAAACATCCCGCGCATCGACGTGCTCCGCTTCAATGCCACGCAGCTGGAAGAACGCCGCGACCAGGTGCGATGAGAGCTGCTCGCCGAACGCCGCGATTGCATCGAAGCTGCGCGGCGTCGCGTGCCCGAGCACCGACAGCGCCTCGGCGAGGCTTGCCAGCTCGTCGAAGGTCGCGCTCATCTCTCCGGCGACCTCGGCCGCTTCGGCGGAGGTGCCGAGCAGTTTTTCGCATTCCTGAAAGTGTCGGTCGCGTAGCGATTCCACGCCGCGAAGCGCGCCGATCAAGTGGCCTTTCGCTGACTGCTCGCCGATGGCGAGCAACGAGTTGGTCGCTCCACCGAGCGCGGAGACCACGACGGCTGGCTGCCTGTCCAGGCGGCCTTTGACGATCGCGGCGGCGCGCTCGATCGCGTCGGCGTCTCCGACAGACGTGCCGCCGAACTTGACGACGATCACACGGAGTCGAAAGCGCCAGTGCTGGCGAGCAGCTCGGCGTTCAGCACCGACCCGCCCGCCGCGCCCCGCACGGTATTGTGGCCGAGCGCGACCATCCGCAGATCGAGAATCGCGTCGCGACGCACCCGGCCAACGGTCACGGTCATTCCGTTGCCCGCATTCACATCACGCTTTGCCTGCGGACGATCGGCTGCGTCGGTCACGACGATCGGCTGCGCGGGGCGGGTCGGCAGGCCCTGCGTGGCAGAGTATCCTTGCCATCCACGCATTGTCTCGATCGCGCTCTCGGGCGTCGGAACGTCGTCGAAGCCGATGGTCATGCAAATGGTGTGACCGTGCTCGACCGGGACGCGATTCGTGTGGGCGCTGACCTTGAACCCGGCGTTTCTTATTTCGCCATCCTCGTACCGGCCCAGCAGCTTGAGCATTTCGCGCTCGAGCTTTGGCTCTTCGTCCGCGATGTAGGGGATGACGTTCCCGAGAATGTCGAGCGACGGGACGCCGGGATAACCTGCCCCCGAGACTGCCTGCATCGTCGAAAGAAAGAGCTGCTTGATACCGAACTTCTGGTGCAGCGGAGCAAGCGCGACCGCCGCGACGGTTGCCGAGCAATTCGCGTTGGTGACGATGGCACCGTCCCATCCGCGCCGTTGCCGCTGGCAGTCGATGAGCGCAAGGTGATCGCCGTTCACTTCCGGAATGACGAGCGGGACGTCGGGCTCCATACGGTAGTTCTTGGCATTGCTCAGCACGAACCGACCGGCCTTGGCGAACGCCATTTCCACCTCTCCGGCGGCGGCAGCGTCGAGCGCCGAGAAGACGATCGGCGCTTTCACCCCGCCAGGATCGCAGGCAATGACTCGCATCGACTGAACCCGCGTCGGTGGCGGGCTGCCCTCGAGCCAGCGGGTCACCTCTCCGTATTTCCGGCCGGCCGAGCGCTCCGATGCGGCAAGCTCGGCGATCTCGAACCACGGGTGATCGGAGAGGAGCCGCACGAACATTTGCCCGACCGCGCCCGTCGCCCCAAGCACGGCGACCGGCCATTTCTTCTTGCGTTTCCCCGGAATCGGTGGCGGTGTCATCGGGCGAGCAACGTTTTGGCGAGCTTCTCATAGGTGTCGACGCTCGCCCGCAGCTCTTCGACATCGATGTACTCATCCGGTGTATGCGCAACGTGGATGGAGCCGGGACCGAAAAGAAGCGGCTCTCCCCAGTTTGACAGCAGAGGAATGTCCGACGTGTATGCGACGGGAACCGTCTCGAACCCCGGCACCGTCGCGAAACGCTGTGCCGGGATGTGCGATCCGAATTCGACGTCGGCATGACCACGCGCCCATTCCAGAACCATCTTCTTTATCGGCTCGACGCCCCCCGCCAGCCGAAACATGATCTCCGCTTCGGCGTGCGCGGGGATGATGTTGGCTTCAGTTCCGCCCTTGATGGTGCCGATGTTCACGGTCGTTTCGCCGAGCACGGGGTCGGACGGAAGCGGCAGCTTTCGGAGTGTCGGTAGAAGCTCGAGCATCGGCTCGATAGCCGACTTCCCGAGCTGCGGGTAGGCGGAATGGGCTTCACGTCCGCGGGTGCGAATCGTCGCGCGCAGAGATCCCTTCGCTCCGCTGGCGAGCTTGCTCTCGGTCGGCTCGCCGTTGATGAGAAAGCGGCTCGTCGTGCGAAGATTGTTTGCTGCGCGTGCGCCATCGGAGCCTTTCTCCTCGCCAACTACAAACAGTAAATCGACGCGCTTCTCCCCATCCCCGATCAAGCGGTTGGCGGCGACCAGCATCGCGGCTGCGATTCCCTTGGCGTCCGAGGACCCGCGGCCGAACAGCCTGCTGCCCTCGAGGCGCGGCGGTACAAACGGCGGAACGGTGTCGACGTGGGTCGAAAATGCGACGCCTGCCCCACCACCCGAACGGGACGCCCAGACATTCGATCGCCCGCGCGTCACCTCCTGCAGAGTGACGTTCCAGCCGCGCGCGACAAGCCATCGCGAGATAAAATCGACGACGCTCCCCTCGGAGCCCGTCGTCGATTGAATCGCCAATAGTTCGGCGGCCAGCGATACGACATCAGTCATGGGCAGAAGTTAGCGTCGTACACGAGGCGGTGTGAGTGATGCCATCACCGCCGCCGATGGGATTGTCAGCTCGCTGCGGTTACCCGCGTGAATGCGGATTGACGCGCAACACCATCCACACCCTGGGCGTGTTCGACGAACATATGCTGCAAGAGGCGGTTCGCCTCCCTGACGTAGGCATCGTGGTGCCGCTCGCCGATGTCACCGATCTCCTGCAGCGTGCGATTGCCCATCATCTTGCCGGCTTCGCGGAAGGTCTTGAAGGTGTCCTCTGCCTGCCGGGCCATTACCAGGTCAGCGATGAGGTGCTCGTAATCGCTGTCGCGCGCGGCATCGGCGAGCTCGCGCGCGACGCCGATCGCGGTGCCGACGACGCGATCCGCCAGTCCGTCAGGCCCGCCGAGCTGGGACTGTAGCTCCTCCAGCATGCGCTGGTGCTCCTGCATGTGGGGAATGTGGCGCGAACAAAGATCGCTCAGCCGCGGGTCGTCGGCCTGGGCTTCGTGATCGATCAGAGAGCGAAGAAACGTTCCGTGCTGCACGACGGCGTTGTGCACCTGACTTCTGAGAAATGCGCTGCCGTGGTCCATTCTGTCTCCAATTGCGTTTGGTGAGGCGAAGTGCACCGCGCAGCCATGCGCGGCGACTCGTAAAGAAGCGAAACTTGTGCCCGAAAAAGCTTGCATCCGGCCATGCAAACCCGTACTTTTAGTGACCCGAATACGCGCCGAAGCCTCGGCGCGTAAGTGTCGGTATGAGAGGAGTTTACATTGCCACCGGTAAGGAGGAACCTCAACAGTAGGAGGAAGGAGAAAACCGAGGTCAGACGAAAGGTCAGAATTCAGCCGATGGATCCTGCGCAACTATGCGGCAAGGGCACGTCGGTGACCCAGCTTTACCGGGTCGAAGAGACCTTCGAGCGCGGGAGAGTCCACCACCTCGTTTTTTTCGACAAGCACGGCTGGTATTGCGAGCACGGCAAACAGTGCAGTGCGGTTGGAGACGTGCAGAAATTCACCAGAAACAAACTTTAGCGACTAACAACGGATGGATGAGAGCATGATCGCAAGACAGGATGCCTACATTGAGAAGACCGACGTCTGGGCAAAGCTTTCCGCCCCCCTTCCCGCTGGTGTGATCTCCTGGCGACAGGACGGCAAAGTGACGGCACGCGACGGAAAATATTTCGCGAGATTCGTTGCCTATATCGAGGCGAACACAGTGCGTGAGAGACTCGACACCGTCGTACCCGGCGAGTGGGACCTCACGCTGGAGCTATTGCCGGTTATCGCCCCTGGGGAGGACGGGGACGGGTCACAGTATTCCTTCAAGGCGCGGCTGCAGATCCTCGGCGTCATCCGCGAGGATGTCGGTACCGGCAAGGACTACAAGCAAGCGTCGACCGACGCGTTCAAGAGGGCGGCGGTGAGATTCGGAGTCGCGAACGAGCTCTACGCCTATGAGCAGAACTGGGTCGAGATGGACGGCGACGGCAGATACGCCAAGCCGCTCGAGGATCCACAGACAGCCTACACCAGGCGATACGGCAAGCCGGGGAGCGCGGCGTCGGCCGCTGCAACAACCGGTGCGTCTGCTGTGGTGCCCACGTCGATGCTTACCGATACCGAGATGGTGAGCTGCCCGAAGTGCGGCGGGCGGATGTGGGACAACCGGCTTACGAAGCGGAACCCACGCGCGCCCGACTACAAGTGCCAGAACCGGTCATGCGACGGCGTGATCTGGCCGCCAAAGGCCACCACCAGCGGCGCGACAGAGAATCAAGATGACAAGAAGCTGGCTTCCGCTTCGGCCCTCGTCGGGACAACCGAAGAGGAGCTGCCGTTCTAGAAACAGCGCACTACCGGAAACGCGAAGAGGGTGGGCAGAAATGCCCGCCCTCTTTTTTTCTCTGCACCACCACTCCTATTTCTTCTTTGGAATGAGAAAGCATCCCGCCAGTGGATCCACGCAGACCGAGAGTGGCGAGGGCGGCAGAAGCTCCCCATCCGCCTGGGCGGGCATGGATGGGGATGTCTCGATCAGGAAATCGCGGCCAGACTTGTAAAACAGGCACGGATCGGCGCTGAAATCCTTGCGCAGCATCCGCCAGAGGATCCGCATCGCATCCCACAGGTTGCCGGGAGAAAACACACAGGCGTCGAGCAACCCATCGTCGTGAACGATGCCCTGCCCGAACGCGACCAGGTCGTTGAGTACGGCGCCAAAATTGGCGACCAGAACCGCCGACGCCGTCCGCTCGTACACTTCGCCATCCACTGTAAGCCGCAGCGAGAACTTCTGGTTCCGGATCACGGCCTTGTAGCCACCGATCACGTACGCCATGAACCCGAACCGTTTTTTGAGACGGGCCGGCGCCTCCCTGATCATCGTCGCATCCAGTCCGACGCCAACGCCGATCGCGAATCGGCGGCCGTCTCCGAGCCGCCCGAGATCCAGAGTCGCCTCGTCGCCGTCGAGGAGCATCGGCACCGCCCGGAGTGGATTGAGCGGTATGCCCAGAGTTCGAGCGACGACGTTGCCCGTACCGCCCGCCAGGACTCCGACCGGTGGTCCCCGATGCGCGAGCACACCGAGAACTTCCATGACGGTCCCGTCCCCACCCAGAGTGAAGACGGCGTCGTACTTGTGCGCGTGATCGGCGGCGAGGATGGCGGCGTGTCCAGGCGCCGCTGTCGGCATCACGTCGCAGCCCACGCCAGCTTTCGAGAACGCGTCGATTGCCTTCTGCCTTATCCGCGCGCCGCGGCGTGACGCCGGATTCACGATCAGCATCACCCGGGAGATCCTGCGCGGCATCGAGCTGCCTGAGGCGGCCTCACTCATATCGGCATTCGGTCGAAGTCGTTATCAAAACTCCCTGTCAATATGCGACTGCAGGTCCCAGATGTGTGCAGTCGGTGCCGCCGTGAACCGCCAATCGCACCTACGCCAATGAAGACTCGCACCGCTCAGTTGCGGTGCCCGAAACCACGGCGGTAACGGGACGGCGAAACGCTCGCTGGATGCGCGATGCTCGGGGCGGGGATCGAACCCGCATGGGATCTTATCCCAAGGGATTTTAAGTCCCTCGCGTCTACCGGTTTCGCCACCCGAGCCGAGAAGAAGGCCACCTGAGCAATTCCCTGCGCGATGACAAAGCTACCGGCGAAAAACCACTCGAACAAGCGCCGTTAGCGGCTCTTGAGCACCGACGAAATTCAGTTGACAAAACCTTTGACGGAATGATAACGTCTCCCCCGCCGGCGGCCGTCCCTGACTCAGACGATCGCCTTCCAGCTCTCAACACCGTGCGGAGAATCTATGCGCCGTCTTTTGGTCCGCGTTTCCACTGCAGCACTGGCTATCATCGCGACTTTTGCCACGCCCGCTAGCGCTCAGCGCGTACTGGGTGTCGGCGACGACGCCCTGGTGCTCCCCCGCGGAGTCTTTCGGATGCGCATCGTCGGTCAGTGGACCTGGTTCAACGAGCGCTACGGAATGGATACGCCGGGCCGGCCTAACGGCGCGCTCGAGCCGCTCGGAATCGACTTCACGCTCGACACCATCGGCGTGAAACAATTTCCCAACCTCGCCAGCCTTCAGGCCGGACTCCAGAGTCTGACCGGCAATCCGACCTGGTACGCGACGCTCGGCAACACCGTGGTGAACCTGCGCGATCACGTCACCGCCATCCCGCTGGTGTTCGAGGCTGGGCTGTCCAAGAAGTTTTCGATCGGTGTTCAGATTCCGTACGTGAAGACGCAGTCATCGGCTTTCTTCAGCGTCAACACCGCCGGTACCAACGGGAATCTCGGATTCAACCCCGCGCTCGCCGTCCCGGCGGCGGCCGCGCAAAATGCTGCGCTGCTCACCCAGTTCACCACCGCGGCGAATACCCTCGAGGGCTCGCTGGCCGCGTGCCAGGCGAACCCCGCTGCGTCCCCGTCATGCCCCGCCCTGCTGGCCAATCAGGCCAGCGCCCAATCGCTGATTGCCAACTCCCGCGCATTCGCCGGAGGAGTCAACCAGATCTACTCGACCTCGCCGTTCGTGCCGATCGCGGGCACCGACGCGCAGCTTGCGATCGAGGCGCGCGTTGCGGCATTCCGCGCGCTCTACAACCAGTTCGGCGTGACGAGCATCGCGGCCGGTACCACCGGACCCTTCGCCTCCCAGACGCGACTGAGCCTGCGGGATGCGCAGCGGATCCTGAGTGACCCGTTGTTCGGGGTTGCCGCCGCGCCGCTCGAGTCGGTCGGCAGATCCCATATTGGCGACATCGACATCGGCGGTAAGTTCTCGCTCTTCGACACCTTCGATGGCAGCACCGAAGCGCGGATGTCGCCCCACGGCTTCAACTTCCGCACTGCGATCGGAGGAATCTTCCGCATCCCGACCGGCGACATCGAGTCTCCCGACAACTTCATCGACATCGGCACCGGCCGAGGCGCCAAGGCCGTCGAGGGCAGATGGTTCACCGACATTCTGCTCGGCAGCCGATTCTGGGAGTCGTTCGTGCTGCGCTACAACCGGCCGTTCGCCGACGAGCAGACGATGCGCATCACCGATCTACCCAATGAGGAGCTCGCGCCGCTGTATCGCCGCCAGACGGTCAATCGCAAGCTGGGCAGCGCATTCGAGTTCGAGACCGCGCCGCGAATCGTCGTAAACGATTTCTTCGCTGTCTCCGGCTGGTACATGTACCGTCACAAGCAGCAGGATCACTACACCGGTACGTTCACCATTCCTGCCACCACCACCGGTTTCGCCGACCTCACTCTCGATGCGTCCACGCTCGATCTGGAGACGGAGCAGACAGAACAGCGGTTCGGCGGCGGCATCTCGTTCTCGAACCTCTACTCATTCGAGCAGGGCAAGGCGAAGATCCCGTTCGAGGTGACCTACCTGCATTGGCAGACCACCAAGGGCGAAGGCGGCAATCAGCCGAAGTTCTTCACCGATCAGATCCAGCTCAGGCTCTACGCGAGGCTGTTCGGGGGGAAGTAAACTCGGCGGAGGGATTGTCCGCTGCGGCTCGCACCCCTAGTCCCAAAGCCGGCAGGTCGGAGACATGGTCAGAGGGACGGGTCGCAGTTTATCTGGCGCGTTCTATAGTGCCGTGACACAGCGAGAATGCGAGTATGACAACTGGCGCCAGCGCATCTCTGCGCATCTCTCCGACCTGCCGCCTTTCCGACTCGTTGGATCAGTCGTAGCGCGCTGACCTGAGCCGTTAAGCAGTTGCGCTCTCGAGCAGCTCCCTGGCATGAGCGCGGCTGACTTTGCTCTCCGGATCGCCGCCCAGCATTCGCGCGATCTCGTTGACGCGGCTGATGCCGTCGAGCACGGTTATGTCAGCGGTAGTTACGCCGCCTTTCGCGCCCTTTGCAACCACGATGTGGTGGTGGGCGCGCGCGGCGATCTGCGGCAGGTGCGAGATCGCGAATACCTGATGCTCCTTCGCAACGCGACGCAGCGTGTCGCCAACCTGTAGTCCAACCCGACCGCCGATTCCCGCGTCGACTTCGTCGAAGATGAGAGTCGGCACTCGATCGACGCGCGCCAGAATCGTCTTGAGCGCGAGCATCACTCGTGACAGCTCTCCACCCGAAGCCACTCGCGCCAGCGGCCGATCCTCGTGGCCGACGTTGAGCGCCACTCGGAATTCGACGTCTTCGCCGCCCTCGGCGGTGGGCTCATCCCGGGATGTGAGCGACACCGTGAACCGTCCATCGGGCATTCCCAGCGACGGCAACAACGCGTCGACCGCCTTCGCCAGCTTTCTTCCCGCCGAGAGGCGCATCTCCGTTAGCTTCTCCGCCGCGGCGCCGAGACGCCGCCGGGCATCAATCTCGCGCGAAGTGAGACTTGCGATGTCGAGCCCGGCGGTATCGACGAGATCGAGCTCGCCACGCGCTGATTTCCCGGTCTCGATCACGGCGTCCAGAGTCGGGCCGTACTTTTTCAGCAGCCCGAACAGTCGGTCGCGACGCTGGCGAACTTCATCGAGGCGCGCCGGATCGAGATCGACGGACCCGGCATAATCTTCCACGCTGCGGGCGAGCTCCTGCAACGCGTAAAACGCGGTGTCGAACAGCTCCTGCATCCGCGCCGCGGAAGAATCGATTCGCTCGATCGACGTCAGCGGCCGCTGCGCCGCGCCGAGCTGCGAGAGTACGCTGCCTTCTTCGCCCGACAGCAGCTCCCCGAGGTTGCTTGCCAGGGTGCGCAGCTCGTCGGCGTTCTCGAGCACGCGAGCCTCGTCCTCGAGGCGAGCGTCTTCGCCTGACGTGAGGCGCGCGTCTTCGATCTCTTTCGCGACATGCCGGAGATAGTCCGCTCGCTTCTCGGCATCCGCGCGCCGCTGGGATAGCGTCGCGATCTCCCTGCGGATGCCCGACAGCTCCGTGTGGGTCGAGCGCACCAGTGACGCCTGTGCATCCGCACCTCCAAAAGCATCGAGAATCCGGCGCTGTGACTCCGGATCGAGCAGCGTCTGCGCATCGTGCTGACCGTGCAGATTGACGAGTTGCCGGCCGATCTCGGCCAGGACCGTCGCGGTCACCGTCGCGCCGTTGATCCACGCTCGCCCGCGGCCATTGCTCGAGATCTCTCGCTTGAGCACGAGAGTCTCGTCCTCGACCTCGATCCCACGCTCGTCGGCAAGCGCGGCGATGCCTTTGACTCTCGAGACATCGAAGACTCCCTCTACGGTTGCCTTCTCCGCTCCCGAGCGGATCAGATCGGCACTGGCTCGCTCACCGAGGAGCAGCCCCAGCGCGCCGACGATGATCGACTTGCCGGCGCCCGTCTCACCGGAAAGCACGTTGAGTCCTTCCGCAAGCGGGAGGTTCACCTGCTCGATGATCGCGAAGTTTCGAATTCGCAGCTCTGTAAGCATCGCTACGCTCAATCGTCGTCGGGCAGTCCGCCCCAACCGAGTTTTACTCGCATCCGCTCGAAGAAGGTGGCGCCCGGAAAACGGACAATGCGCACCGGATTGTCGGCCTTGCCGACCTTGAGCTTCTCGCCTTTGACGAAACTCGTACCGACCTGCCCATCGACCGTAACCAGAAGCTCGGTGGGAGTCTCGTTTGCTTCCACCGTGATCTCGGCGTCGGCAGGGATCACCAGCGATCTGATTGCCAGGGTGTGCGGCGAGATCGGCGTCATGATGATCGACTCGACGGTCGGCACGACGACCGGTCCACCCGCGGAGAGGCTGTACGCGGTGGATCCCGTCGGGGTCGAGATCACCACTCCATCCGCAGCGTAAGTGCCGATGCTCTCGCCATCCACGAAGACGTTGAGCCTGACGACTCGCGCGAATCCCCCTTTATGGAGCACGAAGTCGTTGAGCGCGCGCCACTGCTTCCGCGTCTCGCCCTCCGAGTTAATTGCCCTTGCGCTCAGCGCCATGCGCGGCTGGGCAACATAGTCGCCGCTGGCGAGATACTTGAGCGCCGGCTCGAAGTCCTCGCTCTGGCAGCTGGTCAGAAAACCGAGGCGCCCGAGGTTGACCCCCAGTATCGGGATGTTGCGGCCATCGATCAGCCGCGCACCGCGCAGCAACGTCCCGTCCCCGCCGAGTGTAACAAGTGCATCGAGCTGTCCGGGATCCTCGAGACGGGCGCCGGTGCCCGCGACCTCATGAAGCCCCTGTTCCAGCAGCGGCTCGATGTCTAGCGCCGGCGCGACACGAAACAGGGTGCGGAGGATATCGGAGAGCTCCTCATATCCCTGGTGTCCGATGACGCCAAGGCGCATTAGACGGCCCGGAGGTGGGTGCCCCGCGAACTCTCCAGACCGAATGCCTCGCTCGCGCGACGGGCGATGCCGCTGGCGTCGAGTCCCAGCAATGCCAGCTGCTTGGCGCGTGGCGCCTGATCCACGAAGTCGTCCACGACACCGTGAGCGACGACCTTCGTCGCCGGCTCCATCTCGCCAATGATTCGCGACATGAAAGACCCGAAACCGTTGACCACTGCGCCCTCTTCCACCACCAGGATGTTGTGATGGTCGCGAACGACATCCGCGAGGCTCTGCTCGTCATACGGCTTCAGGTAACGGCAATTGACGACGGTGACGCTGATTCCGTTCTCGTTCAAGATCTCCGCTGCTCCGAGAGAGGGCAGCACCATGGTGCCCACCGCGAGAATCGCCACTGCGGTCGTAGCGTCGTGGGAGCCAGTCCCGCGCCGCAAAATCTCCCAGCTGGCGTGCGGGATCGCTTCGATCTCCGCGGTCGCGGGAACGACGTCCGGAGTCGCATCGCGCGGATAGCGCAGACAGAACGGCCCGGCGTCGTGCTCGAGCCCGCTCCGCAGCAATGCCACCATCTCCCGGCCGTTCTTCGGCGCCGTAACCACCATGCCCGGCACGGCCAGCATGTACGCGATGTCGTAGAGGCCCATGTGGGTCGGTCCGTCTTCCCCGACCAACCCCGCGCGATCCATTGCGAACACGACCGGGAGGTGCTGGATCGCGACGTCGTGGATGACGTTGTCGTACGCGCGCTGGAGGAACGTCGAGTAGATCGCGCAGACCGGCCGAATCCCTTCCGTCGCCAGGCCCGCCGCAAAAGTCACCGCGTGTCCCTCCGCAATGCCGACATCGAAGAACCGGTCGGGGTACGCCTTCGCGAACGCGCCCGTTCCGGTGCCGCTCGGCATCGCGCCGGTGATTGCTACGACGCGCGGATTTTCGCGTGCGACGTCGACGAGCGCCTGGCCGAACGCGGCGGTGTAAGCGGAGTTGGCGGACGAAACCTTGCGCTGCTTGCCTGTCGCAGGATCGTGTCCGGGTGGCAGCGCATGCCATTTCTCGACGTGCTCGCCGGCCGGAAATCCCTTCCCTTTCTGGGTGATGCAGTGAATGAGTCGAGGGCCGGACATTTCCCGGACTGCCACCATCGTGTCCATGAGTGCGTCGATGTCGTGTCCGTCGATCGGTCCGAAATAGCGGAAGCCGAGCTCCTCGAACAAAACCCCCGGCGTGAGGAAGGATTTCATGCTCTCCTCCCACTTTCTCACCAGGGTTCCAACGCCCGACAATGGACCGGGCGCGGCATCGACGACGCTGCCGATGGCTGAGCGGACTCGGTTGTACAGCGGATTTCGCTGGATCGAGGTGAGGTACTTCGACATCGCTCCAACGTTGGGCGCGATCGACATCTCGTTGTCGTTGAGAACGACGATGAAGTCGCGATCCGATGCGCCGGCATTGTTCAATCCTTCATACGCCAGCCCGCAGGTAAGAGCGCCATCGCCGAGCACCGAAACAACCTTGAACGACTCGCCGTTCAGATCGCGCGCGACCGCCATGCCGTAGCCCGCCGAGATCGCGGTGCCGGCGTGGCCAGCGCCGAACGCATCGTACTCACTCTCGCTGCGCTTGAGAAAACCCGACAGACCGTCTTCCTGCCGCAGCGTCTCCAGTCGGTCGGCGCGCCCGGTCAGGAATTTGTGCGGATAGCCCTGGTGCCCAACGTCCCAGACCAGCTTGTCGCGGGGCGTATCGAACACTGCGTGGAGCGCAACGGTCAGCTCGACGACGCCCAGTCCTGCCCCGATGTGGCCGCCAGTCCGCGAGCAGACTTCGATGAGTCGCGTGCGCATCTCTTCGGAGACTACGCGCAGCTCGTCGCGGGTCATGGACTTCAAATCGGCTGGAGCATGTACTCGGTCGAGGATCGCCATTCGGGAATGGTTGTCAGGACGTTCGGGTTACCATGAAATTAGCAACTTGTGTCAGCTCCTGCGTGAGCAAACCGTGCTGCGCCAGACTCTCTAGACCGTCGTCGATCAACGACAAAGCACGTTCGCGGGCGCCGTCCACGCCAAGCAGGGCCGGGTAGGTGCTCTTGCCAAGCGCTGCGTCGCGTCCGGTGGTCTTGCCAAGCGTGCTGCTCGTCGCGGTGATGTCGAGCACGTCATCCATTATTTGGAACGCGAGCCCGATTGC
>Ga0070680_100002425_pt1 | contig 13815 bp, 14 predicted proteins | sample KBSC73BmetaG_FD_64672 | JGI IMG/M metagenome (GOLD analysis project Ga0070680, IMG submission 64672) | Corn rhizosphere microbial communities from Kellogg Biological Station, Michigan, USA - KBS C7-3B metaG | ecosystem: Host-associated > Plants > Roots > Rhizosphere | place: USA: Michigan...
GATCATCAACGTCGCCTCGACGGCGGCCTTTCAGCCGGGACCGAACATGGCGGTCTATTTCGCGACCAAGGCATTCGTTTTGTCGCTGACCGAGGCCCTTCACGAAGAGCTGAAGCCGCATGGCGTGCATGTGACCTGCCTCTGTCCCGGCCCGACTCGTACCGAGTTTGGCGATGTCGCCGGGTTCGGCGGGAACGGCATGTTCGACAGGGTCGCGATGGAGTCGCCGGAAGTCGTCGCGGCAGGTCTCGAAGGGTTCGACAAGAACAAGGCCGTGGTGGTGCCCGGTCTCGTCAACAAGATCGGCGCAAGCAGCACGCGCTTCGCCCCGCGCTCGGTCGTTCGCAAAATCGCTGGGGCGATCAAATATTGATCAGCAATTGAAACCGCTGAGATGTGCCGCAGTTACGGTAGCGGTATGAACGGGCGGGGCAGGAGTCGAAATGCCTGAAGCAGATACGATCGACCGCACACGAACGCGCCGGGTCCAGGTGGCCAGCCTGCCGCCCGCAGACAGCGGCCGCGGCTTTGCCCGCCTGCCCGACCGGCTGATGGATGAGCTCGGCTTGAACGAAGGCGACGTGATCGAGATCACCGGAAAGCGCCTCACGGCCGCGCGGGCGATCCGTCCCTATGGCGAAGACGAGAATATCGACATCATCCGCCTAGACGGCCTGCAGCGCGCCAATGCCGGGGTGGGCTCGGGCGATTTCGTCGAGGTTCGGAAAGCCGAGTCGAGCCCGGCGACGCGGATTGTCTTCGCGCCGGCCCAGCCGAACGTTCGGCTGCAAGGCTCGGCCGACGCGCTGAAGCGCACCTTCGCCGGGCGGCCCGTCGTAGAAGGCGACACGGTGTCCACCACCGGGCACCAGCGGATCAATGCCAACATGCCCGACCACATCCGCCAGCTGCTCAACGCCCCTGCCTTCGCGCTCCAGGAACTGCGGCTGGTGGTGGTCAGCGCTGCCCCCAAGGGCATCGTCCACATCGACGCGAACACCGCCGTCGAGCTGCTCCCGGAATACACCGCCAAGGACGGTCAGCGCCGCGCGGACGTCACTTATGACGACCTTGGCGGCATGCGCGACACCATCGATGCGCTGCGCGAGATGGTCGAGCTTCCGCTTCGCCACCCGGAGCTGTTTCAGCGGCTCGGCGTCGATCCGCCCAAGGGCGTTCTGCTCCATGGCCCGCCCGGCACCGGCAAGACCCTGCTCGCGCGCGCGGTCGCGAACGAGAGCGCGGCCAAGTTCTTCCACATCGCCGGGCCGGAGATCATGGGCTCGGCTTATGGCGAGAGCGAGCGGCGGCTGCGCGAGCTGTTCGAGCAGGCGGCTCAGAACGCGCCGTCGATCATCTTCATCGACGAGATCGATTCGATTGCGCCGAAGCGCGGCCAGGTGACCGGCGAAGCTGAAAAGCGCCTCGTCGCGCAGCTCCTGACCCTGCTGGACGGCATCGAGCCGCGCCAGAACACGGTGGTGATCGCGGCGACCAACCGCCCGGAAGCGATCGACGAGGCGCTTCGCCGGCCTGGCCGTTTCGACCGCGAGATCGTCGTCGGTGTCCCCGACCAGCCTGGCCGGCGCGAGATCCTGGGCATTCACACGCGCGGCATGCCGCTCGCCCCGGACGTCAATCTCGACGACCTGGCGCGGCGCACCTACGGCTTTGTCGGCGCAGACATCGCTGCTCTGACCCGAGAAGCGGCGCTTGAGGCGGTTCGGCGAATCATGCCCAAGCTCAACCTCGCCGAGCAGACCATCCCGACCGAGATCCTCGACGCTCTGTCCGTCGAGCTCCGCGACTTCGACAACGCCCTGAAGCGGGTCCAGCCGTCGGCGATGCGCGAGGTGATGGTCGAAGCGCCGACCATCCGGTGGGACGACGTCGGCGGTCTCGACGCGGCACGCGACCGCCTCCGCGAAGGTGTCGAGCTTCCCCTGAAGCACCCAGAAGCCTTCCGGCGGCTCGGAATCCGGCCCGCCAAGGGCTTCCTGCTCTATGGCCCCCCAGGCACCGGCAAGACCCTGCTCGCCAAGGCCGCGGCACGCGAGGCGGAGGCGAACTTCATCGCGACCAAGTCCTCGGACCTCCTCAGCAAATGGTACGGCGAGAGCGAGCAGCAGATCGCACGGCTGTTCAACCGCGCGCGCCAGGTGGCTCCGACGATCATCTTCATCGACGAGCTCGACAGCCTCGTGCCGATGCGCGGCGGCGGCCTCGGCGAACCGCAGGTGACCGAGCGCGTGGTCAACACGATCCTCGCCGAGATGGACGGCCTCGAGGAACTGCAGAACGTGGTCGTGATCGGCGCCACCAACCGGCCGACGCTGATCGACCCCGCGCTTCTGCGCCCCGGCCGCTTCGACGAGCTGATCTATGTCGGCCCGCCGGACACGGCGGGACGGCGCCGGATCCTCGCGATCCACACGCGCAACATGCCGCTCGCCGACGACGTCGACCTGGAGAAGATCGCCCAGCGGACCGACCGCTTTACCGGCGCCGACCTCGAAGATCTGGTGCGCCGCGCCGGCCTCACCGCGCTGAGGCGCGGCCTCGACACCGGAAAGGTGACGATGGAGGATTTCGAGACCGCGCTCGCCGAGACCCGCGCTTCGGTCACGCCCGAGATGCTCGAGGAATATTCGCGCATCGAGGAGACGCTGAAGAGCGATGCGACCCGGCCGCTCGGCGGAATCGGGTTCGTCCTTCCGGGCATGCTGCACCCCAAGGAGGGCGGCAAGGGCTAGGCGCGGAGTCGGCCCCGGCCCACTGCCGCGAGAACGACCAGCAGCAGCCCGAAGGCAGCGAAGGGCAGGTCGTGGTTCCAGCCGTAAAGGCCGATCCCGAGCGCGGGCGCAAGCACGTAGCTGATCCCGTTCGCCGACGTGATCACGCCGGCGACGGCGCCCTGCTCGGCCAGGGGCACGGCAAGCGAGGCGCCGGCGGTGAATCCCGGCCGAGTGAAGCCGAAGCCGAGCGAGGTCACCGCGAAGCCGATGGTGATCCCGTAGAGGTCCTTCGACAGCATCGTTCCGACTAGGCCGGCCGCGGCGATCAAGGCGCCCCACAGGATCAACGATCGCGGGTTCAGCGCCAGCCGCGGGATCAGGCCCCACTGCGCGCCGAGCGTGGCGACTGCACCCGCCATCATCACGATCGAGATCGGCCCCTCCGAGGCGGCCGCGCGCAGGTGCAGCCGGTCGATCACGAAGAACCCGATGCAAGTGAGGGTCGCGGCCTGCGCATGCCCCGCGACAACTCCGGCGACGATCCACGGGCGCACGCGCGGGTCCCTCCAGCTCAGTCGCTTCAAGCGGCGCGGCGCGGTCGCCGCAGTCACACTGGCGCCGGTCGGCGTACTGGCAAGTGATGGGTAGCTCATCGCCGCGCCATGCCCGACCCGCCGGCCGCCGCGGTCGTCGGGGAGCCACAGGAGGATCGAGACAAACACGATCGCCGCGATCAGGGCGAAAGCGAACAATGGACCCGCGAGGCCGACGAGGGGCAGCACGAACAGGGGTGCGACGGCCGGACCGATTATGGTGCCGAGACCGAACGATGACGACAATGCCGAGAGCGCCGCCACCCGCCCGCTGCGCCTGGTCTTCGAGGCGAGATAGGCCTGCGTCGCCGATGGAGTCGCGCAGCCGAGCCCGCCGTAGATCGCCCGGAAAATCGCGAACAGGCCGAACGTCAGCGCGCCGCCGATCCAGCGGTGAAGGCCGCCGAACAGGATCACTCCGCACAGGGTCATCGACAGGATGAAGCCGCTGACGCCCATCATCGTCAGGGTCTTGCGGCCGTGGTGGTCGCTCTTCTCCGCCCAGTAAGGCGCGAGCAGCACCCACAGCACCGCGGACCAGGTGTAGGCGACGGCGACGTAGAAATCGGCGATGCCTATCTCGCGGCCAATCGCCGGCATCACCGACTGCAAAGCGGTGTTGCCCGACGAAGCGACGAGCATCGCGCAATAGAGCAGCACGAAATGCGTGTTGGTCAGCGCTGCCTTGCCGACCGCTCCGTTGCGCGCGATTGAGGCCACATCAGGGGCTTAGAGCCACTGCAAAGGCTCGGAAACCTCTTCGTCGCATGAATGGCCCGGTTCGCAGAACGGTGCGCGACTGCGCTCGACATGTCGCGTTCGAAACTTGCCAAGCGGCGGCGCATTTGCCAACGGTTTCAGCCTTCCTCGCCCCATGGGAGCTTTCATGTCGTCTTCACCCGCGCGCACGCTGAAAGGTTCACGACGCCTTCAGCGCCGCCGCGACCGCCGCAGCCCGAGCCCGCAGTGGCAATTCCTGCGCGGATTCCTGAAAAATCCGGTCATGGTCGGCTCGATCATTCCGTCGAGCCGAGTGCTGATCGACAAGATGCTCGATCCGGTCGATTGGGCAAACACCAAGCTGTTCGTCGAATATGGGCCCGGCGTCGGCACCTTCACCCGGCCGGTGCTCGAACGCCTCGGCCCCAATGCGACGCTGCTGACGATCGACACCAATCCCGATTTCACGCGCTATCTTCGCGATCATATCGACGACCCGCGGCTGGTCGCGATCACCGGTTCGGCGGCTGAGGTTGAAAAGATCCTCGCCGAACGGAATCTTGGCTCCGCCGATTATGTGCTCTCGGGCCTGCCCTTCTCGACGCTGCCGCCCGGCATCGGCGACGCGATTGCCGAAGCGACCTCGAAGGTGATCCGTCCCGGCGGCGCGTTCCTGGTCTATCAGTTCAGCCCGAAAGTCCGCGATTTCATCAAGCCGCACTTCAAGCCGATCAGGCGCGGATTCGAGTGGATCAACGTCCCTCCGGCGACGCTGTTTTGGGCCTATAAAGGTGAGCCGGAAGCCTAGCGCTCCGAGCGGAAATTGAGCCGCCGCGTCACGGTATAATCCGTGATGTTCACGAGGAAGTGGGACATTGCCCACTTGATTCGTCGCCAAAGGTTCGCGCGCTGCTTGTGTGACGCCGGCGTGATCCATTTGCAGTCTTGCAGCTCGCGCTCGAAATAGCCGCGCATCGCGTTGGCGAACCCGGCGTCCTTGATCCGAAGCATGACCTCCAGGTTGATGTACAGGCTGCGGTAATCGAAGTTGGACGAGCCGATGTGTACGATGTCGTCGACAATCGCGAGCTTGGTGTGAAGCTTCGCAGGCTGGTATTCGTACATTTCGACGTGGCGGCGGAGCAGACGGCTGTAGCTGTGCCGCGCCGCCGCGATCGTCGCATTATTGTCCGACTTGGCCGCGGTGATGATGCGCGCCCGCCCGCGCCGGCCGAGCCGCCCGATCCGCCGCAGCATCGCTCCCGGCGGCGCGAAATAGGCGAAGATCATGTCGAGACGGTTCCCGCGGCGAATGTCCTGCCCGATGCTCCGCCACCAGCTGTTGCGGAGGCTGAGCGGCCCGCTAAACTTCCACTGCAGAGGCCCGCGCCATTCGCTATATTCCGCCAGCTGCCGGCGAAGGTAGTTGAGGCTTGGGTTCCTGCGCTTCGACCACCGGAACAGAGTGTCGAAATAACGGCTCGGAATCGCAACCTCGGGGCCCTCGAGCCTCAGCCACAGGTCGCGCCAGTCCTGCGGACGCCCGTCGCTCAGATAGGTATCGTCGATATTGGCGCCGCCGATAATCGCCACCGCATCGTCGATCACCACCAGCTTCTGGTGGTTGCGCATCAGGTAGGAGCGGCCGTAGCTCGGGTTGAACACGCATTCGTCGCCGCCCGCCTCCTTCAGCGGGGCGAAGAACTCGCTGGAAGCGACCGAGCCGAATCCGTCGATCAGCAGATTGACCCGAACCCCGCGCTGCGCCGCCTCAACGAGGGCGCCGCGGACCCGGTGCCCGACGCGATCGGGGTTGAACATGTACATCAGCATCTTGATCGAGCGCTGCGCGCCGCCAATCAGCTCGAGCAGCATCTCGAGCCGCGCCTTCCCGCTGTCGATCACCTCGAGGCGGTTGCCGGCGATCTCCGCGCGGATCGGGGGTCTCGTTACGGTCTCGGCGCCCTGGTCGGCCATACGTCCGGTTTCCTTGACTTTTCAGCCGCCCGCAAGCTATTGGCGCAGCCTTCCTGACATCCCATATTCCACTGCGGATAAGCTTTTGCGGAGCGACGAATGGCGCGCGTTACGGTTGAAGATTGTGTCGACAAGATCCCGAACAGGTTCGATCTCGTCCTGCTCGCGGCCCAACGCGCGCGCCAGATTTCGGGCGGCGCGGACCTGACCATCGATCGCGATCGCGACAAGAACCCGGTCGTCGCGCTCCGCGAGATCGCAGATGTGACGGTGAAGCCCAGGGACCTCGAAGAGGCGATCGTCACCAACCTTCAGAAGGTTCGAATCGACGAGGAGGACGAGACCGAGGAGCTGGCGTCGCTGAGCGAGGCTGCCGAGGCGCTGCGCCTGACCGCCGCCGCTCCGCCGCGCCCCACGCCTTCTGGCGGCGATTACGAGTAAGTAGCTCGTCACCCTGAGTTCAGTCAGCCGGCCGTCCCCCGGACAGCCGTCACCCTGAGTTCAGTCGTCACCCTGAACTTGTTTCAGGGTCCATTCCGGAGACGCACTCCGCACTTCAACCAAATGGATGCTGAACCAAGTTCAGCATGACGAAGTGTCTTGCGTCGTCGCCGCGCTCCTCGCAATGACGAAGTCATGGTTCCCTTTTCGTTCGCAGACGAAATGTTCGAGGCGACGCCATCGGGCGCGCTCTACTGGACGGCGCAACGGGCGCTCCTCGTCGCCGACCTGCACCTCGAAAAGGCGAGCTGGTTCGCCCGGCTTGGGCAATTCCTCCCACCCTATGATTCGCACGCGACCCTGGTCGCCCTTTCGGCGGAGGTCGCACGCACCGGCGCGACCCGCCTTTACTGCCTTGGCGACAGCTTCCACGATGAGTTCGGTTGCGATCGGCTTCCGGCTAGCGCCCGCGAATTACTCAGCGGCTTGACCGCGCGGCTCGACTGGACGTGGATCGTCGGGAATCACGATCCGGGCTTTGCCGATCATTGCGGTGGCCGGATCGAGGAAGAAGTGGAACTAAGCGGAATCATCCTTCGTCATGAAGCGGTCCGCGAAGAACCGCGAGCCGAAATCTCCGGCCATTTCCATCCCAAGCTGAGGGTTCACCTCAAAGGCCGCCAGGTCTCGCGCCGCTGCTTCGTCACCTCGCCGAGGAAGATCATCATGCCGGCGTTCGGCGCGCTCACCGGCGGGCTCGACGCGCATCACCCGGAGATCCTCCGTTCAGTCGGCCGCGGCGCTGCGGCGCTGGTGCCGGTGTCGGACCGGCTCCTGCGCTTCCCGCTCGCCGCTTAGTCGGACCTGACCTCGATCGCCATCGCTCCGGTCGGCGAAAGCAGCAGCCGCGCGGTTGCCTTGCGCCGCTTGCCGAAGGTCGCCGCCTGAAGCTCGTTGCGCGCGGCATGCCGATCGAATTTGAAGCCTTGCGCCTCGGCGGCGTCCTTCAGGCGGTCGAGGTGGGTATCGAGGTTCGCGATACCGTCGTCGGGATCGAAGTGCATCGTTTCTTCGAGGTCGCTCATTGTTTCCATTCATCACCGCGCCAAGCGCAAAGGACAAGCCCCCGGATCGTCGCTCATTGCCTAGGCCAGCGGCTGTTCCTAAACCTCGACCATGACAGCCAAAGCCACGCTCTTGCTCGCCGCCGCACTGCTCATGTCATCAACCGCCCATGCCCAGCAGATCGACCCCAAGGTCCAGGCGCGGATCGACCGCATCCTCAAGGCGACGCCGCTGATCGACGGGCACAACGACCTGCCCGAGCAGCTTCGCGAAAATTACAACCTCAGCGTCGAGGGGCTCGCCAGCGGCACCGACAAGCGGCCCGGCCACCCGCTGATGACCGACATGGCGCGGCTTCACCAGGGCCGCCTCGGCGCCCAGTTCTGGTCGGTCTACATCCCCAGCGAAGTCACGGGCGACAATGCCATCCGCGACACGCTCGAGCAGATCGACATCGTCAAGCGGCTGGTGAAGGCTTATCCGAACGATCTCGAACTGGCCCGGACCGCAGACGACATCGTCCGCATTCACAAGAGCGGCAAGATCGCCTCGCTGATCGGCGTCGAGGGCGGGCACCAGATTGGCGGAAGCCTCGCCGCGCTTCGCGCATATTACGAGCTCGGCGCCCGGTACATGACGCTGACGCATTTCAAGAACAACGAGTTCGCCGACAGCGCGACCGACGATCCCAAGTGGCACGGGATCAACGACTTCGGCCGGACCGTCATCCACGAGATGAACCGCCTGGGTATGCTTGTAGATCTCGCCCACGTCTCGCCCGAAACGATGCGTGCCGCGATCCAGGCGAGCAAGGCGCCGGTGATCTTCAGCCACAGCGACGCGCGGGCGCTCGCCGACCACCCGCGCAACGTACCCGACGATGTGCTTCGCATGCTGCCGGCCAACGGCGGCGTCGTCATGGTGAACTTCTTCTCCGGCCATTTGTCGGAAGCTGCGCGGCAATGGGCAGCCGCCCGCTCGGCCGAGGATGCGCGCCTCAAGTCGCTCTATGTCGGCCAGCCTGAAGTCCGCGACGCGAAGCTGAAGGAATGGGGCAATGCCCATCCGATGCCGAGGATCGACGTTGGTCTCGTCGCCGACCATGTCGAGCATGTCGTTAAGATCGCGGGGCACGACCATGTCGGCATCGGCGGCGATCTCGATGGCATCGACTATGACGCGGCCCCGCCGGGCATGAACAGCGTCAGCGGCTATCCTTTGCTGTTCGCCGAGCTGATCCGTCGCGGCTGGTCGGATGCGGACCTGGCGAAGCTCGCCGGCGGCAACGTGCTCCGCGTGATGCGGGAGGCCGAAGCGGTTGCTGCGTCGATGAAGAACGAGCCGCCGGCGACCGCGCGACTGCAGCCGATCGATCCTGCAAATCCGTGGAAATGAGCGAGCCTCCGCTAAAGGCCGCAATCATCCCGGTCACGCCGCTTCAGCAGAACTGCACCTTGCTGTGGTGCACCGCGACCATGCGCGGCGCCTTCGTCGATCCAGGCGGCGATCTGCCGCGGCTCAAGGCCGCCGCTAGCCAAGCGGGCGTCACCATCGAGAAGATCCTGCTGACCCACGGCCATATCGATCATTGCGGAAGCGCGGGCATCCTCGCCGACGAACTAGGCGTCGAGATTGAAGGGCCCCACGAGGCGGACATCTACTGGATCGAGCGCCTGGCCGAGGACGGCGCGAAATACGGAATCGCCGGGCGTCCCTTCGAACCGTCGCGCTGGCTGAGCGACGGCGACCAGGCGACCCTCGGCGAGCTGACCTTCGATGTGCGCCATTGCCCCGGGCACACGCCCGGCCACATCGTCTTCCACCATCCAGAATCGAAGCTCGCCTTGGTCGGCGACGTGCTGTTCAAGGGCTCGGTCGGGCGGTGGGACTTTCCGCACGGCAACCAGCAGCAGCTGATCTCCTCCATCACCGAGCGGCTGTGGCCGATGGGCGACGAGACGGCCTTCGTCCCCGGCCACGGCCCGATGTCGACCTTCGGCTACGAGCGAGCAACGAATCCGTTCGTCGGGGACGCGGCGCTGACGGCCGCCTGACTTGCAACAAGCTCCTATTTCGCTATAGGGGCCGCGGTTCGCGACGATCCGGCCGCCGCCCGCAGGGAAGCCCCAAAAGGGACCTTGCTGAGATGAGGCGCAGATCGTCGCAATTTTTATTGTTGTCCAGAATTCAGTTGAAGGTGCCGCAATGGCTGTCCCCAAAAGAAAAACCTCGCCGTCCAAACGGAACATGCGCCGCAGCCATCACGCCCTGAAGGCAACGGCGTTCCAGGAGTGCCCGAATTGCGGCGAATTGAAGCTGCCGCACAACATGTGCTCGGCCTGCGGCCATTATAACGGCCGCGAGATCGTCTCGACCGAGGCCTGAGCAACGGCAGCGCTTGAGAAGGCGATAGCGACGAATGGCTGACGGCCCGCGCATCGCCATCGACGCCATGGGAGGCGACACCGGCCCGGCGGCAATGATCGCCGGAGCCTCGCGCGCGCTCAAGAAGGAACCGTCGCTCCAGTTCACGTTCTACGGCGACGAGCGGCAGGTCGAAGCCCAGCTCGCGGAGCATCGCAATCTCGCCGCCAGTTCGCACGTCGTGCATTCGCCCGAAGCGATCAGCCCAAGCGAAAAGCCGAGCCAGGCGATCCGCCGCGCCCGCACCACGTCGATGGGCATGGCGATCAACGCGGTGAAGGAGCAGGTCGCGGACGCCGCGCTGTCCGGCGGCAACACCGGTGCGCTGATGGCCATGTCGAAGCTGGCGCTCCGGACCATGCCCGGCATCGACCGGCCGGCGCTCGCCGCACTGCTTCCGACGCTCGGCGAGAACGACGTGATCATGCTCGACCTCGGAGCGAACACCGAGTGCGACGCGCAGAACCTCGTCCAGTTCGCGGTCATGGGCGCAGCCTATGCTCGCTGCGTCCTCGGCATCCCCGAGCCGCGGGTGAAGTTGCTGAACATCGGCACCGAGGAGCTCAAAGGGACCGACGAGCTCAAGGATGCGGCCGCGCTGCTTCGCGAAGCCGATTACCTGCCGTTCCGCTTCGACGGATTCACCGAGGGTGACCAATTGTCGCGCGGCGCTGTCGACGTGGTTGTCACCGACGGCTTCTCCGGCAACATCGCCCTTAAGACAGCCGAGGGAACGGCGCGCTTCGTCACCGACCTGCTGCGGCGCGCATTCAAGAGCTCGCTGCGATCGAAGGCGGGCTTCGCGCTGTCCCGTCCGGCGCTCAACCTGCTCAAGGTCCATCTGGACCCGAACAACCACAACGGTGCGGTCTTCCTCGGCCTGAACGGCCTGGTCGTGAAGAGCCATGGAAGCGCCAACGCCAAGGGCGTCGCCAACGCGATCCGAGTCGCCGCGAGCATGGTCCGCAACGACATCACGCGGAAGATCGGCGAGGATCTCGACAATTTCCGCGCGCACGCCTTCGCCGACGAGGCCGCGCAGTGAGACGATCGGTTGTCGCCGGAGTCGGCAGCGCATTGCCCGCCCGCCGGGTCACCAATGACGAGCTCGCCGAGAGTGTCGACACGAGCGACGAGTGGATCGTCGCACGGACCGGCATCCGCAGCCGCTACATCGCGTCCGACGGCGAGACGACCGGAAGCCTCGCGACCGAAGCGGCGCGGCGCGCGCTCGAGCATGCGGGTATCGATGCTTCGGAGATCGACCTGATCGTGCTCGCCACGGCGACCCCCGACCAGACCTTCCCGTCAACCGCGACCAAGGTGCAGGCGGCGCTCGGCCTCACCGATTGCATCGCCTTCGACGTGCACGCCGTGTGCACGGGTTTCCTCTACGCGCTGTCGGTCGCCGATTCGATGCTTCGCGCCAGGAGCGCGAGCAAGGCTCTGGTGATCGGCGCCGAGACGTTCAGCCGCATCCTCGACTGGAGCGATCGCGCGACCTGCGTGCTGTTCGGCGACGGCGCCGGCGCACTGGTGCTCAAGGCCGAGGAATCCGACGGCGGCATCCTCTCGACCAAGCTTCACGCCGACGGGCGTCACAACGACCTCTTGTTCGTGGACGGCGGACCGTCGACCACCGGCACCGTCGGCAAGCTTCGCATGAAGGGGCGCGAGGTCTTCCGCCACGCGGTCGTCAACCTCGCCGATGTCCTCAACGAAGTGCTCGAAGGCGCGAGCCTCACAGCCGCCGACGTCGACTGGGTGGTTCCACACCAGGCGAATGCGCGCATTCTCGACGCTACGGCGAAGAAACTGGGCCTTCCATCGGAAAAGGTGGTTGTCACCGTCGACCGGCATGCCAACACATCGGCGGCGTCTGTCCCGCTGGCGTTCGACACCGCCGTGAAGGACGGGCGAATCAAGCGCGGCGACATCGTCGTGCTTGAAGCGATGGGCGGTGGCTTTACATGGGGCGCGGCAGCGCTCAGGTATTGAAAAAATTGGAATATCCGGCGACAAGTCGAATTGCCGACAGGACGGAATTCCGTTACGAAAGCGTAATCGAAACGGCGGGGGCACGCCGTTCAGGGCGGGAGAATGAAATGGCCGATCTCGGGATCGCGCGGCTCAATAACGAAGCGGACGCCGCCAATACTTTGACGCGCGCGGACCTTGCCGACGTGGTTCACCGGCGGCTCGGGTTGTCGCGCGCGGAATCGGCGGGCCTTGTCGAGCGCGTGCTTCACCACATGTGCCATGCGCTGGCGGTCGGCCAGAACGTGAAGGTCTCGGGCTTCGGCACCTTCATCCTGCGTGACAAGGGCCAGCGCATCGGCCGCAACCCGAAAACGGGCGTCGAAGTGCCGATCGCTCCGCGGCGCGTGATGACCTTCCGCGCCAGCCAGATCATGCGCGACGAAATCGCGAAGGGCTGACCTTGGCGACCGCCGGCGACAAAGACCCCGGCGCTTTTCTGACGATCGGCGAACTGTCCGAGGAGCTCGGCGTCGCGCAGCACATCCTGCGCTACTGGGAAACGCGCTTCCCCCAGCTGAAACCGATGCAGCGCGCGGGCAATCGGCGCTATTATCGCCCCGCCGACGTCCAGCTCGCGCGCCGAATCCACCGCCTGCTGACCGAGGAAGGCTATACCGTCCGCGGCGTGCAGAAGCTGCTGCGGGAGAAGGCCGACCCTGAAGCGGCGGCTGCCTCACAAGCGCCTGTCGAAATGCACACGCCGCATTCGGAGGCGGAAGAGCAGCATGGCATCGACGTGTTCCGGCTGATTGCGCTTCGCAACCGCTTGGCCGAAGCGCTCGAGCTTTAGTCCAGTCCGTTCTCGGCGATCAGCCGACTTTATTCCACAAGATCTGCCGGGGCGGCGGCGAGTCCACGAAGCCGTTCCTCAACCAGCGCGATGGCTTGGTCGAGCGGAACACGGCTGACCTGGACGCCCGGCGGGAAGGCCTTCAGCAGGCGCGACGGAAAGGCCGACGACAGCACAACGAACAGCCCGCAATCGCCCTGCCGCCGGATCAGCCGCCCGAACGCCTGGGCGAGCCGCGCGCGGACCACCCGGTCGTCATAGGCGCTACCGCCCCCTGCCATGCGCCGCGCCGCGTGCAGCACCGTCGGCCGCGGCCATGGCACGCGCTCCATCACGACCAGCCGGAGAGACTCGCCGGGCACATCAACTCCGTCGCGCAAAGCGTCGGTTCCAAGAAGGGAGGCACGTGGGTCGTCGCGGAAGATGTCGACCAGAGTCCCGGCGTCGATCGGATCGACATGCTGCGCGAGCAGCGGAAGGCCGTCGCGGGCGAGCCGGTCCGCGATGCGAGCGTGCACCGCTTTGAGGCGCTGGATCGCGGTGAACAGACCCAGCGTTCCGCCCTGCGCCGCTTCGATCAGCCGCGCATAGGCACCGGAGAGCGCTGCAATATCGCCCTGCTTGATATCGGTGACGATCAGCACTTCCGAGCAGGCGCCGTAATCGAACGGGCTCTCGGCCTCGAAATGGCCGGCGGCCAGCGGCAGATGAACCGCGCCAGTCCGCGCATCGGCGGCGGGCCAGTCCTCCCCGCCCCTCAGCGTCGCCGAAGTGACGAGCACGCCGTCCGCGGGGGCGAGCACCGCGGCGGCGAGCGGTCTCGTGGGATCGAGCCAACGGCGATGGATCGCCACGTCATATTCGCGCCCGTCGATGCGCTCGACGGCGAGCCAATCGACGAATTCCGGATCGGCCTCGCCGCCAACGCGGGCGAGGACCGCGATCCACGCGGCGAGCGTCTCGCGCCGCCAGGCGAGCCCACGGATCGCGCCGTCAACGCGGGCGCGCGCCTGCGAATCGAGCCAATCGG
>Ga0070680_100002431_pt1 | contig 13798 bp, 11 predicted proteins | sample KBSC73BmetaG_FD_64672 | JGI IMG/M metagenome (GOLD analysis project Ga0070680, IMG submission 64672) | Corn rhizosphere microbial communities from Kellogg Biological Station, Michigan, USA - KBS C7-3B metaG | ecosystem: Host-associated > Plants > Roots > Rhizosphere | place: USA: Michigan...
GAAGCTCGTATTCCCAGCGCGGACAAGCCCGGCCGCGAGCGGAACGGCGATGATCAGCAGCGCGTACAGGCGAGCCCTCGAGCCGAGCCATTGAGGAGCGCGGATGGCGAGCCCGAGAGCGACGGCGCCAAGGGCGAGCGGGACCATCCACGGCCAGGGCGATCCCAAGCCTGCGGACCAGAGGGCGAGATCATCGAGCGCGGCAGCGTAATGCAGCGCGGAGAAGGGCTCGTATCCGCCGACCCGCATGCCCGTCGGACTCAGCGCCGCTGCGGTGAACACCAGCAGCACGACGGTGGCGGTTGCCGCAAGCGCCGGCCCCATGAGCTTAAGCGTCGCGAGCAATGCCGCGGTCGGCCCAAGCTGGCGACGTCGCTCGAGGTAGACCCAGAGCGCGGCGATCCCGATCGGAGCCGCCATTGTCAGGTGCGACAACATGCCGAGCGCGGCGATTGCCGCTAACCACCATGGCGCACCTCTCGCCGGACGATCGTCAACCGCGTCGCTGACGAGCAGAAGCATCGCCAGCGCGGCCAGCAGCATCATGGCGTAGCCGCGCGCCTCGGAGCCGAAAACAACGAGGGAGGGACTAATCGCAAACAGCAGCGCGGCGACGATGCCTGCCCGCCGCGAACGTCGGTCCGCGATCAACGCGGCAACGACGATGCAAAGCGATCCCGCGACGACGGCCGGAGCACGCGCAAGCATGGGCGACGCCGCCGGCCCGATCGCCTGCAGCCAAAGCGAGTAGAGATGGTGGTTGTTGTCGTGGTTGATGCGGATGAACACGCCGATCGGATCGCGCGCCTCCGCGGCGTAAACCACCGACCAGGCTTCATCCGTCCACAGGCCCCCCCGCGCCGCAGCAACGCGCAACGCGAGGCCGACGAGCGTCAGGCCGGCGACCGCCATCCACCAAAGCCGATCGCGTGTTTGCGCCGTCTGCATGGGCCAAGCTCCTACAGCAGCGTGGTTAAGCGGCTGTTAGCCCACGCGCACGCTTGTGAGCGGCACACCAGCGGCCCATATGAGCCGCCGCGATCAGGAGGAGTGAGCTAGTCCGTGGCGACCCTGGGTCTCAGCGAAGCCGAGCGGGAATCGATCGAGCGGTTCGAGAGGGACGTCATCGAGCCGTCGATGACGGCGCTCGTCATCCTCGACTTCTGGGCGGAATGGTGCGGACCGTGCAAGCAGCTCGGACCCGTCCTCGACAAGGTCGCCGAAGATTATGCGGACAAGGGCGTCAAGCTCGCCAAGATCGATGTCGACAATGAGAAGCTGCTCGCCGCGCAATTCCGGATCCAGTCGATCCCGACAGTCTATGCGCTTTACCGCGGCCAGCCGGTCGCCGACCTCACCAATTATCGAAGCGAGGGCCAGCTCAAGAAAGTGCTCGACCAGTTGCTCGCGCAGCTCAAGATCGAGGCGGAGGGCACGACGCCGCAGGCCGAGATCGAGCCGCTGGTGGCGATGGGAGAGCAGGTTTTGGCCGACGGCGATGCGGCGCGCGCGGTGAATATCTTCCGTCAGGTCCAGGAGATGGCGCCGAACGATGCGGCCGTGATCGGCGGGCTCGCCCGCTCACTGATCGCGAACGGAGAGTCCGACGAGGCGCGAGGCCTGCTCGACGGGGTTTCGGACGAGCAGGCGAAGAAGCCCGAAATCGCGCGCGCGAAAGCAGCGCTTGAGGTCGCCACCGCGGCTCCGGCCGCGGACACCTCGGAGTTCGAGAAACGCCTCGCGGGCAATCCCGACGACCACGAGGCGCGGTTCGAACTCGCCTCCGCCAAGATGACATCGGACCGCGACGCCGCAGCCGATGCGCTGCTCGAGATCATCCGTCGCGACCGCGAATGGAACGACGGCGCGGCGAAGCAACGCTTCCTGCAATTGCTCGAGGCGCAGGGACTCGAGGACCCGTGGTCAAGCGCGCAGCGCCGGCGGCTGTCCGCCGTGCTGTTCACATGAGCCGAACGATCCGCGTCCCGCTTTTCCCGCTCGGTGGGGCGATCCTGTTCCCGCGTTCGCAGCTTCCGCTGCACATCTTCGAGCCGCGCTATCGCGAGATGGTGCACGATGCAGTCGACGGCGCGGGACGCATCGCCATGATCCAGCCGCAGCGGCTCGATGAGGACAATCGGGCGCCGTTGTTCGAGGTCGGCTGTGTTGGCGAGATTGTCAGCCTCGAGGAGCTCGACGACGGGCGCTTCAACATCGTCCTCCTGGGTTCGCACCGCTTCCGGCTGGTCAGGGAAGCCGAGGTCGACACGCTTTATCGCTGCGCCGACGTCGACGTCACCGCGTTCGACGACGAGGAGCCGCCGGCGCTTTCCCTCGGCCAGCGCGCCGAAGTCGAGCGCGAGGCACGGCGCCTGGGCGATGCGATGGGCCTGGCGGTGGACTGGACCGCGGTTAGCAGGCTCGACGACGAGATGCTGGTCAATGCGATCGCGCAGGTCGCTCCCTTCGACGTGGGCGCGAAGCAGGCCTTGCTAGAGCAGGCGACGCTTGCGGGACGGGCCGACCTTCTCGTCCAGCTCATGCAATTCCAGCGTGCCGCGGTCGGCGGCGGCGTCGAGGTCGAGCCGACGATTCAATAATTCAGATCGGTAGTCCGCGAAGGAGTAGCGGAAGCTCTCCGCTGGTGCCGCGCGCTTCCCTCATCAGGCGGTTGCGAAGCGGCGAGATGCGGCCGACGAGGCCCATGCCGAAACGGCGAACCGCTGACGCAGTCTTTCCCCGAATGCCATAAATGCGCGTCAGCGTGTCAGTCGCGAAAGCGACCGAGAGCGCGTCGAGCGAGCGCCAGCGCTGGTAGCGGTCGAGCAACTGTCGGTCGCCGGGGTCGAGGCCAAGACGGGCGCCTTCGACGAGCACTTCGGCGAGCGCCGCAACGTCGCGAAAACCGAGATTCAGGCCCTGCCCCGCGATCGGGTGGATGGCGTGCGCCGCATCGCCGACGAGAGCGAGCCGCTGAGCGGCAATCTGCGCAGCATGGTGGAAACCGAGGGGGAAGGAGGAGCGCGGCGCGAGCATCTCGACTTTGCCGAGGAACCCACCCATCGCGGCTTGCGCTTCTGCCGCGAAATCCGCGTCGCTCAGCGACAGCCAGCCGGCCGCGTCCTCGTTGGGCACCGACCACACGATCGCCGAGCGGTGCCCAGCTGCGTCGTCGTTCATCGGCAGCAGCGCGAAGGGGCCGCTCGGATAGAAAATCTCGTACGCAACATGCTCGTGCTCGCGCTGGTGGCGGAGCACCGAAACGATGGCCTGGTGGTCGTATTTCCAGCGCGCGACGTTGATCCCCGCGGCTTCCCGAGTGCGCGAGTTGCGGCCGTCGGCGGCGACAAGGATCGGCGCCGACAGAGTGCGGCCGTCCTCGAGCGATACGACGACTCCTGCATCGTCGCGATTCACGCCGAGCACGCGCGATTTCCACATCGGCCAGATATTCTTGCCGGCCGCGGTACGGGCGTGGAGCGCCGCTCGCAGGTTGCGATTCTCGTGCATGAAGCCGAGCGGCTCATCATCGTCGGGATCGAAGTGGAGCGCGCCGGGCTCCAGGCCGTCGGCGACCGCGATTCGGCGGATTGGGCAGCCAGTCTCAGGCAAATGGTCCGCGACCCCGATCGCCGTCAGCATCCGCATCGAGCTGGACGAGACCGCGCTGGTCCGTCCATCGAAGCTCGCATCCGTCCTCGGCTCGGGATCGGCAGGGTCGATGACGATGCTCGAAAGCCCGCTCGAATCGAGCGCGGCGGCAAGCGCGAGGCCGACGAGGCCGCCGCCGAAGATGATCACGTCCGCGCGGTCCATCGCAGCGCCCCTAACCCGTTCGTCGCAATGACGCCACGACTTCGCTTGACCGGGGACTCCGCGTGGGGGATTCTAGCCACCAGGAAGATTGGGGGTGGGACAATGGCGAGTGTCGCCACGCGCGCGCCGAAGCGCGAACTGGCACCGGACTGGCGCGAGGCGCTTGCCAATGCCGTGCGGCGGTTCGCCGTACGCACCTGGGGCGCGATGCTGTTGCTGCTGAGCATCGCCGGGGGGGTGGCGCTGGCGACGCATAGTCCCACCGATCCGTCGCTAAGCACCGCCGCCGGGGGCGCGCCGGCGAACTGGTTCGGGAGCCCTGGCGCCTATTTCAGCGACGTCCTTCTGCTCCTGTTCGGGGTCGGCTCGGCGCTGTTCGTTCCGGTGGTCGCCATCGCCGGGCTGCGAATGATCCGGCTGGAGCCGACCGGCCGCATGGGACGCGGGCTGCTGATCGCCGGGGTGGGGGCAATCCTGCTCGGTACCGCGCTTGGGCTGACCAGCGGCTCAGCCGTCTCGGGCCTGCCCGGCGGCTGGGGCGGTGCCTTCGGGCTTGCCGCCGCGCATGGCCTCGATTCGGCGTTCGGGATGATCGCCAATCCGCAGATCGCCGGGCCGGTACGGCTGGCGACCCTGCTTCTGCTCGCGCTCGCAGGTGTGACGCTTGGCTATTTCGCGCTCGGCCTGACCATCGACGAGCGTGATGCAATCGGCGCCTTCTTCCGCCGGCGGCCGCGCGAGCGGCGCGCGGCGCCCCGCACGACCGAGCTTCGCGAAGAGCGCGCAATTCCCGCTGCTCCGCCGAAGCCACGTCCGACCGTCGCGGTTGCCGAGCCGGCCAAGTCGCCCGCGCCATCGCGCGGCAGGGACCGCAAGTCGGGGGGCGCTCAGCCGAGCCTCGCGCTCGGCGACAATTTCACGCTCCCCAGCATCGACCTTCTGGCGCCGCCGCCCAAGGACGGCCGCCAGCAGATCGACCGCGCCGGCCTGGAGCGCAATGCGCGGCTGCTCGAGTCGGTGCTGGAGGACTTCCATGTCCGCGGCGAGATCGTGGAGGTGCGGCCAGGTCCGGTCGTGACGATGTACGAGCTCGAGCCGGCGAGCGGGATCAAGGCCAGCCGAGTGATTCAGCTCGCGGACGACATCGCGCGCAACATGTCGGCGCTGTCCGCACGAGTCGCGACCATCCCCGGCCGAAGCGTCATCGGAATCGAGCTTCCCAACCCCAAGCGCGAGATGGTCTCGCTATCCGAGCTCATCGGAAGCCAGGCGTTCGAAGACCAGAACATGTCGCTGCCGCTGATCCTCGGCAAGAACATCGCCGGGGACCCGGTCATCGCCGACCTCGCGCCGATGCCCCACCTGCTGGTCGCCGGCACGACCGGTTCCGGCAAGTCGGTCGGCCTCAACTGCATGATCCTCTCGCTGCTCTACCGGTACGGACCCGACGAGTGCAAAATGATCATGATCGACCCGAAGATGCTGGAGCTCAGCATCTACGACGACATTCCGCACTTGCTCGCCCCCGTCGTCACCGAGCCCGGCAAGGCGATCCGAGCGCTCAAGTGGACCGTCGAGCAGATGGAGGAGCGCTATCGCAAGATGGCCAACCTCGGCGTTCGCGCTCTGCCGAGCTTCAACGCCAAGGTGCGCGAGGCGCGAGGCAAGGGCTCCAAGCTCAAGCGGCGGATCCAGACCGGCTACGATAGCGACACCGGCCAGCCAATCTACGAGGATGAAGAGTTCGACTATGAGGTGATGCCGCAGATCGTCGTGGTGGTCGACGAACTCGCCGACCTCATGATGACCGCCGGCAAGGAGGTCGAGTTCCTGATTCAGCGGCTCGCCCAGAAGGCGCGCGCGGCGGGAATCCACCTCATCATGGCGACCCAGCGCCCCTCGGTCGACGTCATCACCGGCGTCATCAAGGCGAACCTGCCGACCCGCATCAGCTTCCAGGTGACGAGCAAGATCGACAGCCGGACGATCCTCGGCGAGCAGGGCGCCGAGCAGCTCCTTGGCAAGGGCGACATGCTCTATATGCCTGGAGGCAAGCAGATCATCCGGGTGCACGGCCCCTTCGTCAGCGACGAGGAGGTGCGAGCGGTCGCCGAGCATTGGCGCAAGCAGGGCGCGCCCGATTACGTGCAGGCGGTGACCGAGGAGCCCGAGGACGGCGGTTATCTATTCGACGGCCAGCCGACCGGCGAGGACGATGCCGAGACCCAGCTCTATCGCAAGGCGGTGCAAATCGTCGCCGAGAGCCAGAAGGCATCGACGTCCTACCTCCAGCGACAGCTCCGCGTCGGCTACAACAGCGCGGCGCGCCTGATCGAACGAATGGAGAAGGACGGCCTCGTCGGCCAGCCCGACCACGTCGGCCGCCGGGAGGTGCTGATCGATCCCGACGGCCACCCGATCTGAGCCTGAACGCGCCGGAACCCTGGGGTTCAGTGCGCATTCAATGGGTGAACGCCACTTTCAGGCGCAAAATTCCAGGAGCTTTGACATGAATTTCCCGACGAAACTCGCGCGCGCGATCGTGCCGGCTGTCGTCGTCCTTGCGGCCCCCGCCGCTGCGAAGGATTCCGCCGATCTCGCCAAGCTCAAGGCGCATATCGCCGGCGTGCACACGATGACGGCGGACTTCGTCCAGACCGATTCGCGCGGAAGGTCCGCCGCGGGCACGATGCAGCTGAAGCGGCCGGGCAAGGTCCGCTTCCAATATGGAAGCGGCGACCTCCTGATCATCGCCGATGGCAGGAGCCTGTATTTCCTCGACTATCAGGTCGGGCAGAAGAGCGTCTATCCGCTAAGCAAGACGCCCCTCGGCCCGCTGCTGTCGGCGTCCCCGGATTTCAATGGCAAGGCCGAGATCCTGCCGAGCGACAATGCCCGGGTCGTCGTCGCCCGCGCGAAGAACAGCTCGTACGGCCAGTTGACGCTGGCCTTCCTGCGCAGCGGATCGGCGCCGGGCGGGCTTCAGATGTACGGCTGGACGGCGGTCGATCCGCAGGGCCACCGGACTACGGTCAAGCTGTCGAACGTTCGCTACAATGTCGGCGTGCCGGAGAGCGCATTCACCTTCACGCCGCCGAAAAAAAGGAAGCGGTAAGGGTTTCAATTTGCGACGCGTTCATCCCCGCGTCAGGCTCAATCGTCTAGAGAAAATCACGATTCTGCAACAACCTGGGGTTTCCCCCTGTTACCTGGGTCGCAGGATCCCTCGCGTGACGAACGCTTGGTCGGCCCTCGCTCCATGCCCCCGGAGCGAGGGCCTTTTTCATATTCGCGCGGGCACGCTAAGCGGTGGCTGTGGGCAAGAAGCTGAAGATCGCCTCCTGGAACATCAACTCGGTGCGGGCCCGGACCGCGCTGGTCGAGCGGCTGATCGCCGAGCAGCAGCCGGACATATTGTGCCTTCAGGAAACCAAGGTGCTCGACACGATCTTTCCGGCCGAGCTTTTCGATCGCCACGGCTACAAGCACCGTCAGCTCAACGGGCAGCGGATGCACCATGGCGTCGCGATCCTCAGTCGCGTGCCACTGAAAGACCCCGGCAAGCACGACTGGCAGGACAATGGCGAGGCGCGGCACGTCGGCGCCCGGCTGGAGTGCGGAATCCGGCTCGAGAACGTCTATGTCCCCGCCGGCGGCGATACGCCCGACCGCACCGTCAATCCCAAGTTCGGTCAGAAGCTCGACTTCATCGAGCGCATGACCCGCTGGTCCGAATCGCTTGCCGAGCCCACGATCATCGTCGGCGATTTCAACGTCGCGCCGCTCGAATGCGATGTCTGGAGCCACAAGGCGCTGCTTACCGTCGTCAGCCATACGCCGGTCGAGGTGGAAGCGCTGACCCGGCTCCAGCAGGCCCACGACTGGCTCGACATCGGGCGCCGGTTCATCCCTGCACCGACCCGCAACTTCACCTGGTGGAGCTATCGCTCGCCCGACTGGACGAGGAACGATCGCGGGCGGCGCCTCGACCATATGTGGTGTTCTCCCGAGCTCGGCGGCCACGTGAAAGCGCACAAGGTGCTTGAGCCATGCCGCAACTGGCAGCGACCGTCGGACCATGTGCCGCTGATTTGCGAGATTGAGGTTTGAGCCAGCTCGCGGCCACGCGTACGGCGATTGCCTTGCTGCGGTCAGGTCGTCCGGTGCGTCTTTCCGGCGCGCAGGATCTGACGATCGCGGCGGTCGAGACCACGACTCAGGAGCTGCTGGCGCTGCGCGATCCGGACAGGAATGCGCGGCTCATCGTCAGCGGAAACCGCGCGGCGGCATTGAAGCTCGCCAACGAGCGGGAGGCTGCCGACCCGGAAGCGCCAGTCATGCTCGAGCGCACTGCGTGGCTCGACGCGGAGGCAGCGCTGGCCATCGCCGATCCTGGGCGCGATCTCGACCGGGCGCCGCTTGGTCCGCTCCAACCGATAGCGCCCGATAGCGTCGAAAGTGCGCGCGCCGCGCTTGCGCTGGCCCGAGCAGCCGGATTGCTGCCGGCGCTCTGGCTGCTCGAACCGGTCCAATCCGACCCGGAAGTCGCCCTAGACGACATTCTGCGCGAGCGGACTGAGCCGTCGGTCGAAATCGTCGCACGCGCCAAGCTCCCGCTCGAGGAGATGCCGCCGACGCAGATCGTCGCCTTCCGCGCGTCGGACGACGGGGAGGAGCATGTCGCGCTCGTCGTCGGCGCGTTCGGCGGGGAGCCGCCACTCGTGCGCCTGCACAGCGAGTGCCTCACCGGCGACGTCTTCGGGTCGCTGAAATGCGACTGCGGGCCGCAGCTCAAGGAAGCGCTCCGAATCATCGGCGCGGCCGGTGGCGGGATCCTGCTCTATCTGCGCCAGGAGGGCCGCGGGATCGGCCTCGCGAACAAACTCCGCGCCTACGCACTCCAGGATCGCGGGCTCGATACGGTGGATGCGAACCGGCGGCTTGGATTCGCCGATGACGAACGTGACTATGGGCATGCCGCGGCGATGCTGCGCGCTCTCGGGATCGACCGCGTCAGGCTGCTGACCAACAATCCGGACAAGGTCGAAGGCCTGGAAGCGGCTGGGATCGCGGTGACGGAGCGCGTCACGCACCAGATGCCCGCCAATCCCCACAACGCCGACTATCTCGCGACCAAGCGCAAGAAGAGCGGTCATCTGCTGGTCTGAGCGAATCCCAGCATCTCGGCCAGCTCCACGAAGCTGAGCGCGACACATCGCACCCCGAGCGAGCGCAGCATGTCGGCATGGCCCCCGAGGCAATGGCTGCCCGCCGCAAGCCCGATCACCATTGCGCCCGAGGCCAGCGCACCGGTCGCGCCGACCGCCGAATCTTCGATGATCACCGACCGGCGAACGTCGGCTCCGAGGCGCTCCGTGGCATAGAGATAGATGTCCGGCGCCGGCTTGCCGCGCTCGACGTGCTCGCGGCCGCTATAGACGTGCTCGCCAAAGGCATCGGCGATGCCCAGATGGTCGAGATGCGCGCGAATCCACCTGGTCGAGCTCGATGAAGCGACCGCCTTCGGCAGCGACGGCGGAAGCGACCTCACGAAGTCGACCGCCCCCGCCACGGCGGCGATCCCTTCCTTCATCGCGCGCATGCTCTCCTGCTTCATCCGCGCGTGGAATTCGTCCGGAAGGGGCCTTCCGATCCGCTGCTCCACGGCGGCGATGAAGTCGTTGCCGGCGAGTCCGACATAATGGCTGAGCGCGTCCTCGACGCTGTGGTGATGGCCGAGCTGCGTCAGCAGTTCAGCGAGGATTGTGTTCAACGAATATTCGCTCTCGAGAAGCACGCCGTCGAAGTCGAAGATGATTGCGTCGAAGCTGATCATTCATCCTCGAACAGGGCCGTCCCGACCCGCACTGCGGTTGCGCCGAGCATGACCGCCGCCTCGAAATCGCTCGACATTCCAATGCTCAGGCCCGCGACGTCATGGCGTCGGGCGATTTTCGCCAACAGCGCGAAGAACGGCGCGGGCTCGAGTCCGAGCGGCGGGATGGCCATCAGGCCCGCCAGCGGCAACGGCGATTCCCGAACCGACGCGACAAGCTCCCCGACTTCGTCAATGGCGCAGCCGCCCTTCTGCTCTTCCTCGCCGATATTGACCTGCACATAGGCGCTGGGCGCGCGGCCGGCTTTCTCCGATTCCCTTGCGAGCGCATCGAGCAAGGACCGGCGGTCCACCGAATGGATCGCGTCGAACAATCCGACCGCCTCGCCCGCCTTGTTGGATTGAAGGCGCCCGATGCCGTGGAGTCGGAGGTGGGGGTAACGAGCGAGGAGCGGCGGCCATTTCGCGCGCGCTTCCTGAACGCGGTTCTCACCGAAGTCGCGCTGGCCCGCCTCGATCAGCGCGTCGATTTCCTCGGCGGACCGGCCCTTGCTGACGGCGATCAGCTGCACCCCGGCCGGATCGCGCTTCGCAATGGAGCCCGCGCGCTCGATACGCGCGAGGATCCGCTCCCGTCTCTCCACGGCGCTGCTCATGTTTGCGCGCTATAGGAACGGCCCGACTCGCGAAAGCGGCTGGGCCATTTCGACAACATTCGATGGAATGACCCCGCCACCGTGGGGAGGGGGCGCGCTTCAGAACTTGAACGCGGTTCCGATATAGACCGCCTGGCTGTCGCGGCGATTGTCCTGCAGCGTCGACAGGCGGTCGCGCTCGATATTGTAGCGGACGCCGCCGGTCAGCGCGACGCGCTTCGACAGTGAGTAAGAGCCGCCGACATCGAGCGAATAGGTGTCGCCGCGGCGAAGCGCCGGCAGCGGCTTGCCGTCAGACTTGTCGGCGCCGACGGCCACGCGCCCGGTGAATTTCTTGAGCGAGTAGCTCACGCCGACGACCGCGCTCTCGCGACCGCCTATGGCAGGATCGGCGTCCTTCACCTTGGCGACGTCGCCGGCAACCGCGAAGCGCTTCCAGCCGACGGCCACGCCAAGATTATAGCTGGCCGGAGCGAGCGCGGTCATAGGCGCCGCGGCCGGAGCTGCCGCCTGCGCGACCGCTGTGCGGGCCGGCGCATTGACGCGGGCGCGGATGGCGACCCGAATTTGCGAAGGCCGGCCCTTCGCCGGCGCTGGCGTGAACTTGAAATCCGTAAGCGACAGGCTCTTGCCGGCAAGCGCCGCGGCGAGCTTCGGATCGGCGTTCGCCGGGGTAAAGGTCGACAGGCTGTTGAGGCTGAGCGACACCGCCGGCGGAGCCTTCTTGCCGCCCGTGCCGGTCGCGATCGCCGGAGTCAGGGCGAGCCCGGCCGCGGCGAGCGCCGCAGCCAGCTTGGCTTCCCTGCTTTTGGCGAGACTCAGCAACGCACGACTCTCCCTGTTCCGGAGTCGATATAGCCCTCCCAGGCTGAAGGTTCCATGAGCGGAGTCGATTCGTTCATCAGCTGTTGCCTTGGAAGCACATAATGATGCCGAGCGGGCGGCGCTTGCGGGACTATCGCCGGCACTATAACGCCCGACATGAAGCCTTTCTGACCAAGGACCGCCGATGAATCGCCTGTACCCGACCGCTGCCGCTCTGCTGGTTTTCGCCTTCGCCGGATCCGGCTGCGCCCGCAATCGAGCCCTGCCGACCACGCTCGCGCCCTCGAAGGTGACGACGATCGCGGTCAACAGCTACCTGTGGCGAGCGGCGGTGGACACGGTTTCCTTCGCCCCGCTCCTCCAGGCGAACCCGGCGAGCGGCGTGATCATCACCGACTGGTACACAAACCCCCGCGCGCCGGGCGAGCGGGTCAAGCTCACCGTCGCCGTGCTCGATCCGGACCTCCGCGCAGACGCCCTGCGGGTCTCGGCAGCCCGCCAGGTCAATCAGAACGGCGCCTGGGTCGATGCCCCCGTTTCGGCGGCGACCGTCCAGAAGCTCGAGGACATCATCCTGACGCGGGCTCGCGACCTCCGCCGCGCCACCATTCCGGGCTAAGTCTAGCGCATGACCAACGGGCGTTTCGACCCGGCCGAAGCCGACCGCCGCTGGCAGGCGCGGTGGGCCGAGGAAGACTGCTTTGCCGCCGATAGCAGCAGCGGCAAGCCGAAGACCTACGTCCTCGAGATGTTCCCCTATCCATCGGGGCGCATCCACATGGGTCATGTCCGCAATTACACGATGGGCGACGTCATCGCCCGCTACCGGCGCATGCAAGGCCATGAAGTGCTTCACCCGATGGGCTGGGACGCATTCGGGATGCCCGCCGAGAATGCGGCGATGGAGCGCAACGTCCACCCGGGCACATGGACGCGGGCGAACATCGACACGATGCGCGAGCAGCTCAAGCGGATCGGATTCGCGCTCGACTGGAGCCGCGAGCTCGCGACCTGCGACCCCGCTTACTACGGGCATGAGCAGGCCCTCTTCCTCGACCTGTTCGCGGCTGGCCTGGTCTATCGCAAGGAGAGTGAGGTCAATTGGGACCCGGTCGACATGACCGTGCTCGCCAACGAGCAGGTGATCGACGGCAAGGGCTGGCGTTCGGGCGCGCCGGTTGAGCGGCGCAAGCTGTCGCAATGGTTCCTCAGGATCACCGACTTCGCGGACGATCTCCTCGAAGGACTGAAGAATCTCGACCAGTGGCCCGACAAGGTCCGGCTGATGCAGGAGAATTGGATCGGCAGGAGCAAGGGCCTCGACTTCCGATTTCGCCTCGCCGAACCGATCGACTCCATCGAATCGATCGAGGTGTTCACGACCCGGCCCGACACCATCTTCGGCGCGAGCTTCGTCGCGCTCGCCGCGGGGCATCCGATCTCCCAGGCTCTGGCGGCGAAGGACCCGCGGGCGGCCGATTTCATCGCGGGATGCCAGCGCGGCGGTACCAGCCTCGCGGAGATCGAGACCCAGGAGAAGAAGGGGTATCGGACCTCGGTTGAGGTCGTCCACCCGCTCGACCCGGAATGGCGGTTGCCGGTCTATATCGCGAACTTCGTGCTGACGGATTACGGCACGGGCGCGTTGTTCGGGGTGCCCGGTCACGATCAACGCGATTTCGAATTTGCGAAGCAGTATCAGCTTCCGATTCGACGGGTGGTTGCCGCGAGCACCGACGTTGCGTCCGAACCGATCGGCGAGGAGGCCGAGAGCGCGCCGGGAGTTTCGGTCAACTCGCGCTTCCTCGACGGTCTAGCCACCGAGCAGGCGTCCGCCGAAATCATCCGGCGCGCGGAGGAAGCGGGATGGGGCCGCGGGACGGTGCAGTATCGCCTCCGCGACTGGGGAGTGTCGCGCCAGCGCTATTGGGGCACGCCGATCCCGATCATCCACTGCGCGGAGTGCGGGGCCGTTCCCGTCCCCCGCGACCAGCTGCCGGTCGTGCTGCCCGAGGACGTCGATTTCGAGACGCCCGGCAATCCGCTCGACCGTCACCCGACCTGGAAGCACGTCGCCTGCCCCAACTGCGGTCGCGCAGCGACGCGCGAAACCGACACGCTCGACACCTTCGTCGATTCGAGCTGGTATTTCATCCGCTTCGCGAGCCAGCCCGCCGACAAGCCCTTCGATCGCGCCGAGGCGGAGAAGTGGCTTCCGGTCGCGCAATATATCGGCGGGGTAGAGCATGCGATCCTGCATCTCCTCTATGCGCGCTTCTGGACCCGCGCGCTGCAGCGCCTCGGCCGCCTTGACATGGCCGAGCCGTTCAAGGGCCTGTTCACGCAAGGGATGGTCACGCACGAGACCTATCGTGCGGGCGACGGAAGCTGGCTGAGCCCGAACGAGGTCCGCAAGGACGGTGACGACTGGGTCCACATCGAGAGCGGTGAGCCGGTGACCACCGGACGCGTCGAGAAGATGTCCAAGTCCAGGCGCAACACCGTAGATCCCGAGCCGATTCTCGCGAAATATGGCGCGGACGCCGTGCGCTGGTTCATGCTCTCCGACAGCCCGCCCGAGCGCGACCTCGAATGGTCCGAAGCCGGGATCGAAGGCGCGTCGCGGTTCGTCCAGCGGGTGTGGCGGCTGGCCAACAGCGCCGCG
>Ga0070680_100002434_pt1 | contig 13789 bp, 14 predicted proteins | sample KBSC73BmetaG_FD_64672 | JGI IMG/M metagenome (GOLD analysis project Ga0070680, IMG submission 64672) | Corn rhizosphere microbial communities from Kellogg Biological Station, Michigan, USA - KBS C7-3B metaG | ecosystem: Host-associated > Plants > Roots > Rhizosphere | place: USA: Michigan...
GAGATCGGCGATGGCGGTCTGCGCCACGAACGGCAGGGCCACCCCCACGGCGACCCCGATCGCGATGCCGAGCAGCGCCAGCGCACCCAGCTGCAGGAAATAGGTCGTGAAGATCAGGCGCTCCGGCGCGCCCAGGCACTTCATCGTGGCGATGGTGCGCTGGCGCGTGGCGAGGAAACTCGACACCGCGTTGCCGACACCGACACCGCCCACCAGCAGCGACGAGAGCCCGATCAGGCCGAGGAACTGCGTCAGCCGGTCGAGCCAGAACCGGATGCCGCCGCCGGCATCGGCCAGGCCCTGCACCCTCCAGCCTTCGCGCGGATAGTGCCGGCGGATCGCCTCGACCGCGGCGACGTCGGATGCGCCGGGCGGCAGGCGCAGACGATACTGCCACGTCAGCAGGCTGCCCGGCTGTACCAGGCCCGACTCCTCCAGTGCATCGAACGACATCATCAGGCGCGGCCCGAGACTGGCGAAGGCGTTGAGGCCGCTGTCGGGTTCACGCGCGATCAGCGCCCGCACCTGCACCGGGACCTCGCCCACCTTCACGATGTCACCCAGCGCGATGTTCATGCGCTTGAGCGCCGCGTCCTCGACCACTGCGCCCCACACGCCGTCGCGCCTGGCCAGGGCATCAGCGAGCGCACCGCCGCCCTGCAACTCGAGTTTGCCGTAGAGCGGATAGGTCTGCTCGACGGCCTTGAGCTGCACCAAAGCGGCCCGGCCGCCCTCCTTCACCGGATGGGCCATGGCGCGGCTGTCGATCCAGCGCGTCAGCGTCCCTTGTTGGCCGAGGAACGCCATCTGCTCGGGCGTCGCCTCGCGGTAGAGCACCGAGATCGAGACGTCGCCGCCCAGGATCTCGCGCGAATCGGCGCGCACGCCCTCCTCGACCGCGCGGCTGAACGACAGGATCGCCGCGATCGCGCCCACGCCGACGGCGAGGCAGGCGATGAACAGGCGAAAGCCGCCCAGACCGCTGCGCATCTCGCGGCGCGCGAGCCGGAAGGCCAGATTCATGGAAGAAGCGTCATTGAGCGGCCAGCGCCGGGATGCGTTCGTCGTTCACCACCAGGCCGTCGGCCACGCGCACGATGCGGTCGCAGCGGCCGGCCAGCGCCATGTCGTGCGTGATCAGGATCAGGGTGGCGCCCTCGGCCCGCGCCAGCTCGAACAGCAGGTCCATCACCTGCTTGCCGGTGGCGCCGTCGAGATTGCCGGTGGGCTCGTCGGCCAGCAGGAGCCTGGGCCGGCCGACGAAGGCGCGCGCGACAGCGACCCGCTGCTGCTCGCCGCCGGAGAGCTGGGCGGGATAGTGGCCGAGGCGATGGGCGAGACCGACCCGCTCGAGCGCGGCGCGGGCGGCGTCGAAGGCATCGCCGCGGCCGGCGAACTCCAGCGGCAGCGCCACGTTCTCCAGCGCCGTCATGGTGGGAATGAGGTGAAAGCCCTGGAAGACGATGCCGATGTGATCGCGGCGCAGGCGCGCGCGCGCGTCGTCGTCGAGCGGCCCGAGATCGCGGCCGGCGACCTCGACCCTGCCGGAGGTTGCCCGTTCCAGGGCGCCCACGATCATCATCAGGCTCGACTTGCCGGCGCCCGAAGGGCCCACCACCGCGGCGATCTCGCCGGCCGCGACATCGAGGCTGACGCCGCGCAGGATATTGACCGTGCCGGCGTCGCTTGCCATGTCGAGATGGACGTCCGCGAGACGGACGATAGGAGGCTGGGTCACGGCCATGAGTCTTGCCAAGGGATATGGTCGTTTTGCGGCCGCGGTCAATTCACTGCTGCTTGTTCTTTTGTGCCTGTCCCCGGCGCCTATCGAAGCATGGGCCCAAACCGCGCCGCTCAGGATCGCCATGCTGGGTGACAGTTTGACGGCGGGATACGGGCTGAAGCCCGAGCAGGCCATTCCCGTGCGGCTGCAGGCCGCCCTCAAGGCCGAGGGCCGCGACGTCACGGTGCTGAACCACGGCGTCTCGGGCGACACCAGCGCCGGCGGGCTCGATCGCGTCGACTGGATGCTGGCCGACAAGCCCGACATCGTGATGGTGGAACTGGGCGCCAACGACGCGCTGCGCGCCATCGATCCAGCCACCACCGAGCGCAACCTCGACGCGATCCTGGCCAAGCTCAAGGACGCCAAGGTGACGGTCTGGTTGATCGGCATGATGGCGCCGCGCAACCTCGGACCGGAATACGTGAAGGCGTTCGACGGGCTGTACAGCCGGCTCGCCGGCAAATACCAGGTGCCGCTCTATCCGTTCATCCTCGACGGCGTGGCCCAGGACGCCACGCTCAACCAGGCCGACGGCATGCACCCCAACCCGGAAGGCGTCGAGGTCGTGGTCAAGCACCTGCTGCCCTTCGTGAACAGGAACCTCGACGATCATGCCGCGTCTGTTCATCGCCCTTCCCATCCCTGAGGACGTCTCCGAAGACCTCACCCGCCTGCAATCGGGCGTGCCCGACGCGCGCTGGGTGCCGGCGGAGAACTTCCACGTCACCCTGTGCTTCGCGGGCGAGGTGCAGGGCGGCACGATGCGCGACCTCGCGGAGGAACTGTCGGACATCGCCGGCGCGCGCTTCCCGATCGCCATCGCCGGCGTCAAGCAGTTCTCCAGCGGCAAGCAACCCAAGGCACTGGTGGCGCTCGTCGAGAGGAGCGACCGGCTCGACTGGCTGCACCAGAAGGTCTCGACCGTGGCGCGCAACTGCGGCATCGAGGTCGAGCGCCGCAAGTTCCGCCCGCACGTCACGCTGGCGCGCTTCGCCAGCGGCGCGGAGACCGGCCATCACATCGCGCAGTTCATGGCGAGCTTCTCGACCTTCAGGGCCGGCCCCTGGCTGGCCGACCACTTCGGACTCTATTCGAGCCGTCACGGCGGCAGCGGCCGGATCTACATCGAGGAAGCGGCCTACGACCTGTCGTTCTGAGGCCCCGCGCCCATGAAGTCACGCAACGCGCCCAGCCAAACCGCGAAGCCCTGCGTCTCGAAATACCGGATCCACGTGTCCGTCTCGGCGGCGTCGAGGCAGTCGAATTTGGCCCGCCACTCGACGAAGGCCTTACCGCTCTCGACCACCGGCGTCACGCGGATCGTCGCCACATAATCGCGGACCGGCTGCGGCGGCGGCCCGTCGAAGGCATAGGTGTAGGAGCGCTCCATGTCGGAGTGCGCGAGCAGCTTTTGTCGAATGACGCGGTCGGCCAGTTCGACTCGCCGCACGGCGCTCACTTGGTCGCCGGCTTTGCCGCCTTCGATGGTTGTCGCCCCGGGCACGCCGGCCCAGGCATAGTGATCGAACGGCCGGATCACCGACCACACCCTATTCGCCGAATGATCCAGGACGATGCTGTAGAAGGCTTCCGCCATGTTTCGTCTCCTTGTCGAGGGAGAGCCGAAACTGGGCGTGAAGGCAGACGGAAACTATCCGCCGGCCGCCGCCTATTCGACCGATCAGTGCCGCTTGAAGTACTGCACGTCGCGCTCGTGCTTCTCGGCGGCAGCGCGGCTCTTGAACGTGCCCAGATTGCGGCGCTTGCCGGTCTTGGGATTCTGCTTGCGCGAGTAGAGGCGGTATTCGCCGGACGAGAGTTTGCGAATCATGAGCTGCTCCTATTCGTCTTCTAGACGAACGTCAGCAGCCGCCGCGGGTTGCCGACCAGGATCGCGTCGATCTCGTCGGCGCCATAACCGCGCTTCTTCATCATCGGCACGACGTTGCGGAAGATGTGGCCGTAGCCGTGGCCGCCGAAGCTCGCCAGCCGCGTGCGGTAGCAGATGTCGTGGCTGATCACGACGCGCTCGAGATGGCCATGATCGATCAGCGCCCGGATGAGCCGCAACCGCGTGGCGTCATTGGGCATGTCGATGTCGGAGAGGCCATAGTAGCTCGATTCCTGGCCGAACAGGTCGAACTCGACGGTGACGCCGGAGTCCGCGAGCCTGAGCAGGCGCGCCTCGTCGAAGACGGTGCGGTCGATGTGGCTGATGACGATGCGCTCGGTCGGGAACGCGGCGGCACGCGCGAAGTCGGCGACCTCCTGCGGCTGGTCGGGATCGCGCCCGGGATGAACGTTGATCGCGGCGCCGGTCTCGGTGGCGGCGATGAAGGCGCCCTGCATCACGCGCTTCTCGGTGTCGGTCCACTGGGCGCTGCAGCCGATCTCGCCGATCATGCCGGCGCGCACGTCGGTGCCCCAGGCGCCGTCGAGGATCTGGCCCACCATCTCGGCAGCGAAGTCGTCGACGGCACGGCCGTGGTTCCTGGGGTCCTGGTAGTCGTTGACGTAGTAGCCGCAGCCCATGATCAGGTGCACGCCGGTGCCCTGGGCGATGCGGCGCAGGCCGCCCGGATCGGGCGAGAGGCCGCCGCAGGTCAGCTCGACGATGGCGTTGCCGCCGTCGCTCTTCATCATCGCGACCTCGCGGGTGGCGATGTCCTCGAGGTCGAGCATGTACTTGCGGCCGGCGTTCCTGACGCCGCGGCCGTAGTTCATCTGCCACACGTTCTCGAGCGTGATCTCGGGCCCGAGGTCGTTCTGGGAGCGCGCGCCGGGCGCGCGGATGTCGCACAGCACGTGCTCGTGCATCAGCGTGCGCCCGAGAGCCTCCGGCGCGATCGGCCCGAGGACGGTCTGGATCTTTCCGCGCAAGGCCTCCCGCGTCATTGCTTCTCGAGGCCCGCCGTGTCGATCACCTTCTTCCACTTGGTGTTCTCGGCCACCATGTGCCTGGCGAGATCCTCCGATGAGCCGCCCAGCTCGGCCGCGCCCGCGTCGCGGATGCGCTTGATGACGTCGGGCGCCTTCGAGGCCTTCACCAGCTCGTCGCTCAGCTTCTTCACGATGTCGGCCGGCGTTCCCGCCGGCGCGGCGACGTACCACCACGGTGCGGCGTCGAAGCCCGCGAAACCCTGCTCGGCGATGGTCGGCACGTCGGGCATGGCGAACCAGCGCTTGGACGAGGAAACGCCCAGCGCCTTCAGCGTGCCCGACTGGATGTGCGGCAGGTACGGCGGCAGGTTGTCCATGGTCGAGGGGATGTGGCCGGCCAGCAGGTCCTTCAGCACCAGCGAGCTGCCGCGATAGACGACGTGCTCGACCTTGAAGCCGGCGCGCGCCTGGAAATATTCCATCGCCAGGTGGCCCGTGCCGCCGACCGCGGGCGAGCCGAAGGTCACCTTGTTGGCGCCCTGCTTCTTGCAATAGTCGACGTATTCCTGGGCCGTCTTGACCGGGAGGCTGGGGTTGACCGCCAGCACGTTGGCGACCTCGCCGAACAGCGCGACCGGCGCGAAGCTCTTCACGCTGTCGTACGGCATGTTCTTGTAGAGATACTGGTTGGTGACCGCGGTGCCGACGGTACCGAGCAGCAGGGTGTAGCCGTCGGCCGGCGCCTTGGCGACGATCTCGGCGCCCACGTTGCCGCCCGCGCCGCTCTTGTTGTCGACGATCACCTGCTGGCCCCAGGCTTCGGTGAGATGTTGTCCGGCGATGCGGCCGAGCAGGTCGGTGGTTCCGCCCGGCGCGAACGGCACCACCATGCGGATCTGTTTGTTGGGGTAGGTCGACTGGGCCCATCCGTGGCGCGCCAGAAAGGGCGCCGCAAGACTGCCCGCGAGAATTGACCGACGACCGACGATTTTTGCCATGGTGCTGCTCCTGATCCGCGACGACTATATCGTCGCAACGGGAGGACACAACGTGACGGCACCCCTGATCGGCTACGCAGACCGCATATCGGTACACGCCGGCGAGACGATCGCCTTCAAGGTGTCGAGTGCCGGCCCCGATCCCTTCCACGCCAGGCTCGTGCGCCTCGTGCGTGGCGATCCCCATCCCGACGCACCGCCGCGCCAGCACGAAGATCTCTCTGCCCACTTCGAAGGTCGCTTCCCGTCCCGCCTCCAGCACGCCTGGCCGGGCTCGTATGCCCGCATCGAGGCCGCCGCGCTGAAGCCGTTGGCGGCACTGTCGGTCGAGGCGCTGATCTGGCCGACCCTGCCGCAGGACGGCCCGCAGGCCGTGATCTCCCGGCGCGATCCGGCGAGTGGCGCGGGCTTCACCCTCGTGTTGACGCCCGACGGCATGGCGCTGGAGACCGGCGGCGCCACGGCGAGCACCGGCAAGTCCTTGCGTGCGCGCACCTGGTATCGCGTGTGGGCGAGCGCGGATCCCGCGACAGGCGCGCTGCGCGTCGGCCAGCAGCCACTGAAGCGCGACCACGCCGTCGACGACGAAGGCGAGGCCGCCACGACCGCCGCCGGACTGCGCCTCGATGCGGCGCGTGCAATCCTGATCGCGGCCGAGGAGGCCCGCGACCGGCCGGCGCATCGCTGCTTCAACGGCAAGATCGAGGCGCCGTCGATCGCCGGTGTCGGCGCCTGGGATTTTTCCCGCCGCATGGACACGATGGAGGTCGAGGACAGCGGCGCCAACGCGCTGCACGGCAGGCTGGTCAACCTGCCGACGCGCGCCATGAAGGGCGCGGCGTGGACCGGCCGCGAGCGCGACTGGACCAAGGCGCCGCACCACTATGCCGCCATCCACTTCCACGACGACGACCTGCACGACTGCGGCTGGGCCGACGATCTTTCCTTCACCGTGCCTGCCGGCCTCAAGAGCGGCGTCTACGGCATGGCGCTGTCGTGCGGGACACGCCGCGACGTCATCCCGTTCTTCGTACGGCCCGAGCGCGGCAAGCCCACGGCCAAGGTCTGCTATCTCGCCTCGACCTTCACCTATCAGGTCTATTCCAATTTCTCGCGCGGCGCCTTCGACGACGCCTTCCGCCGGCGCGTCGCCGACTGGAAAGCGTTTCCCTACAATCCCGACGAGCACAAGGACTATGGCCTCTCGACCTACAACCATCATCGCGACGGCTCGGGCGTGGCCTATTCCTCGCGGCTGCGCCCGCTGCTGACGTGGCGGCCCGACTTCCTGTCCTTCGACGATGCGGCGGGCTCGGGCCTGCGCCATCTGCCGGCCGACACCCATCTCACCGGCTGGCTCGACCGCATGGGCATCGACTACGACGTCGTCACCGACCATGACCTCGACGAGGAAGGGCCCGCCCTGCTGGCGGCCTACAAGACGGTGCTGACAGGATCGCACCCCGAGTATCACACGGCGGACACGCTCGACGCCCTGCAGGCCTACACCGAGACCGGCGGGCGGCTGGTCTATCTCGGCGGCAACGGCTTCTACTGGCGGGTCGCGCGCTCGAAGAAGGTGCCCGGCGCCATCGAGGTGCGGCGCACCGAAGGCGGCATCCGCACCTGGGCAGCCGAGCCCGGCGAGTATTATCACGCCTTCGACGGCGCCTACGGCGGCCTGTGGCGGCGCTCGGATCGGCCGCCAAACCTCCTGTGCGGCATTGGCTTCTCGAGCCAGGGCACGTTCGTGGGCGATTCCTACCGGCGCACGCCGGCGTCACACGACAACCGCCACGCCTGGATCTTCGACGGCGTGACCGATGAACTGTTCGGCGGCTTCGGATTCTCGGGCGGCGGCGCGGCGGGCTTCGAGCTCGACCGGCTCGACCATCGCCTCGGCAGCCCGCTGAACGCAGTGGTCGTGGCGTCGTCAGAAGGACACGACCGGCGCAACTTCGTCGTCGTCCACGAGGAGCGGCTGGGTTTCGTCACGACGATCCCCGGCGAGACGCTCGAGCAACTGATCCGCGCCGACATGACCTATATCGACAAGCCCGCGGCGGGCGCGGTGTTCTCCGTGGGCTCGATCACCTATTGCGGCAGCCTGCCCCACAACGGCTTCGACAACGACGTGTCGCGACTCACCTTCAACGTCGTCAACCGCTTCGGCGAGCTCGGTCTCAGCTGGCCTTTTCCGCCAAGGGCCTGAGGGCGTCGAGCAGCCCCTTGCAGCCCACCTCGATCAGGTCGAGCGCGTCCTCGTAGCCGCGCGGCGGACCGCCGTAAGGGTCGGAAACCTCGAGCAGGCCGGTCTGTGGCGCGAACTTCAGGAAGAGCTGCGGCCGGTCGGCGACGGTGCGCGGCGCCATCCAGCGCATCGCGGCGAGATGGGTACGGGCCATGCCGAGCGGCAGGGTGAAGCGCTCGAGGTCCTCGTTGATCAGCGTCCGCGAGCGGTGGTCCGAAATGTCGTAACCGCGACGGCCGGCCGCCTGGCGCGCGAACGGCGCGGCGGGTTCGCCCTCGTGGCCCTCGATGGTGCCGGCGGAATCGATGAGGAAGGCGTGCTCCAGCCCGGCGCGGCGCACCATGGTGCGGAAAACGCCCTTGGCCATGGGCGAACGACAGATGTTGGCCGAGCAGACGAAGAGAACGCCAATGGGCATGGTCTGATACCCTAGCACGGCGCTAAAATGTGCAAAACGCGCCCGTGTGGAAGCCCGAGGAAGAAAGCGATGCCCGACATGTCTCCCGCCCTCGCCAAGGCCTCGCACGGCGCCCATCACATCGCCCCCGACATCCACGGCCAGAACTTCCACACGCTCGACCGGCAGTTCAGGGACCTGATGTCGCTCTACATGGAGCCCGGCCTGCGGGCGGCCATGACGCCGCACTTCGACCGGCTGGGCGCGCTGGCCGGCGGCCGCCTCGACGAGTTGGCGATGACCGCCGACAAGCACCCGCCCATCCTGCAGCCGCGCGACCGCTTCGGCCGCGACGAAGACTGGATCGACTACCACCCGTCCTACCGCGAGATGGAGAAGATCGCCTTCGAGGACTTCGGCATGCACGCCATGAGCCATCGTGCCGGCGTGCTCGGCCTGGCGGCCCCGGCCCATCCGCTGGTGAAGTACGCCATCACCTATCTCTTCGTGCAGGCCGAGTTCGGCCTGATGTGCCCGGTATCGGTGTCCGACACGTCGAACTTCATCCTCAAGCGGTACGGCTCCGAACCGTTGAAGAAGCTGCTGCTCGACCGGCTGCTCAGCCAGGACCCGGCCATCATGCTGAAGGGCACGCAGTTCATGACCGAGAAGGCCGGCGGCTCCGACGTCGGCGCGATCGAGACCGAGGCCGAGCGCATCGGCGTCGGCGCCGACGGCGTCGAGCGCTGGAAGTTGTATGGCCAGAAATGGTTCTGCAGCCATGCCGACGCCGATGTCGCCGTCATGCTGGCACGGCCGCGCGGCGCGGCGCCCGGTACCAAGGGGCTCGGCATGTTCGCCCTGCCGCGTCGCCTCGAGGACGGCAGCCGCAACCGCTACCGTATCGTGCGGCTGAAGGACAAGCTCGGCACGCGCTCGATGGCGTCGGGCGAGATCGTGCTCGACGGCGCCACGGCCTATCTCGTGGGCAATGTCGATGCGGGCTTCAAGCAGATGATGCAGCAGGTCAACCTGTCGCGCCTCAGTCACGGCGTGCGCGCCGCGGCGATGATGCGCCGGTGCCTCAACGAGGCGCTGGCCGCCGCGCGCGGCCGCCAGGCATTCGGCCACGCGACCATCGACTATCCGCTGCTGCGCCGCCAGCTCCTGAAGATCATGCTGCCGACCGAGCAGGCGCTGTCGATGTTCGCCTTCTCGGCCGACACGATGGGCCGCGCCGAAGGTTACGATGGCAAGGGAGGAGACAAGGACGCCGCGAACCTGCTGCGCATCCTGACGCCGGTCTACAAGTTCCGCGCCTGCCGCGACAACATCCCGGTCGCCAGCGCCACGCTCGAGGTGCGCGGCGGCATCGGCTACATTGAGGAGTGGGTGACGCCACGGCTGGTGCGCGACGCGCAGATCGGCACCCTGTGGGAAGGCACCTCCAACATCAACGCGCTCGACGTCGTCCAGCGCGCCGTCGGCAAGGCCGGCGGCCACAAGACGCTCACTGCCGCGCTCAAGGCGAAGTACGAGGCGAGCGGCAGCCTGCCCGGCCAGTACAAGGGCCTGCTGGGCGCGACGCTCGACCGGGTCGAGCGCTTCGTCGAGGCCGTCGCGCAGGACCCCAGGCAGGAGAAGCGCTCGCGCATGGCCGCCGGCGCGCTCTATCACGCCACGACGGCCGCGCTGCTCGCCTGGGAGGGCGCGACCTTGGGCGCGCAGGGGGGTGACGCGCGCCGCCTGCTGCTGTCGCGCCTGGTCATCGAGCACAGGTTGGCCCCGCAGGACCCGCTGTCGCTGGGCGACTCCGGCTGGGAGCAGGAGGCGACCGACCTGTTGCTGTCCGACGCGCCGGTGCCATTGGCCAGGGCCGCGGCGCTGGTCGGGTGACGAGCGTCGGATGAAAATCGCTCTGCTCTCCGACATCCATCTGTCGGTCGCCTTCCTGCCGCTGCCCGAGACGTCCGCCGACGTGCTGGTGATCGCGGGCGATGTCGGCCGGCCGGCGCCGGCGATGGAGTGGGCGAAGGCCACCTGCGTGCCGACGCTCTATGTCGCCGGGAACCACGAATTCTATGGCAGCGACCTCGCCACGACCTACGCGCGCCTCGTCGAGCTGGCCGAAGGCACCAGCATTCGCGTGCTCGAACGCTCGGAATGGCATCACGGCGGCGTGCGCTTTCTGGGATGCACGCTGTGGTCGGACTACCGGCTGTTCGACAGCGAAGAGGCGCGCGCCCGCGGCCTCGGCGACGCCACGAAGTTCATGTACGACTTCACCGCGATCAAGGTCGCGCCGGACTTCGAGGAGAAGTTCACCCCCGCGCTGTCCCAGCTCCTGTTCGCCCAGTCGGTCGCCTGGCTCGAGGAATGTTTCGCCCGCCCGCACGCCGGCCCGACCGTCGTGGTGACCCACTTCGCGCCGACCCCGCAGAGCATCAGCCCGCGCTTCAGGGACTCGTCGGTCAACGCCTCGTTCGTGTCGGACCTCACGAGCCGGATCGAACGCTGGCAGCCCGAGCTCTGGCTGCACGGCCATACGCACGACAGCTTCGACTACCGGGTCGGCCGCACACGAGTCGTCTGCAACGCCCGCGGCTACGCCAAGGACGGCCGGACCGAGAATAGCCGCTTCGATCCCGTCCTCGTCCTCGAGGTGTGATCGCTATTTGAAGTCGTCGGGCCTGAGCTCGATCGCCACGCCGTGCGGCGTGCGATCGGCGGCGTGGTCCCAGGCGTCCCGGTAGCGTCCCAGGGTCTCGGCGTTGGCCACGCCCTTCTCGGCCACCAGCCGCTCGAGCGCGTTCAGCCAGTGCCGATAGTAGGTCTCTCCGGTGTCGGGATCGCCGGCGGCCTGCGCCCGCTTGATCTCCGCCGCCAGGGTCGCGGCCCATTCGGGCCAGGTGAAGAGGCCGCGCGCATGCAGCGCCAGGGCCATGGCGAAGGCCTGCGCCTCCCACGGCTCGCGGAAGACCGGTCCGTCGCCATCCTGCGGCAGGCTCGCGAGCTGCTCGGCGGCGCGCCGTGCCGCCGCCGGATCAATCGTCGTCACGACGCCGCTCACGCCGGCTCGAGATACGGCTCGAAGGCGTCGACCGAGACCTTGACGGTCGGATCGGCGCCGGCGCCCCACAGCTCGGCCGCTGAGAACACGACCGTGTAGAGCCATTGCGGATTCTCGCCGTGCCCATGCGCCGCCGAATCGGGAAACACGTGGCTGCCGTTGATGCGCTCGATCGTGCCGGCATGGCCGCGCACGTAGCGCGGCAGGCGGGTGTGCGTCGGCGGATTGATGTTGCGGGTGCGCACCCGATCGCCCGGCTTGAAGGCCGGCGGAGTGGCGACATCGCGCTGGAAGCTGCCGCGCGTCGAGACGCGCACGACGTCCTTCATCTCGAAAGTGCCGCGCGGGAGGGGGGCGCTCTGGCGCAGCGACCGGCCGGCGGCGAATTCGTCGGCGCCCACCAGGTTGCGGTCGATCAGCGTGCTCTTCAGGCCGAGGAACCACTTCTTGTAGTAGGAGGCAGCGAGATAGACCGCGGGCGGGATGGATTCGCGCGAGAAGCGCTGCATGTCGATGTTGAGGCTGGCGTTGGCGCCCATGGCCCGCACCATGGCCATCACGCGGCCTTCCCACGTGTGGTGGAAAGTGGGCTCGTTGGCCTCGACCTCGACCTTGCCGAAGCCGTCCATGCCCCCCATGTCGTGCACGCCGTTCATGGCCGGGCCTGCGGCAGGCCGGTGCCGATCATGCTGTCGCGCGTCACGATCGCGGCCAGTTGCTCCTCGCTCCAGCCCTCGGTGCCGGGTGGCCGCATCGGCAGCACCAGGAAGCGCGTTTCGGCGGTCGAGTCCCAGACGCGGATTTCGGTTTCCTTCGGCAGGCTGACACCGAAGTCGGCCAGCACGCCGCGCGGGTCCTTCACCGTGCGCGAGCGATAGGGCGCGGCCTTGTACCAGACGGGCGGCAGACCCAGCATTTCCCACGGATAGCAGGAGCACAGCGTGCAGACGACGATGTTGTGCCGCTGCGGCGTGTTCTCGACGGCGATCAGGTGATCGCCGACGCGGCCCAGCGTGCCGATCGCCTTCGACGCGTCGGCCAGCAGCGCTTGCTTGAACGCCGGGTCGGTCCACGCCTTGGCCACGATCCTCGCACCGTTGCGCGGGCCGATCTTGGTCTCGTAGGTCTCGACGATGGCATCCAGCGCGGCCGGATCGACGTAACCCTTCTCGGTCAGGATCGTTTCGAGCGCGCGCACGCGCAGCTGCATCTCGGACAGTTCCGAGCCATGGTCGTGGTCGTGGTCATGATCGTGTTCAGCCATGGAGGCCTCCGTCGCGAATTCGCTTCCGCCATCGTACTTCATCACCCGAGACCCGGGCCAGCCTCAGTTGCGGCGCTTCAGGATCTCGTCCGTATGCTCGCCCAGCAGCGGTTCACGATAGACCGGCGTCGAGGGCTCGTCCTTGAACCGCACGACCGGCGCGAAGTGCTTGCGGCCGTCACTATCGGTCACCATGAAACCGCGCTTCAACAGATTTGGCTCGACGATCGCCTCGGGTAGCGTCGCGACCGGGCCGTAGCAGATGTCGAGGGTTGCCAGATACTCCATCCAGTGCGCGAGCGGCTTGGCCTTGAAGGTCACCGCCAGGAAATCGGCCACCGGCTTCTGGTGATCGCCCGGCCACTCGCAGAGCGGCGCCATCTCCGGCCGGCCGAGCGCGCCCAGCAGATTGTTGATGAACTTCATCTCCTGGCCCGCGAGTACGAGCTGGCGGCCGTCCGACGTGTCGTAGACGCGATAGAAGGCCGAGCCGCCGGTGGTGCGCTGCTGCTTGACGTCGGGGTGCCTGTTCTCGGCGAAGGCGGTGCCGACGACGTTGGCGCACGACGCCATCAGGGACTCGTGCATGGACACGTCGATATAGTCGCCCTTGCCCGTCGCCTGGCGGCGCAGCAGCGCCATCAACACGCCGGAGAGACCATGCAGCCCGCTCACCAGGTCGGCCACGGGAATGCCGGGGATCGCCGGGCGGCCATCGTCGCCCAGGGTGAGGCTGAGCACGCCGGTCATCGCCTCGAGGGCCAGGTCATGCGCGGCGCGGCCGGGATAGGCGCCGTCCTGGCCGAAGGCGCTGATCGAGCAGTAGACGATGCCGGGGTTGGCTTCCTTGACCGCCTCGTAGCCGATGCCGAAGCGCGCCGCGACGCCCGGCCGGAACGACTCGACCACCACGTCGGCTTCCCTGCAGAGACGAAAGAGATCGATACGGCCCTGCTCGCTCTTGAGGTCGAGCACGACGCTCTTCTTGCCGCGGCCCATGTTGCGGAAGAAGACAGAAGTTCGCTCATCGGGCGGCCGGATGTGGCGGCCCGGGTCACCCTCGCCCGGCGGTTCGACCTTGATGACGAGTGCGCCGTGGTCGGCCAGCGCCGTCGTCAGGTACGGCCCCGGCAGGAACCAGGA
>Ga0070680_100002435_pt1 | contig 13788 bp, 18 predicted proteins | sample KBSC73BmetaG_FD_64672 | JGI IMG/M metagenome (GOLD analysis project Ga0070680, IMG submission 64672) | Corn rhizosphere microbial communities from Kellogg Biological Station, Michigan, USA - KBS C7-3B metaG | ecosystem: Host-associated > Plants > Roots > Rhizosphere | place: USA: Michigan...
TGGATTTGCGCGAAGCCATCGACGAGGCAATGAAGGATTACAAATGAAATACAACAAGGCCGTTGTTGCCCGGTTTTACGAAGATAATGGCATTGGACTATTTATGTTCGAGCACCCATTCCACCCAACCCGCAAATGGCGTTTCGATCTGGCTTGGATTGAGGAAAAACTCGCACTGGAAGTCCAAGGCGGAATCTGGGTCGGCGGCCACAATCGCGGAGCACAACTCAAGAAGGATTATGAGAAGGCCAATGCCGCCGCCGAGCTTGGCTGGAGGATTTTATACTTTGAACCCAAAGACCTGTGCCTGCTTTCAACCGTGACCACGATCAAGAACTGTTTATGAAACGCCTTTGCACATTTCTGTTCTGGACATGGGCAATCGCCTTTGTGGTCATTACGATTTCGCTCTTGATTAAGGGCGCACGGTAAACAAAAACCAAAAAACCAGTTCAAAACATGAAAAAAACAATCATTAACCTCTCATTGGCAGCAATCCTGGCAACAGGTGTGCTGGTCACAAGCAGTTCAAATAAAGTCCAGGCCGACACCCGGCAAAAGCACGAAGTCGTGTTGATCGGTTACGACGTTGCCTTGGGCAAGATCATTGAAGACCCGCCCTGGGGTTCCCATGCTGAATTCCTTGGGCTTGTGCTCAAGACCAGCACAGTCACGGAAGGCTCGCCCAAGTTCGAGGACGGCTCGAATCTGGCCCAAGTTCTGGCCTCGTACTTCGACGCCGGGTTTAAGCTGCAAACAGACCGGATTTACAGCCAGTTGGTGCTGATAAAAAAATAGTTCTTGCAACGCTGCTGGATTGCGATAAATTCGGATCGTTCAAAGCTGATGGAAGGCCGAGAACGACACATGAATGTAAAGCAAGTCTTCCAATTAGACACGCAGTCGCTTCAACTACCGAAAGGCAAGTTGCTCCGCGCTTGTGGGGTACATTCAGATTGTGTGTCGTCCCGCCTCTCTTGTGAACACTCACAGGAGAGGTGTCTTTTTTCCCGCCTTGAACCGCGACTGGCTGCGTGAAGGCCATTTGCTCTTTGATTCGTCACGTCGATACTCGTTCCTGAGCGGCTCAAACCCGTTCAGGTCAAAATACGCAGGGAACAGCCTTGCGTCACCCAAAGTCGGATAGATCGTAAGGGATCAGGTGACGGATGAGATACGCTGGAAACAGCAGCGCATGATTGCCGAACAACGAGGCGCACGCTCATTCAAACGCGAAAGCCGGGCGAGACCCTAGCCTTAGGTGGGGCGCACGTACACAGGAACCGTCACAAATGGCACAACAAGCCGTGAGGCACGAATCAAAAGCAGCAGTTGAAGTTCAGCGCGAGCCGTGGGACAGAAAACCCATCTCGAAAGAGTCGCTGCATTTCCTGAACTTCGATGGCAAGAGGAAGTAAGAGTATGGTGGCCGCGTGCCTCGGATGCACCCCACAGGTGATCTATTACATGTCAACATGAAACTTACATATTCGATAATCCACAGTGCAGGTTCTAGTGGTGGGGATGGGTTCAATTACGCTCAACTCAAGTTACTGGGAGTTGAGTTACCCCCAAAGAAAGGTTGGCTATCCAACTTGATCGGCAAGGAAGTCCCTGACGATATTTGGATCAAAGTCATGGCCTTGAAAGGCGTTAGACGGAAAGCAGAAAGAAAAGCTCTGCTCAATTCTGATTTTTGCCTGCCTGGGTTTTAATCCCAGCCAACCCCGCCTGGGCCGTATTTTGCTTTAGCCCAGTCGGAACAGTCCGAATCTGGGGAGGCAGACGCGGGGTTGGAACTGCTCTGGGCTACGCTTTTTTGATTATGCGCCAGGCCATTTTATCTTCCAGACTGATGTACAGTGTGAAAGAGCCGACTTTGGGGCCGTGAGCGGTTGTTTCCTGGATGGTCGTCCAGTTTACGAGATCAGGCGATTCCTGGCTGAGATAGGTGCCATCCGGTGGTATGGCGAAGCCGAGTGCGAGGGAAGGTGTGCCTTCATAGTCGAGGACGTAGGAGTAAGACTTTGGCTGGAGCATGATTTGATCTTTCGGTTGATGGTTTAAGAGTCCCCCGCCGGCCACGAGGCAAGCGGGGGCCCAATTGCACATTCCCCGCCAACAACAGCGGGAAAGGGGTTACGGGGTTGGCACCTGTTCCGTGGCTGCGTCCAGGGCTTCAACCTTGGCGGCCAGTGTATCGGCGCGGCTCTGAATCCCGTCCAGAATCGCCTGATCTTCGGGGCTGATTGGGCCGGGATTGGTCTGCAACTTTAGGATTTCCGCTTTCAGAAAGTCCACGTCCGAGGCTATGCCGTCAACGGCTGTCCCGAGCCTGTCGAAAGCCGAATTTACTCTGTCACCATAATCGCTGATTGCACTCATTATTTTGTTCTCCATTTCCGCTATCCTACACAGGACAGCATTGTTGTTTAGAGACAGGTGCAACTCGTGAATCTCCCTTGCCAGAGCTAAGATTGCCTCTGCCAAGTGATTCTCGTTCCTGTCTTGTTCTTTGGCCATTCCAAGAATGTAACGCAGCCAGTGAATAAAGGCTATGTGGTTTTCCCCTTATTTCGGCACAGGCGCCAACGCTTTAATCGCCCCTTCCATGGCCCCTTTTGTAACCGATTCGATAAGTGCTGTCGCATTCGTGCCGGAAGCCTCCTGATTCAGTGATCCGACACTGGCGGTTTGGGTTTTATCGGTTTGGGTTGCTTTGAATGAGGCAAGCGAGGATTTCGAGTCGAAGAACGTGACGGACGAGGCTCGCGTGGTGATCGTCCGGGACGGGGCGCCTTTTTCATAAGAGACATCGGTTTGAGTTGTGTAAAATCTGGCACACCCGCACAGACTGAGAACGAGCATTGGCACGAGGCATTTCATTAGTTTGTTGCGCTGAGTTGGAGAGTTCCACATGTTGTCCCTTCACACCAAAAAGGCGTTGTCGTCCAATGCGGATAAACAGGTTGCGGAATTACGACCGGTGGCTGGATCACAACCGGCTGCGAGTTAATGACAACCGGGAAGGTTTGAATGGTTACTTTGGGAAAGGCTTCGTCAAGAATGTCTCTCAATTCTTTGGCTTGTTCGAGTGTCAGCACTAGAACTTTCCCCGCCACTTTTATTTCAATCTTGGAGATTTCTGCGGTCATGAGACAATCCTATGTGAACGGTTTCCAGTGGCAACTGCACAAGCAGAACAGGGCGATTAGAAGAACTGGCGTGAACCATTTCATAATGTTTTCGGTCGGCAACAATAAGCGTAAGCCGCGATCAGGGTCAGTACGGTTATCAGGATCATACGATTTCCGTGAATCCACCGGTGATAATCGCCTTGAGCGCCGCCCGGCAGTGGTATTGCCGCTTGTACCCCTCGGCACTGTCCGCCACGATCCGGCCTTTGCGCTTGAACCGCCAACGCCAGCCTTTGCGTCTGTCTTTGTAGATTGTGGGCGTCGTTTTCACTTGGTAGTCGGATCACTCTTATGCGCCAAGTATGACCAGATAAACCCGGCGATTACCAAAGCCACACCCAAGGCGTCTTCGCCATTGACGATCTTGGCCGAGGCCGTGGCACCGTGCGCGGCCAGTGCGGCACCGATCACCTTCATTAAACTCCGCACACCTGACAACATTTGGTCTTGGTTCATATTTCCTTTTTGGTTATTTGCGCGTCCACCAACCGCTGCCAGACAGAACGACGAGTCCAACAATAACCGCAGCGACAGGTGTGATCCATTCTGGAACCTTCGTTGAAACGAGAGCCAATGCCCCGTACAGTACGAGCCATATCCCGACAAGTGTATTTGCCATATTTATCCTTTTGGTGGTGTTTCGGTTAACTTATCACGGTTGGCTTGATCCAAGCAACCTAATTTCTCGTACAGCCCCGGTTCTTGTGCGGCGTTCTGGCCTTTAACGAAGGCATTTGGGTTGGAATTGCCGCTATCCAGCATGTTTGCCAGGAACGGCACCTTGGTTTCGAGCTTTTTGAGCAGTTTCTTATGGAAAAGCCATGCCAACAGCCCAATCACCATGCCAATCATTCCGGCAAGGAAACGCTCCTGGGAAAGCGTCAGGCTTGGCCCGTGCTCATTGGACATGATTGTGTTGGCTAAAGCGCCCCAGGACACCACCAGGGCGGGAATTCCGCCATTGGGGAACGACTTGATACACCTGAACACGTAGCCAACGACCACGCACGAACAGAACACGGCGTACGTGGGGGCGCTGTGCAGCGATTTTATCAGGAGATTAAAGGCGTCCAGCCATTGAGATGGGTCAGTCATATTATTTCAACCGCATTATCAACTCCACAATCAGCACGATCAAGCCGACCCCGCCCACCAAGTAGGCCCATCCAGCGTTCAGTCCCGCGCTTTTGCCAGTGCGCTCACTGCTGATCGTTGTTAGCGGCTTAATCATGAGTTCAATCTTGTCCATTGCCGCGTTCAAATCTTTGTGCTGCACATACAATCCCCGTTCACGGTCAATCTGCGAACGCAGTTCATTGGCGGCCTCGTCCTTGTAGGAGCGCACCTGTCTCTCCAGTTCCATTGCCCGAAGGTCGGCTTGTTCTTTGACGTAAATCGCCTTTTCTTCAGCAGCTTTGACCTCGGCATAACGCCGGTCGCGCTCATTCCAAAACTCTTTCTCGGCCGTTCGCAACGCCTCGTTGTGGGCGGCGTATGTTTCTGTCGTCCACTGGATGTTGTTTTCCATGCACGGTTACACGGTGTATTTAGCAACAAAGGTTGACCAGGCGTAGGGTGACATAATGTAGGTCGTGTTATCAAGATATGCTCTGTCGTTATTCCCTTGATCAATTGCCCCAGCCGTAGCAACAAACCCGCCTCTGACAGCCACAGCCGCACCGAAATCAGTTGCGGTCGAGAGTGGTTGACCGCCATAAGCATTCCCGGCCAGTTTTTGCCAACTCCAAGTTGGCGGCGTCGGTGATCCATTCCACACCCATCCGACCACGAAATAATTGTAAGATGAATATGAACTCTGTGATGGAATTCCAGGCCCCCAATCCAATCCTCCCCTGGTGGAACCGGTTATCACCAGATGCCCAGAAGTATCAATCGCAACTGCTTTAATTGAGTCCCCGACGGTTCCGCCAGAATGCTTGTCCCAGAGAAATGCGCCGGTATCGGTGTTGTACGCTGCAATCCAGAATCCCGCACCGCCAATATCAATATCGGCGCCGCCCAAGTTGGTTATCCCGCCGCTAAATCCGCCACTGACCACAATGTTCTTGGTCGAAGAATGAATGGCAACGCTGAGAGCGTTTTCATTGCTTGGGTTGGTGTTGTGACCTATTCTGTGTCCCCACACATAAGCCCCGGTTGACCCACTATATTTAGCCACAAATGCGTCGGTTGTTCCAACCACGGTTATATCGCTTCCACCAAGATTCGTTTTCGTGCGAAAATTACCGGCTATTACAACGTCTCCAGCACTGTCCACGGCAATGCCGCCAAATGCGGAATCAAGCATTGATCCGGTAGCCTCTCCATATCTTTTCGCCCAGTATGTCTTGCCGTCAGCGGCTCTCAGTTTGGCGATTGCCGCGCTCGCATTGCCAATACGGGCAAGAGGGACGCTTGCGTCGCTTATATCCGGGCCGTACTCCCCATCGGCTGATTGAATTTTCAGTAACACAAATGGATTGCCGGAACTGTCAACCGCGACGTTTACGCTAATATCGTTCCCGGTTCCACCCATCCCCTTTGCCCAAATCAATGAACCTGGCGTTCCAAAACTTCCTGGCCCATATTTGCATACGAAGATGTTGTTTACTCCAGGGGCACCTCCAGCAGAGATGAGAGTGCCGGAAGCGTCTCCTGGCAAATCCCCGAAATTAACGGTTGCCCGAAAGCCGCCAGCGAAAATTATATTGTCCGAACTATCAACCGTTATGTTTCCGAATTGAAGGTCAGGATCGGTGCCCCCAATCTGTCTGGCCCACTGGATCACGCCAGCGGCAGAATATTCGGCGAGAAAAAGGTCTAATTGCGTACCTACTCCCCGACTGTTGAAAATCCAACCGCCACCGCAATCAAGGCGCCCAGCGAAATAACCGGCCACAACTATGTTACCGGAACTCTTAATGGCTACGCCAATAGGATACACTGCTTGGTAAAGCGTCATGGAGATTTGCCTAACCCAACTCAACGCACCCCCCGCCGCCGCCACAATGCTGAACTGCCCGGACGCCAAGGCCGTCGAACCTGGATTGTTCGCCCCGTCATTTCCAGCCGCGTCGAGACTGTGAACCTTGAACTGCCATGTGCCGGGGGAAATGCCGGTAATGGTCTTTATCGGGTCCTGGCCAGCTGACGCCGAAACAATTGTGTGAAAGCCGTTGCCCGTCCAGTATTCAACCGTGTTCGTGCAATTAGCTTCGCTCGTGTGCCATGCGATTGTGACACCTGATGACGTTGGTGTGCCAACCACATAACTGCCACCGCTTTGATAGGTAATTACTGGCCTGTTCGTATCCGCGCTGCTGTTAAATTTAAGCGCGGAATGATTGGAAGTCGGGCTGAAGGCGGCGCCGAGTTCAAAGCGAAGTTGGAAATCGTATTCCGTGGTTTTCTTCATTGCGGTCGGCTCGTCTTCAAACCCATCCTGAATCACAACGCCGCAAGGCAGCGTCAGAAATCCACCCGCATAAGTTGATCCCACAGAGTAAGCAACAATGTTGGAACCGGCGTCCATTTTCCAGAATTCAACCGGGGCGTCCTGTCCCGGCTTAACATAATAAACACGGCTTGTCCCACTCACGGACGACGGAACTGGTGCCCATTTATAGCTGAGTCGAGTATTAAACAGTAACGGGTCAATGTTGGCGACGGGACCTTCGTTTGTCAGGTAAACCGATGTAGGTAGTGGCATAGGCTATTCAGTTAATTGTTTAATCCAATGAGAAAATACCATCTTTGCGCGATCTGACACGATAATAATTCTGGTTGCTGTTGATGTCGGGCGCATTGGAATCAGTGTAATTCGTGGTTGATGGCGTCAACTGAGCCAGTTGCGTCCAGATCAACGTGCCCGTTGCCCGGTCAATGTTCACACTGTCGCAGTTCGTACAAGTATTCTGCCAATCCAGCATAACCACAGTCGGCGTTGCCCCGTTGATGCGTACCACGACATTTGTTGGTGCTGGCGGCGGATTGCGAACCAGCCTGAACAATCCAAACCCATTCGTTGTCGATATAGTGACAGGCGAAGACGTTGCGCCCTGAACCTGTTGCCAATCGAATCCGCCAAAACTTGCGCGGGTCTGCAACTGATCCTTGGCCGTGGCGTCATTCTGCCATGTCAGCACAACATTCTGGCCGGACTTGGTGATCGACAAGGCCAAGAATGGCAATGGCGCAAGCTCAACCAGGGGCGTTGACGTGTCCCGTGTGACCATATACACGCCGGCAACTGCCGCCAACGCGCCACTCGTAATCGCCGTTATCTTTTGGGTGGTCGTCATGGTGATGTTTGGATCGTGCCGACTTCGAGTCTGGTTGCGGTAATGTTGTGAATGGCGGGAATGATAACGGCATTTGAAAAGGCGTAGCTATACTCAGCACTGTTCCCAACTGAGTCGAGTGCAGTAACATAAAGTGTGTGATTCCCATTGGCAAGCGTTGGAAGCCATGCGTGGTTGCTGCAGCCGGTTTTGAGATGCTGCCACCGGCGCCGCTTACTGCGGTGAGGCCGGGTGAGTTGCGGTTTTTATAGAGGTAATCGCACTGCGCGAGGCACGCTTGTTCGATCTCATCGGGGAGAGCGGTCTGGCCGGCGTCGACGGTTTCGTCGGGCATCACGTAGCCGCCGCTGTAGATGACGCGGCCTTGCTGCCGATGCGTGCCCAGCGGCCCGGTGAGTGAGATGACGCAGGCCCGGCGGATCAGGAAATCGATGTCGAGTTGTTCAACCCAACCTTCGCTTTCGTTGCTCTTCAAATCCCACCGGGTCACTTCTTCGATCGGATAACGCGCGCAACGGATCTCGGTTTCGTCGGCGGCGAATTCTTCGGTGACATTTTCGGCGCGCTCGAACAGGCGATTGCATTGTAGTTGAAAGCGGCCGGAAACGAGCTTGATGAAGTTGGTGAGCAGCTCGTCGTCGACCAAGTAGCTTTCCTCGATCTTGAGCCGGGCTTTGAGGGTGGCGAGTTGGGTCAGCATGTTGTGAGAGGGTTGCTCATGCAAGTTTCACGATGGCCAGGTCGCAAATCTCGATTGTCGGACTCGATTTGTCCCAGCCGATATTGACGTGGTTGAACACGCCGCCGGACTCATCGACCGCCAACGTTTTTGCCGTGCCAACGCCGTGGCTTGTATAGGTAGGGGTTGGCTCTTCAACTTTGGTGAGGAAGTCGGCCAGGGGAACATCCACGCTCGCTGCGTCCACGATGCGATACTTGCGCACGAGGAACGTGTAGTCCGGGCTGCCCTTCGTGATGTCGACGAACAACAACGTCCGATCCGCCGTCGTGGCGTCCGCCGGCAATGACGCATCCGGTGTGATGCTCGACGAGTTGTCCGTGAGCGTCGAACCGACCCGTTTGGTCGCCCGCATGTTGTAGTTGTAATACTCCTTGGGCGGCCCGGCGAAGTACGACCACGATCCCTGACTGGCCACTCCGCACCAATTATCCGTGCTCGCGTCCATGACCAGGTTCGCCGAGCCGGAGCTAAGCCCCACGTAAAAGCGCGGCGTGGTGATGGTCGCCGCGGTGTTGTTCATTATCAGGCGCAGCCCGATGCGGAGCGTTGTCCAAGTCCCGATATTGAACGGGCGCGCGAACTGCGAATTGGCCAGGACAATCCGCTTGTCCGCCACACTCGAAATTGTCCGCAGTAAAATTGTTGAGGCCATAAAGTTATCTGTCCACGTAAGCGCCGTTCCACCCAGCGCCGCCGTTCAATCCGTTGAGTGAAGCCGAATCGGTGTAGGTTTCCATGTCATCCACGCCGCGCAGGGCGATGTCGCCGCCGCGCGCCACATAAGCGCCATCCCAACCCGTCCCGCCGTTGAGCGCATTCAAGTCCGCCAAATCGGTGTAAGACTCCATGTCGTCTTGCGGCAGAGTGGCTGCCGCGATTGGCCGCCCGGCCAGGAACGCGCGATCATGAAACGTGGCGAACTGCGCCTGCACCAGCGCAGGCAAACAACACAACCAGGCGATGAACGATCTTCGTTTCATCAGTAGAACGTGCGGTAAGCGACGTTGGTGAACCGATTGCCGTAAACGGAGAAGCTGAACACCGTCAGCGTGTTGTTGGTCATCACGCACGTCCGCGCGCCATCCATCGTCTTGATGTTCGCCGGCAGCGTCATGGTCAGATCGCCGCCGCTCCCGTTTGTGACCATCAGCACCGTGCTATTTTCGGCAGTAGCGACCACGTTGTTGAAATTGGTCACGGACATGTGGGTTGTCGCCGTGAAGTCAGAATAGGCGTAGGTCATGTCCAGCGAGTTGGTCGCGGTGGCAAGGGCGCTGTTGTTGGTGGTGTAGGCTGTGTTGCCACCAACCAAAACAGCGTTAAGGTAACGCGCCGTGCGCGCGTTGTTCGTGTATTGAAGCCCCGTGCTGTCCGATCCCATGCTCACCACATTGGTCAAGCTGTTCTTACCGCTACCGCTCCCAGCGTTGTTCGTTGAGACAGCTAGGTTCAGCACGCCCGCAGCACCTGTCCCAGTTGACCGACCAGCACCAAGAATCAAGGTGTAACCTCCCTTATCCGTCCCATTGCCATCGGCACCATGTAACGTAGTAGTCGCGGCGGTCGAAGCGTCATCGCCTATCTGCATGACGCCGGCTGACTCGGTAGAGAGTGAAGTCTTTGTGTCGTTACCGATATAAATAGTCCCGTTGATAATGGCCGTGGACTGCTGGATGGTAAGGGTGGTGATTCCGTTTGCAGTAAAGTCAATGCTATCGGCTGTTGAGCGGTATAATCCAGTGCCACCAGCGTCCTGATCTTCTGCCCAACCGATTAGTGGTTTGTTTGCAGTCCCGCTGCCCTTGAACAACGCCTGCTTGTTCGTCACGAGCACGATGTTCGTTCCGCCAAATGCTAAGTTTACGGAATTATTCTCGAAGTTCAGCCCATAGCCGGCACTACCAGATAACGAGACCGCATTGGCGTTTGATGTGCCGGCTGCAACCGTCACGGTTGTTCCCGCGAAGGTTGGAGCTGCCATACTCGTCGCGGCATAAATCGTGCGTGGCCGTTGGCTGCTAACTTTGCCAATGTCGACGGCATTGTCTGTCGGTGCATAGAGGCCGTCCTCCGAGCCGTCACCAAAGCGCCAGTCCAGAGTGCCACGAAGCGCAACGCCAATGGTCCCGCCACCACCGCCGGAGGGGTCGTAGAACCCTGTTTCATCCGAGATCGCAAAGCGAAACGCCGGAGCTGCAGCACTTCCAGCTTGTAGGATCAACCGGCCAGAGGTGAGCGTGTCGGTTGCTTTGGCGTAGACAAGGCCGGCATCGCCGGCCGTCACACCTGCGTCATTGAATTGCAGCTCGGTCGTATTGCCCGCAGGAATCGGGGTCCTATTGGTCGCCAGTTGCCACGTCGTCTGGTCAAACTGGTTGCTGCCGATTGTTCCTGGGTTGATGTTGGCGCCGTTGAGGTTGGTCAGCCCGAGCCCATTGCCGACGAGCCCGTTGCCAAAAGTCTTGTAGCTCAAGATTTGCGTGCCGTCCGATGCCAGGAATCTCCGCGCCTCCCAGTCGAAGGAGAATTGCGATTGCGAGTCGAATCCTTGCCGCTCCGTTATGTCCAGAGCTGGCGCGTCCCCGAGATGCGTTGACAGGAAGAGGTTGTTGGTTTGAGTGGACCCGCTCTTGATGTCGAGCTGCATCCCGCTCTTTGAGAAGTGCTGCCCGTTGTAAGTGAAGTTCGAGCCTGGCGTGTAACCCAAAGCACTTGCAATCGACGCCGCATCCAGCGTGGGCGCATTGGTTGCCAGTTGCCACGTCGCCTGGTCAAACTGGTTGCTGCCGATTGTTCCTGGGTTGATGTTGGCGCCGTTGAGGTTGGTCAGGATAATGCCATTGCGAGTGAAGCCAATCACGCCCCCGGCATTAGTCAGGAATCCGGTCGCACTGGCCAACGCCTGAGTCGTTACAACATTACGAATGACCGGCCCCTGTGCAAACGCCATGCTTGGCAGAAGCAAAAAAAAATAGAGAAGCAGCTTTTTCATATTAAGTTACGATAGGAACCCAACCCGTATTTCCAGCTCCACTCCCCTTGACGTAGAAAGAGTTCGTGGCCGTATCCAGATAGATCGTGCCAGGGGTCGCCGTTTTCACGCCTTCAGGTGAGCCTATGCCAGTCATGCCAGCCTGCCCGGTGCCAGTGCCACCACCCCCACCGCCCCCGCCGTCGATCACCGCCCCGAGTATTTTCTGTTCGATTGCCCAGATAGCGTCTGTCCTGCGCGGTGTTGAACCGTCACTGAGAAAAATTGGACTGGCCATAAATTAGTGTGTTGCTTTGTTGACTTTCGATTTCAGAACGTGAATTGTGTCTGTCCGTCTCGGATTGTTCGCCGGATCAGCCCCGCCTTCGTTCTGATAGACGCCAAGGATTTTGCACCAGCGTATCCACCGCGTTGCCAACCTCTCCGGCGTCGTCCCGCTAGATAAAAAGGATGGCTGGCTCAAAGAACACCTCGCGCTTTCTCGTAACTGCGAGCAAATGAACCCGTCTTGTCTTCGTCCTCGTCCTTATATCCAGGCATGGCAATCCCATCAACTTCCAGGAAACACCAATTGCCATTAGGCTTCGCTCGGAGTTTACATAGCACTTCAAACTCTTGCTCAGGTGCGGCTTGCTCACCGACTTGCTGGACAAGGGCTGCACTGGGTTTGAATTCGACAAGTTTTCCTTGCATACGCTCAGATTCACGTTACGATTCCCACAGCCTTGTCCGGCTGAGTTGTGATAACATCATTTACCAATCCATATCCAGGTCGCGGCCAATCACACGCCGAGGACACTTCCTGGGTGTGGGTTGGCTTTTTGTTATGAGAACAGAGCCTGAGACTTTTGAACCATTTGTGCTGAGTCCGCCTCAAGTCAACAAAGAATTTGGATACGGAACGTGGGAAGTTACCTGCCCACAATGCGGCAAAACTAGATTTACACGCGCTCATAAGTACAAGGACGGACGAATCAGGGTGAGCGGTGTTTGTCACCCTTGCAGGGCTGCTAACCTTAGAAAGAAACGAGTTGAGATTAAATGTCCAACGTGCGGAATAATCAGAATTCTTAAGGCAGTCGATGCCAAACAGCGATTGAGCAGCTTTTGCAATAGTTGCGTTAAAGGATCGTACAAAAAGAGAGATACAAGTGGCAGGCACGTTGGGATGACATCGAGGGGCTACGCTATTGTTTACGGCATGAAGGGGCATCCTCTTGCTAGAAGCGGTAGCATTCTTGAGCATTGGCTTACGGTGTATGAACAACATCCCATGGGAAAAGAATCTGTGCTTTGGTTCAAGAAGCATGGATTTACAATTCACCATAAAAATGGATGTCGCAGCAACAATGACATTTCCAATCTTGAACTTCGTGCACCCGGGAGACATGGACAAGGGTGGACAATTGATGAGATGGAAGAAGTGATTCGACGGTATCGAGGCACTGCTTGAGTCTTGTGCAAAGCGTGTTTTATGTTCCGTTATCATCGTTCAAAGGCTTTGGCTGCTGCCGAAGCAGTTCCGACAGCAACCAATAAGTCAATGATTGTCGATACAGATCAGCTGCAGTCCACGCACAAATAATTCGTGGCTGGGCAGCGTTTGAAGATTATCATTCTTCCGTATGTCGGGAAAACCGGCCTGGGCGCGTGGTCCCACTCTGCGAAATGCGCTCCCAATTTCTGCACAGGATCGAAGCAATCACCGGTGGGCGTGATGTTGACACCGCCAGTAATGAACGTCCAATCGCCCATGTAGTTTTTGGGCATCCAGTTGAGACCGGCCGCCGAATTGACCGGGCGAATGATTTCACTGATAAAGACCCAAGGAGACAGCACGAAGGCAGCCTCGAATGGTGCTGAGCGCCATGACGGGTTTACGTCGGCCACCTGGCCTTTGGTGCCTGCTGGCATGATCCAGGTCGGGACACGGGTGTATGCGCCACCGCCGTAGGTGTAACGTGGCGGGAACAGGTTGATGATGTGGCGGAAGTTCTTGATGACCTTGGCCGCGCCCAATCGCATAATGACCGGGTTAAGCTCCTTGGCCGCCTCGAACGCGAACCGATAATCCTGCCGCAACTCGGCGTTGTTCAGAAGGATTCGGGCACTCATTTCCTGGCCAATGTAGAGCGGGTAAACCGGGCCATCTTCGCCCAAATTGATCCAGCCATTGCTGTTGGCGTCGCTGGCGCCTTCCTCGTTCAGAATCGCCGCAGTTGTATCCAGCATTTCCTGGGTCAACTCGCATAACGATTCGTCCAAGGTCAGATCAGGACTTTGCGGCGGCGTCCCTGTGCCCGGATTGCCAAAGGCAAAATCCGTGTTGGCCACGGCCTTCGGAACATAATGCGCGTAGATCGCCGTCAACCGGTTCTCAATCGTGCGCTTCGTGTTCTTGGTGATGGCAGGAATGTAACCTTCCAAGAAGCGTTGGGCTTTCCATGAGAAGATCAGGTCGTCCTGACAGATCGTTGGCCCGCGCCAACCGAATCGTTCAGGAACGTACGTCGCCTCGTTGAACCCAACCGGCACGTCTTGGTAATCCACACCGCA
>Ga0070680_100002437_pt1 | contig 13786 bp, 15 predicted proteins | sample KBSC73BmetaG_FD_64672 | JGI IMG/M metagenome (GOLD analysis project Ga0070680, IMG submission 64672) | Corn rhizosphere microbial communities from Kellogg Biological Station, Michigan, USA - KBS C7-3B metaG | ecosystem: Host-associated > Plants > Roots > Rhizosphere | place: USA: Michigan...
GGCGGGCGGCTGGGCCGAGCCTTCCATCGCCACGCTCAGTCGCCGGCGGCGAGCTCGGCCTTGACCTGCGTCAGCAGGCGCTCCGCCTCGCTGCCCTGAATCTTCGCGATGTCGTCCTGATATTTGAGCAGCACGCCGAGCGTGTCGTTGATCGCCTCGGGCGTGAGCGCCAGGACATCGAGCTGCGTCAGCGCATGCGCCCAGTCGATCGTCTCGGCGACGCCCGGCAGCTTGAAGAGGTCTTGCGTCTTGCGCAGCTTTTGGACGAAGGCGACGACCTCGCGGCTCAGCGCGCCGGCCGCTTCGGGCGCTTTCAGCTTCAGGATTTCGATCTCGCGCTCGGCGCTCGGATAATCGATCCAATAGTAAAAGCAGCGCCGCTTCAGCGCGTCATGAATCTCGCGCGTGCGGTTGGAGGTGATGATGACGATCGGCGGATGATCCGCCCTGATCGTGCCGATCTCGGGGATCGTGATCTGATAATCCGACAACACTTCGAGGAGGAACGCCTCGAAAGGCTCGTCGGTGCGGTCGAGCTCGTCGATCAGCAGAACCGGCGCGCCTTCGACGCTCGGCTCCAAGGCCTGGAGCAGGGGCCGCTTGATCAGAAACCGGTCGGTGAAGATTTCCTCCTCGACCGTGTCCTTGCTCGCGCTGCCGCTTTCGGCGAGGCGTATTTCGATCATCTGCCGCGGGTAATTCCATTCATAGACCGCCGAAGCGAGATCGAGCCCTTCATAGCATTGCAAGCGGATCAGCCGGCGGCCGAGCGTCTCGGCCAGCACCTTGGCGATCTCGGTCTTGCCGACGCCCGCTTCGCCCTCGAGAAAGAGCGGACGGTTGAGGGTCAGGGAAAGATAGATCGCGGTCGCGAGGCTGCGGTCGCTGACATATTTGCCGCGGCTCAAAAGGGCGAGGGTGTCGCTGACCGAACGGGGCGGGGTTGCCATGAGAACCCGGAATGCTGACAGGGCGAAGAGGGGTTGTTTTAGAGGAAAGCCGCGCCGGCTCCAAGCCCTGGGCCTGAGACGCAACGCAAATGGTGCGATGCGGCATCGGCGCGTGCCGCGCGGTCATTTCGTCGGCTTGGGTTGCGGTGTCACATCGTCGCGCTCGCGCCGCGGCTCGCCGATGCGTTCGCCGACATTGAAGGCCGGCGGATCGCTTGCGGGAAAGCTATCGGCGCCCTGCTCGTCCACCAGCAAATCGTGCTCGTCTTTGCGCTTGGCCATGGACCTGCCTCCTTGGCTCGGCTGGGGCTCGTCCTAACATGGGGTTGCGGCCGGCGCTTTGCGACCGCCGGGTGAAAACATCGCCACCGCGTGCTATCGTCGCAGCCAGCAACAAACACGCCGGGATGGATGAGAGCGGATGGCGGAAATCGATTTTGCCTTGTGGGATGCGGTCGGCGGCTATTCGTCTTCGGACGAGGTAATGGCCGATGTCTATGACGAGCACATCGCGCTCGCCCGCGAGATCGAAGCCGCGGGCTGGCATTCCTACTTCGTCATCGAGCATCAGAACTCGCCGATCGGACGCATCACTGCGCCGAGCGTCTACCTGACCGCGGTGGCGCGCGCGACGAGCAAGCTGCGGATCGGCGCCATGATGTGGCAGCTGCCCTTCTATCACCCGATCCGGCTCGCGCAGGAGGTGGCGATGCTCGACCACCTGTCGCGCGGACGGGTGGAGTTCGGCACCGGCATCGGCGTGCATGAGCACGAATTCATGCGCTGGGGCATGGATTTCTACCAGCGCGCGGCGATCTCGGGCGAGGTAATGCAGATCGTCAAGATGGCCTGGACCCAGGACGAGGTCACCTTCAAGGGCAAGTATTTCCAGCTCGACGAGGCGCTGCCGCAGCCCAAGCCGTTCCAGAAGCCGCATCCGCCGATTTGGGCCGCGGTGCACAGCGACGCCGCGATCGAGTTCGCCGCGAAGAACAATCTCCATGTGTCGCAGAATCTCGATACCGACGAAGTGGTGGCGCGGAAATTCGACCTTTACCGCGAGATCTGGCGCGACTGCCGCCACGCCGGACCAATGCCGCGCATCTTCCTGCAGCGCCAGTTCCACGTCGCCGAGACCGACGAGAAGGCGCATGAAGAGGCACGCCAATTCCTCGCGGCGCGCGAGGGCGGCGCGGTCCCTGTCGGCGGTGGCCCGCTCGAGAAGACGCGCATCGGCTGGGGCACGCATGCGCGCGGCATGGGCCGTGACAGCGAGCGGCCCGACGACAAGGCGCGCGGCGAGACCATCGCCAAATCGGCGAAGAGCTACGAGTTCAGCCTCGAAAGCGGGCTCGCCATCGTCGGCAGCCCCGAGACCGTCATTCGCACCCTGAAGGACAGCAAGAAGCGCATCGGCTACGACATCATGTGCGCCAACCACGAGATCGGGCGCATGCCGAACGCGATGGTGCGGAATTCCATTCGCCTGATGGGCGAGAAGGTGGTGCCGGCCTTCAAATAGGGCCGCGCGCCGCCGCGCAATTGCCACAAAGCCCCGGCAAGGCTTCGCGCATGAGGCTGATCAGACGCTGGCTCTCGGGCGGTTTCGGGCTTGGCTTTGCGCTGCTCTGCGGCGTTCTCGCCATGCAGGCGCCGGCCTTTACCGCTGCCTATGGGACGGCACTGCTGCAGGTCGCGGCTGACGCGCGGCGCGATATCGATCAGCGCGAGGACTCCGCGCGCCAATATTACGGCATTGCGGCGCGCGAGGACGATGCCGTGGTCGACGCACTGAAGGCGCGGGAGCCGTCCAATGCCGAGAGCCTGGCGCGCTCGATCGCCCATGCGGGGCGTCTCGGCGCGGCCTATGGCAAAATCGCGCAAAGCCCGGCTCTGCTGCGGCCGATCGCGGCGCTGACGGATGCCGCGAATGACCCCGAGGGCGACAAGGCCGCGATCTGGCGGCTGTCCTGGCAAAGCTTTACGCCGCGGATCGATTTGAGCGTGGCCGCGGTGATTTATGGCTTCGCCGGGTTGATGCTGGGCTCGCTCGTCGCCGAGCTGGTCGCGGCGGCGCTCGCTCGAGCGATGCGGCGGCGGGTCCCGCCGCGCGGTTATCCTTAAGCGGGCAGCCGGGCCTTGCTAGCTTCGCCGCCGGCTGCGGCTCCGGCTGCTGCCGCTCTTTTTGCGCCGGCGCGATTGTCCCGATTCCGACATGGCGATCGCGACGGCTTGGCGGCGGCTCTTGACCTTGCGGCCAGATCCGCTCTTCAGCTTGCGGTGCTTGTATTCACGCATGACGCGCGAGACTTTTTTCTTCTGCCGCGGTGAAGCCATGGCGCAACCTCCGTCGAGTGATGCACATAAAATGCGCGAAACGCGGGCACGGTTCCTAAAGCGGACGTTGCAGTAGCGCTTGGCGGGAGAATGAGGCTCCTTGCGGCGCTCTCTCCTCCCTGTCTTCCGTCGCGGCCCAAGAGGCCGCGCGGCGGCCTACTTCACGAACTCGTTGGTGAAGATCTTGTCATAGGATGGCAGCTTCTCGCTCGCCTTCATGAAGCCCGCTTCGACATTCATGTCGTCCGCCGCGGAGAGGCCCTTGGCATCGAGCAGCGGCGGCGAGGGCGTCGCCTCGAGCGTGTGCTCGAAAGCCTGCGCCAGCACGGCCGGGTCCTTGACATTGAGGCGCTTGCCCAGCATCGCCATCGCTTCCTTGGGATGCTGGTGCATGAAGGCATTGGCCTTGACCATCGCCGCGCCCATCTTGACGCAGAGCGAGCGGTGATCGGTGCAAAGCTGCCGGCGCGTCATCAGCACGTTGGCGGCGATATGGGCGAGCGAGGGCGGATCGATCTTGCCGGTGGTGCCGTCGGCGACCACCACCGCCAAGCCCTCTTGCAGCATTTGCTCGATGACCGGTGGGCCGCTGGAGACGCCGTCGATCGCGTCGCGCTGCAGCGCGCCGACCTGGTCGGGCGGCGAAATGCCGGCGACGACCATGTCCTTCTCGGCATCGAGCCCGCCGAGCTTCGCGATCAGCTTCAGATAGGCATGCGGGATCGCGTTGATCGCCCCGACCCCCATGCGCAGCCCCTTCAACACCTTGGCGCGCTCGGGTAGCGACGCCTTGGGATCGAAATGCCGCTGCTCCGCGGCGCTCTTGCTGATGAGCACCCAGAATCCGGTGCGATCGTAAGTGTTGGCGATGCCGATGAGCGGCTGGCCGCGGGCGGCGGCGCGCGTCAGGGTGACGCCCGAGGAGAAGGAGAAATCGATCGAGCCGGCGATGACCGCGTTGGCGGAGCCGATGCCGGTGATCACCTGCTGCGTCACTTCGAGGCCTTCGCTTTTGAAGATGCCGGCATCCTCGGCGATATAGGCCGTCGAGAAGATGAGCGCGCGGGCGGGCAGGGCAAGCGTCGTCTTCTCGGTTTGAGCCTGCGCCGATAGACCCGCGGCGAGCGTCAGGATGGTTGCCGCAGCGAGAGTGCGGAGCATGCTCATGATCGTCGTTCCCCCCAAATTCGTATCAGCGCGAGAGGATGCCCGCCTTTTGCCGGTGGGACAAGGCGATTCCGGGGGGGGCGGCGTACACACCCGCGCGGTGCAAGAAAAAGGGCGCCGCAAGGGCGCCCTTTCCGCGAAGGAAGCTTTGGCCGAACGTCAGCCGGCGGCGGCCGCCACGGCGCGCCGCGCCATCACGCCGACGAGATGCGCGCGATATTCGGCGCTCGCATGGATGTCGGAGTTGAGCCCGTCCTGCTTTTGCGCGATGGACTTGATCGCATCGGCCGTGAAGGATTTGGCGAGCGCCGCCTCCATATCCTTTTGGCGGAACACCACCGGCCCGGCGCCTGTGACGGCGACGCGGATATTGCCGCCGGTCTTTGCCACGAACACGCCGACGATCGCATAGCGCGAGGCGGGGTTCGGGAATTTCATATAGGCCGCCTTCTCGGGGATCGGATAAGAGAAGGAGGTAATGATCTCGCCATCTTCCAGCGCGGTCTCGAACATGCCCTTGAAGAAATCGTCGGCGGCGATCTTGCGCTTGTTGGTGATGACCGTCGCGTTGAGCGCGAGCACGGCCGAGGGATAATCCGCCGCCGGGTCGTTGTTGGCGACCGAGCCGCCCATCGTGCCGCGGTTACGCACCGCCGGATCGCCGATATGCGAGGCGAGATAGGCGAGGGCCGGGATCGCGCTCTTCACCACATCGGAATTGGCGACGTCGAAATGCCGCGTCATCGCGCCGACGACGATGGCGTTGCCGTCCTTCTTGATGCCTTTGAGGTCCGCGATCTTGCCGAGATCGACGATGTCCGAGGGCTTGGCGAGGCGCTGCTTCAAGGTCGGGATCAGCGTCATCCCGCCCGCCATCAGCTTGCCTTCCTCGGCGCCGGTCACGAGCTTGGCGGCCTCGTCGACGTTTTTCGCCTGGTGATAGTTGAAGTTGTACATCGTTCAGCTCCCTTCGAATCTTGGCCCTTGGCGGCGCGGACCGGCTCAGGCTGCCATAGGTTTACGGTGTTGCTGGATCGCGCGCCAGACTTTTTCCGGGGTCGCCGGCATGGGGAGATCGGCGATCCCCAAAGGCGCCAGCGCGTCAATGACGGCGTTCATGACCGCGACCGGCGCGCCGATGGCACCCGCCTCGCCGCAGCCTTTGACCCCCAGCGGGTTGTGCGTGCAGGGCGTGCCATGCGTCACGACGGCGAAGCCCGGCAAATCATCGGCCCGCGGCATGCAGTAATCCATGAAAGAACCGGTCAGAAGCTGGCCGCTCTTGCGGTCGTAGCGGCAGGTCTCGAGCAGCGCCTGGCCGATGCCTTGGGCCAGCCCGCCATGGACTTGGCCTTCGACGATCATCGGGTTGACGATGTTGCCGAAATCATCGGCCGCGGTCATGGTGATAAGCCGCACCGTGCCGGTCTCGGGATCGATCTCGACCTCGGCGACATGGGTGCCGGACGGGAAGGTGAAGTTCTTCGGATCGTAGAACGCGGTCTCATCGAGCCCGGGCTCGAGCTCCTCGAGCGGATAATTGTGCGGCACATAGGCGGCGAAGGCGATCTCGCCGAAGCTTTTGGCGCGGTCTGTCCCGGCAACGGAGAACTTTCCGTCCTTGAACTCGATATCGGCCTCGGCGGCTTCGAGCAGATGCGCGGCGATCTTCCTGCCCTTGGCGACGATCTTGTCGAGCGCCTTGGCCAAGGCCGAGCCGCCGACGGGAAGCGAGCGCGAGCCATAGGTGCCCATGCCGAAAGCGGTCTTGGCGCTGTCGCCATGGACGACGTCGACATTCTCGACCGGCAGGCCGAGCCGGTCGGCGGCGACCTGCGCGAAGGTGGTCTCGTGGCCTTGGCCGTGGCTGTGCGTTCCGGTGAGGACGGTGACGCTGCCGGTCGGGTGGACGCGCACCGCCGCCATCTCGTAAAGCCCGGCGCGCGCGCCCAAAGCGCCTGCGACCGCGGAGGGCGCGACGCCGCAGGCCTCGATATAGCTGGCAATGCCGATGCCGCGCAGCTTGCCGCGCCGCGCGGCCTCCTGGCGCCGTGTCTCGAAGCCGCCATGCGCCGCGGTCTTCAGCGCCATATCGAGGGTGGTGAAGTAATCGCCGCTGTCATAGGCAAGCGCGACGGGCGTCTGATAGGGATAGGCGGTGGGCGCGATGAAATTGCGCCGCCGCAGCTCCGCCGGGCTCAGTTTCAGATCGCGCGCCGCGGCATCGACGATGTGCTCGACGACATAGGCGGCCTCGGGCCGGCCGGCGCCGCGATAGGCATCGACCGGCACGGTGTTGGTGAAGACCGCCTTCACCTCGGCATAGATCGCCGGCGTCGTGTAGGTGCCGGCAAGCAAGGTCGCGTAGAGATAGGTCGGCACGGCGGGCGCGAAGGTCGAGAGATAGGCGCCGAGATTGGCGATGGTCGAGACGCGAAGGGCAAGGAACTTGCCGTCCTTGTCGAGGGCAAGCTCGGCATGGGTGACATGGTCGCGGCCCTGCGCGTCGGAGACGAAGCTCTCCTGCCGCTCGGCGGTCCATTTGACCGGCCGGCCGAGCTGGCCCGCGGCCCAGGTGACCGCCGCCTCCTCGGCATAGTGATAGATTTTCGAGCCGAAGCCGCCGCCGACATCGGGCGCCACCACGCGCAGCTTGTGCTCGGGCAGATGCAGCACGAAGGCGCCCATCAAGAGGCGGATGGCGTGCGGGTTTTGCGAGGTGGTGTAGAGCGTGTAATCGCCGGTGCCGGGATCGTATTCGCCGATATAGGCGCGCGGCTCCATCGCATTGGCGACGAGCCGGTTGTTGATGATGTCGATCCGCGTGACATGCGCGGCCTTGGCAAAAGCCGCATCGACCGCGGCAGGGTCGCCGATGCTCCAGTCGTAGCAGACATTGCCGCGCGCGGCGTCGAAGAGAAGCGGCGCGCCGGGCTTCAGCGCGTCCTCGGCTTCGACTGTCGCGGGGAGGGTCTTGTAAGAAATCTCGACCAGCTCGGCTGCTTCCTCGGCCTGGTCCTTCGCTTCGGCGATGACGATCGCCACCGGATCGCCGACATGGCGCACGCGGCCGACCGCCAGCACCGGATGCGGCGGCTCGGCCATGGGCGAGCCGTCCTTCGATTTGACGCCCCAGCCGCAGGGGAGGGAGCCGAGCCCGGCGGCGGCGAGATCGGCGCCGGTGTAGATGGCGACCACGCCCGGGGCGCTCTTCGCCTTCTCCCAATGGATCGAGGCGAGCTCGGCATGGGCATGCGGGCTGCGGATGAAGACGGCGAAGAGCTGATGCGGACGGTTGATGTCGTCCGTGTAATGCCCCTTGCCGGTGAGGAAGCGCAGATCCTCTTTGCGACGGACCGGCGCGCCAAGCGGCCGGGCGGGCATGTTACGCCCCTTTGGCCATGGTCTTGGCGCAGGCGTCGATGGCTTTGACGATGTTGTGATAGCCGGTGCAGCGGCAGAGATTGCCCTCGAGCCAGGCACGGATTTCCTGCTCGCTGGGGCTCTTATTGACGCGCAGCAGATCGATCGCGCTCATCACCATACCGGGCGTGCAGAAGCCGCATTGCAGCGCGTGGTTCTCGCGGAAAGCGGCTTGCATCGGATGCAGCTCATCGCCCTTGGCGAGGCCTTCGATGGTGGTGACGCTGGAGCCGTTCACCTGGGTCGCCAGCATGGTGCAGCTCTTCGCCGAATAGCCGTCGATATGGACGACGCAGGCGCCGCATTGGCTCGTGTCGCAGCCGACATGCGTTCCGGTCAATCCGAGATGCTCGCGAAGAAATTGGACCAGCAAAGTCCGCGGTTCGACCTCGCGGGTTTCCGCTTTGCCGTTCACCGTGATCGTTACGGTGGCCATTCGTCTCTCTCCCTCGTTGCAGCCCCTTGAGCCCAAGTTTCGTGCGCGGCGGCGCTCCGGTCAAGCGCCCCGGACGGCAATCCTCAGCCGCGCGTGAAGAAATAGAGGATGATGATCACCACCGCTGCGAGGATCGCGACCCAGAGCATCGGCGAGACGCGCTTTGACGGCGGCGAGGGCGGCAGCGGCGCCGGTTGCCGCGGCACGGGCTGGGCCGCGGCCGTCGCTGCCGGTTGCGGCGCAGCTTGAGCCGGCGCGGCTTGCGCGGGCGCCGCGGGCTCGGGCGCGGCGGGTGCAGCCGCGGCAGGGGCCGGCGCGGGGCCGCCGACGATCTCGGCGAATTTGGCGAAGAAATTCTCGGCCATCTGGCGCGCGGTCGCGTCGATGAGGCGCGAGCCGATCTGCGCGAGCTTGCCGCCGACATTGGCCTCGACGACATAGCTGAGCTTGGTCGCGCCGCCATCATCGGCGAGCTTCACCGTGGCGCCGCCCTTGGCGAAGCCGGCCGGTCCGCCCGTGCCTTCGCCCGAGATGCGGTAACCGTTCGGCGGATCGAGATCGGACAGCGTGACCTTGCCGCCGAAGCGCGCGCTCACCGGTCCGACTTTCGCGCGCACGCTCGCCGTCATCTCGGTCGGCGAGAGCTTCTCGATCTTCTCGCAGCCCGGAATGCACTGCTTCAGGATGTCCGGGTCGTTGAGCGCTTCCCAGACTTTCTGGCGCGGTGCCGCGACGCGGTATTCGCCAGTCATGTCCATGGTTCGCGCCTCCGTCTCGTTCTTCTCGAAACCGGCGCGACCGTAGCGCGGCGGTGACGGAGGGGCAAGCGCTCGGCGCGGAAATCCGCGGCCTTGGCTTCGCGCGCCGCGACATTCATAGTCGCGCGCATGCATGCGCCGAGCGACATGGTTGCGCCGTCGAGCCTCGCCTGGGCGCTTCCCTTTCTCGGTCTTCTGCTCACGATCGCGCTGGCGCCGCTGCTCGCGCCTCGCGCTTGGCACCGGCATTACGGCAAGGCGGTGCTTGCCTGGGCGCTCGCCTTCGTCCTGCCCGATGCGGCGGTCCGCGGCGTCGAGAGCGATCTCGCGACCATCCTCGGCACCGCGCTCCACGAGTACCTCCCCTTCATTCTCCTCCTCGGCGCGCTCTTCACCGTCGCCGGAGGCCTGCGCATCAAAGGAACGCTGCACGGGACGCCGGCGGTCAATGCGCTGCTGCTCGCGATCGGCACCGGCATCGCCAGCGTGATCGGAACGACCGGCGCAACGATGGTGATGCTGCGGCCGGTGATCCGCGCCAATCGCCACCGCGCGCAATCAACGCATGTCTTCGTGTTCTTCATCCTGCTCGTCGCGAATATCGGCGGCGCGTTGACGCCCTTGGGCGACCCGCCGCTCTTCCTGGGCTTTCTCCTCGGCGTGCCGTTCTTCTGGCCGACGATCCATCTCGCCTTGCCCACCTTTTTTCTCGCGGTCATTCTGCTCGCTTTGTTCTATGGCCTCGACCGGCTCATGCATCGTCGCGCCGGCCGTGGCGAACCGGCGCCCCTCGCAGAGATCGAGCGCCTCGGCCTCGACGGCAAGATCAATCTTCTGCTGTTGGCGGCGATCGTCGCGATCGTCCTGCTGCGCGCCTTGTGGCATCCTGCGGCGCAGCTCTCCGTGCTCGGCGTCGCCTGGACGCTCGGCGATGCGCTCGCCGATGCCTTGCTCGCTGGCGTTGCCGTTCTGTCGCTGGCCTTGACCCCGCCAGCGATCCGCAAAGCCAATGACTTCGACTGGGGGCCGATGGTCGAGGTGGCGATGCTTTTCGCTGCGATCTTCGTAACGCTGCAGCCGGTGATGGCGATGATTGCCGCGGGTGAGGAGGGGCCGCTTGCCGCTCTAGCCGCGCGGCTGCACAACGGCTCTCCCGAGCCGACGCTGTTTTATTGGGCGACGGGCGCGCTCTCCGCCTTTCTCGACAATGCGCCGACCTATGTCGTGTTCTTCGGATTTGCCGGCGGCGATGCGGCCGCGCTCAGCGGCCCGCTCAGCCCGGTCTTGACCGCGATCTCCTGCGGCGCGGTCTATTTCGGCGCGCTGAGCTATATCGGCAATGCGCCCAATTTCATGGCGAAGGCCATGATCGAGAACCAGGGCCTCAAAATGCCGAGCTTCTTCGGCTATCTCGGCTGGTCTTGCCTCTGCCTCCTGCCCTGGCTCGCGGTCGTCGACCTCCTGTTCTTCCGCCTCTAAGGTCGAGCGGCGGCTTGACCCGAGCGCGTCGTCGGCCATAGAAAGCCTCGCAATTTCGACGGTCCGGGGCGTAGCTCAGCCTGGTAGAGCGCCAGCTTTGGGAGCTGGATGCCGGAGGTTCGAATCCTCTCGCCCCGACCAGACGAGACGGCCGCAGCACGAGGGACCGGCATGGCGCGCGCACGCATCTATCGACCGAGCAAGACGGCGATGCAATCCGGCAGGGCGGGGACGAAGCGTTGGGTCCTCGAATACGAGCCCGCGACGCCGCGCGAGCCCGATCCGCTGATGGGTTGGTCGAGCGCGCGCGACACGCTCAACCAGGTGTGGCTGCGCTTCGCGACCCTCGATGAGGCCAAGGCTTTCGCCGACAAGCATGGCATCTCCTACGAGGTGGAGCAGCCGCGCGAGCGCGTCTTCAAGCCGAAGAGCTACGCCGACAATTTCCGCTTCGACCGCACGCAGTGAGAAGCCGTTTCCCTTGGCGCGCGGTTTCTGCTGAAATCCGACGCTTCCGGGCCCTTAGCTCAGCGGATAGAGCAGCCGCCTTCTAAGCGGCAGGTCGCTGGTTCGAGTCCAGCAGGGCCCGCCATCTCTGGAATGTTGAATTTCTACTCAGGAATCTGTCGATCCGAGCCTCCGAAGGCTGCCGGGTAGTCCTTGAATTTGGGCAGGCCGTCCTTCATCGGCAGCACCGTTTCCGCATAATTGACGTGCAGCGCCGGCTCGAACGCCAGTCCCGGCAATGTGGCCGCGTAAACGTCGACAATGCTCAGCATCGGATGGTTTGTCATGAGGTGCCCGCCGCATTTGCGGCAGTACTTGCGATCGCTGCGTGGTGTTTTGTTGAAGGTCGCGAGATGTTCGGCGCCTGAGCTGACGCGTACGTTCTCCGGCTTCCACAAGGTGAAGGCGTTCACCGGTGCGGCCGACCAGGACCTGCACGAATTGCAGTGGCAATAGCCCATCCCTTCAGGTTTGCCTCTCGCCTCGAGCTTTACCGCGCCACAAAAACATTGGCCGTGATATGTCATCGCCGTCTTCCCGATTTGTCATGAGCGCGCCGGTACCGGGCCAAGGCCGATCAAGGGCCTTGGTCCGGCCGGCTGGTCCATCGCTTTAAGCGTCGTCCGTGACGACCAGAATTGTCGGCGCACCGCCGGAGCTGATCGATGCGGCGTGATCCAACGCTTCCTTGCCGCTCGAGGCGGCGGTCGTCTTGAGCGCCTCGATCGAGGGGAAGCTGACGTCTGAAATCAGATAAAAGGGCGGCGGGGCGAAGGATGGTCCGACCACGCGTTTGGTTGCGACGCCCGTCGCGCCTTTCAATCTTGGACCGGCGTAAGGGAGGTGTTCCTCGCGATAGGCACGGTCGAATTTCTTCGCGTCCTTGGGATGCGGGTACATGATCAAAAGATGAGCAGTCATGAGAACTTTCCTCTCAGGTGGGAGTGACGAATAGCGAGAGTCCATTCTCTCGCCCGCCGGTGGCGCGACATCGCCCCGCCGGCGCTTCGACATGTCGGTATCGGCGAGCTGCTCGTGAGGTCCGGAATTCGGACCGCAGCGCCTTGGGCTATCGTGCTAGGATGCAAGAATGACGAGCTACGGACAGTTCTGCTCGGTCGCGCGCGCGCACGAAGTCTTGGGCGGCCGTTGGACTCTTCTTGTCGTGCGCGAGCTTCTGTGTGGAGCGAGCCGCTTCAACGATATTCGCCGCGGCATACCCAGAATTTCTCGCACCATGCTCTCGGAACGATTGCAAGCGCTGACATTCGCGGGAGCGGTCGCTCGCATCGACGGCGAGCATGGTCCCGAATATGTGCTCACCGAGGCGGGCAAAGAACTAGCGAGCCTCATTGCCGCGCTCGCCACCTGGGGACAGAGATGGTTGCCCCGATCGGCCAAGGGCGAAGACAATGATTTGGAGCCTTTGCTCGTGGACATGCAGAGACGCGTGCGGTTTTCCGCGCTCCCAAAACATCCGATCGTTGTCCGGTTTCAAATCGATCGCCAGCCGAGCCGTTTCATGTTGCTCAAAGCGGCCGAGGTCTCGATCTGCGCGCAGAACCCCGGCTTTCCCGAACCGCTGAGCGTTCGCTCGCGCCTTCCTCCATTGGTCGCGTGGTGGCGCGGCGATGCGAGTTTCGCCGAGGCGCGGCGGATGGGATTGGAATTGACGGGGCCGAAAACGCTCGTCCGCGCATTCCCAACGTGGTTTGATCAATATCAGTTCGCGGGAATCGAGCCGGCCCAGAACGCCGCTAGGAAAGCCATTGCCTGATCGATGGCAGTGCTGGCCCCAGCCGGCCGAACGCATTCCCGAGCGGCGGCGTCGCGGCATCTGCGGCGTTCGCTAGATTGATCCGCGCGATGAGCGCGTCAGAGCATCAGGCGTTGAATCCCATCGCCTCCAGCTCTTCCCGCCGCAGCGCCTGAGGGTCCGGCGTGCCGAACTCTTTCACGGGCTGTCCGGCAGCGAGCAATTCCAGCTGATGCCGCCACATTCTGCGAAGCATCACCAGCGCAGCGTCGGACCGACCCAATTGCTCGCGTGAGCGGTCTTCGATCTTTCCCTGCCCGCAGATCGACACCCCATCCTGGATACGGATGATGTTCGGGTGGTTCGCGACATCTTCCCAGGTCTTTCGACCGGACAGGATCGCCTCGATTTCTTCATGGATGGGCGTGGCTTCGGGACGCTCCCGCCGTCTCGTGTGGTAGACCATGATGAGAAAGTGCAGATGACTCTCGTCGTCGATCGGCACGTACCAGAAGAGCGCTTTGAACCAGAACGGCTTGTCGTCCCGCTTCGTGCGCAAAGGATGGGAGAGGAAGCACTGGTTCGGCATGGTGAAGTGAATCTTGTCGGTCTTCTCGCCACGCTGCTGGAATTGCGTGAGCCCGAAGGGTGTTTCCTCGGCCCAGGTCTTGGTCGGGACAAACGGCCGCGCCGCCGTGTTCACGAGGTGATCGCGATGCGCGAAGTTGACATGGACGTCGTCCATGATGTTCTCCGCGCTCTGAAAATAATTGCACGGGATCATTTCGGCCGACGGGGAGACCGTCCAGCCTTCGTGCGCTCCATCTTCGAGGCCCGGCAGGGGACGAAAGGCGGGAGGCTCGCCTTCGCCGAAATAGGCGAAGATGAGGCCGTGCGCTTCGTGCGTGGGATAGGAGGCGAGTTTCTGCACACGGTCGCAGAAAGGTTTCGGCTCGGCCGGTTGCTCGACACA
>Ga0070680_100002440_pt1 | contig 13775 bp, 10 predicted proteins | sample KBSC73BmetaG_FD_64672 | JGI IMG/M metagenome (GOLD analysis project Ga0070680, IMG submission 64672) | Corn rhizosphere microbial communities from Kellogg Biological Station, Michigan, USA - KBS C7-3B metaG | ecosystem: Host-associated > Plants > Roots > Rhizosphere | place: USA: Michigan...
CGCCCGCGCGCGTGGGGCTGCCCATAGCTGATCGCGATTCGCGACGGACCGGTGAGGCTCGCGTCTTCCTCGTACCACGAGTTGCCGATGCGGCGCGAATTGAGATGCACCTCGACCGTCGCGAAGCTGCTCGCCGCGATGCGCAGCGGCGCGGGCGGAGGCTGCTGGCCCTGAGCCAGAATCACGGCTGGCAACAACAGTCCGATCAGCATAGACGCTCCATTAGGACGTGAGGGACTGAATCACCTCGCGAACGGACTCGGCGTAGTCGCTCGAGGTCATTCCAGCCCGGTCGAGCTTCCGCAGCACTTCTTCGAGCTGATTCACCGCGGCGGTCGTGGTCGCCTGATCGAGCAGCTTCACCGCATTGTCGAGCTTGTTGACGTGCCATGCCCCGTCACGTGCACTGAGTCCGCCCGCGGCTACGAGCTGCATCAGCTCGTGCTGCGCCTCGGCGATGCCCTGCTGGGGAGTGACAATCACCGCCGTGGTAAACGCGGTATCCGCCAGACCCCGGACATCGGTAACGATGAGACGCACCGTGAACGTACCGGCGTTGGCGTACACATGCGAGACGGCTTGTCCGCTCGCGCTCGTGCCATCGCCAAACGTCCATGCAAATGTGAGCGCATCGCCATCGGGGTCGCTGGATCCGGCGCCGCTCATCGCGACCGTCAGGTTCGGCAACGACTCATACGGACCGTCCGCGACCGCGGACGGCGGCTTCGTATGGCTTTCTACCGCGATCTCGATCGGATCGGGCAGCAACGCGAGGAGATCGTACCCGCTCAACGCCTCCACGGCGTCCACCGTCGTCTTGTATGTCTCCCAATTCACGTTCCGAACGCCGGGCTCATTCGGCATGATGACCGCGATCGCCTCGACGTCCTGATACGAATGCACGTCGGCCAGGCCGTGATCTCGTGGCAACACGAGCGCGACTTTCCAGGTGAACTCGGGGATCGTGATCTTCCCCTCGTTCTTGATCGTGCCCTTGTCCCCCGCCACGCCCGCGATGATGTACACCTCTTCATTGCTGAAGCGCGCCAGGTCGCCGAGGTAGTTCTCCATGTTTGCCCACGGACCCTGGTTCAGGTCCGCGGCCTGGGGGACGATGTTCGTGAAGTAGAACGTGCGGGCGTTGTCGAGGCTGCCCGTGGTCCGGTCGAAGGAGCGCGCGAGATGGCCGCGATCGATCCCGTACCCGTGGAAGGCACCGGCGCCGGTGTAATCCGCCGTCGTGTAGTGCGTGAAGCCGGCCGGCAGCGCCGGATCGTACGTGAAGCAGTCACACCGATCCTCGGGACCGAAGTGCGTCGCGTCGAGATCGTAGCTCACCCAGTTCGGCGTGCCGCGCGTGCTGTTGAACGACGCCGTGTACTGCTCGTGCCGTACGATGAAGTCATCGCTGGCATCGGCGTCCGCCGGCTCGCCGAACTCGGCGTTGCCGTCGTACTGAGCGGTGGTGCTCGCCACGGCGACGCGCGTGGGCAGCGAAATCGTGCGCGTCGTTCCTTCGTTCGCGGTCGCGCGCAGCACGGCCGTGCCTGCGGCAAGCGCCGTGAACACACCGTTCTGGTCGATGCTCGCCACGGCCGGCGTCTCGGAGGACCAGACGAACGTCGCGCCCGACACCGCCTGGCCGTTGCCGTCGAGCAACGTCGCGAAGAGCTGATCTTCAAAGCCCACCGGGAGCGCGGGATCCGTCGCCGAGCGGCCGAAGATCGTGATCGTGTTGGCGGGCGGCGGCGTCCGCACGTTGCACGCGCCGAAACTCGCGGTCTCTGGTCCGTACCAGCCGGCGGCATCCTTCTGCAGCGATTGACCGGCGGGGGGCGCCGGTTCTTCAGCGACGCCGATGTCGACGGACGTCTGTCCGTTCGCCGGACCGTTGGTGGCCGCGAACGTGCCCTCGTACGACAGGAACTCGACGACGGTCCCCCCAGCATTGACGAGCGCCACGCCATCGGGTGAGCCGTTCTGCAGTCCGACGGCGGGGACACTCATCACCCCACGGCCGCCGCACTGGTCGGTCAACGCCCCCGAAAGCGCAAGCGTCGCGTACGACGCGCCGCCGTTGCCGTTGTACAGCACCAGGGACCAGCCGCTGAGATCCGTGCCGGCGGCACCACTGACTTCGATCGCCTCACCTGCGTCCGTGCCGCTGTTGTCGTAATGGATTTCGACGATCCCGACCGACGCGGGAGGCGGTGGCGGTGGCGGAGGTGGTGGCGGCGGGACGTCGTTGTCGTTGCACGCGCCGAAGGTGCTGGCGATCGGCCCAGTCCACAGGTCCGCACCGTTGCGTTGCAGCGACTGCCCCAGCGGCTCATTGCCCGCTTCACTGGCCCTGATGTCGGTGGAGCCGACGCCGTTCGCTGCCCCGCCGACCGCCGTGAACGTCCCCTCGTACGACAGGAACTCCACGACCGCGCCGGATGCGTCGACCAGCGCCACGCCGTCGGGACTGCCGTTTTGAATTCCGTTGACCGGATAGTTCAGAACGACGACGCCGCGACCGCTGCACGTCGACGGTATCGGCGAGGGCAACGGATCCGTGTCGTACACGGCGCCATTCGAGCCGTTGTACAACACGATGCTCCACCCGGTGAGATCCGTTCCCTCCGGTCCCGAGACCTCGATCGCTTCACCGGCATCGGTGCCGCTGTTGTCGTAGTGGATCTCGCTGAGGCGCACGGCAGGCAGCGAGAGCGCGCTGAACTCCGAAAGCTGGTCGAACGAGGGAGCGAGCCGATCCGGGCCAGTGCAGGACGAAAACAGCACGAGCACGGCGGCGACAAACGAAACACGACGCATGCAGGAGATCTCCACGGGCGCGGGATTGGGGATTAATGCTCTCCGGAAGTCATGGAGCGGATGGGATTCGAACCCACGACCCCCTGGTTGCAAACCAGGTGCTCTCCCAACTGAGCTACCGCCCCGCAATTCTCGCCCTGACGAAAATAGAGTCACGATCCTTGCAAGGATAGGTTAGCACTTTTTGTGTGTGGAACTAACACCGTGGTGTTGTCGTGGTGCCACAGAAGAAAAAACGGATTGGAACGAATTCACCGCTCGCGAATACCGTTACGTAGAGATCGAGTCGAGAGGAATTGCTGGTGCCGACCGCAGGAGGTCAAATGTTTCCCGATCTAAGCCCCCGAGCGCAAGTCGCGCTCACCAAAAATGGTTCATCAGTCATCGGCGAGCGGGAGGCCAAGCTCCTCGATGCCGTCGATCGCGTCCGCTCGATCAAGGACGCCGCGTCAGAAGCTGGAATCAGCTACCGGACTGCCTGGAGTGCCATTCAGCAGATGGAGCAGGCGCTGGGTCGCCCAATCGTCGTCTCCCGCGCGGGCGGTCCCGGCGGCGGAGCGACGACGCTCACGGACGAGTGTCGCCGCCTCCTATCGCTCTATCAGGAGCTGAGGCAGCGCCTGGAAGACACGCTGTCGCGAGCCTGGTCAAGCCCGGAGACGGCCCCGGCCGGCGATTAGCGCGTGATAGCCAGCGCGTACGCGGTGACGGTACGCAGCTGGTAGTTGTCTTGCGCCACGCCGTTGACCGCCCCCTGGTACTGGGCGAACGCGCCGACGTCAGGCACGCTGATCGTCAGAATCGTCGCGCCGTTGGTCAGGCGACCGACGAGCGCGTAGTGCCGCGTGGTTCCGGTGGCGCCCGGATCCACGAACAGGCGCAATCCCGTGCCGGCGATCGCCGCCGTCGGGGCGGCCGGGCCTGTGATCGTAATCTGGATCGCCGAGTCCGCGTTCGCGGCCGGCGCCGTCAACCGGATGTGCAGGTCACCGGGGCCCGTATCCGTCCCGCCATCACCACCACCACAACTCAGGCCGGCGAGCATCGTGCCCGCGAGGATCAGGGCTCCATATAGCCGATTCATTGCGAGCCTCCTTTCCGGCGCGGGAGACTGTTCAAGACCGCCGGGCTGAGCGGTGCCCCCGTCGCTTTGACCCAGGCGAGGAAGTCGCCGATATCGAAGCCGTTGTTGTTGTTGCCGAGGAAATCGAGATAGCGCTGCTCGTCAGCGCTGAGCGGCGATCCTGAGCCGAACAGCTGCAGCAGCACGTTATTGGTCGTGAGCGTGGGCGCCGCGACCGAGAACGTAAACGTCTTGGCCTGCGTCTGGGCACCCGACGTCACGGACGCGGTGTAGGTGAAGTTCCCCGTCTGGTGCGGGAAGCCGGAAACGACGCCGGTTGCCGCGTTGAGGGTGAGGCCCTGCGGCAAGGCACCGCCGGTCACCGACCAGCTGTTGCTGCCCGTCCCGCCGGTCACCCGCAAGGTGTCGTTATAAGGCGCTCCCATGACGCCATTGGGACGCGCGGTGGTCGTTGAAATCGCGAGCGAGCCGAACGACGCGAAGATCGTGTACGGATGGCCCAGCGGCAGCACGACCACGGCATTGGTGGTGATCGTGTCGCCCGACCACCCGCCGAAGTTTTCGCCCGGATCCGCCGTGGCGGTCAGGGTGACCGTCCTGCCTTCTCTAATGAAGGCACCGGCCGCCACGGCACTCGTGATATCCACGCCGCCGGTATCGACCTGAATCGAGCCGCCCGTACCGGCCGTCGCGATCACCTTGAAATCGCGCGTGACCGTTGCGGTCAGCGTATCGCCCGCGAGATGACCGGTGTACGAGTGGGACTTCGCGCCGCCGTCCGACCAGGACGCGAAATGGAAGCGCCGGCGCCCGTCCGCTGAAACTTGCGGATCGGTGAAATTCACCGCGTATCCCTGCCCTTCCTCCAATAGATCGCGGAACACGCTGTAGGTGGTGCCGGCGAACTGAATCGACGCGTTGGGATCACTCGCCCGCACGACCGTGAGTGCGCCAAAACGCACACGCACCGACAGGGTGCGGTCGGTCACGAGCTGCTGCACAGCGTCGACAGCGAATCCAGCGAACGAGCCGTCCAGGTTCTTCACCGCCGCGGGATTGGTGCTGAACACCAGCCCGCCGGTGTTGCTCGTCGTACCGGGATAGAGATCGCCCGCATCGCCTCGGTTGGAGCAGCCGGAGAAGATCGAGCTGGATGGACAGAAGTTTCCGCTCACCGCCGGAGCATCGAGGTTCCCGAACGCGTCGGACTGGACGACGGCGAGTCCATGCACGGCGCCGGCGTTGACGTCATTACTGAACGACTGGGCGATCTTCGCCGAATCGACGTGCCAGATCAGCAACCCACCCGGACAGCCCGGCACTGCCCCGGCGCGCTGACAGTGGACCCGGATCAACGCCGTGTCGGACTGCTGGCGCTGGCGATTCTCGAGCAGGTAGTACTCGCCGCGCGGATTGGACCCCTGCACCCGCACCGCGAACGCCGTGTCCGAGAGCGGCGCGGCGTCGAAGGTATAGGTCCCTGTCGTCGTCAGCTGCCGGATCGTGATCCATCCGAGCTCGTTCAACGACCAGGCGCTCATGCGCGCCGGGCTGAATCCGGTGATGAAGCTGCCCGAGCTCATGATGTCCCACTGCCCTACGCCTTCGGTCGTCCCATCGGTGTCGTACAGATCAGGCAGCCCGAACCCGTGACCCGTCTCGTGCGCCACCGTTCCGATCGGCATGATCTGCGTCGGGTTGCACGAGCTCAGACCGCCGAGCCCGCTTTGCAGGATGTAATCGGAGATCTTGACCTTCTGACCGGGATTGCCGGGATCGTTGTCCTGCGTCGTGTACGTGCCGAGCGTGAAGCGATGCGCCCAGAGGTGGTTCTCCGGCGTGCCACCGGGTCCGCATTCCCCGCCCGCCGCTTGAAAGATGAACAGGACCAGCGGGACGAACCCGCTCGCGTCGACATACTGGGAGAAGTCGACCGCCGAATCAGCATGGAGCAGGGCTTCACGCAGTCCGTTCTGCATCCGCGTGATGGCGGTGGGGCTGAACAAGCCGTTGCAGTTCTGCGAGCCGAAGGGATTTTGTTGCGCGCATTGGCTGCTCGTCCCACCGTTATACCAGACTTCATTGCTATCGAGCTTCGCGTACGCCGTGGTCGAGCCCTGAATGTCGAACACGCCGTTGGAGAGCTGACTGTAGTAGGAGCGGTAGGTGTAGGGCCGGCCGGCCGCAATGCCGGCGGGTGTCGCACCGAACAGCACGGCGTCGTAGTCGGCCGTCGTGAACGTCGGCGCCGGAGAGTCCTTGAACCGAAACAGCACCGCGGGCACCTCCAGCACGCCGCTGACGACCATCGGCGACGGCTGCACGCTGAATTGAGCCCCTGACATCATGGTCCGTCGCGCCGCGCGAACGGCGCGCGCCTTGGTGCGCCACACGCCGTCTTTTCGAAAATCGAACCCGGGGATTTCCCAGCGAGGATGCGGACTGCCTTGCGCGGCGACGAGATTCGGAACGAAAGAACACAAAAGGGCGGAAACGCCCAGGAATCGGACGAGGTATGAAGCCACTATGGACCTCCGGGAGGAACGGCCTAATGCTCAGCGAATGCAGCAATCTAGATTAGGCGACCAGCGCCCCGAAAGGCTGTGGTGAGTCTCACAAACGGCCTTGCCATTTCGAGATAGCAAGGCTAAGCTGTACCGTCGCTTACCCCTACCAACAGGCTCGAGGCTTCATTGCGTACAGAGACCCTGCAGCATATCGCGCTGTTCGACAAGTGTAAGAACTTCACCCGGGCGCGCGAGGTCCAGGCTGCGGGGCTGTATCCATACTTCAAACCCATCTCCCGCTCCGAAGACACGGTCGTCGTCATCGAAGGCCAAGAGCGGATCATGATGGGGTCGAACAACTACCTCGGTCTCACGCATCATCCTGAAGTGCTGGCGGCTGCCCGTGAGGCCCTGGAGCGCTACGGCTCGGGTTGCACCGGAAGCCGGTTCCTAAACGGGACCCTCGACCTGCACGAGCAGCTCGAAACCGAGCTCGCGGAGTTCTTCGGCAAGGAAGCCTGCCTCGTCTTCTCGACGGGCTACCAGGCCAACCTGGGCGTCATCTCCGGTCTGATCGGCCGCAGCGACGTCGTCTTCCTCGACAAGCTCGACCACGCCTCGATCGTGGACGGCGCCAAGATGTCGCACGGCGAAACCGTGCGCTTCAACCATGGCGACCTGGCCGGCCTCGAGCGCAAGCTGCAGCGGGTGCCCGACGGCACCGGCACGATGATCATCGTGGACGGCGTGTACTCGATGGAAGGCGACATCGCCGACGTCCCCGGACTCCTCAAGATCTCGCAGAAGTACGGCGCCGCGCTCGCGATCGACGACGCACACTCGGTCGGCGTGCTCGGCTCCAACGGCGACGGCACCGCGGCGCATTTCGACCTGGTCGACGAAGTGGACCTGATCGTGGGCACGTTCTCCAAGTCGCTCGCCTCGATCGGCGGATTCGCCGCGGGGTCGGAGAGCGTCATTCATTACCTGCGGCATCATTCGCGCCCGCTGATCTTCACGGCGGCGCTGCCCCCCTCGAACACCGCCGGCGTGCTCGCCGCCCTGCACGTGATGCAGCGCGAGCCCGAGCGCCGCGAGCAGCTGTGGCGCAACACGCGCCGGCTCCAGGAGGGGATGCGCGCGCTCGGCTTCGACATCGGTCCGACCGAGACACCGATCATTCCCGTGCTCATCGGGCCCCTCGAGAAGACGTTCCTGTTCTGGCGGAAGCTGTTCGATGCCGGTGTGTTCACGAACCCGGTCGTTCCGCCCGCGGTCCCGCCATCCCAGTGCCGCCTGCGCACCAGCCTGATGGCGACACACACGGCCGAGCAGATCGATCTCGCGCTCGACGTGTTCGGCCGCCTCGGAAAAGAGCTGGGGGTCATCTGACCGCAGTCGAGGTCACGCCCGTCACCGGCGGGCGTGACCTCAATCGTTTCATCGCCTTTCCGTACGACCACTACCGCGATGACCCGTTGTGGGTGCCGCAGCTGCGGCGCGACGTCCGCATTCTGCTGACGCCCGGCAAGAATCCGTTCTGGGAGCACGCCGAAGCGCAATTGTGGACGGCCCGACGGCCGGACGGCCGCATGGTCGGTCGCATCGGGGCGATCAAGAACGACATGCACAACAAGGTGCATGAGGATCGCGTGGGCTTTTACGGGTTCTTCGAGTCGATCGACGATCAGGGTGTCGCGAACGCGCTGTTCGACACGGCGGCCGGCTGGCTCCGGGCCAAGGGCTTCGACACGATGCGCGGGCCGATGAATCCGTCGACCAATGACGACTGCGGCCTGTTGATCAAGAACAACGGCACGCCGCCCTCGCTGATGATGCCCTACAACTTTTCCTACTACGAGCGGCTGCACGAGGCGTACGGCTTCACGAAGGCCAAGGACCTGCTCGCCTACGACGGGGGCGGCGCCGAGTCCGCGCCCGAGCGATTCCTGCGCCTGGGGCAGCGCGCGCTCAAGCGCTCGGGCATCACGCTGCGCACGCTCGACAAGAAACGTTTCGATACTGAAGTCGAGCTCATCAAGAAACTGTACAACGCCGCGTGGGAGAAAAACTGGGGATTCGTGCCGTTGACAGATGCCGAGATCGATCACTTGGCCAAGCAGCTCAAGCCAATCGTCGTCCCGGACCTGGTGATCTTCGCTGAGCGCGATGGTGACGTGGTCGGCTTTACCGTCGGACTGCCGGATTTCAATCTCGCGTTGCTGCACAATCGCTCAGGTCGGATGTTTCCCGGCATACTCAAGGTCCTGTGGCACGCCCGGAGAATTCACCGTGCGCGGGTCCTCTTGCTCGGCGTCATCCCGGAGCTGCGGGGCCGCGGCATCGATGCGATCCTGTACCACCGGGTGTGGGAAAACTCCGTAAAGCACGGGATGCCCCGAGGCGAGGCGGGGTGGTTTCTGGAGGACAATGACTTGATCATAAAGGCGGCGCTCGAGCTGGGCTTCCACCACACCAAGACCTACCGCGTCTACGACAAGGCGCTGTGAAAGCGTTCGTCACGGGCGCCACCGGCTTTGTCGGCGGCCATCTCGTCAACGCCCTCCGCGCGCGCGGGGACTCCGTGATTGCGCTCGCGCGCCGGCCCGCGCTCGCCGAGAAACTCGGCTGGGGCAAGGACGTCCGCGTGGTGAAAGGCGATCTCGCCGCTGAGACCGCGCTGCGCGAGGGATGCGCCGGCGTCGACGTCGTGTATCACGTGGCCGGCATGATCTCGGCGCGCACGGCCGAGGAATACATGGTGTGCAACCGCGACGGGACGGCGAACGTCCTCGAGGCGGCGCGCGACGGCGGCGCCGGCCGCTTCGTGCTCGTCTCCTCGCTCGCGGTCGCCGGTCCCACCGTGCCCGGCCAACCGGTCGATGAGACCAGGCCGCCCGCTCCGGTCACGAATTACGGACGCTCGAAGCTGGCCGCGGAGGTGCTGGTCCAGGCGATGAAAATGCCGTGGACGATCGTTCGGCCACCTGTGGTGTACGGCGAGTGGGACCATGCCACCGTCAAGATCTTCCAGCTGGCCAAGCGTGGCTTCGTCCCGCTGTTCGGTGACGGATCGCAGGAACTCTCGGTCATACATGCCGAAGATCTCGCGCAGGCGCTCGTCGCGGCCGGCACTTCGCCAGCGGCCGTCGGCCACGTGTATTTCGCCGCGGACCCGACGCCGATCACCAGCCGCGAGCTGGCCCTGGCGTGCGGACGGGCGCTGGGAAAAACGCCGCGCATCATCGGAATCCCCCCGCTGCTCGCACGCGGGCTGCTGTTGACCATGGGAGGCATCGCCCAGATCACCGGCCGCGCCACGCTGTTGTCCCCGGACAAGGGCAATGAGTACCTTGCCCCCGCGTGGACGTGCACGAGTGAGGCACTGACGCGGGATACGGGCTGGCGCGCCGCCATCAAGCTGGAAGCCGGGCTGCAGCGCGCGGCGCAGTGGTATCGGGAGGCCGGATGGCTTTGAAAAACGTGTGGCGCACCTTCACCGCGCTCGACGTCGCGACTCTCGCGTACGTCGTGTTTGCCACCGGCGCCCTGCTCTACGGCTTTCGCGGCGACGGCATCCCCGGCTGGCCCTGGCTCCTGGCCGCGCACATCCTCATCGTCGCGCTCGTGTTCCTCGCGCCACGCGCCCGCACGGCGGGCCGCGCCGGCCGCTTTTTGGGCGAGTGGTACCCGATGCTGCTGCTGCCGGCATTGTACGGGGAGATCGGCGTCCTGACGCTCAGCGCCGGATTCCAGAACGACCTGCTCATTCAGCGGCTCGAGTCGTGGGTGTTCGGCTCGCAGATCTCGTATCGCTGGATTCGCGAGTCACCAAACGTCTTGTTGTCGTGGGTGCTGCACGCGTGTTACCTGGCGTACTACGCCATTCTCTACGCCTCACCGTTTGCGCTGTGGATGGCGGGACGGCGGGATGCCTCGCGCCACACGATCTTCGCCGTGATGGCCACGTTCTATTTCTGCTACATCGTGTTCCTGTTCTTCCCCGTCGCCGGACCGCGGTACGCGTTCGACGTCGTGCACAACAGCGCGACGGACGTCTGGCCCGCGCGGGCGGCGGCGTGGCTGCTCGATCGCGGCGATTCGTGGGGCGCCGCGTTCCCGTCCTCGCACGTGGCGGCGTCGGTCGTGGCGACGGGAATGGCGCTGCGCTACTGGCGCACGTTGGGATTGATTCTGCTGCCCTTCACGATCGGGCTGGTCATGGCCGTGGTCTACGGCCAGTTCCACTACGCGGTCGACGCGCTGAGCGGCCTGATCGTCGCGGCGTTGATGCTCGGGATCATGCAGACCGCGGAGGCGGAAGCGCCCGAGTCCGTGCCGCAGGGCCTAGTGTCCGGAGTGTGAGTGCTCCATCGGCATGGGCTTGGCCCCGGCCGGCTGCTGCTTGCCCATGAAGTGCTTCAAGTCTTTCTGATAGAGCGAGTCGCTGTGATCGGTGGTCGGCCATACCGCATCGCGCTCCGGACTGAATAGCCCGCCCACCACGCCCATCCCGCCCGCCGGAATCGCCTTCCCGGTCGGATTGTCGTAGATCACCGTCACGCGATAGCGGTGGTCAGGCGTGAGCCGCACCCCGATGCCCGTGAGACTGTAGAACTTGCCCATCGGCACCGCCCCAGGCTCCCCCGGAGCAGCCGGCGCCGGCTCTCCACGCCACAGGCGCTCGCCCGTCGTGGCGTCCCAGAACTCGATCGCCTTTCCATAGACGTGCATGTGCCCACCGATGGCGACGAGCTTGCCCGTGACAGCCGGGCTGCCTTCGTATGAGCGCTCGCTGTGACCGGCCGGCAGGTCGAACGTTTTGTCACCCACGGGGAACGCGACGTCGAGCTGCCAGGGCAGGACCGAGAACAGCGGCCACGGCCGGCCGCGCGGGACATAGTCGAGCACGAGCCGGACCCGCACGCCGTGATAGTCGGTGGTCGTCGGATTGTGCACCATCGCATTCGCGAGGATCGGCTCGTGCGCCCGAATCGGTGTGCCGAACAACAGCCACGGCATCCGGATCGCTCCGGTCTCGCGTCCCGATGCGAGGATGCGGCGCGAGATCGGCAGGAACAGCTCGCGCTCATTCGGATTCATGACGTTCATGTGGTGCAGCAGATCCATCGGCAGCTGCCGGCCATGCATATCGACGATTTCGGCGCGCACGGCGTAGATCGCTCCATCGACCGGGAATTCGGCGAGTGACGCCGGCTGCTTCACCATCGCGCCCGCGGGCAGATCCACGGGCGGCAATTCCATCAACAGCTCTCCGCGTTTCGCTCCGGGCGTGATGGTCGTCCGCTCCAAGGCAGAAAAACCGGAATCGGCGGTCGCGACCGGCCGGGCTGCGGGGACGGCACCGGCGTAGCCGGCGACGGCCAGGCGGAGGACTCCCAGGACCACGAACCAACGTGGGCGCATCGAACGCTCCCTTTACCGAATCAGCGGTTCAGTTGTAGCAGCGAGTCTCGAAAATGGAATGCCGTCGAAGGCGACGTCCGACGGGACAGTCACGCCGAGGCGTTCCAATATCGTCGGCATCAGATCTACTGTACGGATCGGCACTTCAGGAAGAGCCACGCTCGAGGCGATCGGCACTTCCATATGCTCCGCGATCAAACTGCCGTGCCCCGACTGATGCGCCGGGATCTCCCAGGGGCCGCGGAAATCGGCGCCGGGCTGCGCTGCCAGGACGATATCACCCGCCCGCGTGGCTTGAAAGAGCTGCAACAATTGGCGTGGAGCATCAGGCAAGGTAGTCTCTCGGCTGCGCAGCAACATGTCCCGATCGTCCAACTCAAGGTAGCCGTTCAATCCGAGGGGGTCGCCCTCCTCGGGCACGTAGCGAATTAGCCCACCCTCGTCCGTGAGCCTTGCGCACGCGTCTTTGGTGCGCACCGTGACACCGCCGTCATCGGAGCGGCAGGCCGCGAGGCGCACCGCCGACAATTGCAACAACCGCTCGAGCAGCGCGCCCGGGATTTCCGACTCCGTGAGCGGGCGCTCCCGACCCGAGCGCGGTTCGACGTACAGCTGCACACTCGCGTTGCCCGACACCATCGTCGCCACTCGCGCGTCGCGTCGCCAGACGTGGACGGGGTGACGCAAGGTCCGGAGTCCCGCCTGTTCCAGCAAAATCGCGACGTCATGGTGCTCACGCATGACGGTCATGCCGTGATCCGAAACCACGAAGACCGCCGGCACCTCCCCGCGTCGCGCGACGCGCCGCATGAATTCGCCGAGGGCGCGATCGACCAGCCGGTAGCTCTCGAGCACGGCCGGATGCAACGGATCCTCAAGGTGGGCGATCCCGTCGATTCCTGGAAATACCACAAACAGGAAACGCCACGATTCGTCGGCGGCGGCGAGCCACGCCTTCGCGACCGCGCGATCGAGCGCCTGGTAGGTCCCGAAGTAGTGGGCCGCGGCGCCGAGCGCCACCCGCCTCCCGGGGATTCGCTTGGCGTTGGGGCGTAGCCCTCGCGTGAGCGGGCTGCAGATGGCAATGCTCTCGGGGACGAGATCGAACAGCGACGGCGCCGCCGCGATGTCGCGATCGAGCCAGCCCCCCTGCACGCCACAGTAACTGCGCGCGGCGCGCCACTGGGCGCGCCAATCGCCGGCCGCTTCCCGGCGATCGAGCCAGCGAATTCCCGGAATGTTCACGCTGCCCGGATAGCGACCGTACAGGAATGGGATGTAGGCGACGCCGGTCGTCGAGGGAAACACGGTGGTGCCCGCCGTCAACCCGCCGGGCTCGATCACCCAGCGCGCGAGATTCGGCAGCTCGCCGCGCGCCAGCAGATCGCGCAGCACATCCACACGCGCGCCGTCGATCAGCACGAGCACGGCTCGCATCAGCGCTCCCAGCACAGGCCGAGGGGCTTGCAGAACACCGCGGCGAGGATGATCGCGGTGGCGAGCACGATCACCACCAGCGCGGGCCAAATCTGATGCGACGGTCGCGGCACCCAGAGCGCGCGTTGAAACGCGGCGGCGTCCTGCCAGCGACGCCCCGGGGTGGGGCTGAAGGCGCGCGTCAGGACGCGGCGCAACGGACGCGGCACACCCGACCAGTCGGCAGCGGCCGGATCGGTGCCGGCGACCCACGCACGACCCGTCACCGCTTGGTAGAGCACGGCGGCGACGGCATAGAGATCGGCTTCCGACGATGCAGCCGCGCTGCCTGCGACGGGCAGCAAGGCCGGTCGTCCCTGCTCGAGAACGATGGTGTCCGCCGTGATCGCGCCGTGCGCGCCGGGGCGGCTCTCGATGGCCGCGAGCAGCGCGCGGCACAGCTGCGTGGCCTCACGAGTAGAGAGTGGGCCGAGCCGCAGGCGCTGCGCGAGCGTTTCCCGTGA
>Ga0070680_100002443_pt1 | contig 13770 bp, 9 predicted proteins | sample KBSC73BmetaG_FD_64672 | JGI IMG/M metagenome (GOLD analysis project Ga0070680, IMG submission 64672) | Corn rhizosphere microbial communities from Kellogg Biological Station, Michigan, USA - KBS C7-3B metaG | ecosystem: Host-associated > Plants > Roots > Rhizosphere | place: USA: Michigan...
GTACCCGAGTGCATCTCTCGGTGAGTGCATGTGTCAGTTCGTCGTACCCGAGTGCATCTCTCGGTGAGTACATGTGTCACTTCGTTGTACTCGAGGGTGTTTCTCGGTGAGTGCGTGTGTCACTTCGTCGTAAGCCGGGGAGTTGTGCGCGGGGTATGTCCCTGGCGAAGATTGTCAGGGGGCTGACATTCCAGAGCCGACTTCGGTTTGACGCCCAAGGCTTGCGTCGGGGGCAAATGAATTAGCGCCCAACCCCGCTCACCGTCCCCCAATATTGCCCCCTTCCAGTGGCACTGCGCCCAAGCAAGCCCACGCGCTCGAATGTCAGCCCCCTGACAATCTTCGCCAGGGACATACCCCGCGCGCAGCTCCCCGGCCTCGCGCGTATCGGCCATCAAGAGCGTCACGTCCCGCTCCCCGGCATCCGTATCGGCCATCAAGAGCGTCACGTCCCGCTCCCGGCATCCGTATCGACCATCAAGGGCGACACCCTCCGCTCCCGGCATCGGTATAGCCCTCAACAGCGACATCTCCTGCTCCTCGACCCCGTGGTGGGAAAGGCCATCAAGAAAGAAGCCTCCCACACACCGCATTCGACAGCGCGTGAATCGTCCAGGAGACCGCACCCGAATTGCCCGTGTAGCTAACGTAGTTAGTGCAGACGCGTTTCATGCGTGCGATTACATCACGGACAAACACACGTGATCTCAGCCTACGAGCTTCCAGACTTATTGATTGTTCTTCCCAGATTTGGACGCTTACCAGCAAGCGCATTCTGTGTTGAAATGTTCATGAGCCTGTCGTCCATATGTTCATGAGTCTCGTCATTCCACAGCAGAAGTTTCGGTCCCCCTGCACTCATTAACGCGACTCCATGTCGAATCCCCCTGCCAACATTCACGATGCGTTCTTCAAGCAGGCTCTGGCCGACCCAAGGCTCGCCGGCACGTTTCTACGCGAACATCTGCCATCCGACATAGCAGGCCTGCTCAGCCCGGAGCCGCCAGAGCCGGTTCCGGGTTCCTTTGTGGATGAGGAGCTGCAACAGCACCATACGGACCTTCTCTTTCGCGTTCACCTCAAATCAGGTCCTGCTGCACTCGCATATGTTCTGGTGGAGCACAAAAGCTCGCCGGATCCCGGCGCGCGATTACAGCTCCTGCGATATGTCGTTCGGGTGCTGGCCCACTACTATGAACAGAAGAAGCAGCGCCTACCGCTATTGCCGGTATTTCCTCTGTTAGTCCATCAGGGACCGGAAAATTGGACCTCTTCGTGCGAGTTTATAGACCTGTTTGGCATCGTGCCGGAATCGCTCCGTCCCTACGTACCCAGTTTCCGACACGCTTTGATTGACCTGGCACGGATAGAAGATCGGGAGCTCTCCTCCGACGCAAGCTTGCGAGCCTTCCTGAAGGCTCTAAAATACAGCCGGCGTCCCGATCTGCCTGATCGCATCGACATAGTGCTGGCGGATGCGCCGGTTCTGGACGAGAGGGCTCTGTTCGTAATCCTTACTTATCTGGACAAGGGTCCGATAAACGTAACCAACAAAGTGCGCGAGTCATTGCTACGACTCGCGCCCGAGCGGGAGAAACGAATCATGGGATGGATGACTCAGCCGTATTACGACAAGGGGCTTGCCGAGGGCGAGGCAAAAGGCGAGGCGAAAGGCGAAGCTAAAATATTCGTCCGTCTTCTCGAGAAGCGCTTCGGCCCCATACCCACTCCTCTCCGCGAGCGGATTTTCGGCTCGAATGTAGGGTCCATCGAGGCGTGGGTCGAGCGCGCCTTCGATGCGCCCGACCTGCAATCCATCTTCGATCCGAACTAACGCTTCCGGTCAAGGCGCCACACCCACCCGATACACCGGATAAAGATTCAACCTCTCATCCCACGATGCGCTACGCCGGTAAAAATACTCGAGCCGAGCGCTCGGACTCGCCGCGAACTGCGGATCCTCCGCAAGCCGCCGTTTGAAATCCGCTGCGACCGCTGGATCGCGAGCCAACATCTCAGCGCCGACCTGTTCGGCCACATACGGCTCCATATACTCCTTGGCCTCGAACGCCGTATCAAAAAATCCCCAGGCCGCAAACGAGTCGACCCCCTGTGGATCAAGGAGCGCTACGACCAGGCGCGCATTCGGCTGCGCGATCGGCACAAACAACGAGCCAGCCGGCACCGTGCGTCCCTCGGGTTGCCACGCCCCCTCGATGGTAAGCGTCGTATGCCCCTCGAAGGGCTCCTTCGAATAGGTCACCCGAGTCGCCCGAAAAGTTTCCAGCTGCGCCGGCGAGCTCGTCGCCTCCAGCTTCGAGAACCGGATGCCGTGCAACCGAAGCTTCGCAGCCATCCACTCCGCATTGGCTGCCGTAACGATGTAGCCTCCACGCGGCGCCTGCGTGCTGGTTTTGACAACGATGGTGTCCCGCAAAGGAACATGCCAGACCTGCGGTTTTGTCGCGTCATAGCGAGTGGCCATTCCGCCGGAGACGTCGGAATGCTCGCGCGTATAGGCATAACCGAGGAAATCGATCATCGTGACATGCGGCCCCGTATCAAAATCCAACGCTACGGTCTGCCCGCCGAGTCGAGCCGCTCGCGCATCCGCAGCCAGTGCCTGCGCTCTCCACCCGGCGCCCTCGCGCCTCATCATGTCCACCAGCGTGACAATGATGTTCCGCGTCACCCTCACCCGCGTAGCGTAATCCTTCCAGGAGTGGGTCTCGACCAGTAACCCGAACCGGTTGTGTAACGCCCAATAGGCCGTGGAGAACCGCGGCGAATAAACATTGAGCGCAAAGCCCGATGCCGGATCATCCTCTTTCACGAGATCGGGATAGAAGTCCAAGGGGTGCGACCCCATGCCCGCAATCCTGGCATTCAACTCCGTAACCAACGCTTTGGCCGCCGGATGCAACCCCGGGTCGCCTGAATACAACGGGTCGACGGTATTGGAAACGTCATGCTGGAAGTTCGAGCCATCGGTCACGTGCAGATCCACGTAGAGCACCGGATCCCACGCGTTCAGCAGCCGCAGCATCGCGTGCATCTCAGGTGCATCCGCCTTGGTGTAATCCCGGTTGAGATTCAGGTTCTGCGCCGTGCCGCGCCAGCCCATCTCTTCGGGCCCGACCTGGTTGGGCCGGTTCCACCGCCCGAACCGCTCGTGACCGTCGACGTTGAAAACCGGCACGAATACGAGCACAAAGCCCTTCAAGGAATCCCGGTTGTGCAGCACCTCCCTGAGGGCGATGAATCCGGCATCCTTCCCGTCGATTTCACCGGCATGGATGCCGCCCTGTACCAACATAACCGGGAGGCCGCGTTTGCGTGCGGTCTCGGGACTCAGCGCCCCGCTATGCGATGCGACCAGCGCCAGCATGGGCCGGCCCTCTGGCGTGCGCCCGAAGTCGACACACCTGACGGTGTCGGGCCATGTATGCGCATATGCGGCGCAAAGCCGTTTCACTTCATCGTAACGCCCGGTCCGTACGAAGCCCGATCGCTCCGCGACCGTTTCGAGGGAGACCGATGCCGAGTCAGAAATTGCCCCAGCAACCATGACACGAAACATCAGGAGTCCCAGCAGAGTCGGCCATGACAGCAGTGGAGTTTTCATAAGAGCCTATTCTATCGCGCCGCACCAACGAGACCAGGGCGTTTGCGTTGCGACGAACACCGGCGTACGAGAAACCAGTCACACAAGATCCTCGAGGCGCTCCTTAGCATCGCCTGCCGGGCTGAGCCCGAAGCTCCTAACAGACAGTCGGGATGTTCTCGTTGCAGTGCTGGAACGCTACACTTTCATTCGCCGCTCGCTCTGGTTCATTGCTGGCGCTACTGCTGATCCTGACAGGGCATGGTTGCCGGGCTGCCGTTCCCATGCGCTTCGAGCGTCTCGGGCTCGACGATGGCCTCTCGCAACAGGCGGTCCTCGGGATCGCCCAGGATGCGCAGGGATTCATGTGGTTCGGCACCGAGGATGGGCTGGACCGCTTCGATGGCTACTCTTTCCAACACCTGCGCCAGACCCACGACGCCGGTGGCCTGCCGGATGCCTTCATCACCGATGTCCAGGCGGATGCCGCGGGCCGGCTCTGGATCGGAACTGATGGTGGCGCCGTGGTGTGGCGCGGCCCCCGTGAGCAGGAGTTCCATTCCATCCTGACGGGTGTGCCGGAGTCGGCCGCACGCGGGCTCGAATATGTCCACGTCATTCACCTCGACCGCAGGGGACAGCTCTGGATCGGCTCGCGCGAGGCGGGGCTCGGCCGCTTCGACCCCCGCAGCGGACGACTCGCGCGCTTCCGCCACCGGGCGGCGGAATCCAGCAGTATTGGCGATGACTCGATATTGGCCCTGCTCGAGGATCACCACGGAAATCTCTGGGTGGGAACACAGGCGGGTTTGGATCGGCTCGATCCCGTCGCGAGTCGTTTCCAGCACATTCCGTTGGACACGGCGCGGCACCCGCCAGGCGTACACGCCCTGATCGAGGATCGCCACGGCGTGATCTGGATCGGCACCGAAAGCGGTCTGATCCGGCTCAACCCCGCAACGGGTATCCAGTCGAGCTTCCATCACGAAGCAGACAACACGCGCAGCCTGCCCGCGGAACAGGTGCTGGCGCTGCACATCGACGATCATGACCGGCTGTGGATCGGTACGTCGGGCGGTCTCGCCCGGTTCGATCCAACCAGCAACTCATTCGACAACTATCACAATGATCCGGCGGACCCCTACAGCCTGCCCGATGACCACATTCTGACATTACACGAGGATCGCAGCGGACTGTTATGGATCGGGACCCGGTTCGGCGGCGTCGCTCGTTGGAATCCCCGGACCTGGTCTTTCGGACAACACTCCGCCGGCGCGGAGGAGGCGATGCCGGGCCGGAACGTCATGGCCTTCACCGAAGATGCAGACGGCCGCTTGTGGGTCTCTACGTTCGGTGGCGGCGTTACGATTGTCGATCCGAATGCCGCGGGACCCCGCACACTACGTCGCGCAGACGCGAATACCGTGGGACTGAGCGATGACCGTGTAATGGCGCTGTTGACGGACCACGAAGGCATCGTTTGGGCCGGTACGATGACGGGTGGTCTCGATCGCATCGTACCCGGGACACTCGCCGTAACGGTTTACAGCCATGACCCGCACGATGCTCACAGCCTGGGCGCCCCGGGCGTCATGTCCCTGTTAGAAGACTCGTCGCACCGTATATGGGTTGGAACCTACGGTGGCGGATTGTCGCGACTCGATCGCGCAACCGGCCGTTTCCAACGCTATGTACCCGAAGCTGCCAATCCCGAGAGTTTGTCCGCACCCCGTGTGACCGCGCTCGCGGAGGACCGCACCGGTAAGCTGTGGGTGGGAACCGATGGCGGGGGTCTGAACGTCCTGGATCCAGCCACAGGCCGCTTCTTTCACCTGGTGCACGATGCCCGCAAGTCACGCTCTCTCAGCGGCTCCACGGTCTACGCGATCTACGTGGATCCACACGGGGCCGTCTGGGTCGGCACGCGCAGCGGACTAGATCGGGTCGTCGGCAGCGCGCTGGTCCCGGAAGCGATTCGCTTCGAGACTTTCAACTCCAGCAACGGATTGCCCAACGACACGGTTTACGGCATCCACGGCGACTCTTCAGGCCGCCTCTGGTTGAGCACAAATTACGGACTCGTACGCTTCGATCCAGCCTCCGCGGAGGTACGCAGCTTCCACCGCAGCCATGGCCTGCAGGCCGAGGAATTCAACTTTGGCGCGCACTATGCAGACCGGGCCGGCCGCTTGTTCTTCGGCGGCGCCAAGGGATACAACGCCTTCGATCCGGCAAACATCGTGTTCGACACGACGCCGGCCCCGGTGGTGCTGACGGAAGTGCTCGAGCTGGGTAAGCCCGTGCCCATCACCGGCCGGTTCGTGATGCCCCGCCTGCACTATCGTGACGTGATCAGCTTCGACTTCGCCGCCCTCGACTTTACAGCCCCGCGTGCCAACTCTTTCGCATTCAAGCTCGAAGGCTTCGACCGGGATTGGGAGCACGCCGGTACGCGCCACCGGGTGACCTACACGAACCTCCCGGACGGGCACTACGTCCTGCACGCGAAGGCCGCGAACTCGGACGGCCTCTGGAACCAGGCCGATTTCCAGGTGCCGTTCGACGTCGATCCGCCCTTCTGGCTGTCCCGCTGGGCTTATGTTGGTTACGTGTTGCTGTTGATCACGATCGCGGCTGCCTGTTGGGCGGCGCACCGTCGCTCGCTGGTGCGCGAGGCCCGGTATAGCGAGCGGCTCAAGGAGGAGGTGCGCTCGCGCACCCGCGAGCTCGCCGCACGCAACGCCGAGCTGGAGATGGTCAACAGCCGTCTCGAACAGGCGAGCTTGACGGACCCGCTCACCAGGCTCGGTAACCGCCGCTCGCTCATGAAAGCAATGCCCGAGCTGCTCGCGCAGGTGGATGCTTCCCAGGCGACCGCCCACCCTCAGCGCCTGAGCCTGATGCTCGTCGACCTCGACCGGTTGAAGCCCATCAACGACGAATTCGGTCACGAGGCCGGTGACGCCGCGTTGGAAGGTGTCGCGGCAGTATTGCGGCGATGTTTGAACGGCCACGACCGCGTCGTGCGCTGGGGCGGTGATGAGTTCGTGATCGTCCGGTCGCTTTCGGACATCGATGACGCCGCACGTCTCGCTGAAGAGATCCGGCTCCGGACGGCCGAGTTGCGCTTCAGGATCTCGGCGTCAGTCTCGGCGCATACGACCTGCTCGATCGGGTTTGCATGCTACCCCTTTGTGTTCGAGGCCCCGGGCTGGGCCTCCTGGGAGGAAGTGCTCAATCTGGCGGACATGGCGCTTTATCGAGCCAAGGTGCGTCGTGACGCCTGGCTCGGGTGGTGCGGCTTGCCAAGAGCTGCTCGACAGACTGAGCTCTTCCGGCTCATGTCCGTCGATCCTCACGCAGCTCTGCGCGCAGGTTATATCGACGTACGCTGCTCGCCCGGCAAAGACGACCGTCCCGGCGACACCGTGGAGATTCCTCCGCGCGCGCAGCGTAGCCTTATAACATCAGCCTTCCGCCTGGGAGCGGGTGCCGTTCAGCCGTGACAAAACCCGGCTGACAATGTGGTCCGCGCGGGCGCCCGTCAGCTCAAAGATCTCGCCACGCTCGGCAGGCGCGTGTTGCGCCCAGTCGATGCGCAGCCGGCGCTGGGCCCTGTAGAGGCGCGTCCGGACCGTCGTTTCATTGATGCCGAGGCAGGCTGCAGTCTCGATTCCACTGATCCCCTCGATGGCTCGCAGCACGAAAACGGTGCGAAACACCTCGGGTAGGGCATCGATGGCCTGCTCGAGCGCCTGGCGGGTTGGTGGCGCCTCGCCAGGGGTCTGGGCGCTCGCAGTGGTGCTCTCGCCTTGCTCGGCCGCTCCGACCTCGGCAACGGGGGTAGAGGGACGGACCGTACGGCGCAAAGCCAGTGCCTGGTTGAAGGCAAGGCGGGCGAGCCAGGCGCCGAATTTCCCGGTGGGCTCATACCGCTCGATGTCGCTGAAGGCGAGAAGATAAGCTTCCTGGACCACCGTCTCGGCGATGTCCGCATCCGGCACGATACTGCGGGCGATGCGGAAAAGCCGCTGGTTATAGCGCCTCATGAGTGTCTCAAAGGCGCGGATCTCTTTACCGCGCGCCCGCTCGACCAGGAGCAGGTCAGGCAGTGCTGTGGGACTCGGCGGCGTGGCTTCCATGTTCCGGTGGTGTTGCGCTGCGACTTCAGGGTTTAGGGATTCAGTCATTGGCTCCAGCATGTGCGTCGACCTTTGGTTAGTTCATTGACAGCGCTGTCATCAGCGTGTGATGCTGACCTGAATCCGTGCCAGGGCGGGTGTGACTTCCGGTGTCAGCGCCTTCTCTTGATGGACATCAAAACGGTCCGGCTCGGGCGGCCCCTGGACATCGGACCGGTGCGCCGTGCGGGTTATTGCACGGCATCGGCAAAAGTTTTTTGGACCCGTAATTCTTAGGCGATCACTCGAGTTGGAGCTGCAATGGGCATAGCTGGGAACACATTGGTCATAGCCGCCGCGATCGGTTTCGCGGTCACCATTCAGCCGGCCCGCGCTGCCGATTCCCGGGTGCATCCGGATCGCTGGCCAGCCGTGCAGCCCGCACTCGCCCCCGATCCGGCGCTGGAGTCGCGCATCACGGCAATGTTGGCGGGGATGACGCTCGAGCAGAAAGCCGGACAGGTTATCCAGGCCGACATCGCCAGCATCACTCCGGATGATTTGCGCCACTTTTCCCTCGGCTCCATTCTCAACGGCGGTAACTCCTCGCCGAACGGTGATGAGTTCGCTCCACCGAGTGAGTGGCTCGCGTTGGCCGATCGGTTCTATGACGCCTCGATGGACCCGGCCACGCATGGGCCGCACCCGATCCCCACGATCTGGGGGACCGATGCCGTCCATGGCCACAACAATGTGGTCGGGGCGACAATCTTCCCTCACAACATCGGGTTAGGTGCGGCCCACGATCCTGAGCTGATGCGCAGGATTGGAGAAGTGACGGCGCTGGAGGTCCGGGCTACCGGGCTCGACTGGAGTTTCGGACCGACGTTGGCCGTCGTACAGGACATTCGTTGGGGCCGCTCTTATGAGAGCTACTCCGAAGATCCTTCGATCGTGCGCGAGTACGCCTCCGCCATGCTGACCGGCCTGCAGGGCAAGCCGGGCACACCGCAATTCCTGGACGCCGCGCACGTGGTCGCCTCTCCCAAGCATTTCATCGGTGATGGCGGGACCGGAGGTAAGGACCAGGGCGACAACCTCTCGAGCGAGGAGCAACTGCGGGATATCCACAATGCAGGCTATCCGCCTGCCATAACAGCGGGCGCGCAGATCGTGATGGCCTCCTTCTCCAGCTGGCAGGGAGTCAAAATGGTGGCCGACGAGGAGTTGTTGACCGGTGTTCTGAAGGGCCGCATGGGCTTCGACGGCCTCGTTGTCGGGGATTGGAATGCCCACGGGCAGGCCCCCGGATGCACCACATCCAACTGCCCGGTCGTCATCAATGCCGGGCTCGACATGTACATGGCGCCGGATTCCTGGAAACCACTGTATGCCAACACACTGGCCGAGGCCCGCTCGGGGCAGATATCAAACGTCCGGTTGGATGATGCTGTTAGGAGAATATTGCGTGTCAAACTGCGCGCGCACCTCTTCGACGAAGGTCGTCCCTCCTCACGGCCGTTCGCGGGGCACTTCGAGCTGCTTGGCGCCCCCGACCATAGGGCCGTCGCGCGCCAGGCCGTGCGCGAATCGCTCGTTTTGCTGAAGAATTCCCACCATCTGCTGCCGCTTTCCCCGCGCTCGCATGTGCTCGTCGCGGGAGACGGGGCTGACAACATAGGTAAACAGTGCGGCGGATGGACGATCACCTGGCAGGGGACGGGGGTTTCCAACAAGGACTTCCCGCACGGACAGTCCATCTATGCGGGAATCCGGGACGCCGTGAGCGCTGCCGGTGGAACGGTCGAGCTGAGCGTCGCCGGTGATTTCAAAACCAAGCCTGACGTGGCCGTCGTGGTCTTTGGAGAGAACCAGTACGCCGAATTCCAGGGCGATATCTCCACCGTGGAATTCAGCCCCGGTGACAAGCCGGACCTGGCGCTGCTACGCAAGTTGCATGCGAGCGGGGTGCCAGTGGTTGCGGTATTTCTGTCGGGACGGCCCTTGTGGGTCAATGCGGAGATCAACGCCTCGGATGCTTTTGTCGCCGCATTCCTGCCCGGCTCGGAGGGGGGCGGCATTGCCGACGTGCTCTTCAAAGCAGGCAATGGCGCCGCCCGTTATGACTTTCGCGGCAAGCTGTCATTCTCCTGGCCGCGCACGCCATATCAAGCGGTTGCCTTCCTGGGGAAGCCGGCCGGTTCGGGCGAGTCGCCCCTTTTCCCGTTGGGATATGGACTGCGCTATGGCGATGATGGCGAGTTGAAAACACTGTCCGAGGACGCCGGTACACCGCAAGTGGCCACGGTCGACACCCGCGTGTTCTTCGCCAAGGGCAAAGCGGGGACCGGTTGGAGTTGGTTTGCCGGCGAGAGCACTGCACACGAGCTGCCGCTCGGAATCGGATGGAATGACGATTACATCAGCATCGCGGCAACCGATAAGTCCGCGCAGGAAGACGCACGGATCATTCGCTGGAGCGGCACCGGCCCTGCCCGGGTGGGCATCTCCGGCAACACCGCGATCGATCTGCAGCGCGAGGCCAATGGACAGCTGTCCCTCGGGCTCGACTACAAAGTCGAATCACCCATTACCCATAGCGTCGACCTGATGATGGACTGCGGAGCAGGCTGCCGCGGCGCCATCCCGGTAGCGCAAGCCTTGTCGGCGGCACGGGTGGGGCAATGGGCTCACCTGAAAATTCCCCTGGCCTGCTTCGGGAAGGCCGGCGCCGACCTGGCTCGCGTCAAGATACCGTTCGCCATCCAAACCTCGGGCCGCCTGGCGTTGAGTGTTGCCAACATCCGCCTGGAGACGGGCCTCGACGGTGTGATGTCCTGTCTAGGAGGAGGCGGCGGTGGCACCGCCAAGTGATGTTGGCGCGGGAGTCGCGTGTTCGGCCTCGGTCTGATCCGGCTTGAGCTTCAACAGACTGAGCACACCGGCTGCCAGCAGGGCGGCAAACGACATGATCGAGGCGACGGTCTGCAGGCTGTAGCCCTTCTGAAAGAGAATTCCGGCCACGATCGGCGCCAACACCGAGCCGCCGCGGCCGAGGCCGATCGCGAACCCGGTGCCGAAGGCGCGCACGTGTGTTGGAAATGCCTGCGCGAAGATCGAGTACATGCCGACGATGGCCGCGTTGGTGCAGAAGCCGGCGGCCGCGCAGGCCCACGACAGCTTGTCCAGATCGGGGGATGTAAAGCCGAAGTTCATCACCGTTGCCGTCGACAGGATCATGACGAGGATGGTGAGCGGCTTCATTCCGAACCGTAATCCCAGCAGGCCCAAGGTCGCGCCTCCGCAGGCGCCGCCAATGTTCACCCACTTGACGACGTGCGCGCCGGCGGAGGCCGCAAAGCCCATGTTCACCACGATCTTGGGCACCCACTTCAGCACGAAGTAGAACGTCATGATGTGGAAGAAGTAGGCGAGAGTGACAATGACCGTCGTGGCGATCAGCACCGGGCTGAAAATATCGCCAATCGAGCGCCGCCGCGTCTCGGCGGGTATCTGCGGCAGAGCCGCGATGGGCTCACGGCCCATACGGCCCAATGTCTTGTTGATTTGCTCGAGCGCGCCGGCCGGTTGTTTGCGAGCGAGCCAGTGCACGGACTCGGGCACGAAGAGCAATACCAGGGGAATGAAGACCGCCGTCACCGCCGCGCCAAAATAGAACACCGAGCGCCAGTCGTGTGTCGTCAGCAGACCCTCCACCACGTTGCCGCCCAGTATTCCGCCGATCGGGTAACCGATCGCCATGATCGATACACAAAGATTCTTGCGCTTCGCGTTCGAGAATTCCGCCGCGATCGCGTTGATGCTCGCCAGTACGCCTCCGATGCCGAGCCCCGTGAGCACGCGCCAGGCGGAAAGGTCGATGATTCCTTGCGAACGTGTGGCCATGAACATGCCGATCGTCATGAGCACGAGGCAGCCGAGCGTAGTGGGCCGTCGACCGATCTTGTCTGCGACACCGCCCAGGACGATCGAACCGGCCGCCATTCCGATGAGATCCATGGAGAGCACGAGGCCGAGGGCCGCCGGCGCGACGTGCCACTCTGCGGAAATGCCGGGGGAGGCGAATGCGCTCGCGAGCACATCGAAACCGTCGAGCGCGTTCAGTCCGATCGTGATCACTATGGCGATCACCTGGAGCGCGCTCATGGGAGAGGCGGCAATTGTCGCGCGCGGATCGTTGGTGCTCACGGAATGGTCCCCCTGGAACGCCGTTCCTCGAATAGTAGTCCGGCCGAGGGTAACACTCCGTCATGCGGCTCGCCGCTGGATGTGACAAAAGCTCCGCTGGACGGAATCCGACCTTCCCGCGCGGCTGACTACTCGCCGGCTGCGCCGACCGCCACCCACGCGAGGTCGCGGTTCGATACGGACTCGAGTTTGAAACCCTTCGCGGCGGCGGCCATTCGCGTGAGGGCTTGCGCGAGCGGCATCGGCGGCTTGGTATCCCCTTTCTTCACTTTATGGAAGCGCACCGGGTTGATGCGGGCCGCGACGTAGTTGCGCAGGTATGGCGATTTGAAGCCCTTCGCCTGCAGGGCGGCGATGATGCGCTTCACCTGCGCATCGATCTCCAGCAAGCGAGCGGCGTAGTCCTGGCGCTCGCGCAGACTCACGCTGAGCGTACGGTCGCTGAAGCGGTCGACCTTCTTCAGAAAGGAGCTGTATGCGCCGCCGGCGAACCGCGAAGCCTTCTCGTATACGATGCCCAGTGTGAGCAGCTCCGGCGCCTCGAATTCCGCGCTGAACTGCGATTCCTTCGCCTGGCTGTGGCGCTCGGCGAGACTGCGCGCCATGCGGATGACCTCGAGGCTGCGGTCCCGCAGGTTGTGAGCTTTTTCCGTGTTGAGCGCGAGGATGCGATAGGCGAGCGACTCATCGGGTGATATGAGGGCAGTGATCTGCCGAAGTCCGAGCACCTTGGCAGCCGCGAGCCGGTGGCGTCCATTGGGTGTCCAGAGCCGGCCGTCATCACCACGGACCACAATGAGTGGATCGAGAAAGGCCGCCGTCTCGTCGATCTTCTCCGCCAGCCGCTTCGCATGCGTGGGGGAGAGATCGCGCTGAAAGGGTGTTGGCGCCACCGCGGCCAGCGGAATGGACGCGAGCATGAGCGGGCGCCCGCCGAGCGGTTCGTGATAAGCCCCGATCGGAGCTCCGCCCGCATCGCGCACGAGCGTCGCCAGGCTGGCGGCTTCCGGGCTGTCCATTGCGATGGCCACTTGCGAGGCCTCGAGGCCGCGCGCCTTGGCTCCTGGGGCCAGCTTGCCCTGGCGCCGTTTGACGGTACTGCTCTTCCCGCTCTTCCTGGCGCTGGCGGTGGCGCTTTTCTTTCGGGTTGCCATAGGGCACTAAGGTGCCGCGCGGGATCGTTTCCGTAAAGACCGATGTGCAAAAATACCGGGCTCACCATTCCCACCTCACCATGGACCTGATCACTCGAGCCGCCAGTATTACCGGGACCCTACCGGCTCAGCGCATCGACGCAGCGGGGCAGCCCCACGTCGATCAGCGAGCCGTGCTGGCGCTCGCGTTGCCCCTCATGGCCAACAGCGCGGTGCAGATCGTTCTGAATCTCACCGATATGTGGTTCATCGGTCATATATCGACCCAGGCGTTGGCTGCGGTCGGGACCGTGCAGTGGCTCGTGCTGGCCGTTGTGTTGGTGCTGGGCGGCGTCGGCTCGGCTGTGCAACCCATTGTGGCGCAGACGGAAGGTGCGCGCCGTTATCGCCGTGCTTCGCAGGCCGTGTGGACCGCAATGTGGGCGACGTTGTGCACCGTGCCCCTGTTTGTTGGCATCGGTATGGCCGGCCAACTCATACTGTCACCGTTTGGCTTCGACGACCACATCCGCGATCTCGCCGCATCGTTCTGGATGCCGCGCGTCTCCGGCTCCGCGTTCGGCTCGGCGGTGTGGGCCCTGTTGGGTTTTTTCAACGGGGTCGGCAAGCCACGCGTCACGGTGTTGGTGACCGCTGCCACGGCTGTGGCGAATATCATATTCAACGACCTGTTCATTTTCCG
>Ga0070680_100002444_pt1 | contig 13769 bp, 10 predicted proteins | sample KBSC73BmetaG_FD_64672 | JGI IMG/M metagenome (GOLD analysis project Ga0070680, IMG submission 64672) | Corn rhizosphere microbial communities from Kellogg Biological Station, Michigan, USA - KBS C7-3B metaG | ecosystem: Host-associated > Plants > Roots > Rhizosphere | place: USA: Michigan...
CCCACCCTTTCGCGAGCGCCGCACATGAACCGCATTATCGCCTTGGTCATCGGCAGCTTTGTCGCCGCGACCGACCTCGTCGCCCCAGCCGACGCCAAGTTATCGGAGTCACTCGGGGCGCAGACTGTACGTCCTGGGCCTGATCCCGAGCACGCTCGTCTTGTGGCGATGGCCGGCACCTGGGATGTTGAAATGACATTCTGGTTCAAGCCGGGCACACCGGGAATCACCAGCAGGGCCACATCGACCATCCGGCCGCTGTTCGACGGGCTGTTCGTCGAAGAAAAGATCGAGGGTACGCTGAACGGAACGCCGTTCACGACGTTGGCTTGGACGGGTTTCAACACCGCCACGCATCTATACGAGGCGACGCGAATCGCGAGCACCAACTCCGCCAGGATCGCCGAGACGGGCGCATGGGACGAGCAAGCGCGGCGCTTCGAGCTGAAGGCGACATACCCGCTCGCGGGCGACACCTGGACCCAACGCACGGTCATCCAGCCGACGTCGCCGGACGCGATGGTTGCCGCCAGCTATCTCAGCTTCGGCGCAGTTCCGGAATGGAAGGCGGTGGAGATCAAGTATGTCCGGCGGTCGAAGTAGCTCCTTCATCGATGAAGAATGGAACCTTGTCGACTACTGCGGCCGACTGCTTGCATCGACATGTGCACGCGTGTATCTCGCGTAAAGGGGTCTAGCTGGACGAGGTTCGCGTGACGGAAGTTGGAGCAGTTCTCGGTTCGCCGGTCAAACGGAGCGGCGAAGCCGCGGTCGCCGCAGTGTTGTTCGGACTGGCGCTGATCGCGTATTTCACGGCCAACGCCCGTGGCGCGCCCGTCGCTCGTCCGCTGCCGCTCGCTTTCTTCGCGTTGCTCGCCGGCGGGTATCTCGCTCTCGGTGTTCCTCGGATCGCGAGTGGACTGAATGAGGGCCTGAGCAGCCGCTTCGCTCGCATTCTCGCCGGGCCGCTCGTCCTGTGGACGGCGTGTATTCTTTACGCCGCGGCGGCGGGCCTATCGGTCGGGGATCGCGCGCTGATCTACGCGGTGTATCTCGCGATTCCGTCGCTGATTCTTTCGACCGGCGCCGCCGAGTCGGGCAAGTTGCCCTGGCGGGAGCTGGCTGCCGCGGCCAGCCTTGGCGTCGCGATCAAGTATCACATGCTCCCGACGCTGCCGATTCCCGCTCCGGGCGGGTTTGATGCGTCGCGTCTCGTGGGACTCGTTGCGGGTCTGTACTTCTTCGTGGTCGCGCGGCCGCTCGAGGGCATCGGGTTCCGCTGGTCGCTGACGGCACGCGACGCTGGTACTGCGGTCGCCGTCTTCGCGATTTACGCCGTCATCGCGATTCCGATCGGCCTCGGTACGCACTTCATCACCTGGAATCCGCGTATCTCGCCGGCAGACGCCATGCTTCGGCCGATCATCACGTATCTCATCACGGCCGTGCCGGAAGAATTCCTCTTCCGCGGCCTGATTCAAAATCTCTTATCACGCTGGATTGGGATTCCGTTGGGGCTCGCGATTGCGTCCGTAATTTTCGGGCTGTCGCATCTTCCGGATCCTCGGTACGCGGTGCTGGCGACGATTGCCGGCTTCGCATATGGGCTGGTCTACCTTCGCACGGGGAAGGTGACGGCGTCCGCCATCACGCATGCGCTGGTGGACGCGGTGTGGGTGATTCTGTTGCACCGATGACGGTGGTCGTCTGACGTCGCGTTCGCGGCGGGCAGTTCCCGTAGCTGTAGGAGCAGTACTGATGCAGGTGAGATCCTCCGTTGCAATCCGATCCGCGTTCCAGCCGATCGGTCAGTGGCTCGGCGCGCTCGAGGCAGGCACCGTTTTCTTTCTTCTGCTCTCGTACATCTGGTACTTCCAGTCACGCGTGCATTGGCTGTGGGCCGTGCTCTTTGGATTCGTGATTCTCTCGCACATCGTCCGCGGCGAATCACCAGCTTCCCTCGGGCTCAGAGCGGGCGGGTTCAAGGAGTGCGCACGACGCTTCGCGCTTCCCGTGCTGCTCGTGGTGGGGACCGCCACCATCGCCGGACTCGCGCTCGACACTCTGCGCGACGTCGCCCTATGGCGAGTCGGCGGCGTGCTTGTCGGGTACTGCTTCTGGGCGCTCTTTCAGCAGTATCTGCTCAACGGCTATTTCGTGAATCGATTGCACTCGTCGCTTCCGGAGCGATACGAGTATCTCGCCGCGCCGATGGGCGGCGTGCTGTTCGCCGCGGCGCACGTGCCGAACACGCTTTTGATGGTCGTGACGTTCATCGGCGGAGCAGTCGCGGCCGCCGCGTTTCTGCGCCATCGCAACTTGCTCTTTCTCGCGCTGGCTCATGCTCTCGTCGGAACGACGATCTGGTTCGTCGTTCCCGATACGGTGAGTCACCACCTTCGGGTCGGACCAGGGATGAGACGCGGGCACCCGCACTCTGTGCACCAACCAGCGCCGGTCGCTGACACCCTGAGTGCTGCTGTGCTGCGGCGTGAAGTTCCCGCCGCGGCCGCGAGGGCGAGTCAGTGATGCTGTTCGTCTGAACGCTGGGATTATCGCGCTGACTCTTTCGCGGCGAATCAAAAAATCCTTTCCGCGTAAGTCCTCGAGTTCCGCGCATTCCGCGATTCCAAAGACATCGTGGCTGGCCAGGCGGAACGCTCCTTGGACGCCACACCGACACTGGAATGCGGAAATGGCGGATTTCGCGGAATGACGCGGAACAATTTTTTGGGGGGCTCTCGGTCTCACTCTTTCGCCGCGCGAATCAAAGAATCTTTTCCGCGTAAATCCGCGAGTTCCGCGCGATCCGCGATTCCAAAGACTTTGTGGCTGGACGTCACGCGAGTGGCTGGACGCCAGAGCGCCTGACTGCCACGCATTTTCGAAGTCAGCCGTTACGCGAGCCCCTTGCCCAACCTTTCGATGTTCCCCAGTGTCTCAGGATCATTGGAGACCATCGGAGGCAAATGTGAAATTCCCCGGTGCCGAGTTTCGAAACGCGGCCCGCAGTCTCGCTCGTGTTCCCGGGATGGCGCTGTCCGCGATTCTCTGCGTCGCCCTGGGTGTTGGGGGCACCACGGCCGTTGCGAGCGCGATCAGCCGAGCGCTCTTTCAGCCGCTCCCGATGCGCGATGCAGACCGGCTCGTCGCCGTTCATCGCATCACGCCACAAACGGGGCCGATGGGAACGTGGCCAGAGTCGCCGGCGAACTACGCGGATCTCGCGCGCGACAGTCGAACCGTCGATTCGCTTGCGGCGATCACATTCGGAACAGCGCTCGTGAGCCTAGGCACCGAGACCGTTCAGGCCTCCGAACTGTTTTTCACCGGCAACCTGTTTCCGATGCTCGGCGTGCGGGCGCAAGTGGGTCGGGTCATCACGCCGCTCGACGACCGTGTGGACGCGCCGCTCACCGCGATGCTCAGCGACGAGTTCTGGCGCGCGAAATTCCGCGCTGATCCCTCGGTCGTTGGCAAGACGATCGATATCGACGGCAAGCCCACGACGATCGTCGGCATCACGCCCCGCGAGTTCCGAATTCCTCACGGCTCGAACGTGCTCCGCGCCGACGTCTGGTGTCCGATTCGGTTCACGCCCGATCGTCTCACGCAGCGCGGCAACAACTCACTCCTGATGCTCGGCCGGCTCGCGCCGAACGCGACGGCGGCGTCCGCCGAGTCGGAGCTGCGCGGCTTGTTCGCGCGTCTCGTGCAGCAATATTCTCAGCTCCGCGGCGAGAACGTCCGCGTCGCGCAACTCGTTGCCGAAAGCGCACAAACGGTGCGCCAGCCACTCCTGCTGCTCTTCGGCGCCGTGTGCATGGTGCTGTTGATTGCTGCGACGAATGTCGCCGCGCTGCTCCTCGCCCGCGGCGTGCATCGCCAGCGCGAAGTTGCCGTTCGCGCGGCACTCGGCGCGAGTCGCTGGCACGTGATGCGGCCGGCCATCGCTGAAAGTGTGCTCATTAGCGCATTGGGAACGCTCCTTGGCTTTGGTCTCGCGGTGATTGGCGTCCGCACGATTGGAGCGCTCGCGGCCGCTCGCCTGCCGCAGCTGGAAGGCCTGAGCGTCGACGGACGCGTGATCGCGTTCGGCGTCGCGATTGCCGTCGCCGTCAGTCTCGTTTGTGCGGCGGCGCCCGCCTGGCGCACCACGACCATAGATCCGCAGGACGCACTTCGCGGCGGTCGTGGGGCCGGAGCCGGCCGCGAGCACCATCGCGCGCTGCGAACCCTCGTCGTGGCGGAGATCGCGCTTTCGCTCGTGCTGCTCATCGGCGCTGGGCTCATCTTGAAAGCCTTCTCTCAACTGGTGAGCAGAGATCCAGGCTTCGAGACCGAGCACGTGCTCGCGCTGGATGTCACCGTCGCCGGCGCGCGGTATCCCAGCAACACGTCCACGCGGCGATTTCTTCAGCCCGCGCTCGAGTCCATTCGAAAACTTCCCGGCGTCGACGCGGCCGCGTCGATCAACCTGGTTCCGTACGTGAACTGGGGTTGGAACAGTAACATCCGCTACGAAGGAATGCCGGGCGACGACCCCACTCGCTTGCCGCTCGTCGAACAGCGTTCCGTTACCCCCGAGTTCTTCGCAGTCACGCATCAGCGGCTCATCTCGGGTCGCCTGCTGGGTCCGGGCGACGACGAGAGTCCGAAGGCGGCGCAAGTCGTGGTCGTGAATCAGGCGCTCGCGAAGCGCGACTTCAAGGGCGCGGATCCGGTCGGCCGTCGATTCTACATCTCTGATACGCAGCTCGCGACGATCGTCGGTGTGGTCAGCGATATTCGCAATGTGGGCCCGGTCGCCGCGCCCGCGCCCGAGATGTACTGGACGTATCTCCAGACCCAGGCAGGCGCGAGCGCCTTCCCGATCGTCATTCGCACGCGCGGCAACCCGCTGGAGGTCGTCGCCGGGGTGCGGAGCGCCATCCGGGAAGCGGATCCAACGGCCGCGATCTCGAACGTGGGCACGATGCCCGACATCATCATGCGCAGCGTCGGCCGGGCGCGCTTCTACATGATGATGCTCGGAGCATTTGCGGCGGTCGCGCTGCTGCTCACCATTGCGGGCCTCTACGGCGTCATGAGCTATGCGGTCGCACAACGCACGCGCGAGTTGGGCATTCGCGTCGCACTTGGCAGCTCGAAAGGCCGCCTTGTTCGGCTCGTTGCATTGCATGGCGTGACACTCGTTGCCGTCGGATTGCTCGTGGGACTGGTGGCTGGTTTCGCACTTACACGCTTGATGGTGTCCATCCTGTATGGCGTAAGCGCGGTGGATGCGACAACGTGGGTACTCGCGAGTACAAGTCTGGTCGTGCCGACGATCCTCGCGACCGTGGTGCCGGCTCTGCGTGCGTCCCGCGCGGATCCGGTAGTCGCGATGCGTGTGGAGTGAGCCGGTGCGGATTGCCGCGCCGTACGATCAACCGCACGGCACCTCCGAAAAAGGGCACGGCACCATGAGGCGCCGTGCCCTTTCGCGAACTCCGAACCGTCATCGGGGGCTGTTCCGCCCGCCTTTTCGCGACGAGCTTTTTCCGCTACTCGCGATCTTCGCCGAGCGCTCCTTGTTGCTTTTGTCCCGAAGCGCTTCGTATTTCTTGTCGTTCTTGCTGCTGCTCTTTTTTGTTGCCATCGGTTCCTCCTGATCAGACGGCAGGCTGGCTCTCAGCAAGCCTGAGACCACGAGTCACGGAATGTGGCTGCCAACCGCGCGTGTCAGCTCCGCGCGAGCAATTCGTGTTTGTAGATCCGCCGCAAGCGCGCGTGCTTCCCCCTCGGCCAAATCCGCTTCGGAAGCGGCGAGTGCCGCCGCCGGGGCCAGTCCCCGGGATGCTCGGTCCCTGATGATGCTGAGCTCTGCGCGCCGAGCCTCGACCGCCGCATGAGCGACAGCGGCACCACGGTCGGCTCGGACCGCGTTTCGATACGCGTGCTCGACGTCCAGCGACACCTGGTCTCGCGCGAGAGCGACACCGATCGAAGCGGCTTCTTCCTGTGCCGCGCGCTCGTGCGAGAGTGAGCCACGCTTCCCCCAGTCCAACACCGTCCACGATCCTTGAATGCTCAATCCCACGGCGTGCTGCGGGAGAAAGCTCACGCCATTCAACATCGTGTACGTCACGCCAACGCCAAGGTCCGGGATGTAGCTCGCTCGCGCGAGCGCCGACGCATGCTGTGCCTGTTCCAGGGTTGCGCTCGCCGCGGCGATGTCAGGGTTCGCGGCGAGCCCCTTCGCGAGATACAGATCGAGCGAGGACAGCGTCTCGTTCGGCGCGTTCGGCACGACCAGATCCAGGTGAGTGCCTGGACGAAGTGCGAGCAGGTTCCGCAGTTGCGCCTCGGCGTCGGACGCGGAGTCCGCCGCCGCCATGCGCGCGTACTCGGCGTCGAGCGCCGATGCCGTCGCCCCCAGGCCCTGCGCGGAGACGTTGATGCCGGCCGCGACTGCCTGCTCGACATCCGCGGTCTGCTGACGCGTCGCACGCAGCGCGACCTCAGCCGCGTGCTCGCGTGCTCGCGCGATCAAGACCGACGCGTACACTCGTTCAACCGCGAGAGTGATCTCTGATTCCGTGCGAGCACGATCGGCCGCGGCGCCGAGGGTCTGCGCGCTGGCGAGCTGCTGCGCCTGACGGATGCGCCACAACTGCGTGACCGGCTGTGTGAACGAGAGCTGCGTGTACGTCAGCGCGGCGGCGCCTTGGTCGAAGCGTCGATCGGAGGCGGGCAGGGGAGCGCCCGATGCCTCGTCGCCCAGCGCACCGCGTGGGACGACGATCGTGGTGCGACCGCTCGAGCGGAGATGATTGCCCGACACCGACAGCTGCGGGAGAAGGTCGGCCGCGGCGCCGTGCTCGTGTGCTTCAGCAGATTCCAGCCGCGCGCCTGCGAGGCGCGTCGCGTAGCTCTGCTTCATCGCCAACGAGACAGCATCATCGATCGTCAAGCGCACGATCGTCGATGTTGTGGCTCGCGACGGAGTCTGCGCCCTGGCATGCTGCGGCGGGACTGACATCGCGACTGCGACAAAGCCGACGATCAGCGCCGCACTGGCCGGACTCATCGCGGCGATGCCGGCTGGAACTTTCGCCGAGCTCGGAAGCACGACGCCCGTGTCGACGTCATCGTGTGCACGCCGCGCCGCGCGACGCTCTTGCCGCCGCTCGACGACCACATAGAGCACAGGCACGAGAACGAGCGTGAAGATCATCGACACCACCAAGCCGACCGCGATCACGCTCGCCATCGGCGACCAGAGCGGCGATCTCGAGAGGATCATCGGTGTCACGCCAAGTGCGGCCGCCATCGTCGTCAGAAAGATCGGGCGTAGACGACGCCGACCTGCCAGCAGCGCCGCGGTCTCGATGTCGACGCCGCTGCGTCGCAGCTCGTTCGCGTAGTCGACGAGAATGATCGCGTTGCGAACGACGACGCCGGTGAGCGCATTGAGTCCGAGGTTGGCCGTGTAGGTGAACGGATTCCCGGTGATCACGAGTCCGATCGCCGCGCCGACCACCGCGAGCGGGATCGACGTCATGATCACGAGCGGATGCCGGACGGTGCGGAATTGGAACAAGAGAATGAGAAAGACGCCGACGAGCGACGCGAGCAGTGCGATGTTCACCGCGCCCTGAACTTCAGCAGAGCCTTCTTTCTCGCCGCCGAACTCCAAGCGCATTCCAGCCGGGAGTTTGAGCGCAGCGAGCTTTGGCGTCGCCGCCTTGAGCACCACGGACGGCAGAATGTCCGGCGCCGCAAAGCTTCGAACGGTCAGCGTGCGAACACCATTGCGTCGAACGATACGGCTCGGCCGAAAACCGGGCGCGACGTCGGCAACTTCGCGGAGTGGAATACGAGCGCCGGTCGTCGGCGAGACGAGTGTCGTTGCGGCGACATCATTCATTCCCGACCGTTCCGCACCGTCGAGCCTGAAGACGACATCGAGGTCGCGCTTGCCTTCCCAGTACGTCGAGATGGGTGCTCCCGCGAATGCGCCGGAGAGCTGCATCGCGATGTCGGCGTCATTGAGTCCCAGACGCGTCGCAACCTCGGGATGCACATCGAGGCCGAGCGCGAGCTCCTGGTCGCGCCAATCAGTGTGAACGTAGGCGCTGCCCGGCGTATGCTCGAAGATCTGAGCAATGCTGTCGCCGTAGGTCCGGAGCAGGTTGGCGTCGTCGCCGACGAGCCGAATTTCGTTCGGCGCGGCGAACACCGGTCCCTGTTGCAGCGGCTTGACGTACACCCATCCCTCGGGCACGATGTTGTTGGCTCGGCTGTGCAGACGAGCGACGAGCGCGTCTGTCGCCTCGGGTGACTCTGTATTGATCAACAGCTCGCCGAAGTTCGGCGTCGGCGGTTCGGGATTGTGATTGTAGTAGAAACGCGGAGCGCCGCCGCCGGTGAACGCCGCAACCGTGCGCACGCCCCGTTCGCGGCGCACGGCGTCCGCCAAGCGGCGCAGCACGTCGTCCGTACCCGCGATTCGAGTTCCAGCCGGCATCCACAGATCGACGATGAGCTGATCGCGCTCGTTCATCGGGAAAAAGCGGTACGGAACCGCCGACATCAGACCAAGCCCCGCGAAGAACGCCAGCACCGCGCCGACCATCGTGAGTCGCTTGCGCGGCATCGCCATGCTCATCACGCGTTCGTACGCCGACTGCATGACGTTGAGCGGGGTGCGCCGCTGATGGGTCGTTGCGTTCGGCGCCTGATGCAGGCCGGTCTTGACCAGCGTGAGCGCGAGCATCGGCGTGAGCAGCATCGCGACGGCGAACGACACCATGAGCGCGATCGCAACCGTGAACGACATCGCGCGAATGAATTCACCCGGCGCGCCAGGCAGATACGCGAGCGGCAAGAATGACGCGACGATCGTGAGCGTGGCCGCAAGCACCGGCACCGCGAGCTCCGTCGGCGAACGCCACGCGGCCTCGACGCGGCTCATGCCATGGTCGAGCTTCTCGACGTAATTGTCGACGACGACGATGGCGTCATCGACCACGATGCCGAGCGCGACGACCAACCCTGCGAACGTCACTTGATGGAGCTCGATCCCCACGGCGTTCAGAATCGCCACCGTGATCGCCACCGTGATCGGGATCGCGACCGCGGCGATCGCCGCGACCCGAAGCGGCAGCAGGAGCACCGTCACGAGAATCACTGCCGCGAGCGTGATGAGGAATTCGCGCCCGAACTCGATCATGCGCTGCTGCACGTGCTGCGGCTGATCGGCGATCGGCTGAATGACGAGATCCGGGGGCAACGTGGCGCGAAGCTCCGCGAGCTTTTCACGCACCCTGTTCCCGAACTCCACGATGTTGTGCCCCTCCTGCATCTCGACCGCGAGCAACACCGTGCTTTCGCCATCGACTCGCACGACGAACTGCGGATCGGCATACTGGCGATCGACCGTCGCGAAGTCACCGAGGTGCACGGGCCGGCCGTCGCGTGACGTGCCGACGAGCAGCTGTGAGAGCGCGCTCTCGGTCGACAAGAGATTGTTCGCCGCGATCGGCACTCGACCGGCAACGCCGGCGTCGATCGTTCCAGCATCGACGAGCGCGGTGCGAGACCGGATCGCTCCCGCGACGTCGAACGGCGTGACGCCGAAGCCCGCGAGTCGCGCGTTCGTCGTCGAGACGCGAAGCTCTTCGCGCTGCTCGCCGAGCCGGTTGATTCTCGAGACTTCTGGAATCGTTCGGATGGCGTCGTCGATCTTGTCGAGATACTCGCGCAGCTCGCGCGGCCCGTACGTCGGCCCACGCACGGCGAGCAACATCGCCACGACGTCGCCGAAGCTGCTGTTGACGATCGGCCCTTGCACGCTCGCCGGCAAATCGGTCGCGTGCAGCTCGTTCATGTCGTGGCGCAGCATCGCCCAGAACCGGTCCGGATCCTTGACCTTGTCCTCGAGCTCGACATTGACGACGACGGCGCCGTCGCGCGATGTCGAGAACGTCTTCGTCTTGCGCACTTCTTCGTGCCGGAACAGCCGCTCTTCGATCTTTCGAGTAACCTGCTCCTCCACCTGTTGCGCGCTGGCACCCGGATAGCGCGCGAGCACGAGACCCGTGCGAATGGTGATCTTGGGATCTTCACGCCGCGGCATCGTGAACAGCGCACCGATGCCGAGGAGGACGGCGAACCCGGTGAGTACCAGCACCACCGAGCGGTTCTCGAGTGCAGAGCGAATCGGGTTCATGGCTTCACGCCTCCCGACGTCGCGTTGGAGTTCATCTGCTGCACTCGCGCGCCGTCGCGGAGCCGCTGCTGTCCGGCGACGACGATTTGATCGCCCGCCGCGATGCCGGACGTGATCTCGAGCGAGTCGCCGTGCGCGGCGCCCGTCGTCACTCGGCGCGCATGCACGCGCTTCGCATCCTGATCGAGCGCGTAGACGATCGTTGTGCCGTTCACGCCAGCGTCATGGAGCACCGCGGGCGCGGGAACCAAAATGGCCGCCGTTTTCTCTCGCGTCTGAATCGTCGCTTCGGCGACCATGCCAGCGCGAAGCTTCCGCGCCGGATTCGGAACCGAGATCTCGACAGTGTAGCTCCGCGTCGTTGGATCTGCGGCGACGCCGATCAGCGACACACGTCCGGTGAAGCCCGTGTCGAGCGCCGGAATGCGGACCGTGGCGGCGGCGCCTTCGGTGACGTGACCGATGTCGGCTTCCGGCACGCCCACGCGAACGCGAACCGGATCGAGCGCGACGATCGTGTAGACTGCCTGACCCGCGGCGACAGTCGCGCCGACTTCGATCGTTCGACGCGCGATGATACCGGAGATGGGAGCGTCGAGTCGCGTGTCCGACAGGCGCTTCTTCGCGAGATCGGCGGCGGCGGCGCTCTGACGCGCTGCGCTCTCGAAATGATCCATGTCCGCCGCCGCGATTCCGCCCGAGGCGAGCAGAGGCTGATTGCGATCGCGATCATGCGAGGCGCGATCTGCTTGTGCGACGGCCTGGTCAACGGCTAGCCGGAATTCCGTCGGGTCGAGGCCGGCGATGGTCTGTCCCGCGCGCACGGACTGTCCTTCGTCCGGCCCGATCGTGACGACCTTGCCTGGCACCTGAAACGCGACATCGACAGTGCTGTTGGCCTGCACGATGCCGCTCGCCGTCGTCGACCATGCACGCGCCGACAGCGAAACGGGGTGAGCGACGACCGTGATGGCGGTGCTGTCTGCGTAGCTCGTCGTTTTCGCCGCGGCGGGCGCGCAGGCAGATATCGCGATCGCGCCCAGTACGGTGAACGGCGCGAGTGATGTAGTCCGGATGCGGGATGCTGCAACTGCTGTAATGCGCGATCTCATACGTCCTCCACGAGTGGTGAACAACGGTATCACTGCTAACAGCGTTAACTTCAAGACCTAAAAAAACGCCCGATGGGCGACTGCTCGATTCTCCTGCGTTCTCCGAGAGTCGGATCAGCGCCGACTCTTCTGTCCTCGAGCCGCGCGTGCATGCGCGGAGCTCTCGAGCGCCTCGGGTTTCACGAGGCCAGTCAAGGTCGCGTCGATGAGCCGATGCGCACTCGTCCGCGCGTCGCGCCAGTCGATCCAGCCGTTCGGACCTTTGATGTTCTGCAGCGCCATGAAGCCATGAGCGCTTCCCCAACAGATCTGCGCGAGCTCGTCCGCATCCGTGAACTCCGGTCGAAAGGCGCCGGCTGCGAGTCCGTCCTTCACCGTCTGCTTGAGGAATGCGTACGCGTTCCGTTCCGGATCATCCTTGCCGAGCTCCTGTTCGTCCGTGACCGCCGCGTGCGGCGTCAGGAACAAGAAGCGGAAGTGACTCGGATGATCGATCGCGAAGTCGGCGTAGTGGTACCCGATGCGACGAAGCCGCTCGACCGGATCCATCGCGCCGAAATTCGCGAACTGCTGGGCAAACGCGCGGAGGTGCCGATAGCACAATTCCTGGATGATGGCTTCCTTGTCGCGGAAGTGTGCGTAGAGAACCGGCGGCGAGTACTCGATGGCGTCAGCGAGCGCGCGCATGGTGACGCCCTCGGCGCCCTCCTTCGCAAACACCTCGAGTGCCGCGTCGAGAATCTTCTCGCGGACCTGGGTGCGCTCGCGTTCTCGTCGTTCTTTGACGCCCATGACTCGCTCCTGGAACACTGTTCAGATACTTAACAGCGTTAGGAAATCTCGTCAAGAGGGCATCGTTCAGCCTGACCGGCCGGCGACTGCCAAGCCGAGCGCACCGTTGATCCAGCGCACGAGTGGCAGCATCTCTTCGAACTCGCGAGCCAAGAGCCCGGGGAGCTTTGGACTCGTGACTTGCGCGTCGGTCAAGGATCGGCCGCTGACGAACGACTGATAGCGCAGCCAGGCTGCCGCGGGATGGTCGGGTGCGAACCCTCGCGGTACTCGCGTGAGCATGTGCTCGTCATCGAGTCCGCCGAACCGCTTCGGGAGCGCCTTCACCGCTTTGGCCAGCGCTCGGTGATCCTCGGCGATGGCGTCGCGAAGCTTGTTGAGCGATGGGCGCGGCGGCATCCACAGTCCACCGCCGACGAACGATTTGCCCGGCTCGAGGTGAAAGTAGAATCCGCCGCTGCCCTCAGCGGCTTCGCTTCCGACGCGCCGGCTCGCCATCCGATGATGGAACCAGCAAGCGGCGTTCGTCTTGTACGGCGACTTGTCCTTCGAGAAGCGCGTGTCACGGTTGATTCGGAACATCGAGCGCTTCGGATCGCCGCCGATCTCCGGTGCGAAGCGCGCGAGCCGAGCGTCGAGCTCCTCGATCAGCTCGCGCATCGGCTGGCGCACCTCAGTCTCGTACTCGTCGCGCCGTGCCTCGAACCATTGCTTGTCGTTGTGCGTCGCAAGCTGGCGGAAAAAGCGAAAGGCGGCGGGCGAGAACGGCATGGTCATCTCTCCAACTCAGAATGTCCTGACTCTCTGCTCGATCATACTGAAACTACGGCGGATTCCACCAGCCGCTTGAGCGCGCCCAGCTCATCGGCGAAGAGCTGATCCACACTCGGCGGAACGTCGGCGCCAAAGATGGCCGTGACGTTGTACAACGACCGCTCGCCAGGGAGGGGCACGAGACGCGTCGGCCATCGCTCGGCCGTCTCCATCGTCGGACCCGCCCACCAATCGAGCACGCCGACGTCGCGATTGCCCGTAATCCCGAAGAACTGCTCGCCCTTCGGCGTGACGATGATGGCGCCGTTTTCGACCAGGCGGGCGGACTTGCAGAAGTGGTATGCCCACTGCGGCAGCGTACGCAGGTCGGCGATGAAATCGTAGATCGTTTCGACTGGCGCGTCGATGATCACGTGGAAGTTGCGAATGGTCACGGTGTTGGACATGAGATCCTCGTCGGTTGGCAATGAAGTCGTGCAGGGTGACAACGGACAGGATATCGGATATCATGCCACTTTCTGGCATATTTGTTCGTAGGCTCCAGCTCGACCCCTTTCCGGTGGCGACATGCCGACGCCCGTTCCGCGCCACGAGCGCCTCGATCTCCTCACCCGTGTGCTTCGCGACCGGCCGGGGATTACTATCGCTCACCTCGCCCGCGAGCTCGCGGTGAGCGTGCGCAGTGTCTCTCGTGACATCGATGTGCTGCGCGAGCGCGGTCTTCCGATCGAAGCGGACCGCGGTCGAGGCGGCGGGCTTCGCCTTCATCCGAGCTGGGGACTGAGCCGAGTTCTCCTGTCGACCGAGGAGGCGCTCTGCACACTGCTGAGTCTCGCGATCAGCGAGAAGCTGTCCTTTCCAATGTTCTCATCGGA
>Ga0070680_100002450_pt1 | contig 13752 bp, 10 predicted proteins | sample KBSC73BmetaG_FD_64672 | JGI IMG/M metagenome (GOLD analysis project Ga0070680, IMG submission 64672) | Corn rhizosphere microbial communities from Kellogg Biological Station, Michigan, USA - KBS C7-3B metaG | ecosystem: Host-associated > Plants > Roots > Rhizosphere | place: USA: Michigan...
GTCGCGGCAATCACGGCCTGAGCCTCCTCATGCAGTCGGCGTACACCGGTCTGATGCAGGAGGCCCCTCTGCTTCCCGGACCCGTGAAAACGCAGCACTGGCAGGTGATATTGGTCGCACGCCAGAAGTTACGAAGCGGTCGTCCGGTGAGATCCGTCGAGTACTTTCCCAACAGGGGGGCCAAGATGGCGCAGAGCAGCGACGCCTCGCAGCCTCAGAGTCTCGATCACGCCGTGTGGCAGGTCCTGACCGACGCCTACCTGCAGGATGCCTGGCACATGGCGCGCAGCGCCGGACTGAGCCCGGAGGCGGCTACGGCCGCCTGCGAGGTCACGGTGATCAGGCTGCTGGAGCTGCTCGACAGCCCGCCTGCCTGGTGCCTGGACGGCTGGTCGTTGAGCGGGTGGGTTGTACGGACCCTGCTCGCCGAGATCCACCGCGCGCGCCGCGTGGAGGACTGGCGCCGAGGGGCACCCCCGGAGTCCGACCTGGGCGTCCGCTGCTCGTCCGACTTCCGCCCTGGCCTCCCGGCTACAGCTGCGGCTTTGGAGCGTGAGATATGACGCCGACCGACTCGCTGATCGACGACGAGGTCGCTGCGCTCGTGTCCGCTGCGGCCGCAGGCAGTCGGCCCGCATGGGACGAGCTCGTCGACAGGTACGTCGGCTTGCTGTGGTCGATCGCGCGCGGCTTCCGGCTGAGCGAGTCGGACGCCGCCGACGTCGTGCAGACGACATGGTTGCGGCTGCTCGAGCACATCGACGGCGTGCATGACGGCGCCCGCGTCGGGGCCTGGCTCGCGACCACCGCCCGTCGCGAGTGCCTGCGTGCCCTCGCGTACCGTAACCGGGTGGTCCTGGGAGACGACGCGCTGCTCGAGCAGGCGGTCGAGCAGGAGGACGTCGCCGCCGCGTTGCTGCGTCGCGAGCGCAGCGACGAGCTGTCGCGGGCGATCGAATCCCTGCCTCGCAGGTGGCGGCAGGTCATGGACATGCTGCTGGCCGACCCCTCGCTGTCGTACGACGAGATCTCCCAGCGGCTCGGGATCCCGATCGGCAGCATCGGCCCGACCCGCGGCCGCTGCGTCGCCCGGCTGCGAGTCGCGCTCGTGGAGTAAGCCGGCTCCGCAGGAAGTATCGCGACGCTGCATCAAGGGGGCGTATCTGCCCTCGCGAGTGATCCTCTTGTTGCACTACCGTGAGTGCACGGGAAAGCTCGCGAGGGGAGGCAGTCATCGACAGCGTCCCGGAAGGGGTGCGCCGCGCGGCGCACGCGGTCTTCGACCGCCGCGAGCCGGGCGTCCCGGTAGCGGGCATCCTCTTCGACAGCCTGCTGGAGCCCGACGGCGGTGATCTGCGCGTACGCCGGCTGGAGTTCGGTGGGGAGAAGCTGACCGTGGTCCTGCAGGTGTGGCGCGATGCGCCGGCGCTCACTGCGCTGGTGCGGGTGAGCCCGGCCGAGGAGTACGACCTCGACCTGCGACGCAGCGGTCCGCCGATTCATGCCGTCACCGACCAGGACGGCTGCGCGCGGCTATCCGGGGTCGGGACCGGGTTGGTCAGCCTTCTCGTGACCAAGCGCGGGTGCGAGAAGACCCGGGTGCGCACGGCGTGGATTCAGCTCTGACCGCCACCGGCCGCCTCACGGCGCGCTGACGCGGGTCGGCGGTCCGGTCGCGGTCGGCTTCGGCACCGGGAGCGTGCCGAACCCGCCCGCGGCGACCTGGCTGCGAAATGCCTCCAGGGTCGTGGGGTGGTTCTCGAAGCGCCAGTCGGCCTTCGGCGTCGCGTGGTCGAACCAGACGAGCCCGATGAACTCCGGGTTGTCGCGAATGCCGGTGAAGAGCGAGTCGATCTCGGCCGCTCGCGTCGCCGGGTCGGAAGCCGATGCGCCGGTCTCGGCGATCAGCCATGGTTTGTCGCCGGCGAAGCGCCGCAGCTGCGCCAAGGTGTCGGCGTACTCGGCCTCGAAGCTCGTGACTGCGTTGTCGAGATAGCCCGAAAGGCCGACCCAGTCGACGTAGCGGTCGCCGGGATAGACCGAGGCGAGCGGGACGCGCGGCGCGCCGGAGACCACGTTGACCGACCAGACCCAGATCACGTTCGCCGCGCCCGCGTCGTGGAAGATCTGCCACACGTGGCGCCATGCCCGCACGTAGGCGGCCGCGCTGTTGCCGGCCCCCTGGGTGGCGACCCCCCAGGGGTACCAGTAGCCGTTCATCTCGTGCGCGAAGCGCAAGGCGACGGGCGTGCCGAGGTCGCGCAGCGCTATCGCCTGGGTGCGAATGTACGCGTCGTAGCGCCCGGAGCTCAGCATCGCGAGGGTGTAGTCGGGCTGGTCGAATCGCGGGGTCCCGTCGGGCCCTCGGTTCCACGGGTCCCAGGGTTCCCAGGTGAGCAAGGGCAGCAGGCCTGCCGCCCACGTGGCCCGGGCCCACTCGAGGTTGATCGGTTCCGTCCAGGGCTCGAAGTACTCGAGCAGGTTCGGCCGGTGGCCGGCGAGCTGGCCCAGCAGGTCGACCGCCGCGAGGTCGCGCGGACCCTCGGGCAGGCTGATGCCGAGGTAGGGCGCCGCCGGTCGGATGAGGCGCTCGAGCGGACTTCGGTGCGTTGCGGAAGTGTGTGTCGACACGTCTGCGGCGCCTGGCCCGGTGGCGGGCGGCAGTCCGTGCCGCCCTTGCGTCGCCGGTGCAGCGGGCTCGCCCGCACCAGCGATCAGGACGCCTCCCACCGCGAGCGCGCAGGACACCGCGAGCCCTACTGCTGTCCACGTGACCCAGCGCGGCACGACCGTCCCTTCGACCGGCGCAGACCGGAGCTGTGAAGGGGACGACCGTCCGTCGCCCGTCATCGGCTGTCAAGTCCTCAGCCGTATCCGGCAACGCTGTATCAGTCGGGCTCCCCGCGGAGTCTCCATCCCGCAAAGGGCGATGCAGCAGTAGGGGGCAACGATGCACGTGGACTCGCCGGACGGCCGGCCGGGCGGGTACGCCGGGGCGCGCGGGCCGCGCACGGCCGAACCGGATGGTTTCGGCATCGACGTCACGGTCGTGGTGCCAGTGCACGACGAGGAGATGACCGTCGAGCCGCTCTACCACCAAGTCGCTGCAGTGCTCGGCGAGGCCGGCCGGACCTTCGAGGTGGTCTACGTCGACGACGGCAGCACGGACGCGTCGGTGGCGAAGATCAGCCAGCTGCTGAGCGAACGGGAGCCGGCCCGGCTCGTGACGCTGCGCCGCAACTTCGGCAAGGCAGCGGCGCTGGCCACCGGGTTCCGCGTGGCCCGGGGTCGCTTCGTCGTCACGATTGACGCTGACCTGCAGGACGACCCGCAGGAGATCCCCGAACTGATCCTGGCTCTCGAGCACGGTTACGACGCGATCAGCGGTTGGAAACGGCGGCGCCAGGACCCGCTGCGCCGGCGGCTCGCCTCGAAGCTGTTCAACGCCGTCACCCGGCGGGCGTCGTCGCTGCCCCTGCACGACTTCAACTGCGGGCTCAAGGCCTACACCCGCGACTGCGCCCAGGAGATAGCCGACAGCTGTTACGGCGACATGCACCGCTACCTGCCGGTGCTCGCGTTCTGGCGCGGGTACCGGGTGACGGAGAAGCCGGTCAACCACTTCCCGCGCGGGCACGGACGGTCGAAGTACGGCCTCGAGCGCTACGTGCGTGGGGCGCTGGACCTGGTGACTGCCGTCTTCGTCACCCGCTACGTCCGGCGCCCGATGCACTTCTTCGGGAGCATCGGCATCGCGTTGCTGCTCCCGAGCGTCGGAACGCTCATGTACCTCGGCACCGACAAGGCGATCGCCGGCGCGGCCATCGGCGGCCGGCCGCTGTTGGAGATCTCGGTGCTGGGTTGCATTGCCGGGCTGCAGCTGGTGCTCACCGGCCTGATTGCAGAGCTGTTGGTCGGGCAGCATGCGAGCCACGTGCCGTATACCGAGCAGGTCGAGATTCCCGTCGAGGTGCGGCTGCCCGGCGACGCCGAGACACAGCCGGCCGTACCCGAGCACCGGCCGGCGCCCGGCTGGTCTCTGGTCAGTGCACACCGCGTGGAGCGCTGACCGGTCGTGCGGACAGCTACTCGGGTTGCCGCCTGGCCCACCGACGTCGATCAGCGCGAACCGGTCCCAGAGCCTCGCCTCGTCCTGCGGTCCTCGGTGCGGATCCGCGCCCTCGTCGTCGTCAACTTCGTCGTTGCGGCGGCATACATCGGCTGGTGGGCGCTGCCCGGCCACATCGGCAACCGCGCGCTGTTCGCTGCGCTGGCCACCGCGGAGGCCTTCACGCTCGTGCACTCGCTCGGTCTCTGGACCAACGTCTGGGCCAGCAAGATCGAGATGCCTCCGCGGGACTGGACGCGGTTCGACATCGACGTGTTCGTGCCGACGTGCGGCGAACCGCTGCGGGTCATCGCCCGGACGGTCCGAGCGGCTGTGGCGATGGACGTCCCGCACCGTACCTACGTGCTCGACGACGCCCGGCGTCCCGAGGTCCGGCTCGTCGCATCGCTGTGCGGTGCGGACTATCTCACCCGGCCGGACAACCGGGGGGCGAAGGCCGGCAACCTGAACAACGCGCTGGCGTCGACCAGCGGCGACCTCATCGCCGTCTTCGACGCCGACCACGTCCCCGAGCGCGACTTCCTCAGCCAGCTGGTCGGCTATTTCGAGGACGGCTCGATCGCTCTCGTGCAGACCCCGCAGTATTACGGCAATGCACGAGACAACGAGGTAGCCCGCGGCGCCTACGAGCAGCAGGCGGTGTTCTACGGTCCCATCTGCCGCGGCAAGAACGGCCAGGAGTCCGTGTTCTGCTGCGGCACCAACATGATGATGCGCCGGTCCTCGTTGCGTGGCGTAGGCGGCTTCGTCGAGGACAGCGTCGTCGAGGACTTCGTCACGTCGATGCGTTTGCACCGGGCGGGCTGGCGCTCGGTCTACTTCCCTTACGCATTGGCGACGGGCCTCGGACCCGACACGCTCGCGTCGTACTTCCGGCAGCAGTCGCGCTGGGCCCGTGGGTCGATCGACGCGCTGTTCCGCGCCGAGCCGCTGCGGCGCGGCCTGACGCTCGTCCAGCGGATGCAGTACCTGCTCGCCACGACGTTCTACCTGATCGGGCTGGCCACCACCGTCTACGTCGTGCTGCCGATCCTCTACCTGCTGTTCGGACTCAGCGCCTTCTCGGCCAGCAGTGGCAGCTTCGTGCTGTTCTACGCGCCCTACTTCGGCCTCGGCCTGCTCACCCTGCGCCTCGGGCTCGGCGACCAGCTGCGGCCGTCGCACCTGCGTTACACGTTCGGCGCGTTCCCGGTCTACGTCACGGCGGCCCTTGCTGCGGCGACGCGTCGCATGGCCCACTTCCACGTCACCGGCCGAGCCCGTGACGAGGAGGAGGGGCCGCCCCGGCTGGCCTGGGTGACGGTCGGCGCCGCCGTGCTCACGGTGACCGCGATCGCCGTCGGGGGAGCGACCCGGCCGTTCACCGCGCGGACCGCTACCAACATCGCGTGGGGCTGCATCAACCTCCTGCTGCTGTGGGGCATCACGAAGGTCGCCCTGCGGGAGACGCTCGAGCGGGTGCCGGCGTTGCGGGGCCGCATCTCCCTGGGGCAGGCCTGGCCGGGTCGGGTCACGGCGCCGCAACCGCCGGACGGCAAGTCGCTCTTGCTACCCGAGCTCGCCCTCGCCCCGACCCGATCGCCGCGGCGGCTGACGATGCCGAGGCATGCACTGCTGTGGGTGGCCGGCCTCACCGCGCTCGGGCTCGGGGTGCGGCTGGCGCTGATCGACACCCAGTCGATGCGGCTCGACGAGTCGGCGACCGCGTGGCAGTCACAGCTGCCGCTGCACGCCCTCTGGGACTACCTGCTGTCGTCCAACGTGCACGTGCCGCTCTACCACATGATGATGCACGGTTGGGTGCAGGTCGCCGGCACGTCGGTGTTCTCCCTGCGCCTGCCGTCGGTCTTGCTGGGTGCGGTCGCCGTACCGCTGATGTACGCCGTCGCCCGGCGGCTGCTCAACCCGCGCACCGCGCTGATCGCAGCCGGGATGACCTCGACGGCGCCGTTCCTGGTGTGGCACAGCGACGAAGCGCGGATGTACCCGATGCTGCTGGTCGCCGTGCTCGCCTCGTTGCTGGCGCTGATGTGGGCCGTGGAGCGCGGGGGGGCCGGCCGCTGGCTCGCCTACGGCGGCCTGATGGCGGTGTCGTGCTACGTCCACTACTACGCGCTGCTGATGGTGCCGATCCACGTGGTCTGGATGCTCGTGCAGCGCGCGCCGCGCCGCACGTATCTGCACTGGCTGGGCGCGATGACGATCCCCGCGGTGGCGTTCGCCCCGTGGGTGGCCGTGCTCTACACGGACCGTCTCCATGCGGCTGGCCTCGGCGGGTTGACCAACGGTGGAGGCAACGCCCTCCAGCACGTCGGGGCGCTGGGTTACGTCGTCGGCATCCTGGTCTTCGCCACGACGTTCGTCATCGGCTACCAGTCCGTGACGATCGTGGCTGCCGTCGCGGCGGCGATCACGGGCGTGTGGCCCCTGCTGGTCTTCAAGTCGGTCGTGCACCGGCGCGTCGCTCCCCAACGGCCGGGCAGCCGGGCGGTGACATTCCTGTCGATCTGGCTGGTCAGCCAGGTGGTGGGTGTCTTCATCTTCACGGAGTTCGACAAGGGGGCGTGGTACCAGCGCTACCTCACCGCCGCCGCCGTCCCGACGCTGATCCTGCTCGCCCATGTGCTGCACATCACCGCGCGGCGGCTCACCACCGCGCTCGCCATCGCCGTCGGTGCGTCGCTGGTGCTGACGCTGTGGTCCAGCTACAGCTCGACCAACCCGATGCGTGAAGACTTCCGCGGCGCAGCGGCGTACATCGACGCGCACCGGGTCGCCGGTGACGTCGTCGTGGTGGCGCCCGCCTTCGACGTGGAACCACTGTCGTTCTACCTGCCGGACGCCCGGCGCCTGCCCTACGTCGCGGCCCGGTCGGCCGAGTCCGCGGTGCCGAAGATGTTGCCGCAGCAGCCGGGCGCCACGCTGTGGATGATCTGGGGACCGTACGGCAGCCTCGAGCTGCACCGCGATCTCGCCGGCTACCTTGCGACGCACCTCGTGCGGCTCGACCACCGCCAGATCGGACCGGACCTCAGCGTCGACCGCTACGAGGTGTCCGTGGCGGCCCGGCCACGGCCGGCGCCCTGACCGGGCAAGGAGGGCAGCCGGTGGCGGCAGCGCCGGTCAGCGTCGTGATCCCCGCCTACCAGGCGCGGCGCACGATCGCCGCCGCCGTCCTGTCGGCCCAGGCCCAGCGGCCCGCTCCCCGTGAGGTCGTCGTGGTCGACGACGGCTCGCACGACGGCACCGGCGACGTCGTTGCCGCCCTTCCCGGCGTGCGGCTCATCCGCCAGGACAACCGCGGGCCGGCCGCTGCACGCAACCGCGGCCTCGCCGCCTGCTCACAGGAGTGGATCGGGTTCCTCGACGCCGACGACCGCTGGAAACCGGGCAAGCTCGCGCGCCAGCTCGACCTGCTGCGCCGGTGTCCCGAGCTGGCGGTCGTGGCCTGCGCCGGCACCGGTGCGGCGTTGCCGCGGACTCACCGCGGCCGCCGGTTGGAACCCGGTGTGCGGGTCGCCGGGCACGGCGAGCTGCTGTTCGGCTGCCTGTTCCCCACGACGAGTGTGCTCGGCCGGCGTGCCCTGCTGACCGACCTCGGCGGTTTCGACTCGACGGTCGACGGCGCCGAGGACTGGGACCTGTGGTTGCGCTGCGCCCGCCGGACGCCGATCGCGGTGCTCGAGGAGCCCCTGGTGGACTACCGCGACCGGGCCGGGTCGTACAGCAAGAACCTGCCGCTGGTCTATGCCGCGACGTTGCGGGTGCTTGCCCGGGAGCTGTCGCTCGCCGCTGTCCCGGCCGGTGAGCGAGCCCGGGTGCGCGCCCGCCACGACGTCCACTTCGCCCTCGCGCTCCTGGCCGCCGGGAATATGCCTGCGGCGCGGGCGATCTGGCGGATGTCCCGCGAGACGGTGCCGACGTTGCCGTTGCTGCGGACCGTCGCCGGCTACGGCGTGCCGTACGCCGTGGGTCGGGGGATGGGGCGGCTGCGAGCCCGCCTCGCGTCGGGCGTGGCGGCGACCTCCTCGTAGAGTGCGACGACGTCGCGGAGGGTCTCGCGCAGGTCGTAGCGGTCAGCGACGCGAGACCGGGCGCACGTCTCGCGGCGGGCCCGGTCGGTCTCGTCGGTACATGCACGAGCCAGGGCGGCCGCGAGTGCCCGCGGGTTTCGTGCCGGCACCAGGTAGCCGGCGCGGCCGCCGTCGAGCATCTCGCCGACCGCGCCGACGTCGGTGGCCACCACCGCCACGCCGGCGGCCATGGCTTCGAGCACCGACAGCGGCGCGCCTTCCGAGTGAGACGGCAGGCACAGGGCGGTGGCGGCCGTGAGCATCCGGCGTACGTCGTCGCGCGGCATAGCCCCCACGAACTCGACTGGCACCCCGCAGCCGGCCAGCTCCCGGCGCATTCGCGCGTCGGCGCCCGGAGCGTCCTGGCGGGAGTCGCCGACGACGACGACCTGCAGCCGCGGCGGCCCTCCGGGCCGGTCGGCGAGCAGGCGTAGCGCGTCGCGCAGGTCGAGCAGCCCTTTGCTCGCCGCCAACGTTCCGGCGTAGAGCAGCGTGGGCACGGATGGCGCAGCGCGGGGCGTGGCGAAGCGCGCCAGATTGACTCCGTTGCGCAGGCGGACCGGGTTGATGCCCAGCGCGGCCAGTGCGGCCTCGTCGTCGGGAGTCAGCACCACGACGCGGGCGCACGCGCGGCCGGCCATCCGCATCAGCATCCGGTAGCGCGGGTCGCGGCACTGCTCGGCCACCCGGCCCGTGTGCACGTGCAGGATCACCCGGGCGCCGGCGAGTCGCGCCGCCGTGGCGCAGGCCGTGGCGCGCAACATGGGGAACAGCGGCGCAGCGGCGAAGTTCAGGTGCACCACGTCGACTGCGCGGGCGGCCCGGTGCACCGCACGGACGTGGCGGAGCGAGCGGGTGATGTTGGCCCGGGTCGGGGTGCCCAGCGTGGTGCCGGCGGCCGGCGGTGTGTCCAGGGTCCGCAGGTCGACCGCGCCCGAGACTGTCGGATCGGAGACCAGCTCTCCCACGTAGGACGCGATGCCGCCGACGAGGGGGGGCGACTGCCCGACCACCAGCACCCTTGTCCGGTCCGGCTGACCGATCGGTGCCCGTTTGCCCGGCACGTGCCATCCCTTCGTCGGCGGCACCGGCCCGCCCCCCAGGCGCCGACCGTTGGTCCGTCTCCGTGGAAACAGAAGGTCGCGGCGCTCGTCCTGATACAGATGTCGGGGCTTTCCTCAAGGGCCCTGGCGGGACCTCCGACCTCCCACCCCGAGCCACGTCAGCCCCCGGCGTGGTACTCGGACAAAGGAGATCTCGCATGTCCCGAAACCGCGTCCTGCTGCTGATCACGGCGCTGGTGGTGATGTTGGGCCTCGCGGTGTCCGCGGTGGTCGCCACCACCTCGACCGCCGCTCGTGCAGCGACCCGGCCGACCGCGCTGCTGTCGCCGGCGTCAGGTGCCATGGTCGGTGCCTACGTCGACCTCAACGGCGACGGTTCCGCGACCCAGGCGGAGATGAGCACCCGCGAGTCCCAGATCGGTCGCACGTTCGCGATCGACGTCCACTTCTACAGCTGGACGAACAGCTTCCCGGGCTCCTCGGAGTCGACCGACGTGGCGAACGGCCGGGTCCCGCTGATCACGTGGGAGCCCTGGAACCTCACGCTCGACCAGATCGCCAACGGCTCGCAGGACTCGGTGATCATCAGTCACGCGCAGTCCATCAAGGCGTTCGGCAAGCCGATCTTCCTGCGCTTCATGCACGAGATGAACGGCAACTGGTACCCGTGGGACGGCAGCCACAACTCCGACAGCCCGGCGAAGTACATCGCGGCGTGGCGGCACGTGCACGACGTCTTCGCCGCGCAGGGAGTGAAGAACGTCGCGTGGGTGTGGTGCCCGAACGCGTCCGACGTGCCCAACCAGAGCTGGAACCACTGGACCAACTACTACCCCGGTGACAACTACGTCGACTGGGTCGGCATCGACGGCTACAACTGGGGCACCAACGCGTCCTGGTCGTCGTGGCAGAGCTTCGCCAAGATCATGTCGCCGATCTACCAGAACTACGCGGCGACCAAGCCGATCATCATCCCGGAGTTCGCCAGCACCGAGAACGGCGGCAGCAAGGCGCAGTGGATCACTGACGCCGCCGCTGCGCTGCAGTCGACGTTCCCGTCGATCGAGGCGGTCTGCTGGTTCGACAAGCGCAGCTCCAACCTGTGGTACCTCGACTCGTCGAGCTCCTCGCTGAGCTCGTTCAAGACTGCGGCCAACACGTCGTACCTGTCGGCGCGGGCCGGGTCCACGACGACGACCTCCCCGTCCCCGTCACCCACGACGACGACCTCCCCGTCCCCGTCACCCACGACGACGACGACCTCGCCGTCCCCGTCCCCGACGAGCACGACCACCTCGCCGTCCCCGTCACCCACGACGACCACGACGACGACAGGCGGCACGCCGTTCTCGGTACGGATCAACGCCGGTTCGACCGGTTACACCGGGCCGGGTGGTGCCGTCTGGTCGTCGGACACCGACTACTCCGGCGGGTTCACCTACTCGACGACGCACGGCATCGCCGGTGCCAAGGATCAGCAGGCGTTCCAGTCCGAGCGGGCCGGCATGTCCGGCTACGCGATCCCGGTGCCGCAGGCGGGGGTCTACCGGGTGACGCTCGACCTCGCCGAGATCTACTGGACGGCGGCCGGTAAGCGGATCTTCAGCGTCACCGCCGAAGGCCAGCCCGCTGTCAGCAACATCGACATCTACAAGCTGGTCGGCGGCTTCCGGGCACTCGAGATCAGCTTCGATGTCAACGTGACCGACGGGGTCCTGAACCTTGGTTTCACCGCCAGCGTCGATCACCCGAAGGTCGACGGGATCCAGGTCACCGCACTCTGACCTCTGGACCGTGGAGTCGAGCGGGAGGTGTCATCGTGACATCTCCCGCTCGACCGCTGCACGCAGCACCGCGAGGCTGCGCTGGCGGGTCGGGCCGATGCTCCCGGTCGGGATGTCGAGTGCGGCCGAGATCTCCGCGTAGGAGCGGGGCGGGTCGTGCATCAGCAGCCGCAGCAGCGTCTGGCTGCTCGGGGTGAGTCGACGGAACTCCTGGGCGACGACGTGCTGCAGCCGCGGGTCGTTCGTCGGCGCGTCCGGCGCGGCATGCTCGACGAGGCGGGTGGCGAGATGGTGGTCGACGACCGGCTCGGGGCCGCTCACCGTGGCCCGCAGCAGCAGGGACGTCCGCCGGGCCGAATGAGCCAGCCACACGCCCACGTTGTCCGGGGGCTCGCCCCGGCGCACGCTGGTCAGCAGCGCGGCGAACGTGGTCTGAACGACGTCGCGCACCACCTCCGGCGGCAGCCGGTGGTCTTCCGCAATCGTGCGCATGAGGTCGGCGTACTCCGCCAGCAGCTCCTTGCGCGCGATCTCGTGCCCCGTGGCCGCCTGGCTGAGCAGCCGGATCACCTGCGAGCGGCGCAGGCGCCTGCGGTGGCGCGTGCGGGTTGCCGCCATCTGCGCACCCTTCTCAGCAGTCGAGGTGCCGGACGGCGTAGCGCCACAGCATCAGCTCGCGAACGCCGACCAGGGGGTCGAGGGGACGGCCCCGAGGTGGCAGATCGGGGCTCGTGACGCTCGCGACGCGGGCCGTGGCGCGACGTGCCCAGGAGGCGACGACCAGCGCAGGCAGCAGCTCCTCGTCGACGGACAGGTTGCGCAGGTAGCGAGTGAGCGCGGTGCGCGCCCATCCCGACCGGGTGAGGAACGCCGAGTCGAACACAGCGCACTGCTGCGCCGGCGTCGCGGTCCCGTCGCGGGCCTCGGCGACGTACTGCAGGAAGAACGTGAGGTCGTGTCCGGGCAGGCCCGACATCTCGCCGAGCTCCCAGTCGACGGCGTGCAGCCGGCCGTCACGGACGAGCAGGTTCGGGTGGCTGAGGTCGCCGTGCTCGACCACGAGAGGCAGCACCGCGCCGCGCAGTGGTGCGAGTGCGCGGAGGGTGCGCTCGACGAGCGGACGTTCGTCGGGCTGCAGGTCGGCGAAACCGGTAAGAGGCTCCGCCAGAAGCCGATCCCACCACCCGGGGTCGTTGGAGGTCGTTCGGGTGACCGGCAGCCGGCGGAGGAGCTCCAGGCCCAGTGCGATGGCCTCGCCCGGGTCTCGGCGCACCTGCCGCGGGCTCAGCGGTCGGCCGGTCACGACCGACTGCAGCAACAGCGGCTGTCCGTCGTGCTCGTCCAGGGCGATCAGGGCGGGCGCAGGGGCAGTCGTCGGCAGGTGGCGCAGCAGCCGGGCCTCGCGCTCGATGGGACCTCGGTCACCTGGGTGACGCGGCAGCTTCGCGACGAGCCGTGGCCGGCCGCTGCCGGCCTCCACGAGCATCGCGATCACGTGCCGGGAGGACGGGAACTTCGGGGTGAGGTAGACGGGGGCGAGGCCCGCGGCGGCGGTCCACTCCGGCAGCCGGTTGCCGTCCTGCCGCGCGAGGTAGCCGCGAACCAGATCCTGCGCCCTCTCGTCGGCCCGGTGAGCGACCACGCTGCGGTCCCGCAGTACGACCCGGCGTGCGCCGAGCCGGAGAGCCAGCCGGGCGGCGCTCGCCCGGGCCTGATCGGCCCGCACGCCGTCGTAGCGGGTCAGCACATGGCGAACGCCGCCCCCCGTGTCCAGCGGGACGAGGTAGGAGCGAGCTGCCGCTGACGGCGCGTGCCAGACGGACGTCGGCACTTCGCCGAGCCGGCGCAGCGCGGCCGCCCACCTGACGGCGGCGCGGCTCGACGTCGGCTGTACGTGTAGCCAGCCGCCGGGTCGCATCTCGAACAGGAGGAGTGCAGCGGCGCCGGCCGGCACGTCCCGCGCGGACACTACGTCGTACGCCGCGACGCTGTCGCCCAGGGTGGTGACGCTGCGGTAGCGGTCCACCGTTTCGGCGAGTTCGCCCAGTGCGGCGACCTCGGCGTCGTCGTGCGGGCCCACGAGGGCCACCCGGCCGAGCCGGGCGACGCCGAGCAGGAAGCGCCAGTCGAGGCCGGTGTGAACACCCCCGGGCGACGCGTCGGCCGCGGGCCGTTGGGCGGGGCACGGGGACGCCTCGCTCACTGTCATGTCAGCTGCACGTCAGGAGCAGTCGCGGCTCGTACTGCACCGAGCCTTCCTTGGAGAAGTACTTGACTCCCTCGGTGTCCGCCTTGGCGATGCGGAAGGCGACCGGCTGGTTGAGCGTCACGTACGGAGTCACGTCGAGGGTGTAGGTCTGACCCAGTGCCACCGCCCCGATCGAGCCGACCAGGCTTCCCGCGGCCGGGGCGTTGTTCCAGGTCACCTGTGACTCCGACCAGTTCGCGCTGGTGACGTAGAAGTTGCCGCCCGTGGGGGAGTCGTCGTAGGTCGAGGTGCCGTCGGTGATCTGGATCTGGGCGCTGAGCACCGTGGTGCAGGCACTGGTCTGCGGGTTGAAGCGGACGAGGAAGTCGGTCATCGGCGACTGGTCCGCGCCGAGCCGCGACGTGCTGCCGTAGCTCGTGTCGCCACTGCCCTGCACGATCGTGGCGTCGTCGGTCACCGCGAAGGAGAGCGACTGGCTGGTCGGGGTCGGGGT
>Ga0070680_100002452_pt1 | contig 13749 bp, 13 predicted proteins | sample KBSC73BmetaG_FD_64672 | JGI IMG/M metagenome (GOLD analysis project Ga0070680, IMG submission 64672) | Corn rhizosphere microbial communities from Kellogg Biological Station, Michigan, USA - KBS C7-3B metaG | ecosystem: Host-associated > Plants > Roots > Rhizosphere | place: USA: Michigan...
CCGCCGTGCTTGCCGACCGGCGTGCGCAAAGCGACGCTGACGTAGGCCTCGCGCGTCACAGTCCGACCCATACCGTCTTCGTTTCGAGATACCCGTCCAGCGCTTCACGCCCGAGGTCTCGGCCAAAGCCCGATGCTTTGAAGCCCCCGAACGGCGCGCCCGAGTCGTAGAAGTTGTACGAGTTGATCCACACCGTTCCGGCGCGGATCGCCTTCGCGGCGCGATGCGCCTTCTGGATGTCCTTGGTCCAAATCCCCGCGGCCAATCCATAGATCGTGTTGTTCGCGAGCTTCACGCCCTGCTCGACGTCATCGAATGTCAGCACCGCGAGCACGGGACCGAAAATCTCCTCGCGCGCGATCGTCATCTCGGGCTGCACCCCATCGAACACGGTCGCCTCAACGTAGTAGCCTTTCCCGTTGGGCTTCGCCGCCTTGCCGCCGGCCACGAGCTGCGCGCCTTCGTCCACGCCCTTCTTGATGTAGGAGAGCACCGTCTCCTGCTGCTTCTTCGAGACGAGCGCGCCGAGTCGTGTGTTTTTGTCGAGCGGATCCCCCGGCGTCATTTTCTTGGCGCCCTCGGCGAGCTGCTCGATCACCTGCGCGTGCACCGATTTCTCGACGAGCAGCCGCGATCCAGCCGCGCACACTTCGCCTTTGCCGTAGAAAATCCCCGTCTGGGCGCCGCGCACCGCGGCTTTCAAGTCGGCGTCCGCGAAGATGATGTTGGGACTCTTGCCCCCGAGCTCCATCGTGACGCGCTTGTTCGTCTCGGCGGCCATCTTCATCACCTGCCGGCCGATTTCGGTCGATCCGGTAAACGAGATTTTGTCGACGTCGGGGTGCCGCACCAGCGCGGCGCCGGCAGTCGAGCCGCCGCCCGGGACCACGTTGAACGCTCCCGGAGGCAGTCCTGCTTCGAGCGCGATCTCGGCAAAGAGCAGGGCAGTGAGCGGGGTCTCGGACGCGGGCTTCAGGATGACGGTGCATCCGGCCGCGAGCGCGGGAGCGAATTTCCAGCTCGCGATGTTGAGCGGAAAATTCCACGGCACGATCGCGCCGACCACGCCAATCGGCTCGCGCAACGTGTAGGTGAGGAACGGCCCTTCGACCGGCAGCGTGTCGCCCACGATCTTGTCGGCCCACCCCGCGTAGTAGCGCAGGGTGTTGACCGTCATCCCGATCTCGATCTTGGACTCGAACAGCGTCTTGCCGTTCTGTGCGGTCTCGAGCCTGGCCATTTCGTCAAGCCGCGCTTCCAGAAGATCAGCGGCCTTGAACAGCAGGCGACCGCGCTTGCGTGCCGACAGATCTCGCCACGCCGCGGATTCGAAGCAGGCCTTGGCCGCGCGCACGGCGTTGTCGACGTCCGCCGCGTCGCCGGCTGCAACGTCGGCGAGATTCTCTTCCGTGGCCGGGTTCTCGACGGGGAAGCGCTTCCCCGAAGTCGCCGGCCGCCATTCGTTATTAATGAAGAGGTCGGTCTTCACTTCCCCTTGAACTCCGCCACGCGCTTCTCGTTGTAGGCGGCGATCCCTTCCTTGGCGTCTTCACTCTGGAAGAGCTGCTGCTGGAGCTCGCGCTCGATTGCCAGCGCGCTCTCGAACGGCACCTCGGCGCCCGACTGCACCGACCGCTTGATCAGGCCGACCGCCTTGGACGCCTTGTGGGGCGGGCAGAACTGCTTGGCGTAGAGCACCACCTGCTCCCAGAAGGCGTCGGCGGGGAAGATCTCGTTCACGAGGCCCAGCTCTTTCGCCCGGTCGAACGAGAAGGTCTCGCCTTTCACCATCAGCTCGATCGCGCGGGACTTGCCCACGACGCGCGCGAGCCGCTGCGTGCCGCCGGTGCCCGGCAGCACGCCCAGGTTCACTTCCGGCAGCCCGACCTTCCCGGCGTTCTCCTTGGCCAGGCGGATGTCGCACGCCATCGCGATCTCGAGTCCGCCGCCCACGGTGTGCCCGTTGAGCGCCGCGATCGTGAGCTTGGGCGTCTGCTCGAGGCGATTCAGCGTCTCGTTCGCGTGCAGGCAGAAGAAGTACTTGAACCGCGGGGTGACCTTGTTGAGCATCGCGATATTGGCGCCCGCCGAGAAGAACTTCTCGCCGTGGCCGCGCAGCACGATGACGTGCACGCTGTCGTCGAAGCGCGCCTTGAGAATCGCTTCGTCGAGCTGGTGCATCATCTCGAAGGTGTAGGTATTGGCCGGGGGATCGTCGAGCTCGATGATCGCGAGCCCGTCCTCGGTGCGGTACTGAATGAGCGTCTTGAGCTGCGGTTCGGTCATCGTTGCCATGATTACTTAGCCTCCGGATGAGTCTCGACGAAGCCGCCGAGGAAAATGCTCGCCATGAGATCGGCCAGCCGGGCGGGATCGATCTCGCCGGCCGGGTCGTACCAGTTGTAGATCCAGTTCATCATGCCGAACAGGATGTAGGTGGCGGCGCTGCGATCGACCGCGGTCTGATCGGGAGCGGCCCCCTTGAGAATCGACTCCAGCAGATCCACGTAGCGCCGCTTGATCGACGCGACGCCGCGCGGCGACGCTTCGTGGGACAACACCTTCATTTCAGGCATGTGGTGCGCGAAGAACGTGACGTGATGGCGGATGAACGCCTGGAGCCGGTCGTGCGGATCGGCTGCCGCCGCCACGGCCTGGCGCGCGCCCTCCAGCACCTGCGTGAAGCAGCGCTCCTGAATGAGCGCGAGCAGGTCTTCCTTGCCGCGGACGTAGTAGTACATCCCGGCCAGCGACATGCCGCTGGCGGCGGCGAGATCCCGCATGGTCGTGGGGTGGTAGCCCTTGTCGGCAAAGACGCGGGCCGCGCGTGCCAGGAGGTGGTCGAGACGTTCGTCGTAGGGTCGCATGTTTTCGAACGATTGTTCGAATGGCAAACTAGTTCTGGATGCGAGGCGGGACAAGGTGGCCTGGGCAGGAGCTATCGGGTACCGGGTACCGGCTATCGGACTGTATTAACCCGATACCTTCTTAACATCGATACCAACCCGTCGTCCGACACCAAACCCATGGCGCAACCGCTGCCGCTCGAGGCACCAGACACCGCGCTCATCGCGGCCTGGCGGAACGGCGACGAGCAGGCGGCCGCCGAGCTCGTCGCGCGCCACGCCAGAGCATTGGCGCGTTTTCTCGCGGGAGCGGGCGCGCCGGAGGCGGAGCTGGACGATCTGGTGCAGGAGACGTTCATCCGCGCGTTCCGCAGTGTGGACCGGTTTCGCGGCCAATGTCAGTTCCGTACTTGGCTGATGACGATCGGCGGTAACGCGCTCAAGGATTTCGGGCGCAAGAGCGCGCGCCGGCAAGTGATGCCGCTCGATGAAGCGGTGCGGGACGGGCGCGGCGACCCGCACGAGCACGCCGTGGCGACGGAAGCCGAGGCGCTGATCGTCGAAGAGCTAAAACGGTTACCGCGTCTCCAGCGCGAAGTGTTCCTGCTGCGGGCGCAGCAGGGGCTGGAATACGAAGAGATCGCGGCCGCATTGGCGACGACACCAGGTGCCGCACGGGTGCACTACCACCACGCGGTGCGACGGTTGAAGGAGATTGTGACATGAACGAAGAGAAACTGATCGAGGCGGCGCGGCGGCTGGGCGCGCGGGCGGCGGAGCGCATCGATGTCGAGGCGACCGCGCGCGCAGTCGTCGAGCGCTTGCGCGAGCAACCGCTGCGGCGCACGACTTGGGTTCGGACGACGTGGCTCCGGGTTGCCGCGGGGTTGGCGATTGTGGTGGGCGGTGGATTTGTTATGAAATCCCTAGTCCCTAGTCCCGAATCCCCAGTCCCGCATCTCATCGCCGACGATCTCCGTGATCTCTCGACCGATGAGCTGCGCTCGTTGCTCACCTCGTTCGATCAGATCATCGAGGAGAGTGCGGTGCCGGACAGTACGGCCGATCTACCCGAACTCGATGCGCAGCAGTTGCGCCAACTTTTGCGGGAGGGATGAGTGAAAGCATTTCTGGTTCTGGGTCTTGCCGTCATTCTTGCGCCGGGGCTCGCGGCGCAGCGCGATAGCGTGCGCCAGTTGACCGACACCGGACAGGCCGAGGAGCTGCGTATGCTGATAGAGCAGCGCTTCACCGCGCGTGTGCAGCAGGAGCTGAAGCTGACGAATGACCAGACGGCCAAACTCAAGGACGCGCAGCAGCGCTTCGGCCCGCGGCGCCGCGCGCTGATGCAGCAGCAGCTGCAGCGCCGGCGCGCGCTCGAGGGGCAGATGCAGCCTGGAGTAGCGGCGAATCAGGACAGCGTTCGCAAGCTGATGGACGGATTGGACGCGGCACGGCTCGAAATGGTCCGGATCCAGCAGGAGGAGAACAGGGAGCTGGGCAACTTTCTCACCCCCGTCCAGCAGTGGCGCTACAACCAGATGCGCGAGCGCCTCATGCAGCGCGTGGGCGAGATGCGCCGGCAGGGGCGGGGGATGGGTCGCGGTCGGACGATGGGGATGGGCGCGCGGATGCGCGGGAGGGCGTGGCGTCGGGGGATCTAGACAACAGGCGTTTGTCGGAAGACGGCCGCCATCCGTTCACGGGTGGCGGCCGTTATATTTCGCGCCCGACTCGGCCCGAGTGGCGGAACTGGCAGACGCGCAGGACTCAAAATCCTGTCCCGGCAACGGGGTGAGAGTTCGATTCTCTCCTCGGGCACTTAACCCTCCATACAACCCATTGGTCGTTTCAGGTGTCCATCGGAGTAGAGCCCCTTTCGATCGACCACCAGGGAGGACCGATGCGAACGACTGCAATCGCGTTATTGCTGCTCAGCTGTGCAACCCTTCAACTCTCCAGCCAGTCCACGGCCCAGGAAATCGCCGCTTCGTTTTCCAAGCACAAACAGGTCACGAAATCGAAGCACGGCGTTCGGTTCGAGAAGTACAAAGACGTCCAGAGCGAGCCCACGGTGCGACAAAACCTGAGCGAGTACTCCGGCGTGTATGAAGCTGATCCTGGCTACGTGATCACGGTGCAAGTCGCCGGCGATGGCCGCGTCCGGGCGACGTCCAACAACGTCGAGCTCGAGAATCCCCGGATCGAACGCGGCGTGCTGACCGCGGAGGGATTCGTCGGCGCGTTCCTGACGCGCACCGATCGCGACAGCCCGACCGATCCGGGCACCGTCACGTACGGATTGGGCGTCATACTCACCGCCCCCGTGGAGTTTGGCGGGAACACGTACGACAAGCTCTTCTATCAGCTGAAGCGCTGACAGGTCATTCCAGCGTAAGGGCTCCGCTTCCCGGTCGCACTACCAGCAGGGATTCGAGCGCGAACCGCAGTGAGCGGGCCAGCGCCTCCTCCCAGGCGTACGACTGTTGATACCTTCGGCCCACGGGAATCGTAAGTGGACTGACTGTGGCGGGGCGCTTTGCTGGTCCGACCCTGTGCCGCAACACCATGCGAGTTGCCATACACCCTTCTGTTCGATGATCCAGGGCGCAAAACGGAAGCTCACCGGCTCGACGGGACGGGGGCTGTTGGACCTTCGAGTTACATCACTTTCTGCATGGGCTGACGTTTTGTTCTTGACCGGTGAAGTCGTGGATGGCCAGATTGGCCATATCCACACTTCCCGGTGCTGGTTCAGGTGGTCCTGCTGCTGTTCGCCGTCCTTCAACAGTCCGCGCTGCGCGGCACCGTGGTGAGCGCGGAAACGCGCGAACCCCTCCGCCTCTCGATCGTCACGCTCCACCCCGGACTCGGCACTCAATTCACCGATCCAGACGGCGCGTTCTCATTCGCCGAAGTCAGGGCGGGGACGTACCTGCTCAGCGTCCGGCAAATCGGCTACGTGCCGCTCGACACGCAGATCGTGCTGCGACCGGAAGCGAGCGCGACGCTGCGCGTGAGCCTGCGCCGGCTCGCGGTCCAGCTGCCGGCCATTACCGTCGTGGGACACGCGCGCTGCACCAAGCCCGGTCCGCCCGATCGCGAGGTCACGCCCGCGCTCGCCGCGGTGTTCGACCAGCTCATCGAGAACGCGCGCCGGCTCGAGCTGCTCGCCGATTCGTATCCGTTCCGCTACCGGCTCGAGCGTTCGGAGCGCGAAGTCACCCGGCGCGGCGACAGCCTGCGCGCACAAGTCGATACGATCGAGCTCGACCAAAGCCAGACGCGCCGACGCTATCGCCCCGGGTTCGTCGTCACCTCGGGCAGTGGCCCGTACAGCGGCTCGACGGTCGTGACGCTCGCCTCCCTGCACGAGCTCGCCGACAGCACCTTTCATAACAGCCACTGCTTCCGCCTGGCGGGGCGTGATACGATCGAAGGGGAATCGCTCGTCCGGATCGATTTTGAGCCGGACGACGACCTCGGCTCGACGGACATCGCGGGATCCGCCTATCTCGATTCCGTGACCTACGGACTGCGGTTCACCGAGACGCGCCTCACGCGCCCGGACAAATCGGATCTGAGTGGCGCCCGCTCCGTCGTCGCGCGTACGCGGTTCCGGGACATCGCTCCGGGCATCGTGCTGCAGGATCACGTCCGCGCCGTGTGGGTATATCGCTCCAGCGTGTATCCGAACAGAGTCGAGACTCAGCGGCTGCTCGGTGTTCACTTCTCACGCGCGTGGCCACAGCAATGACGATCTGCGCGTTGGTGCTGGCGATCACTCAGATCCATCCCGGTCTGCGCGGGAGCGTGACGAGCGCGGAGACCGGCCAGCCGCTCGGCTACAGCATCGTCACCCTGTATCCTATCGCCGGAAAGCAATTCACCGATGCTGCCGGCGTTTTCACATTCGATGTTTCGCGGACCGGGACGTATGTGCTGAGTGTCCGGCAGATCGGCTACGCGCCGCTCGACACGCAAATCGTCGTCCAGGCGGACTCGGCCAGCGTCGTGAATGTCACGTTGCAAAGACTGGCGATCGAGCTGCCGCCGGTGATCATCGCGGCGCTGCCGTGCACCGCTCCCGGCGCGCCTGATTCGACTGACGCCGCGCTGCTGGGCGTGTTCGGACAGCTGCTGGAAAACGCCCGGCGCTACGAGCTCATGCGGACCTCGTACCCGTTTCGCTACGAGCTGGAAATCGCAGAGCGCACCGTGAATCAGCGTGGCGATACAGGGAAGCCCAGCCGCTGGAAATTGCGCTTCTCGAGCGCCGACACTCGACCCTACCAGGTGGGTCGCGTGATCGAGCCGGCGTGGGGACCCTGGAAGAATCCGATGGGGACCCATCTGATCCACGACACCGACCTGGAGGATCTCGGAAACGAAACGTTCATTGCGAATCATTGTTTCCGGCTGGCGGGAACCGATACGCTCGGGGGTGAGGCGCTGCTGCGGATCGACTTCGAGCCGGCCATGCGCATCGCTACTGCCGACATGGCCGGCTCGGCATATCTCGATCCGGAAACCTTTCAGGTCCGATACACGACAACGTGGATCACGCGCCCCGAGCGGTCCGAGCTCTACGATCTCCGCTCGGTCATTTTCTTCACGCGGTTTGGCAGCATTGCGCCCGGCGTACCGCTACAGGACTCGTCGTCGGTGGTGACCACCTATCGGTACAGTCGCAGCGTGAAAATCCAAACGCAGCGCACGTTCGACGTGCATTTCACCAACCGCCAGCCGCCGCGTTAGTGTGCCGCGGCCGTGCCGGCGTCGCCTCCGTACTGTCGGGGCCGCTCGGGCCGCTGTAGCCTCCTCCGCCGCATCCTCCCGCCGCTCCAGCCACGAGGAGCGCCGCCGCCGCAACGATTGACAGCAGTCGAGAAGACCTCACTCCGCGCTTCATAACACTCTCCGGTTCGATTTCCCTTCAGCCTCAAAGAGCGGTGGAATCGCACAATCGACCATACGTTGCGGACGCCTTAAGCCCTCCCTCTTGCGCGACGAGAGGCGATGGGGGGATATGTGGCCTCCCTCAGGAGGCCCCATGGTTCTCGCTTCGTTCCTCGCGCTGTCCGCGATCCTCGCCCAGGCACCGGCCGGATCCGTCGCGGCCTGGACCGTTCGTCTCAACGGCGACATTCGCTGGCAACAGGTCACGCCCGCCGGGGCACTGCTCGTGTCCACCGACGGGGCGCTCGCCGGCGTCGACATCGAGCGCGGACAGATCGCGTGGCAAAAACCGGAGCTGGGGGGCCTGCCGTTCGACAGTGTCCGCGCGATCGACAACTCACTCCTGATGGAAGCGGCAAAGCCGGGGCTCTCGCTGATCTTCGATCCCGTCACCGGCACGGTGCTGTTCGACTCCCGCAAGCTGACGCTGACGAAAGTCGTCACGCGCCGCGTGCTGCCGCAGAGCGGCACGCTGCTCGTGCACGGTCAGCGCGCCTCGGGACCGCCGCTCATCGCCCTGTACGATCTGAGCACCGGCACGCAGCGCTGGGTGAGCGAGTCGCTGTTTCAGCAGACCGAGCCCAAGAAGGGCGGGCTGGGCGGCCTGATGCAGGGCATCGTGCGCGCCGCCGCCAGTGCCACGACCCTCGAAGTGCTGCAAGCGGGCCCCGACGTGATCGTCGTCTACACGCTCATGGGATTGCGCGCGCTCGACGCGAAGACCGGGGCCATTCGCTGGACCGCGGCGCTGCAGATGGCCCGCTCCGGGACGGTGCCGCACCAGGTGCTGCTGTATCAGTCCGTCGCGAAGCCGGACCGGATCTACGTGAGCTATGACGAACGCCTGATGGCCTACGGCCTCGCCGACGGCAAGCCGCTGTGGCCGAAGCCCGCCAGCGTGGACGGATGGATCCGCGACATCGTCCAGCATCCGCGCGGCATCATCATGCTGCCGGAAGGACCTCCGGAAGGTCAGAGCACGGGCAACCGTCGGGTCATCAACGGCGTCGTTCAGACCGGCCTCAATGTGGCGCGCTACGAGGACGGATCGATGATCGCCGCGAAGCCGGTGCGCATGCGCGGCACCGTGCGCGACGCGCTGATTACCGGCGACGCCGTCGTCCTCGCGGTCGACGCCGAGTCGAAGACGTTCGTCAACGTGCTCGACGTGGCGACGGCGACGACGCGGCTCCAGAAGGACGTCAAGATCAAGGGACAGCTCGAGCGTGCCGAGCTCACGCCGGTCGGCCTGCTGTATGTCTCGCGCTCGGATGCGACGATGAACGGCGAGGTCAACGTCATCGATCTCGCGAGCGGCGAGCCCAAATACAAGGACGCGATCGAGGGTCGCAAACCGGGCGTGCTGCTGTATGCGGCGGACGGCGCCACGCTGTACGTCTTCGCCGGCAAGGATCGCCGCTTGTACTCCGTGAACCGCCAGGACGGCACGTATCGCGCGCTGAGCGGCGAGATCAAGCTCCAGGGCAACGAGGATCCCAGCGCGCTCGAGCTGCGCCCGGGCGGGCTCGTGCTGAGCTCGTCACAAAACCTCGTCGTGCTCGGTCGCGACGGTCAGGTCAAGCAGCAGATCTACCATCCGGCGCCGCAGCTGCCTGGACTGCTGCGCGCGCTGTACCGGATTCAATCGGTGCGCGCGGGACTGTATGGCGCCGCGGCTTCGGCCTATGGCGATGCGTTCGCGCAGGCGGCGCGGCAGTCGCGCGACACGTCGGCGAAGTACGTCTACAATCAGCTGGCCACGGCGTACACGCAGGGCGGGGCACAGCTCCAGGGATATTCCAGCCAGGCGTCTGCGCTCGCGAGCAAGCGCTTCAAGGCGTCCCTGAGCGCGCCCAGCTCGGTGTTCATGCTGACGCGCGCGCCGGAGGGAAACGGGAACGTGCTGTTGCAGATCGACAAGGACTCGGCGCAGCCGCGCGCGCGCGTCAACCTCGGCAAAGAACGGGAGCCCGTCTATGCCGTGGATGACATCGCTGGAATGTTGTTCTTGCAGACTGCGGCGGGAACGCTGGTCGGCTATCGACTCTAGGGGCCGGTGACCGTCGTGATGACGAAGGCGCCGCTCGTCACCGAGCCCGCGCCGTTGGCGTTCGCCCGCAACGTGTAGGTTCCCGCTTTATCGACGGCGAGGTCATGGAACGTGGCGACCCCGTTGGACGCGCGCACCGCCGTCACGCCGTGCAGCCCCGCGCCCGTCGAGTTTGATCCGAGCGTGACCTGGATGACGCCGCTGAATGTCGTGTCGACGTTGCCGAGCGAGTCACTCGCGGCGACCTGAACGAGCGGGAGCGTTTGCCCGACATTGGCGCTGCCGGGCTGCGCAAAGAAGCTGAGCACCGGCGCCACACCGGTCGTGGTGCCGCCATCGTTGGTGTTGACCCCGATCATGCCGGAGCCGGTTCCGCCGATGCAGGCGCTCGTCACGAGCGTCACGAGTGTGCGCGCGAGGCTCGAGTGTGTAGCGCGTCGTAGGTCCATGCATCACCCTACACGGTACGACCAGCTGCCGTTCCCCCGCGTCACGGCGTTCGGAGGATTAGTCCACCGCTGGCGCGCGATTAGATCGTTTCTCCATCCGCTGTCGTAATCCGTTATCGCTTCTCCCGATTGATTGAAGCGCGCGAGGATTCCCGCGAACGTTCGGTGCAGACGCCGCTCCCAATACGGCGGCAAACCCATGTGGAGGTACCCTATGTTTCGAGGCATCGCGTTAGTCGCTTTGATCGGCGCAGTGGGCGTCGCGCCCGCGGTCGCGCAGAGCGGCTTCTCCGTCACCCCGTGGGCGGGCGCCTATGTCCCGACACGGAACAGCTTCAGCACCGTCGGCACTGACATCAAGCGTGACAACAGCTTCATCGCCGGCGCGCGTCTCACCTTCTGGGGCAAGAGTCCCGTCGGATTCGAGCTGACCGGTGGTTTCGCGCCCGCGCATGTAAGCGTGGCCGGGACGACCGTCAACGCGGATCGCAACACGCAGGTGTTCGTCGGCGGCGCCAAGCTCATGCTCGGCCTGTCACCGGCGACGTCGCGCGTGGGAATCTTCCTGAGCGGCGGACCGTCGATCATTCGCGTCGGTCACGATGTCGCGCGGGAAAGTGAAAGCAGGACGGACTGGGGCGGCGTCGCCGGACTCGGCCTCCGCATCCCGTTCTCGGCATCGGTCGGTATGCGACTCGAGGTCGAAGACTACTTCTACGGCGGCAATTTCGACGGCAGCAAGAAGTTCCAGAACGACCTGGTTTTGAGCGCGGGGCTGGCGCTGGGCTGGTAAGCGCCAAAAGCCCGTAATGACGTGCGAAAAGGCTCGCCTCCAAAGGCGGGCCTTTTTGTTGTAAACTGGGGGCCATGCCAACACAGGTTGAAGGCCGTCGCGGCGGCTCCGTCGGGGCAAAAATCGACTACCGGGACGGTCGCTGGGTCGTCCCCGATCACCCCACCATTCCATTCATCGAAGGCGATGGCACCGGACCGGACATCTGGCGCGCGGCATCCAAGGTCTTCGACGCCACCGTCGCCAAAGTGTCCAAGGGCAAGCGCGGCGTCGTGTGGCGCGAGGTGCTCGCCGGCGAAAAGGCCTTCAATCAGACCGGCAGCTGGCTGCCCGAGGATACCCTCACCGTGATCCGTGAGCATCGCGTCGCGATCAAGGGACCGCTCACGACGCCCGTGGGCGGCGGGATCCGCTCACTCAACGTCGCGATGCGCCAGATCCTCGACCTGTATGCCTGCATCCGGCCGGTGCGCTACTTCGAGGGCGTGCCGTCGCCGATGAAGGATCCGAGCAAGCTCAACATCATCATCTTCCGCGAAAACATCGAAGACGTGTACGCCGGCATCGAGTACAAGGCGCACAGCACCGAGGCCGACCTGGTGATCGAGTTTTTGGCGCGCAAGTTCGGCGCGAAGATCCGCGAAGGCAGCGCCATCGGCGTGAAGCCGATGTCCAAGTTTGGATCGCAGCGCCTCGTCGCGAAAGCGATTCAGCACGCGATCAGACGCCGCCTCTCGTCCGTCACGCTCGTGCACAAGGGCAATATCATGAAGTTCACCGAGGGCGCGTTCCGCGACTGGGGCTACGAGATCGCGAAGGAGCGCTTCGGCGATCACACGGTGACGGAAGCGGAAGGCGGCAAGCGCAAAGAGGACGCCGGCAAGGTGATGATCAAGGACCGGATCGCCGATTCGATGTTCCAGCAGCTGCTGCTGCGTCCGGATGAGTACTCCGTCGTCGCGTCGCCGAATCTCAACGGCGACTATCTGTCGGATGCGGCCGCGGCGCAGGTCGGCGGGCTCGGGCTCGCCCCGGGAGGGAACGTCGGCGACGGATATGCAGTATTTGAAGCCACCCATGGCACGGCGCCCAAATACGCCGGCCAGGACAAGATCAATCCCAGCAGCGTGATCCTCTCGGGCGTCATGATGTTCGAGGAGCTGGGCTGGGACGACGTGGCCGGCGCGATCATCCGCGGGCTCGAGGGCGCGATCGCCTCGAAGCGCGTGACCTACGATTTGGCGCGCCAGATGCCCGGCGCGACCGAGGTATCCACTTCCGCGTTCGCTGAGGCGATCATCGAGCACCTGCCATGAAGTCTTCGATTTCGACCAAGGCGCTGAACAGCGTCGAAACGCCGCTGCTCGCGCTGGTCGTCGCGCAGGGCTCCACGCCGTCGCTCGATGCCGGGCTCGAGCGGGCCGTCGCCAGCGGTGATTACAAAGGAAAGAAGGACGAGACGCTGCTCGTCTACGGCGGCGGCAAAGCACAGCGCATCCTGCTCGTCGGGGTGGGCAAAGGCGCGGACATCACGCGCGGCGCCGTGCGGCGCGCCGTGGCGATCGCGGCAAAACGGGTCCGGGGACTCGGGGTTCGGGCGTTCGCGCTCGCCGTCACGAAAGAGGCGCGCGGCGGGTTGGGAGCAGCCGAGCTGGCGCAGGTCGCGATCGAAGGCGTCGCCCAGGGCGGCTGGCAGTTCCTGGAGCTGAAGCAGCAGCCCGACGATCCCAAGCCGGAGCTCGAGTCGGTCGAGCTGGTATTCGAATCGTCGGACAAAGACGAGGCAGAGTCCGGCCGGCGCGTGGGTGACGCGATCGCGGCCGGCTACGTCTACACGCGCAATCTCCAGATGCAGCCGGGCAACATCGCGACGCCCGCCCATCTGGGCGAGCTGGCGCGCAAGCTTGGCCAGGCGCACGGCTTCACGGTCACGGTGCTGGACAAGGCGCAGATAAAGAAGGAAGGGATGGGAGCGCTCCTCGCCGTGGCGCAGGGGAGTGCCGAGGAGCCCAGGTTCATCGTGCTGGAGTATCAGGGCGGCTCCGGTGCGCCGGTCGTCCTGATTGGGAAGGGCGTCACGTTCGATTCGGGCGGCATCTCGATCAAGCCCGCGGCGAACATGGAAGACATGAAGTTCGACAAATCGGGCGCCACCGCGGTGCTCGGCACGTTCGAAGTGATCGGTCGTTTGAAGCCCAAGGTCAACGTGGTCGGGCTGATTCCCGCCACGGAGAACCTGCCCTCCGGGACGGCCGTGAAGCCGGGCGACGTCGTGAAGAGCCACTTCGGCAAGACGATCGAGATCATCAATACCGACGCCGAAGGCCGCCTGATTCTGTGCGACGCGCTCTCGTACGCGCGCCGCTTCAAGCCGGCCGCGGTGATCGACGCCGCGACGCTCACCGGCGCCGTGGTGATCGCCCTGGGCCATCACGCCATCGGCATGCTCGGCAACGACGAAGCGCTGCTCGCCGAGGTGCGGGACGCGGGCGAGCGCGCGGGCGAGCGCTGCTGGCAGCTGCCGTTGTGGGACGAGTACCGCGATCTGCTCAAGTCCGACGTGGCCGACGTCAAGAACTCCGGCGGCCGCGCGGCCGGCACGATCGCGGGCGCGTGGTTTCTACGCGAATTCGTGGACGGCTTCCCGTGGGT
>Ga0070680_100002456_pt1 | contig 13745 bp, 8 predicted proteins | sample KBSC73BmetaG_FD_64672 | JGI IMG/M metagenome (GOLD analysis project Ga0070680, IMG submission 64672) | Corn rhizosphere microbial communities from Kellogg Biological Station, Michigan, USA - KBS C7-3B metaG | ecosystem: Host-associated > Plants > Roots > Rhizosphere | place: USA: Michigan...
CCGGCCAAAGACGACGAGTCCTGCGTTATCTCCCGCGCGGGCGGCTGCTGAGAACAGTGCCAGAGTTGCATGGACGGCGGAATCGAGCTTAGTTTCGTTTTCGATCCGGGCCGTCATCAAACGTCCCGCATCAAGCGCCACAAGAACAGTTTGGTCACGCTCGATCTGATACTGTCGTGTCGTAAGTTTCCCGCGACGTGCAGTCGCCGTCCAGGAGATATGTCGTAGCTCATCACCGCGGACGTAGTCACGCATTGATTCAAACTCTCGACCTTCTCCTCGCCACGAAGTCTTTCGATGCGAAGACACCAGGGAGCGAGCACCCAGGGCCTTTAATTCTGCTTCGCGAGCGCGTCTCATGTTTGGATAAACCTTGACCGCGATTGGCTTCTCTACTTTCGTCTGACACCAAACAAGACCGAATCTGGATCGGAACCTGATCGCGATTTGCCCAAACTCAAACCTGCCGCGTCGTGGTGGAGTCAAACCGTAGATCAAAGTTGCCGAGGATTGGCCGTCAACTTTAACTGAGCCTTCGCGAAGCCCATTGAGTACCATTTGCGGCGGGTACTCATCTTTCACAACAACTTCAATGGCTCGGTTCGATCCATTTTGAATTTGGATCCTGACCTCGTTTTCGGCACCTACTGCGAAGCGCCCGCCAAAGTATCTGGAAATAGAAATATTTTTTGGCAGATGGCTGGTCCGCGAATCAATTAGAGCAAGGAGAAGGAGTAGCACGTCGTAACCGAGTGCCACAGGGCGAAGCCATGGCCGTTGCCAGGATAGTGATAACGGTACGAACGCGATGGCGAAGAGGAAATAGAAGAGCTTTGTGAAGACGAAACGCACCGGCGGATTCTAGAACACCAACCTGGCTACGACAAACTATTCCGGATCGTAATGGCGAGGAGCACGACAGGCTAACAGCCTGTCGTACGATCAGCCACCGGCTGCATCAAACTGCTTCACATCCAACTGTTTATTAAATAGAAACTGGTTCAACGAAACCACCCAATCCTGCAAGAGCGGATTTCTTTCACTCTCAAACGTCAGCTGCATCTTGTAAGTATGCGGCAAGGTCAACCCACCCTCTTTGCGATAGTCGGAAAAGTCTTCCGTGAACTTCAGCCGGGTCCCCTGTTGAGCGGCCGCAATTTCGGGGCGACTTACTGTTGGCGCATGGAATTCCTGTTGGTATTCAGTCCTAACGTGTTGAAAAGTTTCCGCGTCAAAGAAGAGTTTGACATCCAAATTGCCACCACTGCGCGGTTCGTATTCGATCACATGAGTTTGCTTTCCCTCTACCTTCCTGGTGCCGGCATACCGTAACTTCGGGTTGTGGTTGGCAAGATCGAGTAAAGGCCAGGCCGAAGAGAGTGTGCCGCCAATAAGTCCCTCCTTGAAGAGAATGTCATGCGTTAAAACGAATCCGCCAAAGCGCGTTCTTGTCCCAGGTCTTAGTTCTCCGAGCGTCAGTTTATTTCCATCAAACGCCATCTTCTCGTTACCGTAATCCTGGGTCCCGAAGATGAGTCCAATCAAACTCATTGGACCTTGAGATGCCATTACAGCGCCACCTTTTAATTGCCCTCCGCCGCCAATTCGAACAGCCAGGACGGTTCCCTGCATAACTCTACTTTTTACAGACGCGCGCGCTTCGGCACTACCTAACGATTCGAGGTGTTTGGCAATGACGTCCTCGGCTGTAAGTTTTTGGGAGAAAGCAGTAGCGGTTGCGAAAACGATGAGTGTGACACAAACAAAAAACTTCCCCATGAAGTGTGCTTTCATTTGATTAATCCCTTAAAAGAATGAGCGTTGCTTCCGCAGAAGCAACGCTCCAAGTGTGAACAACCAATTACATTTCGCTTAGAAGTCGAATCGTCCAGCGAACTGGATGATTCGAGGAGCCGCGGCCGTTGTTGACTGACCGAACAACAAGCTATTGATGTCGTTGGTTGGCAAGCCAAAGTTTACGGTGTTGAAGATGTTGAAGAAGTCCGCTCTTAAAGTGAAACGAAGATTCTCCGTTACGGGTATTCGTTTGATGACCGAGAAGTCAACCTTATTGAATGCAGGTCCGTAGAACGAATTTCGACCCACTGTTCCGAGGCGACCTATCGCTGGACCGGAAGCTGCGCTGCAGGACGTAGCAGTTACGTTCGTGCGGTTTCCCGGACATGGATTCTTGAACAAGCTACGAGCTGGGCCCGTGTAAGTTCGCGGGTCATTGGTCATAGCTGCAAGGTCCGTCAGGGCAATTCCACCAGCGGCATAATCAGCCCGCTGACCCAATCCAGTACCGGCACTGTCAATGCCGCCGAAGATGCTGTAGGGGGTACCGGTTTGCGATTGAATAATGCCTGACATCGTCCAGCCACCAAATGCACGATCAAGATTCTTACTCGCGAATCTGATCGGCAAATCGTAGATGAAGTTCATGACAAACCGGTGCCGAACGTCAAAACCCGAATTGCCTCGTTCTCCTGCTGCAAAACCGCCAGCGAAGCCAGACGAGTCGCGTGGTAAACCGCGTTCGCTTGCACCACCGGGACCTGCACCAGGAACCAGAGCATCAGCCGAGTCATCGATTGAATGGCTCCACGTGTAAACGGCCTGAATCTGGCCTGTACCAAATTCCTTGTTGGTCAACGTCTTGGTCACACGAAGCTGCAACGAGTTAAAGGTCGATTGACCAAGGGCCACATTCAGGAAAATCGGATTGAAAGCAGTGTTGAGCACACCATTAAGGAAATTGTTTCGCGTGCTCGTCGCGCTAATCTGAGCTGGAGCTGCTGCACCACCAATTCCAGCGCCTCCGCCAAGACAATAATCCGGCTTGGGACTGGCAAGAGCGGCACAGATTGCATTTCGCCTGACAACGCTAGGCAGTGCTCCGCTGATGTTTCGGAGCTGATCCAGACCGTGAGAACCAACGTAATCTGCTTCTAACAGAAATGCGTTGCCTAATTCACGTTGGATACCGAAATTCCAACTTTGCGTATAAGGGGTAGCAAACTTCGATTGGAATCTGTTGTTACCCGGCAACGCAAAGATCACCGGCGCCAGTTCGTCGCCATTGAAAGCAAATGGACTTGTCACCTGTGTCGGAACGCGTGGAAGAACGCCGTTCACAAGAATCTGACTTTCGTCGAAGTCGCCTCCGGTGAAACCATTTTGTCCAAGGAAATCGAAAAAGAATCCGAAGTCCCGTTGGAACGGTGGATTTGCACTCGAGTTGCCGAACAAGTTTGTGAACACGCGGTCATAGAAAACGCCGTAACCACCGCGAATCACCATCTTGCTCGGTCCACCTGTTAATTTCGACAAGAAACCGGTGGAGAAGTCGGGGCTGTAGTTGAAACCAAAACGAGGCGCGAAGTTATTACGATCCGGAGTCCAAAGGCCTTGATTCGGATTAGGTGAGTTCTTGCCAACAATCTTGAACTCAAATCCGTTCGCTGGCTGTGGACCACTTGGATCCTGATCCACGAGCGTGGATGCCTGTCCGTTTACTTCATAAGGCACTCCGTTGTAATCCCATCGGAGACCAAGATTAAGTGTGAAGTTAGGACGTACGCGCCATGTGTCCTGGAAAAAGATCCCGGATTCGCGCGTGCGCCATCCTCGGTAGTCTTCGTCAACTCGCTGCTGATTTTTGTTAAAGAACTGCGATTGAGTCTGAGAACCAAAGAAACCGTAAAGCAGACTTGCAAAGTTCTGCAGCGAGCCACCGATACCAGTTGTTGGGATCGGATTTCCGCTGCTGTCCTGGAGGAACGATCCACCGAACTGAGCGGTATTGAAGCTGATCGTTTCGCTCCGGCCGAAGTTGCTTGCACCGTTAGAATAGATCCACCGCTGCTCAAAGCCGCCGCGGAAGGTATGGTTTCCTCGTACCCATGTTGCCGTATCACCGAGGACAGTCGTGCCGGTGTAACGGAATTGTGTATCGAATGCGCCAAACCCCGTTATGGTCCCACCGGTCACACTAACAAGTTCCCCGTTTGCACCGCCAAAGGGCAGTGGATGATTATCAATACCACCAACGCCAAAGGCCTGAAGGATCGAATCGTAAGCTGCACGGCTCGAACCTCCATCTCCCGGTCCATTGAAAATCGCCTCGATACGATTACCGCCGAAGCGAAGCTCGTTGATGAAGCTTGGTGTGAGGTTTGAAGTCAGATTCAGACTAAGCACATAACTCTTTTGAGGAGTTCGGCTGTTATCACCGGTTCCCGGAAATGTTTCCGGGAACAAATCAAACGTACCGTTACTCGTGTTGAGACTGCCTGTCACCGTGTGCTTCTGGCTCACATGCCAGTCAACCCGTGAAGCAGTAGTATCAACCTCAAATCTATTGGGTGCTGAGAATCTGAAGAGATCAAACACACCGGGAAGTATTCCCTGACCCGCCACGTTTCCGAGTGGGTAAAGCTTGAGAATTTGCTGCGTTCCAGGGTTGATGCCTAGATTTCCGCCAGGAAGGATGAACTGACAATCTCCAGGATCAACGCCGAACACATCGCAGATGCCTTGCGCACTTCGGTTATTGGCGCCAGCCTGTGTGACATTCAGAGTTCCGAATGGAGTATTGGGAAAGATCCCCAAACGGGCCTGCGCCGAGGGAACCGTACGCGTTTCAGTCGTCGAACTCAACGATCGATCCCCTTCATAGTTAAAGAAGAAGAACGCTTTATCGTGAATGATCGGACCACCGATAGAGCCGCCAAACTGTTTGCGTTGTAGCGGTTGTTTCTCGGCATCAAAAAAGTTGCGCGCCGCAAATCTTTGGGAGCGGTAATACATATAGCCGCCACCGTGAAACTCGTTGGTTCCATTCTTCGTGGCGACGTTGATGATCGCGCCGGTATTGCGTCCAAACTCCGCATTGAAGTTACTCGTGAGAACTCGGAATTCCTGAGTTGCATCAATGTTAGGAGTGGCTGCACCGCCGGCGATTCCAGGTACGTCGGCATCGTTGTTATCTATGCCATCAACTAGAAAGTTATTGTTTCTTTCTCTCTGGCCGTTAACGCTGAAACCGCCAAGAGCTGTTTGCGTTTGGGTTGCGCCAGGGGCGAGAAGAATTAGTCCATTTGGATCGCGACTCAACAGAGGGAGATCCATAATCTTCTTGTTGTCAATCAATGTCGATAGCTGCTGATCCGTGTTGTTAATTTGTGTTTGGACGTCGCCTGACGTGATCGTGACGTTAGCAGTGGCACCACTGACAGCTAAAGCAAGAGCTACCTCTGTTGTGAATGCGACAGACACTCTCACCTCTTTCTTTGTTGCAGGTGAGAAGCCGGTTGCTGTTGCGGTCACGGTATACGTTCCAACTGGGAGGTTCGGAACCGTGAAAGTCCCATCATCAGCTGAAGTTGCTGTGCGCTTGTCGCTGGTAGCGTCATTGACAACCTCAACTGAAGCGCCGGCTACGAGTGCACCGGTCGCATCCGTCACGGTTCCTTTGAGCACGCCAGTGGATGCCTGGGCAAAAGTGATGCTGGTGGCGCCGACGATAATTGCGAGACAAAAGAACATCTGCGCCAAGGTCTTGAGCATAAACATCTCCTTTTTGTGTTGAAAGTGAGAATCCAAGGTTTGCCAGGGGAGACCAACCAACATTTTGATTAAGCAACGATTGTTCCTTCTGTATTTATGTACAGTTTTTCAAAGGAAGTTGCATGACTTGATCAGCGCACATGCTTCGCAAATCCAAAATGGTCAAGGATGTTCAATTTCATAAATTTGCGCTGCAATTCGTACGTACGAAACACAAGAGTTCGCTGCATTTTTTCGTACGAGTTGTGTCGTAAATGTTGAAGAGAGTGAAGCGTTGATCGAAGAGTTGATGATGTTGCTACTATGAACGACGGCACTGCGACTTAGAGCGCACGCCGCATCATCGTGGGACTTCGGTGAGTTTGAGAATGTCGGAGATGACTGCGTCGGGAGTGACACCGTCAAGTTCGGCTTCAGCGCGCAGGGTCAAGCGATGACGCAAAACAGGAAGTGCGACGTCGCGCACATCATCAGGAGTTACAAAGTCGCGGCCTCTTATTGCAGACAGTGCTTTGGAACAAAGTAGTAGAGCAACTGAAGCTCTTGGACTCGCACCGTAATGAACAAATGGATGAACCCGCGTACGCCTCACAATGTCGACTGCATAATATTGGACTCCCAGCTCCATATGTGAACGACTGACAGCTTGCCTGCATTGAATAATGGCATTCGGATCTTGTAATGGTTGAAGATCAACTTGATCCAACCGTTTCGAATTGAAGCCCGCGTCCCATTTTCCCAGCACCAGACGCTCTTCAGCTTCGCTGGGATAATCGATGAGAATTTTGAGTTGGAATCGATCCAGTTGTGCTTCCGGAAGCGGATATGTGCCTTCGTATTCGATAGGATTTTCGGTGGCAAGTACCGTAAATACTGCCGGTAGTTGATAACCATCACCATCAATTGTTACCTGTCGTTCTTCCATTGCTTCCAATAATGCCGCCTGGGTTTTAGGTGGCGTGCGATTGATCTCGTCGGCGAGGAGAATGTCAGTGAAGATCGGCCCCCTGCGCAAATTAAAATTGGAGGTCGCGATATTGAAAACGTTGGTTCCAGTGATGTCGGAAGGCATCAAGTCTGGAGTGAATTGAATCCGGCTAAACTGCGCATTAATCAGTCGTGAAAGAGTCTTCACCATCAGCGTCTTCGCGGTACCTGGAACGCCTTCGATTAATGCATGTCCTTCAGCGAGCACGGCGATGAGTACCTGTTCAATAGCATCGTCTTGACCAACGATGACCTTGTGAAGTTCTGTTCGTATGTGATTGACCGTGGAGGAGACGTATTCAGACATGAAGTTTTGTACTGATTGGATTTAACTCCTGAACTTTGTACTTCGTGCTTTGTACTTGGTTTGTCGGGAACTGTAAAGATCCCAGATCTCAAATCCCAGATCTCAGATCTCAGATGGAGCCGATCACAAACAATTTCATTTGAGATCTGAGATCTGAGATTTGAGATTTCCTGCCGCTTGCCGAACGTCTCTCGATCGCATGCGAAGACCCAAAGCACGTTCCATCTCACGCAGTCGACGCACCATGTCGATCGCCTGCCGCCACGTAGTCGGTGCGCCGTTGATTGTTTCTTCACACTGTCTCATGAGCGTCTCGAGACCATGAACATCAACTGACGAACGCAGCGCTACGCGCGAAGCAATGTCAGCACGAGAACTGTTGTAATCCACCCCGGCGTATCTGGCTAACACTCTCCGCGTTCTTGAGTAAATGTTTTCGACCGCCAAATCGAATGCACGCGAGCGCTCTTGAAGTTCGGACATCGAAGCAACAAACTCCAGACTCGATCTTCGATCGACCTGGACAAGAGGTAACGGACGACCAAACCGCCGGCTCGCGGTCCACAACATTAAGAGAATTATTGCTACGATCTGGGCCGCGATTGCCAGCACAGGCGTGCCGGCGAAGTAACTCGCAAATTCGTTTTGGGTGATTCCTCTTCCCTGATGGAACTCGTCGAACGCAACCAATCCATTGACACTCGTAATCGTGTTAATGGCCAGTTGTAGATTGTCGTTCAAGCTGATGCCATTGTTTGCCACGATGTAAGGATCGCCAAGAAGGGTGATGCGACCAAGTCCATATGAGTAATCCACAAGCAGCGCTCCATCCCGATCTGCCACGTGTACGACGGGCGCCGGCGAAGTCGGGTGCTGGGCGTCGTCCTCCGGTTCTGCCTCTGGAGATTTGCGGGCTGTTCTACGCACCAGCGGAAGTGGTTTCTGCGCGTTCAGTTTGATTCGCGCTGAAAAGCGCGACGGCATGACGTTTTCAACGTTCTGGGTTAGCAGTGTTGTTTGAACGGGATGGAGTGTAACTACGTTCTCGGTCATTTGTTTTTGATCGTTTGGATCCAGATCAATAGGCGGTAAATCCATTTCGTTCGAAGCTACAGACCAGCTGCCTGATTTTGGTAGAAGTTTAGAATCCGGGTTTCGATCAATTAGAACAAGTTGACCTCCTCGCTTGATCCATGCTTGAAGACTCTCCGCCTCGTCGTCAGTAAACGGCAATTGGGTGCGACCAATTACAACCAGTGTCGTGACGTTTCTTCCAGAATCGCCCAGCAGCTTATCGGTCGCTTCACGCCAACGCATTACCTTGTGGCCGGATTCACTCAAGAAGTCATAAAGCGCGCGCGTGCCAGTCGGACCGGAATGGTATGTAGACCTATTGGCTGTCCATTCAGAATCGTTAACTCTCTGTTCTTTCACATAGGTGACCATGTTTAGAATCACCAGCACGACGAGGATCACGACGATGGTCAAAACGATTGTTAGGCGTTGTCGCATTCGAACTCACTCGCTCGCTTTCAATGCTGAGAGGTAACCGCTCTTAAATTCTTGCCAGTCCGAGGGCGATGACTGTTCCAGCCCGTACCAGTGACGTTCGAAACTATTAGTCAGGCCACCCATGTTGCTATATAGCGCTGGAACATGACTGACGGAACGAAGGTAGTCACGATTTGTTTTGTGTTGGGCCAGGCTTATGATCTTGCGATCTCCGAGTTCGACCAGGAGGGCTATATAGGTCTTGCGGATCGCGGCACGGATTTCTCCCTTCCGAACCAATGCTTCTGCTTCAGCCAGTAGATCCGTTGCGGACGCTTCCGGCTCGAGACGCTCACCCAAAACGATTCTGGCCTCTTTAACCTTCACGGTCTTTGCTTTAGAAGAACGCCCGGCGAAATGGCTTATGATTTTGATCAGGACGTAGACAATCACGCCCGCTGCCAGGAGGAGAACCAGGATTTGTGCGATAGCCGTGAATGGACTTCCATGGCTTGCGGCGAGAGGAGAACGCTGCGGTAAAAACTTTGCCAACCAGCGAATAAATCGATCTAGAAGACGGAATATAAATGCGCCCTGGTTCGGTTTGTTTGCATATTCTGGTCGGGAAAGGATCTCAGACAACTTCTGATTTGCCTCGGTCCGGGACAATCCGTTCACGGATCTGGCACGTTCCAGATCGTTGATACGCTCTTCAATCGATCGCAAACGATCGATCAACTGTTGACGGATCAACATTCGATCAGCTGCGCCTGACGCTTCAAACTCGTCGAGCTTTTTGTGCAACCATGAATTGTCGACTGGGTAGCTTGTTCCGTCGTATTCGACTGATTCTTTTTCGGGTACGACGTGACGAACGGAGTTTGAGGTGTCGATTAAACGGCGCTGATAACTCTCAGTCGTCTCTTCTTCATCAACCTGTGCGAGAGTGTCGAGGGCGTTAATCGCTTTCTGCAAGTTCTTATGGTATTCGCCCAGAGGGATAGCCGAGACGTGCGCAGCCATTCCCAGAAAAGCAAGTGTGATGATTGCGATCCGTAGTAGAGGATTCAAACGATGCTGCATGATCCTGCGGTCAACCTAAATTGAGTACTCGTCCAGAACTCCTCGGCGGTGGAGGCGGCGCTTTCGGAGTAATGCCGGAAAGAGCTGTGCCGAAAGGTGAGTCCACTCCCTGATCGGGATACTCGCCCAATTGCTGCGCGGCCATTAACTCGATGTCGTAGCCTTCATGCCGCACGCGTTCGTCAACATACAACAGAGACAGACCAAGCATCCAGACAGGCGTTAACACAATTGAACTCGATGTGGCCAGAACCCCGTAAGCAATTTGATACCACATAGGAGACTGTTCACTCGCGAGCGGGTTTATACCAACCAGGAAGGCAATCAAACCCAGGGGCAATAAAAGGACCATCAACGCCGAATAAGTGGCGAAGGAAGTGAAGAGTGTCATTGCCATCAACCGACGCACATTCCCTCGAGCGAGTGTGAAACTTCTGCCGAATGCATCGAACACAGTTTTACCCTCTACAAGCATTACCTGTGGAACATAAGCGACCAGACCGACGACAAAGAAGAATACAACCATCACTGCTACTAATGCTGCCAGTCCGGCGATGACCGCCAGCGGTATTCCAATCCATGGAGTAAGACCGAACGAAAGCAAAGCAGCCACGCCGAAGATGATGACAATGATGAAATAGAAGGCTAGAAATGCCGCAAAGGAAACGAAGCCTATCCACAAGAGGACAAGCAAAGATGCGCCGACAAGTCCCCAGAAGCGAGCTCTAACCGCTGCGTATGCTGCCTGTGCCGAAACTGGATCGTTGTGAAGAAGATGGGCAACGAGATTGCGTGTTGCTCCTCCCATAACTATGAGCGTGAATAAATATCCACCAAAGAGAATAACGACGCCGAGTAATATCAAGCCTAGATAAAGCAGGAATTCAGAACTGTCGGACGACAGCCAGATTCGAGTCCAACCAATTCTAAAAAGAATACCGCCAAAAGCCGCGATGATAGTCGGCGGGGCGGCGGTACGGATAAGAATGAAGAGATGGCGGCGATAAAGTCGAACGGCTCGATCAATGAGATCCCCCGCGCCGAGAGGAGCGAGTTGTAATTGTTTGGCAGCTGAGTCAGACATCTGAAGGTGGCGAGGATGGTACCACAAAAGCAATTGCCGATTTCCAATTGCCAATTGCCGATTTTGTCTGTGGCTTTGGGTAATTGGTCTTCGAATTGAGCTGAATGATCTAACAAGAGATTAAAGACCAAACCCAAAGACCAAATCGGCAATTGGCAATCGGAAATCGGCAATGACTTCAGGGCTTTGGTTGGGTTGAAGGCGTCGTTGTAGCACCCTCGCCCTTGAGCTTCTTGATAACAGCGCGAAGCTGTTCTGCATCTGGAGTAGTTGGATTGAGTTGAAGGTAGGTTTCTAGTTCCACAATAGTTCTTGAGGTATCTTTTCGGGAACTGTATATGATTGCCAAAAGTCTGTGCGCCTCCTTCATCTGCTTGCCGCCGAGTTCAATTGCTTTCAGAAGTTCCTTTTCTGCTTCATCGAAGTTTCCCTGATATGCTACTGCTTGTCCGAGAAAGTAATGCCCAACGGCGGAGTCACTCTTCATTTTCACCACTTCTCGCAGCAACTTTTCCGCATCAGCATATCGCTTGAGAGTAAACAGTACGATGCCGCGGTTCTGAAGTGGCATTACAGCTTTCGGGTTGATTTTCAATGCAGACTGAAGCGCCTCATCTGCTTTGGGATAGTCGTTAAGCTTCATGTACTGCACGCCCAGCTCATTGTAAGCAATCATGAACGCGGGATACTCAGCTATGGCGTTGCGCAATAGCTCGAGTGCACCAGCGTGGTCTCCCTGATTCGAGAGCTCCTGAGCTCGATTAAACATGTCGAGTGCTTGCCTCGGAACCTTCGCCAACTCGGCATTTATGACGGCAGGTGGTCCCGCGGTTCCAGCCTTTGCAATCAGTCGAACACTGAGGAGATAAGTTTGCGGTGGCATCCCGCGAGGCTGAACGATTGAGACACTCTGTACAAAAGCCTCAAAATCTCTCTCCTTGTCGATCACTATTGTGTAATCGCCAGAGGGAAGTCCGCGAAACACAAAATTCCCATACTCGTCGCTAGTTGTAAGGCGATCTCCTCTTGTCATGCTTTGAAGGCGAACAGAAATTCGATGCTCTGCTTTTTGACCGTTTGAGAGGAGAATGCTGCCAGTGATGGTATTTGAGCCACCCAAGCCGGTGTCGGTTGATGCTGATCCGGGAGGAATCGCTTGAGCGTCCACTCGAATTGCGAAAACAAGTCCAAACAAAACCACCCACAACAATGATCTGCGAATGTTTCTGGTAAACATGACGTCCACCTCAATCGTAGCACCGATATCACGAAGGTTAGAACAATCGGTCGTGTAGGATCCAACTAAGCAATTAGAAGGGCGTTGCCGACTCCGACAACGCCCCAGAAATGGATCGAACCTCGGAGGCAGATCCAGCAGTTATTAATCCGTCAGATTAGAACCTAATCTGTCCGATTATGTTCATCGCGCGTGACCCACCGCGCTGCAGCGTAACTCGACCAAACGACGTCGAATCAAAGTTGATGACGTTGGTGGCAGCATTGGCGGCGGTAACTGGGAAAACGAAATTGGGGTGATTCAGGACATTGATTGCAGTCCCCTTGATTTCAAACCTGACTCGTTCCGTTATCCGGATTCGCTTGGTGAAGCTTAAGTCGAAATTGAAATAACTCGGACCGTCGACTCCGTTGACCGGGAAATTGCCAAATGTGCCGGGCGCAGGTACCGACATCAAGCCGGCCTTAAGTTTTGCTGCCGTAGCTTTACCAGTTTTGCTATCGATGGTCAGATCCAGGAGACTAGGATTTACAAAGAAGAGTCCGGCTGGTGTTTTGAACAAGCCGACGTTCTTCTTAAACTCCTCAAAGCTGATGCCTGTGAGCTGAGCACCATTATTAGTCGTAGAATTATTGAACGTCGTCCGGCCCGATCCCACGAACCACGGGACACCGGAGGACCACGTGACAATAGCTCCTATGGTCCAACCTCCGACCAGCCTGTCAAGTGCATCTCCCGCATTGTTCAAGAACGAGCGACTTCTTCCGAACGGCAGGTCATAAACGGCGTTGCCGATGAATCGATACTTTTGATCCTGGGTGGAACGGCGATAATCAGACTTTTTGTCTCGCAGTGTCAGAAAAGAGACCAGATCGCTCTGGTTGTTTCCCTGAGCATCAACGGCGTTACCCATCGCTTTGCTCCACGTGAAATCGGTCTGGAATTGCAATCCGTTTGAGAACCGGCGGCGAAGCTCCACCTCCAGGGCGTTGTAGTTTGAGTAAGAGTCATTGGAGAGAACGTTCACGAAAGCTGCATTTGGATTCGCGACAAAGAAATTTCCTGCCAATCCAAGCGCCGGATTTTCGCGGTTAGCCTTGAACGTTGAGCTGAATGCCAGGTTATTGGCAAAGGCACCGATATTGTTGAGATCCAGAAAGGTGAGATTACTTGCGTTCGTAAACTGGGTTGCAAGACCCGTAAAGAACTTGCTGAAGATTGGGACGGCTACTTGACCCGCCAGACCACTATTCCCAAAACTACACGGGGGTTGGCCGGTCTTGCCACAATTATTGGCCCTATGAATGGCAAGGTTGTTTTGAGCGTTCAAGAACTCTTGAAGGAACCCGTTCTCGAAGATATTAACTTCGTTAAGGTTGTAAGCACGCCACGTGTTTGGAGCATAGTTGCCAACATAACGGATTTCCAGCGCCGTATTCTTCATGATCTCGCGCTCAATTCCGAAATTCCATTGATGCACAAATGCGGCGCGCAGGTTCGGGTCAGCCGTCCAGAGACCACTGGCAGTATTAGCCAGGAAATTCTCGCGATCAGTGATTGGCATTTTGAAAGTCGGGAAGTTCAGAGGGACGCCCGCCCCGGTAAGCTGGCCGAGAAGTTGGTTCGTATTTGGGGTAACCCCGCTGAGTGGCGACGTATTAGCCGATTGGATCAATCCGGGGTTAGTGTTGCCCGTGCCGAGCAGATTGGTGAAGGTGGTGACGCCGTCATGCAGAAAGCTCATTGCGTAACCAGCGCGGATAGAGCTTGTGCCCTCATCGCCAAATATGCGGTGCAGAAATCCTGACTTAAAGCTGGGCGAGTACGCAAACCCAACAAAAGGTGCGAAGTTGTTCCAGTCGTTTTTGAATAGGCCTTTGCCAGTTTCGCCGCTTACGAAATCAAGCGTGGCGACACCTTTCGTCTGACTTCCCGGAGCAGCATTCGGGTTAAAGAGGTTTCCCTGGCCCGAGATGCCCCAGATG
>Ga0070680_100002460_pt1 | contig 13719 bp, 8 predicted proteins | sample KBSC73BmetaG_FD_64672 | JGI IMG/M metagenome (GOLD analysis project Ga0070680, IMG submission 64672) | Corn rhizosphere microbial communities from Kellogg Biological Station, Michigan, USA - KBS C7-3B metaG | ecosystem: Host-associated > Plants > Roots > Rhizosphere | place: USA: Michigan...
GGAGCTTCGGGACGGAGTATCGGCTCGCGCGATCGCGCGATGACCTTCGATGGATCGTAGAGATCGAGAAGCAACGCGCCGAGTGCGTACGTAGGCGGATTTCGGCCCACCCCGTGGTAGATCGCGAGCCAGCAGTCACGTCTATCGACGTGCACGCGGAAGGGAACCGCGCCGCCCCCGACCTTCACATCGTCCCACATTCCGTCACGCGCGGATGCAACGAGACGGTGATTGCCCCACGCGAACATGTCGGGCGACGACGCCGTCCAGATCGCTGACTGTCCGAGACCCTCCGGCATCGGCCGGTGCAGCGCCATGTACTTTCCATCGATCTTCTGCGGGAAGATCGTGACGTCACGGTTCGGGGGTGGGAACATGATTCCGTGGCGCTGGTAGGTCTTGAAGTCCTTCGTCGATGCAAGCCCGGTCGCAATCCCATGTTCGGAGACGGCCGTGTAGTTGATCCAGTACGTACCGTCGAGCAGCGTGATGCGCGGGTCCTCGATGCCGAACGATTCGTAGCGGCTGTCGGGACCGAGCGCGGGGAGTCCGTCGACCTCGAAATGGATGCCGTCTTCAGAGCGAGCGATGCGAAGGTGTGACATCGACGTGAGCCACGTACGACCGTTGGCGACGACGAGCCTCGGGTCGCTGACATCCGGCCCCTTCGCATCGACCTGCCAGTGCTTGATCTCCATCCGCCGGGTCTCGGCGTTGTAGATCGGCGCGGCAGCGATGCTGGGCGAGACCTTTCTCGGCGCTTCGGACACGCGAAGGAGCAGGATCACTTCATCCTGGAAGCGGATGACGCCGGGATTGAACACACCTATCACCTCGAGATCCGGCCGCGAGGGCAGCACCATCGCCGGGGTCACTATCGGATTTTCCGGTGCCCGAATAGCCGTCATGCCGAAGCTCCGTTGAGCGCCAAACCAACCCTTCGCAGTAGAGGCTGCATGGTCAGGCCCTGAACGAGGATCGAGAGCAGAACCACTCCGAAGGTAAGCGTAATGAGGAGATCACGGTTGGGAAAATCGAATGGGAGCGCGAGGGCGAGCACCATCGAGAGGGCACCTCGGAGACCGCCCCACGTCATCACTGAGAGCCAGCTCGAGGGAATCCGCTCTTTCGTTCTGTTCAGGAGGCCGCCGACTCCGAAGACAACGAGCGCTCGCGCGACCACGACGACAACAAAAGCGAGAATGATCTCGGGCCACGCCGCAAGTAGCGCGGAGGTAGACACCTCGAATCCGATCAACAGAAAGACGACCGAATTCAGAGCGAACGCGATGTACTCCCAAAAAGCATCGAGGGCGAGCCGGGTTTTGCGCGACATGCTCTCGTTCCACGCATAGGTGCCGCAATGCATTCCCGCGATCACCGTCGCGATCACGCCCGAAACTCCGATCTGCTCCGCCAGCGCAAAGGTTCCGTAGGCCGTGATGACGGTGATGGTGATTTCGATCACGGCGTCGTCAATACGCGAGATGAGCTTCGACGCAACGGCCCCCGCAGCAAAGCCGAGAACTCCGCCACCGCCTACAATCAGAATAAATCGAAGAACCAGCTGTCCCATCCCGGTGCTCTCTCCGGTGACTGCGCTGAGAAGGAGTGTCAGCAGGACGATTGATGTGCCGTCGTTCAACAGGCTCTCACCCTCGACTAGCGTCGCGAGACGAACGGGCACGTGGAGCTCCTTGAAGATTGCGACTACGGCAATCGGATCCGTCGCGGCAATGAGCGCGCCGAAGACGAGCCCCTGCTGGAGTGTAAATCCCGTATGGGACGATAGTCCCGATATGGCCAGCGCCGTTCCCGTTCCGGCGAGAAAAATTGCGGCAATCACCCCCGGAATAGCGAGAGCTGAAATGGCCATCTTGTTCTTGAGGAAAATGCCGACATCCAGGTTGAATGCCGCTTCGAAGAGAAGGCCAGGCAGAATGACAGCGAACAGCAGGTCACGCGTAAGTCGCGGAGGATTGACCGCTCCCAGCGCGCCGATGCCCATGCCCGCGATCACGAGGATCGCGGTATAAGGGATTTTCAACTTGCGTGCGGTAATCGCTGCGGCCGTCGCGACTGAGAAGAGAATTACCAGCGTTGTCTCAATCGTCATGGCCAGCTCAATAAGCCTGATCCCACTCGGCCGACAGTCGAATGGCGGCATCGATGATGCCGACCATGCTATAGGTCTGCACGAAATTGCCCCACAGCTCACCGGTCTTCGTATCGATGTCCTCCGCGAGAAGTCCGTGAGGATTGCGGCGCGCCAGCACTTTCTCGAATAGGGCTCGCGCTTCGTCGCGGCGCCCGAGCGCGGCCAGAGCGTTGATGTACCAGAAGGTGCAAACAAGGAACGCGTTCTCCGGCGTTCCGAAGTCGTCCTTCTCGGTGTATCGATAGATGAAGTCGCCGCGTTTTAGATCGCGCTCGATGGCGGCTACCGTTCCGGCGAAGCGAGGATCGTCGGCGGCGAGAAATCCGACCTCGTGCAGACGCAACAGGCTCGCATCGAGCGTGTCGCCTTCCATCGTTCCCGCGAAGGCGCCGAGTTTGGCGTTCCATGAGCGTTTGCAGATCACCGCATGCATTCGATCGGCGTGGCCGCGCCAGTACTTCGCGCGATCCTTCAGGCCGAGGTGCGATGCAATGCGCGCAAGGCGATCGCACCCGGCCCAGCACATCACGCTCGAGAAAGTGTGGACGCGCTTCTTGCCGCGAAGCTCCCATATCCCGGCATCGGGTTGATCGAACAGCTTCGCGGCCTGCTCGCCGAGTGCTTCGAGGCGCGGGTACAGCGTCTCATCACCCTGTCTTACCAGCCTTCGATCAAAGAAGACGTGCGGCGCCGCCAGGATCGCCGAGCCGTAGACATCGTGCTGCACCTGGCTCTGCGCCTGATTGCCGACGCGGACCGGCCCCATGCCACGATACCCCGAAAGGCATTTCGCCTCGTGCTCATCCACGACCGAGCGGCCGTTGATCCCGTAGAGCGGGCGGAGCACTCCGTTCTCGGCGCTTGCGACGATGTCGAGGATGAACGACAGATAGCGCTCCATTGTCCGCGTCGCGCCGAGTCGATTGAGCGCGTTGACGACGAAGTACGCATCCCGGATCCAGCAATACCGGTAGTCCCAGTTCCGGGACGTATTCGGTGCCTCGGGAACCGAGGTCGTCACCGCGGCGATGATCGCGCCCGTGTCTTCGAAGACGTTCAGCTGCAGTGTGATCGCCGCCCTGATAACCTCATCCTGCCACTCGAACGGAATCGCCAGCATGCGCACCCATTCGCGCCAGTGCCACGAGGTCTCCTCGATGAAATGACGCGCGACCTCGGACGGCGCGCCGCTCACCGTTTCGTCGGGGCCAAGCAGCAAGGTGATCGCATCCTCGAGATGGAACGGGTTTTCCTCCAGAACCGCCGTGGTAGACGCATCGGTGGTCAAGCGCAGGACGACATCGCCACCGTAATAGCGGATGTGATTGCTTCCCACCGTTGTCCGCGGCCTCTCGCATCCGTATTCGCAGGCAGGCCTCAGCCTGATCCTGATGCGCGGGCTTCCAGAGATGCGACGTACCTGGCGCACGATCATCATCGGACAGAAAATTCGTCCGTACTGCCGGAAACGGGGCGCGAAGTCGGTGATTTCGATAGCGCCGCCATCGGCGTCGTAGGCGCGGGTCACCAGGATCGGCGTGTTGATCTGGTACTCTTGCTCCGTTCGGACCGAGTTGAGGAGGTCGATGGCGTAGAGACCGACCTCATCGTCCCGATTCTTGTCGCTGCGTAGAAGCGCACAGAACGCCGGATCGCCATCGAAGCGCGGGAAGCAGCCCCACTTGATCTCTCCTGCCGGGTCGATGAGGGCCGCGATCGTGCCATTTCCAATCAAGCCCAGATTGAGCGACGACCCACTTGGCGCGTCAGGCACTCGCTTGCGCGCGCCCATCATGTCTCTCGTCGTTCGAGCCACGAACGGACCGCGCGGACGTTCGGCAGGCGCCACCGGGCGGCAGTTGGACCGCCACCAACCTTGATCGAGTGGCCATCGAGCGAGTTCACCACGGCGAATCCATGCTCGTCCGTGACGTCGTCGCCCACAAATACGGGAGTGCGCCCCTTGAACGGCGCCTCAAGCATGAATTCGCGCACCGCGTCGCCTTTGTCTTTCCCGCTGGGTTTGAGCTCCACGACGCGCTTGCCCGACTGCAGGGTGTATTCGTCTCCCATCACCACGGCAACGGCTCGCATCGTTCGATGCGCATAAGATGCCAGTTTCGGAGCCGACCTGTAATGGAGGGCAAGCGACAATCCTTTGTCCTCGAGAAGCAGATCGGGATGCGTGGTGATGGCCTGGGCGATGCGCGCGCGGGCGAAGTCCAGCTTTTCCGACGCGAGATGGTGTCGGGTAATCTTTCCGGTACCACCGCGCCGCTCGAGGCCGTGCTGGCCCGCGACGGGCAGGCTCACATCGCCAAAGATGGAATCGACGTCGCAGATCGCCCGCCCGCTGATCAGCGCAAGTGCCCCGCCCGTCGCCTCGTACAGCTGTCGGATGAGGGGCTGGAGCTCGCGCTCGAGAACAATCTCAGTCGGTGATGGCGCGATGTCGACCAGCGTGCCATCGATGTCGAAGAAATAGGCCCACGAGACGAGCGGAGCCGGGACCTGAGCCGGTCTCCTACGAGCTCGCGGAGGCCGCTCAGCGGAAACTTTCACGCGCGGTATCGGGCGTTGGCTGCGAAGGAATCGCCGTACTGTCAGTAACGCGTGTCAACCGGCTCGCGACGAGGGGACGGCCCAGAATCTTGCGTCGTCGCCGCATCGTTGCGGCATCGAGAAGCATGCGACCCGCCCAGCGATATACGTTGAATTCTTTTATCAACCCGCGCATCAGCTGCATACGCGTGCGCTGCGTCCGCAGAGGCATCGTGAGCGCGATGTTGAGGGCCGTCGCGCACTGATCGGAGTCGTAGGGATTCACGATCAGAGCCTCCGGCAGCTCCCGCGCTGCGCCAGTGAACTGACTCAGCACCAGCACCCCGCGCTCGTCGTCGCGCGAGGCCACGAATTCCTTGGCGACGAGATTCATTCCGTCGTGAAGGCTGCTGACGAAGCACACATCGCTTCCCCGGTAGTAGTGCCATACTTCCTGCGGCTCGTGGTGCCTGGCCTGGAGGATGATCGCCGGATATCTCCCCGCCGCGAACCTCTCGTTTATCCGCTCGGCCATCGCGTGCACCCGATCCTCGTAATTCTGGTACTGCTCGATCCTCTGCCTCGTCGGTGCCGCGATCTGAATGAAGGTGAATTTCCCGATCCATTCGGGGTGCAGCTCCAGCAGGCGCTCCACGGCGTGAAATCGCTCTTCGAGCCCCTTCGTGTAATCGAGCCGGTCTACCCCGAGTCCGATTGCGTGATCCGGCGGCAAGCCGTGGCGCTGGCGAACCACCGCACGCGATTCTTCGATTGGCATCGCGACGAGCGCCTCGGCCGGTGGCCACTGGACGGAGATCGGATACCGCTTGATCGCTGTCGTTTGGCCTTTATAGGTGACGCTGAACGTCTCGCGATCTACGCGCGCCTCGAGCTGCCTGTCGACGGTGTCGACGAAATTGTTGCAGTGAAACTGGGTGTGGAATCCGAGGATGCTGCTGCCGAGCAGTCCATCGAGTAATTCCTGTCGCCAGGGACAAATGGCAAATGCTTCCGGGTTCGGCCACGGGATGTGCCAGAAGGTGATGATCGTCGCCGCCGGAAGCCGCTCGCGAACCATGCGCGGCACCAGCGCGAGATGATAATCCTGCACCAGCACTATCGGATCCGAGGACTTCGCCTCTTCCACCACCGCGTCCGCGAACTTTCGATTGACGCGCTCGTACTCGGTCCAGTCCGACGTCCGGAAAATCGGGCGGACGTGCGCGATGTGGCAGAGCGGCCACAGACCCTCGTTTGCAAAGCCGTAGTAGTATCCCTCTTCCTCCTGCTGTGTGAGCCATACACGGCGAAGCTGGTACGAGGGATCTTCGACCGGAATCTGGATGCGATCGTGCCGGTCCACGACCTCGCGATCGGCTGATCCGCTGCCGTGCGCGATCCACGTGCCCGAGCACGCGCGCATGATGGGCTCGACCGCGGTGACCAGCCCGCTCGCCGGACGCTGGATGATGACGGATCCGTTCTCGCGGACGTGGATGTACGGCTCGCGATTGGAGACGACGATCACATCCTGACCGCGGAGCTCGCGATCGAGAATGCCGCGCAGTGTCTCGGGCGTCCACGCGAGCTGTTCCTCGTCCCTCAGCCGGTGCTCGGCCTCAATGTCCCGTATGAGCGTGCGAAGGTCGTCGGCGATCGGCCTCAGCTCACCTTCGTCAGATCCATGAGCCGGTCTCAACAAGCCTTCGCCGCGCATCAGCGCCTGTATTCCATGCACCCATCCACGCCAGCTGAGCTGAGCAACGGCGACCGTTATCAGTGAGACCACCACGGCCAACGCGACGAAAAAGTAGAAGAGATACTGCTTCGTCTCCTTCGAGCGGCGCTGGACGAAGCTCATGTCCTGCACCATTACGATTGAGCCGATTGTATCGCCGAGTGGAGCAACCGGCTTCACCGAGATGAGGAGTGGCCCCTGCGCCTCGGTCAGCAGCTGGCCCGTGGGCTTGGAAAACGTGGCGAGATTTCCGCAGTTGATCTCGTGCGGCAGGCTTGGCGTCGCGATCGGCTTTGCCACTGGGGTTGCGCAGAATCCCATCGCGAACAACCGCTCGTCCTGCGTTATCTTGGCGAAGAATCGCAGAATTCCCGATGTATCGTTCGAGACGGCGAGACCATAGAGCGGCTCATCAACTGCGTTCGCAACCAGATTCGACCGCAGGTTCAGATCCTTCACGAACCACTGAACGGTCAGCTTGTCCACCAGCGGCATCACCATATAGGCAAGCGCGGTGAGGACGAGCACGAGCGGGACAACGAAGCGGAGGGATAACCTCAATACTGTAGCCCGGGCATAATTCGTAGTTTAGTCCCGGTACCCGTGCTTGTGAACCCGAGGATCCGTGCTGGTATTGACGGAGACACCAATCGCACCGTACGCTCTCTGAGCCCGAACGCGAGCCATTTCTAAATGGGACTGAGTCCGACTGTTCGATCGATCGCTCTTATCGCCTCAGCGTTTTTGAGCGCGCGTCCTTTGCTTGCCCAGAATCGAACGGTCGCCCCGATCCTCGGTTTTCCTGAAGCCGGCATCGACGATCCCGCCGCGTATCAGGGATACCAGACTCGATTCTTCCGCGACACCAAGGGCAACGTCGTCCAGATCTACCTCGATGCGCGAAGTGGGCGCGTCGTCAATCTCCTCGCGAACGCCGTCGACGAGAGCGTCGGTTTCACCGTCCGTGATCCGGCGGGCAAACCGCTGCGCCTCGAGTGGGGATCGCCGAGCGCGGTGATCTCGCAGGACGGCGCGCGTCGCACGATCGAGTATCAGCTGGTCGCGAATGCCCCGCAGATCGTGGTCGGCTGGATACTCCTCGGCTCCATGCGCGTCGAGCGCGACCTCGGATACTCGGGGCGCGGACTCGGGGCATACGAGTGGCCGACGTTTCACGTCCGCGAGGCCGAGGATCTCATCTCGAATCTGGATCGTCTCGACGCCGCCGAGAGACAGCGCGAGCTCGGAATGCTCAACGCGAGCTACGTGACGGACCTTCGCGCGCGGCTGGTGCCCGACATCATCACCACTGGAGTGCGCGCGTCGCGTGGTGTGACGATCACTCAGCCGACGCTGGACGGAAGGACGAATCTTCAACTCGATCTGAGCGCCGACCCGCGCGACGGGGCGATTCTCGTGACGCTGCCCACGGTTTCGCTGACCGCCGTCGGGAATCGTCCGATCCGATTCACCGTTCGGATCACGACCGACGGCCCGGCACTGACGCCGCTGTCGCGCGATCAGATATTCAATCCGGCGTTTCTGAAATTCCTCGCCGACGCGCGAGTCGCTTCTGACCGCGCCGCCGCCAGCAGCGGCGCAAAGAGCGCGGGCGCGCAGGCGACGATTTCCCGCGCCCGACAGCTCGAGCGCGATGTACGCGGCACCGAGCTCCTCAGCTCGAGGGAAAAGCTGATGGCCGGTCTGCCGAACTACGCGACCTACTTCGGGCGCGACATGATGATGACATCGCTCATGATGCAGCCGGTCTGGACCGACGCGATGTCGGAATTCGTAATCGCCAGCGCGCTGCGCAAGCTTGGCCCCGCCGGTGACGTCAGCCACGAAGAGGCGCTCGGCGGCCAGGCGATTCGTGAGAATGCGGCCGAATACAACGCGCACATGGCGGAGTATCTCAGATTGTCGCGACGGGGAAGTCGGGCCGCCGCCGACACCGCGCTGGCGAACGCGCGCGCGCAGCTGACGGACCTGCAGCGGGTGCGCGAGAACTACCACATGCGCGACGACGAATTTCAGCTGCCCGTCGTCGCGGCGCGCTATCTCACCAATCCGGCGGTATCGACCGCACGCAAGCGAGCGTTCCTCCTCGACGCCTCGGACGGTGGCGTGACGCGCCTGTCGCGACTGATGCGCGAGCTCGGTCTGGTTGCGCTGCTGGCGGCGCCCTATTCGCGCGACCCGATCGTCCAGAATCTCATCGCCTCGCCGCGCATCGACTCGACGCACTGGCGCTCGATCAGCTGGCGCGACAGCAACGCCGGCTACGCGAACGGAAGGTTCGCGATGGACATCAACGCCATCTGGGTTCCGCGCGCGCTTCAGTCCGTGGGAGAGATCCTCACGGCGCTGCGCGCCGCCGGATTCTCCAACGATCAGCTGGCGTCGATGACGCCAGGTGGCAGCACCGCACCGCTGACCCAGCTTATCCGCGATTCGGTTTTCGCGCAGCAGGCGTTGCGGAACTGGCGCGGCGCGTCACGCCACTTCGTCGTCACGATGACTCCGGAGGAAATTGCGCCTCGCCTTCGACAGAAGCTCCAGTGGCTGCCCGCGGGCGAGCGGACGTATTGGCAGCGAGTCCTGACGTCCACGGGCGCCGACAAGCAGCCACTCGAGTTTCTTGCTATCTCGCTCGATTCCGCTGGAAGGCCGATCCCGGTGGTCAATACGGATCCTGCTACCGGGCTGATGCTGCGCGACGGGCGTGATGTGACGCCAGCCGAGCTGGACGCCGTGCGGCGAGATGTGCGCGCGATCATGCGCGCCTACCCGGTCGGTCTATTCGTCGATCGCCTCGGACCCGTGGTGGCCAACGACGCGTACGCTCCGAGGAGCGTGTGGGAAGCATTCAAGGCGGATACGTACCACTCGCCGCGTGTGGTCTGGGGCCGCGAGGTCAACCTGATTCTCCTCGGCCTCGCGAATCAGGTCGCCGGCGCGACCGACGCAGCGACGCGGCCGCTCAGCCCCGAGCTGACGCCGTACGTCACGGAGATGAAGGACGCCCTTCGCCGCACGAACGCGGCGGTGGAAGCGTCAGGCCTGAAACACAACGAGCTCTGGAGCTATGAGATCGTAGATGGCGCGCTCAAGCCGATTCGCTACGGTGCAAGCACGGACGTCCAGTTGTGGAACGTCACCGACCTCGCGGTTCAGTACGTACTGGCTAGACTCGGAGCCTATTGAGTCCTCGGTTCCGTGTCACCCCCGGAACCCAGAACCCATAACTATCACACACAACAGGTAGTTCTGAGTTGGCAGGTAGCTGTGGTTTACTCTCTCTCTAGTCCCAGCCGGTGTTCTCTAGCCTCGGTGGCTTCCCCAGCCGCGCTATGCAACGGCCTCTTATGCGCCCGGAGCCCGAAGTAAAGCATCCCCGCCCCGAACACGATCATTATCAACCCCCACCACAGGTTGATGACGATGTTCTCCGACCTTCCGTACAGCCCGATGTCCGTCCGTGTCGCCACGCCGTAGATCGCGAGGATCACTCCCAGCAGCGAGAACAGAGTTCCGATCGGAATCCGAATATCGAATCTTGCGGCGGTGCTCATGCCGTGCCTCCGGTCAGAAGAAGATGATGTTGAGCGCCAGCGTCACCGTCAGGACGATCACCGCGAGCACGGCAGGCTTCTCGTACCACGCCTGAACGGTCTCGACCGGCTTGGGCGTCATGCTGTACACTAACCCGACGAGCTCCTGTTCGGGGCGCGGGCGGGTCATGAGACTTACGATGATCGTGACGACGAAGCACGTCACCCACGCCGCGATCGCCGTCCAGAACGTCTGGCCGAGCTCGCTGCGGTAGACGATGTGCGTCCCGAAGTAGCCGCCCTTCACGCCCGGTACCGATCCGGCCGCGAGTGAGATGCCGTGGTGGATCGCCGCCGCGAGCGTGCCCGAGATCAATCCTATGAACGCGCCGTGACCGGTAGTTCGCTTCCAGAACATGCCGAGCGCGAACGTCGCGAAGAGGGGAGCGTTCACGAATGCGAACACGAGCTGCAGCAGATCCATGATGTTGTTGAACGACGCTGCGACGTACGCCGCCGCGATCGACAGCGCGATGCCGAACACCGTCGCTGCGCGGCCCATCCACAGGTAGTGCTCGTCGCTAGCGCCCTTCTTGATGTGGCTCTGGTAGATGTCGTACGTCCACACGGTGTTGAACGCGGTGACGTTGCCTGCCATTCCGGACATGAACGACGCGAGGAGCGCGGTGAGTCCGAGTCCAAGCATCCCGGACGGGAAGAAGCGTATCAGCATCATCGGCACGGACAGATCGTAGTCCATCACCACGTGACCTGCCTGGTCGATGAGGGGTCCACCCGTCGCCGCGTCGATCTTCGGCGGAATGATTCCGAGGTTGGCGGCCGAGACCGCATGCTGCGCCCCTGCGCCTACGCTGTGCCAGTCGACGCCGAGCGCGATCATACCGGGCAGAATCACGAGGAACGGGAAGAGAACCTTGGGCAGCGCTGCAATCAAGGGAGTGCGTCGCGCCGCGGCCATCGATTCAGACGCCATCGCCCTCTGCACGACGAGGAAGTCCGTGCACCAATACCCGAATGACAGCACGAAGCCGAGGCCCATCACGAGGCCGAACCACTCGACGCCGATGGGATTCTGCGATGGATCACCCATGTACCTCCACGCGTGCGTCATTGCTCCCGGCTGGAATCCACGCTGCACCGAGACCTCTGCCAGCTTCACCTGCAGTCCGCTCCATCCTCCCGCCGCTCTCAGCCCGAGAAATACGAGCGGCGCGAATCCGAAAACGATGAGGAAGAACTGAATCACTTCATTGTAGATCGCGCTCGTAAGTCCACCGAGGAAGATGTAGGCGAGGACGATCACGGCGGCGACGAGCATGCTGAGGTCGAAGCTCCACCCGAGCAGCAGGTTGAAGAGCTTGCCCATCGCGTACATCGAGATGCCGGACGACATGATCGTCATCACGGCGAAGGAAACGGCGTTGAGGGTGCGCGTCTTTTCGTCGTAGCGGAGCTTCAGGTATTCAGGGACCGACCGGGCCCGTGATCCATAGTAGAACGGCATCATGAAGAGGCCGACGAACACCATCGCCGGGATCGCGCCGATCCAGTAGAAGTGGCTGGTCGCGATTCCGTATTTCGCGCCGGAAGCGCCCATCCCGATCACTTCCTGGGCGCCGAGGTTGGCGGAGATGAACGCGAGGCCGGCGACCCACGATGGGATTGAGCGACCTGACAGGAAGAAGTCAGTGCTCGTCTTGGTCGACCGTCTCAGCATCCAGCCCACCGAGAGGACGACCGCGAAATACACGAGCATGAGGAGGTAGTCGATCGGCGTCAGATGAGTCATCGAGCTGGATCTCCGCAAAGGGGGCGGGGCGCAGGATCTCGCGGTACTGTAGCCGCGCAGGCCAGATTATAAGCGCGCGACGTTCAGTCGGAAACCCCGCGTGTCCTCCCTGGAGGCGTTGCTTGGCCTTTTTTGTTCGAGATCTTTGCGCAGGCCAGTCGGGCGGGGCATCCGACTCCGGGTGGCTAGCTTGCTTACACGCAGCCCTCCTTCCCTCCGGGAACGCGTGAAACTAGCGCGGCGCTTTCTTCACCTCGTGATGGCCGCGGCACTTCTCGGTGGATGCGAGCAGGCCGACAACAAGAACGAAACGGTTCTCACTTTCTCTGGGTCTGCCCTCGGTGCGGAGGGGACGCTCGTCGCGAAACAGCTCAAGCAGTTTATGGTGCTGCACCCCGACATTCGCGTCGAGTTGCAACGCACGCCCGACGACGCGTCGCAGCGGCATCAGCTTTATGTCCAGTGGCTCAATGCGCGCGTCGGAAATCCCGATATCCTACAGCTCGATGTCGTTTGGACTCCCGAGTTTGCGGCGGCCGGATGGGTTTTGCCGCTCACGCGGTTTTCGCCGCCGACCAGCGAATTTTTTCCCGCCACGATCACCGCCAACACCTGGGCGGGACGCCTTTATGCGCTGCCCTGGTTTGCCGACGTCGGACTGCTGTACCGACGCACCGACCTTGTTCCGAAAGAGCCCGCCACACTCTTCGAGGTTGTCGCCGACGCAAAACGCACGATGGCAACGCCTCGCGGTCCGCGATTCGGCATCGTCTGGCAGGGCGCGCGCTACGAGGGACTCATCACCGGCTTCGTCGAGTACCTCGGCGCCTTCGGCGGGCGGATCCTCGACGACAGCGGGCGCGTTGTGGTCAATCGGCCGGAAGCGGTGAAGGCCCTTCAGTTCATGCGCGACGAGCTTTACAACTCGAAGATCGCTCCGCTGGACGTCCTCACCTGGCACGAGGAGGAGGCGCGCTACGCTTTTCAGAACGGAACTTCCACGTTCATGCGCAACTGGCCGTACGCGGTCGGGGCGATGAGCGACACATCGTCCCGTGTGGCGGGTAAGTTCGCCGTGTCACCGATGCCATCGTCGGGCGAGCCGGGCGGCCACTCGACGGCCACATTGGGCGGGGCACAGCTCGCGATCAACGCTTACAGCAAGGCGCCGGACGCCGCGTACGAGCTGATCGCGTATCTCACCGCGCCGGAGCAGATGCTGCAGCGCGCGCAGGCGGTCAAGCAGTATCCGACGCGCACCGCCCTCTACAGCGATAAGCGGTTGGAAGACGCGCTCGCGATTCCTCTCGACGCTGTCCGTCGCGCAATCGAGAGCGCCACGCCGAGACCCGTCACGCCGATCTATACAGAGCTGTCGGAGATTCTCCAGATCGAGCTCCATCGCGCGCTCGTCCGGCAGGCCGAGCCGCAGGACGCGCTCAACTCGGCCGCGAAGAAGATCGACGCGCTCATCGAGCGCACTGGAATGCGGAAGCTGATGTCGATGGAGAACACCGTTCCAGCTGTTGCCAGATGAAAAAAATCTCCCGTCTCGGCTATGAGGCTCGCCTCGGGTGGACGCTGGTCGCCCCCGCGCTCGCCGTCATCGGCTTGATCGCGATCTTTCCGCTCGGGTGGACAGTGTGGGAATCACTGCACCTCCACGAGCTGCGCATGCCGTGGCTCGGACAGCCGTTCGTCGGCCTCGCCAACTATGTGGAAATTGCAAAGGATCCCCGATTCTGGGCGGCGCTCGCGCATACGGCGTTCTTCACGGTTGTCTCGATCACGCTGGAGCTGTTGATCGGCCTTTTCCTCGCGCTGGCGATGAACCGCGTCTTCAGGGGAAGGGGATTCGTGCGCGCAGCAGTGCTGGTGCCGTGGGCGATTCCGACGGTCGTTGCGGCGCTGCTCTGGC
>Ga0070680_100002465_pt1 | contig 13708 bp, 11 predicted proteins | sample KBSC73BmetaG_FD_64672 | JGI IMG/M metagenome (GOLD analysis project Ga0070680, IMG submission 64672) | Corn rhizosphere microbial communities from Kellogg Biological Station, Michigan, USA - KBS C7-3B metaG | ecosystem: Host-associated > Plants > Roots > Rhizosphere | place: USA: Michigan...
GCGGGTGTTGAGAATCGTGAAGCTCCCGTTCGGATTTCTCCGCGCACGCTGAATGACGATGTTGCCGTACGCATCGCGCGTCCGACGCTCGTAGATCGAGTTGTTCTTCCGGCCATTGCCAACCTGGCGCCACACTCCGTCGTTGGTGCGACGGTTCGAGCCATTGTCGTAGGAGCAGTTATTCGAACCCGTGCGGGGCAGAACGATTCCGCCGATGGTAGTGGCAGTGCCCACCTGGCAGTCATTTCGGCTGCCGTTCTGAACGGTGCGAGTGCTCAGAATCCTGAAATTGCCGTTCGCGTCCCTGCGCGCCCGCTGCACGACGATGTTGCCGTACGCGTCGTAAGTGGTGCGCTCGTAGATGGTCCCACTCTGGTCCTGACCCACGACGCGCCACGATCCATCAACGGAAGTGCCGCGGCTGGTGCTGGTAGTCGGTGTTGCGCGACCGGGTAACTGGGCTGATGCGGTCGTCGCGGTAGCGACACCAACGGCAAGAGCCAATATGACTGCTTTCATCGTGAAATCCTCCGGGTTTAGCCGTGCTTCTTGTTGTAATTCTTTTCAGCTTTCTCTTCGGCCTTCCGCTCTTTCTCGTAGGCCTTTTCCTGGGCCTTTTGCTGCTTCTCATAGGCCTTTTCCTGCGCCTTCTGAGCCTTTCTCCATTCCTTGTCGTTCGAATTGGCGACCCGCGTGCTGAGGATCGTGAAGGTGCCGTTCGGATTCCGACGAGCGCGCTGGATCACGAGATTGCCGTTCGCATCGCGTACACGACGCTCATAGATCGAGTTGTTGTCACGTCCGCGACCGACCTGGTACCACGCTCCATCATTGCGGCTGTACACGTCCCGGCAGTCCGTCGCCAGGTTGGTGCGACCGAAAATGATGTCGCCGATACTGTTCGTGGTGCGGGTGTATCTGCAATCCGAAGAGCTGGTCGTCGGAACGATGACGCCGCTACGCGATGGAAGCGTTGTTTGGGCGCCGAGGGATGCTGCGGAAGCAAGTCCTGAAACTGCAAACGCGATTGCGAAGAGCTTCATCGCGGTATCCTCCGTATGATTTGATCAACGAGCTCGTCGGTTGCACTCGACTTGCCCTTGTCTGATTTCCCTTTCTTTTTCGGCTGTTCATCACCGAAGAGAACCTTGCCGTTCGACGGCCGGTTCCTGACCGCCGAGGCACAGTCGGTCGGAGCAGGCTGCTGAGCAGGCGGCACATCATTGATCCAGATCCGGCACATGCCAGCCGGCGGGAAAAAGCCGGGGGGCACGATCTGGTCGCGACGCTGACTCTGTTGAGTCTGCGGCTTGGGTTTAACCGGAACCGGACGCTGGGCCTCGGCCGAGCTCGCTGAAATGACGAGACCGGCGGCGACCGCCACTGCGGCGCGCTTCCAGAAAGGGGTCAGTGCTAGGAATTGGTGCTTCATGGGCAGCGTAGGGGTGCACGTGGGGTGCCATACCGTGCCAAACGGCCTATCTATTTGCAAATCAACGACTTAGAGGCGGTGCAATGACCCCGAAAACGACCCGCTGTCCTCCCTGTGGGACGACTGTTTAGTACACCCTGGGCGGGTCCCGGGGACCACAGAATCGCTCTTTTGCGGTGGGCGCGCCAGAGCTTCGTCAGTCCCCGAAGGAGATTCCCGTCGCCCGGGCGGTGAGAATGGTGTCGTGATCGATTTCGACCCGCTTCGGAGTCTTCAGCACGCTGGCGAGTGGGAGCGTCACGATATGTGGTGACTGGAGCGCGACCATATGATCCCACTTTTCCTCGGCAACCGCTCGAACAGCCGCACCGCCAAATCGCACCGCCAGCAGCCTGTCGTAGCCGGTGGGCATCCCACCACGCTGCAGATGCCCGAGAATCAGTGACCGGGTTTCCTTCTTGGTGCCTCGCTCGATTTGCTCTGCGAGATGTTCGGCGACTCCGCCGACCCGCACCGCCTGGCCCGGCATCGACTTTCCCCGAATCGAGTGTCCCCCGCCGTTCGGGTGAGCGCCTTCGGCGATGACGACGATGGAAAAGTGTCTTCCCGATTTGCTGCGCGCCGTGACTTTCTCGCAGACCTTTTCAACGTCGTAGGGAATTTCCGGAATCAGGATCACATCGGCGGTGCCGGCGAGTCCGGCGTGCAGCGCGATGAAGCCGGCGTGCCGGCCCATCACCTCGAGCACGATCACACGGTCGTGGCTTTCAGCGGTGGTGTGCAGCTTGTCGATCGCCTCGAGAGCGGTATTCACCGCGGTGTCGAAACCGAAGGTGGTAATCGTTCCGCTGACGTCATTATCGATGGTTTTCGGCACGCAGACGATGCGCATGCCTTTCTCGCAGAGCTCGTGGGCGATGCTCAGCGAGCCATCACCGCCGATCGAGATCAGCGCGTCGATGCCCAGCTTCCGCGCGTTCTCTATCAGCTCGTCGGAGCGATCCTTTTCGACGCAACTTCCATCGGGTAGATAGACCGGATAGCTGAAAGGATTGCCGCGGTTCGTGGTGCGGAGGATGGTACCACCGAGGTGCGCGATTCCACGGACCGTCGAGGCCGTCATCGGGATTACTTCTTCTTCACCGAGGAGGCCGGCGTAACCTTTTTTGATGCCGAGGACTTCCCACCCACGGTTCACCGCCGAGAGCACCGCGGCACGTATCACCGCGTTGAGCCCCGGCGCGTCACCTCCTCCGGTGGACAACGCGATTCTCATGATTTCAGGATTTCTTTTCCAGTAGTGAGAGTATTTCGCCTGGTTTGGCGTGGCGGCCGAGCTTCGACTTCTGGAAGACTGGCGCATCATCGAGAAACACTTCAAAACGTCCGCCCCACGTCGGAATCAGTTCGATTTCGGCGTCAGGAAAGCGCTTCTTGATCTCGTCCGCCAGACTGGCGGCACGTGGCTGGTAGTTTCAAACCGTGCAGTATTCGATTCTGATCTTCATTTGTTCGGCTGTTGTTCGACTTCTTATTGGTTGGCCGGCGCGTACTGCTGCACCAGCTGCAGGGCTTCCGGAGTGCCGACGTCCTTGAGCGCGTTGACGGCCGGCCCGCGAATGACGCTTTGCCAGACATCCGTCGCCATCAGCTGCTTCGCGAGCGGGATCGCGGCGTTCTTCTCCAGACGAATGTCGGCCGCCAGCGCCACACCCCGCACGATCAGGTTGGGATCCGTCCGCGCCAGCTCCCGCAGGCGTATGACAACGTCCCGTGCGGCCGGGCCCGCCAGCGGCAGGCGCCCCAGGCCGGTGGCGGCAGATTGACGCACCCGGGCGTCCGGATCCCTGGTCGCCGTGACGAGGGCGTTCGTTACCGTTCGCATCGGTGACGCGGCGGCGCGGCTAGAGTCGCTTCCCCACGCGCCGATTGCATCGACGGCGCGAGAGCGCACAGCCCAGAATCGGTCGTTGCGAGTGGCAAGAATGAGCGCATTGAGCGCCATCTGGTCGGCGGGGCGCCGGGCGAGAACGTCGGCGGCTTCGATCCGGCCCAGTACGTCATCATCGTTGACCAGCTGGTATTGGAGCATCCGTGTCGAGCGCGGGAAGTCGGTGAGATCGAGAATCCAGTTGCCCTTGTCCCAGCGTATCGAGCGCGGCGGCGCTTTGAGGTTTGCCCCCGCTTCCCCGGTTCCATTGCGGACGGGCACAACGAACCGAACGACACCGCTGTCGGTGCGGGCTTCCACGTCCACATCGACGTCGAAGAAACCCGTAAGGCTGTCGCGCGCCTGGACTTCGCGCGCGCTGATAACGAGCCGACGTGCCGCGCGATCGTAAAGCGATGACACCTGGAAGACCGGAAATCCGGCTCCGTACACCCACTGATCGAAGAACTTCTTGTAGTCCTTGCCCGTCGATTCCTCGAACGCCTTACGCAGGTCGTCGGTCACGACGTTCCCGTAGGCGTGCGCGGTGGTGTAGTGGTTCATGGCTTTCCAGAAGGCGGCGTCGCCAAGCTGATGGCGGAGCATCTGGAGAATCGTTGCTCCCTTCGGGTAAATATGTCCGCTGAAGAAGACCTCGATCGGATCGTTGACCCACTTGCTCCATACGATGGGACGGCGGGCGCGACGGTCGGCATCGATGGTCTGCTCCTGGGCGCCAAGCCGGTCGTATGCCGCTTCGTCGACGCCGAGATCCTCTTCGTGGAAGACCTGCTCCATGAATGTGGCAAAGCCTTCGTTGAGCCAGACATCACCCCAGTCCCGGGTGGTCAACAGATCGCCGTACCATTGGTGGCCGAGCTCGTGCGCCATCAACGGCACCGAGTTCGCCTGCGGCTCCGTCGCCGCTGGGTGGAGAATCTCCGCATCGTTCTGCGAAGTCGCGGTGACGTTCTCCATCCCGCCGTACTGGAATTCCGGAATCACGATCTGATCGTATTTGGACCATGGATAGGGGACGCCCGTCTTCCGCGAGAACACGTCGATCGCCTGGGGAGTTTTGGCGAATCCCCGCCAACCGGCGTCGACCGAATCAGGATAGGTCCAGTAGCCGACGGGTACGTTGCGCCACGGCTTGTCCTGCAGCACGGTGTATTTGCCGACCACCGTAGTCATCAGATAAGTCGACGCGGGCTTTTCGAGTACCCAGTGCCATTCGATGCTGTCACCAACCGCTCTGGATCCGGCAAGCCGTCCGTTGGAGAGTGCGCGCTCGTCCTTCGCCGTCCAGATGTAGAACTCCCACGTTGTCTTGTCGTTGGGAAAATCGTAGGTCGGCACCCAGAAGTGATTGTCTTCCGTCTCACCCTGGGTCCAAACGATGTGCTTGGCCGGCCTGAAGTAAGCGCCTTTCGTGCGATTGGCGCCGTCGTATTCGATGGTGATCGAAGTTTTCTGTCCGGCGCGAAGCGGTGACGCGAGATGGACAGTGAGCACGCGCCCATCATAATCGTATTTGAGCTCTTTGCTCCCGGTGGTGACCTGCTTGAAGGTCATGTCACCGGCGTCGATCATCACCGTCGGGAGTGGCCCTGCGTCAGGCAATCCCGCGATCGTCAGCGTCGTTGTCCCGACGACCGCCTGTCGCGACCAGTCGAATCGCACGTTGGTAACCTGATGCTGCAGATCGTAGCGCCTCTTTCTCTCGGCGTGCGTTGTTCCCTCCGGCGGAGGTCCCCACACGATCAAAGGCGTTTCCTGAAATGGGGGTACACGGTCAGGAGTCGCCGTGCTGTCCATCCGAAACGGCGGCAGCACGACCGGCGGATTGGGCTGAGGGATTTCCGGAGCGGGTGGAGGGGCCGCCGGCGCGCAGGCCAGTGCGAGCGCGAGGGCCGCAGCGCTCGATAGCGTTTGAGCTTTCATTCTGCGCGGGAATGGTATGAACAAGGCGGGAAAGTTCTGATCAGCGGCACGGGTGGTATCCTCCGTATGCTATTCACCTCCGCAACGCGAGGGAAGTGAGACGCCACCGCGACACGCGTTCACATTGGCCGAGATGACAATTACGCTGGGTATCGTGATCATACTGACAGCCATCGCCGTGCCATCGGCGGCGAGACTCATCGACAGAATTCGGGTGAGCGGCGCGGTAAATGACATCGAGTCTGTGTTCAGTGGCGCTCGTCACCTCGCCATCGCGCGATCGGCGCAGTCAACCGTAGAAATCGACACCGCAGGGCGCAGAATCCTCGTCAGCGTCGGCGCCGATACGGTTCGCAGGCGCGATGTCGGTTCCGAACATGACGTGAAGCTGTCTGCGAGCAGACTGCGGATGTCCTACTCGGCGACCGGAATGGGTTACGGAGCCGCCAACCTCAGCGTCGTCGTGCGACGGAACTCGGCCGTCGATACCGTCTTTGTTTCTCGACTCGGTCGCCTGCGCCATTAGCGTCAGCCGGGGAAACAAGATCAGCCGGAACCGGTTCGCTCGCCATCGCCACCGATGCATCGGCGGTTGTCCCGAAATCGTATCCGGGAACCGAGATGCGGGGAATCTGCTGGCCGATCGTTCTCTCGATCGCCCTCACCATCGAGATCTCGTCCGGTGACATGAAGGTGTAAGCATCACCGGTCGCTGCCGCGCGTCCGGTGCGGCCGATGCGATGAACGTAATCCTCCGGCTGCTGCGGAACGTCGTAGTTGATGACGTGGCTGATGCCGGACACATCGAGTCCGCGCTGGGCGATGTCGGTGGCGACCAGCACGCGAATCTTCCCCGCCTTGAAATCGTCGAGCGCGCGCGTGCGCTCGCCTTGAGACTTATCGGCGTGCATCGCCGTGGCGGCGATTCCCACGTCGTCGAGATGATTTACGACGCGATCCGCGCCGTGCTTGGTGCGCGTGAATACGAGGACGGAATCCATCTCCGCCTTTTTCAGCAGTTCCACCAGCAGCGTGTTTTTTCGCTCGCGTGGAACCGGATAAACGGCGTGAGTAACGGTGCTGGCCGCTTCCGAGCGACGACCAACCTGCACCACAACAGGCTTCCGCAGATACTTCCGCGCCAGGGCCTCGACTTCAGGCGGCATCGTCGCGCTGAAGAGCAGCGTTTGCCGGTAGCGGGGAATGTCGTCCACGATGCGATTGAGCTGCGGCGCAAATCCCATGTCGAGCATGCGATCTGCTTCGTCGAGCACGAGAACCTCGAGATCGTCGAAAGAGACGTTACCACGCTCCATATGATCGAGAAGCCGGCCTGGCGTCGCCACGACCACGTCGACGCCACGACGCAGCTCCTTCGACTGGGGCTCTAGTCCTACACCACCATAGATGGGAACTACTCGCAGCTCGGTGTGCTTTCCGTATTTCCGGAAGCTTGCCTCGACCTGGGCCGCCAGCTCGCGGGTCGGCGTCAGGATCAACACCCGCACGCGATGAACCGGGTCACCGTTCTCTGCGGCGAGCGGCGCGGTAATCAGGTTGTGGACGATTGGAAGAGTAAAGCCGGCCGTTTTCCCTGTTCCCGTTTGCGCCAGCCCGATCAAATCTCTTCCGGACAGCGCCAATGGGATGGCCTGCTGCTGAATCGGCGTCGGATGCGTGTAACCAGCATCCCGCACTGCGTTTAGCACTTCCGGCGCGAGGTCGAGCTCCGCAAAGGAAACGCCCACCTCGGTTTTTTCCTCACTCATTATCCGGAATATACCCGGTCGAGCAGCCCCAAAAGCATTTCGTTCACTTCTATGGGTGTTTCTTCGGTGACTATGTGGCCCGCATCCGTAACCGGTCGAAGCTCGATTCCCGGCACGAGGCGTTTGTAAATCTTCATTCCGTCATGCGGCATCATGTGATCGCGACTACCCCAGACTCCGACGGCCGGGACATGCACGACGGATAATTGCCGGTGTACGGCAGCCTTCCAATCATACGAATGGAGAAGTTGACGAATCGCCGGCCAATAGTCCGCGAACTGTGACGGTGCGACGTACTCTTCGACGTCGCGATGGCTGAAGTGGCCGCGCTTTCCATAGACCCGCCTCAGCGCAATCTTCACCACCGTGCGCGACCTGGCGCGCTTGAACAACGGATTCAGCGCCGCCGGAGTCAAAAGTCGATAGAGTCTCATCAGCGGCACGCCGGTCAGACCGGCGGGGGCCAACAGACCGAGGCCGCCCACCCGCTCGGGATGCCTGGCCGCGAAGTGATAGGAAAGCGTACCGCCCAGAGAGTGCCCCGCCAATACCGGCCGCTCGAGCCCCAGCGCATCGAGCGTTTCACGCAGATGCTCGACGAGGGCGTCGATCGTGTACTCGTCAGCCCCAGGCGGTTTGTCGGACAGGCCGTGGCCTTTGAGATCGGGTGCGACGACGCGGTAACCGGCGTCAGCTATGGAAGGCATGTTGTAGCGAAAAACGTAGGCCGTACATCCCCAGCCATGCACCAGTACAATCGTGTGTGCGGCAGGATCGCCGCGCTCCACCACGCGAATGCGAATTCCAGAAGCGAGCCGCGGAAAGCTCACGCGGTACGTGGAATCGCCGGCGGGAAACATTTCGCCGGGAGCGAGAAGGCCCCGGCGACCGAACCTGATCATCTGATCAGATCAATTCAATTTCTCTGCCGAGCAGCTTTCCGATGAGCCCGATGCGGAAGGTGACGTCTGTCCACTTCGATTCGGGTCCGGTGCCATCGTCGAGAGGGAAAGTGGACCACGCCCACGGATGCGAAGTGGTCGGACGGTCCATTCCCTTGTGCGGATGCCAGACACCGTTGCGATCGCGATCATCGACGAAGCGATCGAACAACTTCATCCAGCCTTCATTCCGGCGCAGGAAATTGAGGCGCGCCATCGTCTCGAGCCACGTCAGGGCGAACGGCACATCAGCCTCCACGGCATTACGATGCGGCAGCATGTCGCCCATGATGAGATGTGGCTGGGGCACGATCTTCTTGCCGAACAGCTGGACGATGTCCTGCCGCGGCAAGGGCTGGGTGATCGCATCGTAAATTCGCTCTACCTCGCTGAAGTGCTCGTGCCTGAAGATCGGCATGTAGGCCAGCATTGTCAGCGTATAGATCGACGGCGGCGCTGCCTCGGGGGCGAGCACATGAGAGTTACCGACGCGCGTCCACGGCTTTTCTCCGAGTGGAGAAGTCAGATACGAAATGACTCTTTCCAGAATCCTGCGAGCTGCGCCACGAAGGCGCGGATCGTTTTCGTATCCCATCTGGGCCAGCGTCGCCGCCGCGACTTCGCGAAACAGCCCGCGGGTGCGGCGAACCAGATCGTCATCTCTCGTCTTCGAGCCCAGCTCGAAGGTGAACGCGGGATCGTTGTCTTCAGCAAGCAGTCTGAACAACAGCCGGCGCGCCAGAACCAACGGGGGAGAATCGGCGGCCCAACCATATTCCGCGAGCCGTCTCACGGCGGGTATCGTTCCGATGTTGGCGAAATCGGAACCGTGTTTGGTCGGAATGGAGAGGACCGAGTGATTCCACATCCCGTCCCGGGTCTGCGTGACGGCGAGTCTGATCGCCGGCCGGTGGGAGTAAGGCAGCCAATCGATGTCCTGGAAACCGACATCGGCAGTCCGACCTATCTCCTGCAGGGCCCGATACTTAAGCGGAGCTGAGGCGTGCTCGAGGAGCCAGCTCAACGGGAAGGTGAGAGACTCCGCGGGAGGGGCTGATGTTGGTAAGGCCAGTTCAGGGCTGGGTGCAGTCACAGTCGCTCGGCGCGGAAGGAGGCAGGCCAGATGGCCGGCAGGCGCATGAGCCTGCCTTCAGCGCGGGGAAGAATAGCAGGTTTTGGGCGAGGCGCTAGGGACACGCCCTAAATCGTTATGGAATAAACAGTTAGCGCGCCTCTCCATAGCCACGGGAGCAGGCGTTAAATCGAGGTCACCCGGATTAGCGACGCAGCCAGTAAATCGGTCAACCTTTATGACCCGGGAGCAGGCCTTGAATCGAGGTCTCCTGGCCGAGCGACGCAACGAGTAAATCGGTCAACCTTTTTCGCTCGAACGGCGTATAATGACCACGGATGCCATCCCGGCACCATCAAAATCTCAGGAGTGAAGGATGAAGGCTATTCGAATCGCCATGCTGGCAGCTGCCTTTTGCGTTGGCATGACTACAGTTGCCGCCGCGCAAGGCACCGAGCCGCAGGGACAGGGTGAAATGCGCCGTGGCGACAGAATGGGCGGATTGCTGCTCAAGGACATCACCTTGAGTGATGCGCAGAAGGCGCAGATCAAGACGATTCGCGAGAAATACCTGCCCCAGCAGGTGGAGCTGCGCAAGTCGGCTCAGGCCGTCGGCGGACCGCCGGACGAAGCCACTCGCGCTAAGATGATGGATCTGCAGACCAAGCAGGCCGCGGACATCCGCGCGATTCTCACCGCCGATCAGCAGACGGTGTTCGATAAGAATCTCGCTGAGATGAAGGAAAGAATGGCTGCCCGGAAGAACGGCAGCAGCTAACCAGCGCTAAGAGCGCGGCTCGAGGGCCGCGATCGTGTAGTTGCTCTTCGGGTTCCAGAGTATCCAGCTCTGGAACCCGTTGTCGTATCCGGCCTTTTTCTGGGCGCGGATGTGCTGGGCGTAGTAATGCGGGGGGCCGAGCGTGAAATCCTGATACCAGGGAATGATCTTCGCCGCGTTCGCCACCGGTGCCGAACGTCTCTTGGCATCCTTGAGCGCATGGTCGATGGTCTCGTATGGACGCGCGTTCGGATTGCGGAGCTTGTAGGTGCCCGGCGCGAAGTGCGAAGGATAGATCATCGGCAGAACGACATCGACCTGGTCGACGAACATTTCCCAACGCTGGCCAATACCCATGTCGGTGGTATCGGTTGCCGTCAGCCCGAACACGTCGGCGGTGACGGGAATTCCGTGCGGCTTGAGTGCTTTCCTGACAAAACCGAGCTGATCACGAATCACCTGGGCGCGCACGCGACCGTTGGCGAGCGGGTAAACCGTTTCGCTGATCAGACGCTTTTCGTCGGGGAAGCGCACGTAGTCGAACTGGACTTCGCTGAATCCGAGCTGGTAGGCTTCGCGGGCGAGATCCGCCGCGTATTGCCATACAGCCGGCTGATGGGGATCGAGCCACGGTCTTCCGTTCTTGTCGAGCCAAGGCTGCTGGTCGGATTTGCGCTTGATGGCGAGGTCCAGCTTCTTGCTGGCCAGCAGCGGGTCCTTTGCCACGACGATACGGGCGATCGGATAAATCCCGTTGGCGATCATGGTGTCGAGCATCGCTCGAACCTTTGTGGCCGACATCCAGTGCCCGTCGGCGGTATCAGCACCGATCTCGCGGGCGAGCGGAACATCGGAGCGATAGAGGACGAATCCGCGGTCGTCCTTGACATCGATCACCAGCGCGTTGACTTCCGTTTTTTTGGCGACCTCGATGAGCTGCCGGAGCTTGCTACCGAGCGCGGCCCAGCGGTTCACATAGAGTCCGCGCAGTGTATCGGGCGTTGGGACATGAACGATGGGCTTGACCGAATCACGGCGCGTGGCGGTTGACGACGCCGTCGATTTTCCTCGAGCCCGGACTGCAGTGTCCGCGCCCGCCTTCGCATCGCCACGTGGATTGCACGCGAGCGTCAGCGAGAGAACGACGATCGTTCCGATGCGCACCATTTCCTTAATTAACCTGTTTGCGTCTTTCGACGCGCGGGGGCTCTGGGATCAGAGCGCGTTCAGCTCGGCGTTGGCATCGGAGAGATACCCCATCTCCCGCACCACGGTCTGCGCCTGCTGGGTGACCATAGTGAGACCCGTTGGCTGCACGCCGATACCGCCCGTGCGGAAGCGCACCAACTCGAGCCGCATCGACCTGAGGATCTGCCGACAGTGGTCGAGTTTCTCCTGGGCCTCTTTTTTCTTGCGGCCCACTTCGGCGAGGGCGCGACGCTGGCGTCGAAGCATCGCCAGCCGGCGCACGCGCTCCTCACTGGCGCGATAGTCGAGCGGGTTCGCCTGTGATTCGAGTGTGTCGATCTCCTTCTCGACGCTCTCGGAGGTCTCACGACCCGTGCTCCGATCCAGATCCGACAGCGACAGCGCGAGCTGCTGGACTTTTCGGAACACGGCATCCGCCGACGTCGCCACCTCGGGGATCTGCTCCCTCTCATCTGGCGGCATGTTCAGCAGCTGGCGGTGGATCTCCCGATTATCGCTCTCAGCTTCACGGATGGCCGACCCGTAACGCGAGTCCCCGAACGGCGGTGGCGCTCCGGCCGGGACAGGACTGAGGCTGGTGGTCGGGCCTCCTGTTCTGGGATACGGCTGAAAAGGCTGAACCGGCGGAATCGAAGACATCGGCGAGAACAGTCCCTGACCTCGCGCGCGCGCCCGAGCTCGTACTTCTGCCCGCTTTTTCTCGTCGAAGAGAGCGCGGGCATCGTCGATCGTTTCGGCGGCGACGTCGAAGATCAGCCGGTCGCGCGGCTGGCGGAACACGTCGCGCCAGTCGTATCCCGCCGCCCAGAGCTTCGAGTATCTGAACGCGAGAAACACCGTCCACATCACGGTGAGCGCAATGAAGTCGTGGTTCGAGAACAGGGAGATCGGGACGAGGATGGCGTTGACGGCGAGATATGGGGCGAGCTTTCGCCTGAACGACACCACCTGCGGCGCGTTCCACTTGCTCAGCTCCTCTTGAGTCGGCTGCGTTGGCCCGTATGCCGGCACCGCACCGGAGCCGTAGCGATCGCGGATGGCGCCCGTGATCTGGTCCCTCGCGTCGTCGGATATGTAGCGCTGGCGCGAAGACGTCTGCGACGAAGGCGACGGCGCCGCCGGCTGTGCGCGGGTGGCCAGCGTCGGCATCGACCCGCCGCTGAGCGCCTGAGCGAACGCGGCGGCGCTGGGGAACCGATCGTTGGGATCCTTCTCCAGGCACAACATGACCGCGCGGGCAAGATCAGGAGGCAGATCCGGCCACCGCTCGTCGACCGGTATCGGCCGCTCGGACAAGTGCTTGACCAGCATCGACGGCGTGTTGCTGGCAACGAATGGCGTTTGCCCGCACAGCATCTGGTAGCCGACGACGCCGAGCGAGTAGAGATCGCTGCGGCCATCAATGGCACGATCGCCGGCTGATTGCTCGGGCGACATGTACGCCGGAGTCCCGATGGCCATGCCCGTCGCCGTCAGGCGCGAGTCGCCCATGTCGGTCAGGGCGCGCGCGATGCCGAAGTCCGTCACCATCGCGCGGCCAGTCTCCTCGTCGATGATGATGTTGTCGGGCTTGATGTCGCGGTGGATGACGTTGCGGTGGTGCGCGTAGGCGAGCGCTTCGGCGACCTCGCGCAGAATCCGACGCACCTCCACCGGCTCCATCGGTCCGTGCTGCTGCAACCGCTGGCCGAGGTTGTCTCCTTTGATGTACGCCATCACGAAGTAGACGAGATTGTCCCGCTCTTCGACGGTGTAAATCGGAACGATGTTCGGGTGATTCAGCTGCGCGGCCGTTTCCGCCTCGCGGAGAAAACGCTGGCGAATGTCGGCGCGGAAGCTGAGTTCGGGAGGCAGAACCTTGATCGCGATCTCGCGCTTGAGCCGTTTGTCACGAGCGCAATAGACGATTCCCATACCGCCACGACCGACTTCGTTCTCTAGCTCATAGTTTGCAGAGAGAACCTGAGCCACATGTGTACCAAGCTCGTCTTCCGGTCTAATTGACATGGGGCCGCGTCGAATCAGCAGTTCCGATGTTGCACTTCATGCCTTGCTGGCGTAAATCCACGAGAGCAAAAGATGCAGAATGGATGGGTCGGAAAGTAGTATCTAAATAAGGATCTTGGCTTCGGAAGGACAATGGCACAGCGTCAAACACTCCCCGTTCTCCCCCTGAGGGGAACGGTAATCTTCCCCGGTCTCACCCAGCCGATAGCGGCCGGAAGACCTTCAACACTTCGTGCAATCGAGTCGGCCCTCAAAGGGGACCGTCTCGTTTTCGCAGTCGCACAGCGCGACAACACCGAAGAGCCGACCGCGGACATCCTGTACTCGATGGGCGTTATTGCGCGCATTGGTCAGATCCAGCGTGGTCTTGGTGGCGTCCAGCTGCTGTTGCAGGGTGAGCAGCGCGCGACTGCCTTACAGTATTCGACAGCCGATGGATTTCTCAGCGCGGTAATCGTACCAGCGGAGGAGATGACCCCTCAAACTGAAAACGATCCGGCGTTCACGGCGTTACAGAAGGAGACGCGCGAGCGCGCTGCTGAGCTCGGCGAACGCCGCGGTCTTCCGGAGGAAGTAGTCCACCAGGTGCTCGATTCGGTGACGGATCCGGGTCGCTTTGCCGATCT
>Ga0070680_100002466_pt1 | contig 13707 bp, 11 predicted proteins | sample KBSC73BmetaG_FD_64672 | JGI IMG/M metagenome (GOLD analysis project Ga0070680, IMG submission 64672) | Corn rhizosphere microbial communities from Kellogg Biological Station, Michigan, USA - KBS C7-3B metaG | ecosystem: Host-associated > Plants > Roots > Rhizosphere | place: USA: Michigan...
GGAGGCGCCCGATGGCTTCTTCGTGTTCCAGCCGGATGGCACGTTGGTGGATGTGAATCCCGCGGCCGGTGCCATGCTCGGATACCGGCGCAGCGAACTGCTGTCGTTACGGATGCAGGCGCTCCTGGACCCTGCCGGTTCCGCGGGTGAGCCCGACCTCTGGCCGGCGCTGGAACATGGGCGTCACGTGATCGAGGAGCGAGTGCTGCGGCGCAACGACGGCAGTACCGTACACGTCGAAGTCTCTGCCCGGCGGCGCGATGATGGACTTGTCCAGCTGCTCGCCCGGGATATCAGCGCGCGCCGTTCACTGGAGGAGCAGTTGCGTCAGGCGCAGAAGATGGAGGCCGTGGGGCAGCTCACCGGTGGCATCGCTCACGACCTCAACAATGTGCTCGGGGTGGTCATTGCCAACGCGGATCTCATCCGCCACGCGCTGAAACCGGGACAGGACGAAGCCCGGGGCGACCTCGACGAAATCCGTCGCGCGGCCCATCGCGGTGCCGACATGATCCGGAAGCTCCTGGGGTTCAGCCGCCAGTCCTCGCTCGAACTCAGCCCGCTCGACCTGGGCACCTGCGTCTCCGATATCATGAGCACGCTGCGTCGCCTCCTGCCGAGCGATATCCGCGTGGAGCTGGAGGGAGCGGACTCCGGCGTGGCGGTGCAGGCCGACCGTGGTGCGCTGGAGCAGATTCTGGTCAACCTGGCCACAAACGCACGGGACGCCATGCCGGACGGCGGCAATCTCGACATCCGGATTTCGCGTGAACTGCGGGGTACTGAGGGAGAAGTGGCCTGCCTGACCGTGGCCGACTCTGGTCAAGGCATGAGCCCCGAGGTGCGGGACCGCATTTTCGAGCCATTCTTCACCACCAAGCCACCCGAGCGCGGGTCCGGCCTCGGCATGGCGATGGTCTATGGTCTGGTACGACAGATGTCTGGCGGCATCCAGCTCGAGAGTGTTCTGGGCAAGGGGACCTCGCTCCGGCTGACCTTTCCTGCTCTGCCGGCCAACGTGCCTGTGCCGGATCAGCGGGACCCTGCTGCCAGCCTGCCGCAAGGCAGCGAGACGATCCTCGTTGTGGAGGATGAAGTCTCACTCCGTGCCGCCACGGCGCGCATCCTCCGGCGTCTGGGCTATTCGGTGCTCACCGCCGGCGATGGCGATGAAGCGCTCGATATCTTCCGGCTGCAGCACGCCCGTATCCATCTGGTGATGTCGGATGTCGTTATGCCCCGCCGCAGCGGCCTGGCGCTGTTTGACGCGATCCGCGCCGGAGGGTCCGCGGTACCGTTCCTGCTCTCCAGCGGCTACGCGGGTACGATGAAGGAGCGGACCGAAGGGCTGGACAAGCCACCGATGCTGGCCAAGCCGTGGTCCACGGAGGAGCTGGCCATCAAGGTCCGCGAGATGCTGGACCATCCGGCCTGACCTTCATGGCCTGGTGCCATAGACCCGCCCCTTCCATTCCACCCGCCGGGCCCCGCGCCAGGTCGAGCGCAGCACAATACCCACGGCCACCAGTGCGCCCAGCGGAAAGCACACGCCGTACCAGGGTGGAATCCGCATGCTGGCGGAGATCACCGCCCAGTAGGCCGCCGACAGGCCGGCGGCGAGCGCCGCCGCACCGAGCAGTCCATGGATCAATCCCGTCCAGCCCAGCACCAGCGCCACGGGTGGTACCAGCCAGAATCCGATCGCAAGGACCAGCGCGACCGGAACCAGCCCGCGGAGCACTGGCTCATCGGGGAACGACTGGCGTCCGCCGAGATAGATGTTCTTGGACCATCCTTCCACCAGATGGCCCAGGCCGTGATACATCCGTGTCTCCATCAGCGAGAGCGCAAACCCGAACCAGATGCGCATTCCCGCCCCACGGCAGCGCTGGGCCAGGGCCAGGTCCTCGGCCACGGCATCATGTACCGATGCGTGTGTTCCGATGGCTTCATAGTCCGGCCGGCGCATGAGAATGAACTGGCCGTTGGCAATGACATCGCGGGCATGTCGCGCCCGGTTTACCACCTGCGGGTGGAACCGGAATCCAAGGAGCGCCCAGATCTGCGGCATCACAGCGCGTTCCCAGAAGGTGACGCAGCGCTGGTATGGCGCCACGGTGACGAGCGATCCCCTGCCTGTGGCGAGCGCGCCCACAGCGTGCGACAGCAGCATCGGTTCATGGCGGGTATCGGCGTCAGTGAACAACAGCACGTCGCCGCGGGCCGCCCGGTACCCCTGCACGCACGCCCATGGCTTGCCATACCATCCGTCCGGGAGCTCGGTGCCGCGCACCAGCATGAGTCGTGGGTCGTGGGTCGCGAGCTGTGAGACCTGCAGCGCAGTGTCATCGGTGGAACGGTCGTCCACGACGATCAGTTCAAAGTTGGTGTAGGATGACGCGAGAATGGACTTCACTGCGATGGTGATGACGCGGGATTCGTTGCGGGCAGGAATGATGACGCTGACGAGCGGGCCGCCCTCGGCGACGGCCGGGATGTCTTCCAGCCGAGGTCTCGGGCGCAGCAACCGCAGCAAGGTGAGCCAGACCCCGGCCCAGGGCAGTGCCAGCAACAGCGCCCAGCTCACCCGCGCGTCCGGTCAGCGCGCGCTGCTGATCGAGGCGAGCTCGCCCTCGAGCGTTTCCAGCCAGCGCCTGGTGTCGGACGCCTCGTCCGCATCACCCTGCTCCGGCACGCCGTTTCGGCCCAGCATGGTGGCCACCAGAGCGTCGGTGTAGCCAACCACGGCAGCCGCGATGCCGTGGTCCAGGACGCGGTTGAGACGAAGCAGGATGGCCATGCCCTGGCGGGCCCGCATGGCCGCGACCACCGGTGCCAGGCGCCGGGTCAGGATGTCCCGAAGCTGCAACAATTCCTCGACCACTTCACCGGTTGAAAGACCGCGGGTGGAGGCATTGCGACCATATTGTTCACAGGCCCGGTGCCACATGGGACGGGCTTCACGGCGCAGCGGCCCGATCATCTGGGCCAGGATGTCAACCAGCAGCCGCAACTCCCGTTCGACCACTGAACGCGGTATCGTGGGGGCGGCAGTAATTCGATCGCCGAGCCGACCGGCCCACTCGGCGACGAGTTCATCGCGCGAGTCAACTATCAGCCGACCAGCGGCGAGCAACGCAGGTGGCGAAGCACGCACAGCCGCACTCCTTCTGGCTGGTGTAAGTCGAAAAGCTATAAGGAATAGTCCATGGGGTCAAAGACCACGATCCGCCCGCCGCGACTCAAGCCCGGGGACCACGTCGCCCTGGTGGCACCCGCTGGCCCGTTGCTCGAGCGCGATGACCTGCGCCGCGCCGAGGAACTCTGCACCGCGCTCGGCTGGGTGCCGGTGCTGGGTCAGCACGCCGACGCGCAGCACGGCTATCTCGCCGGTACTGACGCGGAACGGCTCAAGGACCTGAATGACGCGCTCGCCGATCCGTCCGTCAGCGCGATCTGGTGCATTCGCGGTGGCTACGGCCTCACCCGGATCCTCCCCGGGGTGAATTATGATGCCGCCCGGCGCCTGCCCAAGGTGATCCTCGGTTTCAGCGACATCACTGCGCTGCTGCTCGCGCTGCACCAGCGCACCGGGCTCATCACCTTCCACGGCCCCGTGGCTCGTCATGAGATGACGGACTTCACCCGCAGTCATCTCGAGCGTGTCGTTGCCACTGCGGCGCCTGCGGGTCGCCTGGCGCCGCTGGATCCCCCGCCACAGGTGCTGGTCCCGTCTCGGAACCGGGTCACCGCGCTGGCGGGTGGCGCAGCCGAGGGCCCCCTGATCGGTGGCAATCTGACGCTGGTGCAGTGCCTGCTGGGAACGCCCTACCTGCCCAGTCTCGATGGCGCCATCCTCTTCCTCGAGGATGTGGGTGAGGAGTTCTACCGCGTGGACCGCATGCTGTCCCACCTCCGGCTTGCCGGAGCCCTCGACCGGCTCGCCGGGGTCGCCCTCGGCCGCTTTACCGAGATGCACCGTCGCGGCGCCGATGGCGCCACCGGACTCGACCGCATCCTGGCCGATTACCTGAAGCCGCTCGGCATCCCGGTGGTGATGGGGCTGCCCTTCGGACACGTTGACGACCAGTGGACACTGCCGGTGGGCAGCCGGGCGCGGCTTGATGGCGATGCCGGCACGCTCGATCTGCTGGAACCGGGGGTCAGTTGAGCCGTGGCCACACCCATCCTCTCTCGCCATATCCTGCCCGGCGCTCTGGGCGACATTTTCGTGGATGTCCGCGCCGGTGGCCGCAGTTCGCCCCGGCCCGCCGTGGTGCTGGTCCACGGATTCAAGGGCTTCAAGGACTGGGGCTTCTGGCCGCCCTTCGCCGAGCGGCTGGCACGCGCCGGCTTTTCAGCGGTGAGCTTCAACATGAGCGGCAGCGGGGTGGACCCAGACGGCAACGCGTCGCTCGCTGAGCAGTTTGCCCACAATACTTTCTCCGCCGACCTCGCCGATCTGGATACGGTCGTCGCACACCTGACGTCCGGCGCGCTCGAGCTGCCGATGCCGTCGGCGCTCGCGCTGGTGGGCCACTCCCGCGGCGGCGGCATCAGCATTCTTCACACCGCGCACGACCCGCGCGTGAGAGCCCTCGTTACCTGGGCGTCTACCGCGAGCACTGACCGCTGGGGGCCGGAAACCAGAAAGCGCTGGCGTGCGGCTGGTTACCTCAACGTAACCAATGCGCGCACCGGTCAGGTGCTGTCAATGTCCACCGACCTGCTCGACGACGCCGAGCAGCACCGGAAGGCGCTTGACGTCGCGGGCGCCGCCGCCGCCATCAGTGCACCATGGCTCATCATGCACGGGCGGCAGGACGAGACCGTGGGGTTCGAAGACGCAGAGGCACTCAAGCGCGCCAGTAACCAGCCCTCCACGGTGCTCATGGCGCTGGACAACACCGGGCACACGTTTGGTGCGTCGCATCCGTGGCACCCGCCCGTGCCTGCGGCCGAACTGGTTTTCTCCCGCACTATCGAGTTTCTGGGCCGTGCGCTGGGGGGCGGAGGCATCCCACGCTGAACGACCGCTATCACGATCTCGCAGCGCAGTTGGCTCGGCGCCCACGAATCACGGCCCATGACCCGCGGCTCAGCTGGGCAGCGGTGGCCGTGATTCTGGTACCTGATCCCTTGTCGCTCCTCCTTATCCGCCGAGCCGAGCGTGGCGGTGATCCCTGGTCGGGGCATGTGGCCATGCCGGGCGGGAGACGGGAGCCCGGTGATGTTGACCTGGTGGCAACCGCCATTCGCGAGACCAGGGAGGAAGTCGCGATAGCGCTGGATCGCTCCCGGCTGCTTGGTGCCCTGGACGATGTCGCGCCAGCCTCACCGGTGCTGCCCCCGATCGCTGTCCGGCCCTATGTCTTTGGTTTGCCTGACCGCCCCGTGGCGGGGCTGAGCACCGAAGTCGCCGGCGCGTCCTGGGAACCGGTGGAGAGCTTGCTCGGGACCGATGCCCGGGGTGTCCATGTCCTGACTGTGGCAGGCGTTACGCGTCACTTTCCCGCATACCAGACCGGTGCCGGCACTCTCTGGGGCATGACCGAGCGTATTCTTGCGTCCTTCCTTCCCATTCTCGCTGGCGCCGACACCAACTCCTGACAAATCATGCAGTTCCCCGATGGCTGGCATCATTGTTGCCAGTCAAAAGTTGACATTGGTGCTGACTATTATAGAATTTAGCTCCGTCTAACTTCAGGGACATTGCATGACCGCCATGGGCCCGGTGGATGTCTACACCCGATCAGTCGAGGACTATCTCAAGGCTGTTTACCGGCTCTCGTCCGAGGAGCGGCCGGCTTCCACCACCGAAATCGCCCAGCGGCTGGAGCTTTCCCCGGCATCGGTAAGTGCAATGGTGAAGCGGCTGTCGGAGCAGGGGCTTCTCGAGCACGAGCGTTATCGGGGTGTCCGGCTGACCGGCGAGGGGCGCCGAGCAGCGCTGCGCATCGTGCGGCGGCATCGTCTGGTCGAGTCCTACCTGGTGGAATTTCTCGGCTACGACTGGGATACCGTGCATGCCGAGGCCGAAAAGCTTGAGCATGCCATGTCGGACGAGCTGGTGGAGCGGATGGCGGCGGCGCTTGGCCACCCCGTCTCGGACCCGCATGGGGATCCCATCCCGGCGGCCGATGGCAGCGTTGCCGAGTTGCAGGGAACGCCGCTTACCCGGCTGGCGGCAGGAGACAGCGGCGTGCTGGCCCGTGTGTCTGTGAGTGACGCCGACCGTCTTCGTTATCTCGGCTCACTGGGCCTGCGACCGGGACTTCACTTCAGGGTGGTGGAGCAAGCGCCCTTCGATGGCCCGGTGACGATCGAGACGCCCATGGGCACGCGAGTGCTGGGGCATGCGCTCGCCACCGGCCTCCTCTGCGTGGCGGAGGATGCTCAGTGAGCGCCGTCTCGCATCCCCCGGTCAAGCACACCGGCTGGCGCCGCCCGCGTGTGGCGCCGAGCCTGCCCGAGTCGTACCGGACCATCAAGGTCCCGAAGGGCGTGGGGTTCTGGCGAAAGGCGCTGGCCTTCGCCGGGCCCGGCTATCTGGTTGCCGTGGGATACATGGACCCGGGCAACTGGGCCAGTGACCTCGCCGGAGGGGCGCAGTTCGGCTACGCGCTGCTCAGCGTCATCCTGGTCTCCAACCTCATGGCGATGCTGCTGCAGGGCCTCGCGGTGCGGCTGGGCATCGCGACGGGTCGCGATCTGGCGCAGGCTTGCAAGGACCATTACTCCAAGCCGGTCGCGATGGGGCTGTGGGTGCTGTGCGAGATCGCCATTGCCGCGTGCGACCTGGCCGAAGTGATCGGCAGCGCCATCGCGCTCAATCTGCTTTTCGGGATTCCCCTGCTCTGGGGCGTCTGTCTCACGGCGCTGGACGTGCTGATCATCCTCTTCCTGCACCAGCGCGGGTTTCGCTGGCTGGAGGCGGTGGTCATCAGTCTGGTGGCGGTGGTGGGTGCCTGCTTTGCGGCCGAGCTGTTCTTTTCCCGGCCCGACATGGGCGAGATGGCGCGTGGCCTGATTCCGACCACCGACATCGTCTCCAATCCGATCATGCTGTACATCGCCATCGCCATTCTGGGCGCGACGGTGATGCCACACAATCTCTACCTGCATTCGTCCATCGTGCAGACTCGGCACTTCGGCGACGACGTCGCGTCCAAGCGCGAGGCCATCCGCTTCTCGACCTTTGATTCGACCGTGGCGCTCCTGTTCGCGTTCTTCATCAACGGCGCCATCCTGGTGCTGAGTGCCGCGACCTTCCATGTGGCCGGCTACAGCAGCGTCGCGGATATCGCCGACGCGCACCGGTTGCTGGCGCCGCTCCTCGGCACCACGGCTGCAAGCGTGCTCTTCGCCGTGGCGCTGCTGGCGTCAGGTCAGAATTCCACGATCACCGGCACGCTCGCGGGACAGATCGTGATGGAGGGCTTTCTCAACCTGCGGCTGGCGCCCTGGCTCCGGCGGCTGGTGACCCGAGGCATCGCCATCATTCCCGCCATCATCGTCACCGCCGTCTATGGCGCCAAGGGCACCGTCTCCCTGCTGATCCTGAGCCAGGTGATTCTCTCGCTGCAGCTCTCCTTTGCCGTGATACCGCTGGTGCAGTTTACCGGCGACAAGGCCAAGATGGGCGAGCTGGTCATCGCTCCGCTGACCCGGATCTTGGCGTGGACCGTGGCGATCGTGATCCTGGGACTCAACGCCTGGCTGCTGTTCGGCACGTTCAGGGAGTGGCTCACCTGACGGCATCGAGGTGGCATGCGGCCGTCGTGGCGGGCGTCGCCGTCGGCGCGCCGTTGCACGCACAGACCCCGCCGATCCAGGACAACAGCTTCCTGGTGGAGGAGGCGTATAACCAGGGGCCGGGTGTGGTGCAGCATATCAGCACCTTCACCAGCTCCGGTGGCGCATGGGTGTACGGGTTCACCCAGGAATGGCCTCTGGGCGGGATGCGCAGTCAGGGGAGCTATGCACTGGCGCTCGCCCATGATTCGGCCCACGGCACCGGGCCAGGTGATGTGGCGCTGAATTATCGGTATCAGCTGATCGGAACCGCGAGCGCGGCTGACCGCCTGTTCCTGGCTCCCCGAGTATCGGTCCTGCTCCCAGCCGGAAGCTGGCGCGCGATGCGCGGATCGGGGTCGCTGGGGCTGCAGGTGAACCTGCCGGCCAGTGTCCAGTTGTCACGGCTCGTGAGCGCCCATCTCAACGCCGGCGCGACCTTTGTTCCGCGGGCACGCGACGTCATGGGAGCCCGGGCCGCGACATGGGGATTCAACCTCGCGGGAAGTACGATCCTGGCTGTTCGGCCCGACCTGAACCTGATGCTGGAGGGCGTCTGGCTGCGCACGCAGCAGGTCGTCAGCGATGGCGTCACGAGCTGGTCGTCCACCACACTGCTCAACCCCGGCGTGCGATGGGCGTTCAATTTCAGGAGCGGCCTGCAGGTGGTGCCCGGCGTCGCCTGGACCGTGGATCTCGGCCCCGATTCCGACAGCGACGGCCTCTTTCTGTACCTGAGTTTCGAGCATCCCTTCCGAAGTGAGCAACAGCGCTGAACCGTCGGCGGGTGGATGGAGTGGCTCTCCTGACGTTTTGGGCGCATGTTTCCCGGATACCTCCACAAGGATCCGATGACCATGGTTCGCATGACCCGATGGGCCGCGGGCTCGGCGCTCGCACTGGGGCTCGTGGCGGCGCCGGCGCTGGCGCAGAAGCCAGCCACCGCCAGCCTCCCCGCATTGACTGCAGGCGCGTCAGTCGAAGGCATCCACGAGTACACCCTGCCCAACGGGCTCCGGGTGCTGCTCTTCCCCGACCAGTCCAAGCCCACCGTCACCGTGAACGTGACCTATCTGGTGGGCTCGCGGTTTGAAGGGTACGGCGAGACCGGGATGGCGCACCTGCTGGAGCACCTGCTCTTCAAGGGCACACCCACCCACCCCGACATTCCCGCGGAACTGAGCCAGCACGGATCCAACGCAAACGGCACCACCTGGTACGACCGCACCAACTATTTCGAGACCGTCTCCGCCACTCCCGAAAACGTGGCCTGGGCGATCGGCATGGAAGCGGACCGGATGGTGAACAGCTTCATTGCCAAGAAGGACCTCGAGAGCGAATTCACGGTGGTGCGGAACGAATTCGAGTCGGGCGAGAACTCGCCCTTCAACGTGCTGGAGGAGCGGGTCCTCTCCACCGCCTTCCTGTGGCAGAATTATGGCCACAGCACCATCGGTGCGCGCAGCGACATCGAGCAGGTGCCCATCGAGCGCCTGCAGCAGTTCTACCACAAGTACTACCAGCCGGACAACGCGATGCTGGTGGTGGCCGGGAAGTTCGATGAAGCGACCACCAAGCAGCTGATCCGCCAGAAGTTCGGGACCATCCCGAGGCCGGACCGGACCGGCGTGCTCAAGATCTGGCCCACCTACACCGAAGAGCCGGCCCAGGACGGCGAGCGGAGTGTAACGCTCCGCCGGGTGGGCGATGTGCAGGTGGCGATGGCCGCCTATCACGTGCCGGCGGGCTCCGATTCCGGGTTCCCGGCGGTGGAAGTGCTGCAGCACGTACTGGGCGATGCGCCATCCGGCCGCCTCTATACCGCCCTGGTCAAGACCGGCAAGGCCGCCGAGGTCGGGGCCTCCGCCTACCAGCTGATGCAGCCGGGCGTACTCATCCTGTACGCCCAGGTGCGGAAGGAAGACTCTCTCCCGGTGGCGGAAGCCACCTTGCGCGAGGCGATTGACGGGGCGGTCACCACGGCGCCCACGACCGAAGAGGTCGAGCGCGCCAAGGCCGCGATTCTCAAGCAGTGGGACCTCTCCTATAACAATTCGGAGTACGCCGCACTCAGTCTCACGGAATGGGCGTCCATGGGCGACTGGCGGCTCATGTTCCTGTACCGCGACCGGGTGAAGAAGGTCACGGTGGACGACGTCAAGCGGGCTGCCGCCGCCTACCTGAAGCCCTCCAACCTGACTTTCGGACGGTTCATTCCGGAGCAGGCGCCGGCGCGCGCGGTCATCCCGCCCACGCCGGATGTCGCGGCGATGGTCAAGGACTACAAGGGTGACAGCACGGTGGTGATGGGCGAAGCCTTTGATCCGTCACCGGCCAACATCGAGAAGCGCACCACTCGGAGCACCCTGCCAGGCGGCACCGAACTGGCGCTCCTGCCCAAGCAGACCCGGGCGCAGACGGTGAACGTGACCATGACATTGCGGTTTGGCTCGCTCGATGCCGTGCGCGGCAAGTCCACCGCGGCGAACCTGGCGGGCTCGATGCTGCTCCGCGGCACCAGGACCAAGACCCGCCAGCAGATCAAGGACGAATTTGACCGCCTGAAGGCGCAGGTGAATGTCTTCGGGGGCCCCACCAGCGCGGGTGTTCGCATCCAGACCCAGCGGCCCAACCTGGCCGCCACGCTGCGGCTGGTGGGCGAAGTGCTGCGGCAACCCGGATTCGATGCGCAGGAATTCAAGGAACTGAAACAGGAGCAGCTCGCCAACATCGAGCAGCAGCGCTCCGAGCCCACCACCCAGGGCTTCACCGCTTTCAGCCGCTTCCTGCACCCGTACCCCGCGGGAGACCCGCGCGCCGCGCTGACGGTGGACGAGCAGGTCGCCGCCATCAACGCAGCGACGCTGGAACAGGCCCAGGCGTTCTACCAGGGCTTCTATGGTGCCGATCATGCCCAGGTGGCGGTGGTGGGCGACTTCGACCCGGCGGAAGTGACGACCATTCTCGGCTCGTTCCTGGGCAACTGGAAGAGCCCGGCGACATACGAGCGGATCCCGCAGGAGTTCCGCCAGAACGACTCGACCAGCATCGTGCTCGACACCCCGGACAAGGCCAACGCCTTCTTCATCGCCGGGCTCAATCTCAAGCTGCGTGATGACGAGCCGGGTTACGCCGCGCTGACCCTGGGCGACTACATGCTGGGAGGCGGCTTCCTTCACTCCCGGCTGGCCACCCGGATCCGCCAGAAGGATGGCCTCAGTTACGGCGTCGGCTCGTTCATGAACGCCTCGTCGCAGGATGAAAGCGGCCAATGGATTACCTATGCCATCTCGGCGCCGGAGAACTCGGCCAAGGTGGACACGGCATTCCGGGAGGAAATGGCCAAGGCGGTCAAGGATGGTTTCCGTCCTGAGGAACTGGACGAGGCGCGGACCGGCTGGCTGCAGGAGCGTAACGTCACGCGGGCACAGGATGGGGCACTGGCCAGTGCCCTGGCCACCAACCTGTATCTCGATCGCACCATGGCGTTTGAAGCCGCCATGGACGACCAGGTCAAGAAGCTCTCGGCCGCCGACGTCAATGCTGCGGTGCGGAAATTCATCGACCTGAACCGCCTCGCGGTGGTCCGGGCCGGGGACTTCAACAAGAAGGCCCCGCCGCCCCAGCCCTGAGGATCCGAGTTCCCGAAGGAAGCTCGTCCCGGGCGGTGCGATTGGCATCGCCCGGGGCGTCCTTATCTTGCAGGCAGCGCCGGAGCGCCCCCGCGGGCGTGGGCCGGCCCACCGACTTCGAATGACTGGGAGAGGAATCGAGTGATGAGGTACTTGCGCTATTCCATGCTCGCGTCACTGGCACTGGTGGTTGCATCCTGTGGCGATTCTGCGGGGCCGACTGGTGGGGGATGCGATGAGTCACTCGTAGTCACTGTTTCATCCACAACGTCACCAGCTATAAGCTGGACGCCATCCTGCACAGTGGCGGCCATTCGGATCAGTCAGCCGAGTGAGCCGGTGGACTCGCTGAAAATCAAGTGGTGGGTGCAGTCAGAGACCAACTCGATCCGGCCCCCGGTGAGCTACGGCAGCGCGCCGGCTGGCGCCACCGTGCTTCTGGGGCCCAAGGCTCTTTTTGGCGGCACGCAGTATTTTGTGGAACTGCTGGTGAACGATCCGACGACCGGTGAGCCATTCAACGTGGGAACCACGCAGTTCACGCCATGATGATTCGGGCGCAGGCCTTGGCTCGCGGCCAGGCCCTGCGCGCCGAGGGGGGCAATCGCTAAAGCCCCAGCGTCACCCGCAGCCCGGCGCTACGATAGCGATAGGCGCCGGTCACTGACCGCTCCAGGCTGTTCGATACCCCGCCAAACAGTTCGATGCTGTTGCCGCCACCCCACTTCCGCCCCAGGCTTCCGTCGGCATGCCATTCTGCCTGCGTCGCGGCGCCCCGGAACGCTTGCTGCGCCCCGAGGCCACCTGCCAGCCGGACGGCCCAGACCGGCGAATCAAAGCTCCACCCGGCACGGCCCTCCGCGGTCCGGAACCGGTCCGGTGAGAAATACCCCGTACCCTTGAAGTCATAACCCATCTGCCGTGCGTATCCACCAATGAAAAAATGCCGTGGCAGCTGCTGGATCACGGCGGCCAGCAGATGGTAGCGCCTGTTGTCGTCGCTGAACCAGGCGCCGCCGCCGCCCAGCGTGAGCACCGTTGAGCGCGTCACCCCGAGGTCCAGAGTGGCCTCGGCTTCGTCCATATCCAGGCCACTGGTGATCAGTTGTGCCGTCTCGTCAAATGCGTGGTGGGAGTACCCGGCGCCCAGACTCACAGCATGCGTGGGCTTGACGCTGATGCTGCCGCGATACGACGCCGCGGTCCGCGTGGTGCCGCCATCCGGCGCCAGCCGCCGCGCCCCTGCTGCAGCGGTCACCCCGACCACACCGAGGGTCAGGCGGACACCACCCTCCGCCATCTGGCGGCTGGCACTCCGGATCGGGTCGCTGCTCTGCTGCAGCCCCACGCTCCCGAAAACTGCCAACTGCCCGGTGACCGGCACCGTCAGTGAGAGCGATTCCCACCAGCTGGTGTTGTCGTCAGAGTCATTGTTCCATCCACCAGCCACCTCCGCAAACGATCGCCCGGCCAGCCGCATGGCCTGCTCGAGCACCTGTGCATCGTGGTTGTTGGGATCCGCGGCGAGGACCGGAGCCAGTTCGATGCGCGCCTGCGCAGCGTGACCCTGCCAGAAATGCACCTGTGCCAGGCCAACGCGGGCCTCGGCGTTGCTGCTGTCACTGGACAGCGCCTGCTGGAACCGCTCTTCCGCGCCGTCCAGATCTCCGCGCCAGGCCATTGCCTGTGCCTGGCCCGCGATCGCGCCGGGATTCCCGGGGTCCCGCGCCAGCACCGCCGCATACGCGCTGTCGGCCGCATCAAACCGGTTATCCCACGCCAGCACCCGCGCACGTGCGAGCTGGGCATCCAGCCGTTCAGGATACGCAGCAACAATCGAGTCATAACGCGCGAGGGATGCTGGCAGCGCGCCCTTCCAGGACAGCACCTGGGCTTGCAGCAGGCGGACATCGGGGTCGGCCGGTTCGATGCCCCGTGCGCGCGCCGCCAGTGCCAGCGCCGAGTCCAGATCCCCACGCCAGGAGGCGAGCACCCCGAGGCGATAGAGCGACTTCACACTTCCGGGATCGGTCGCCAGCTCCCGTTCGTAGGCCGCCTGGGCCGCGGCAAACTGGCCCGATTCCCAGAGCCGGTTGCCCTCGGCCACCTGCGCCGAGAGGGCGGAGCCGGAGCAGAGCAAGGCGAGCGCCAGCACCAGCGCGCGTCGGATCATCGAATGGCTCCCCACGTTACGGTGAGCGAATCATACGCAGGCTTTGTCCGGGAGAACCATGCTGGCACGGTCCAACCGTCCCAGCGCCATCCCCGGGACGGACCCAGT
>Ga0070680_100002482_pt1 | contig 13669 bp, 15 predicted proteins | sample KBSC73BmetaG_FD_64672 | JGI IMG/M metagenome (GOLD analysis project Ga0070680, IMG submission 64672) | Corn rhizosphere microbial communities from Kellogg Biological Station, Michigan, USA - KBS C7-3B metaG | ecosystem: Host-associated > Plants > Roots > Rhizosphere | place: USA: Michigan...
GCGTCGCACCGGATTCGAGAGGCGATCGCCAGCCAGAAGTTCGAGCGCCTCGACGAGCGCGGCCTTAGGACGATCCTTGCCGAAGAGATTGAAAAGATCCTCGCGCCGGTTGCCAAGCCGCTGGAGGTGTGGGGCTTTCCGCGGCCGCACGTGATCCTCGTGATTGGCGTCAATGGCTCCGGCAAGACCACGACGATCGGCAAGCTCGGCCATTGGCTGAAGGAGCAGGACTACGGCGTCCTTTTCGCGGCGGGTGACACGTTCCGCGCCGCCGCGATCGAGCAGCTGCAGATCTGGGGCGAGCGGATCGGCGCGCCGGTGATTGCCGGCAAGGAAGGCGGAGACGCGGCCGGCATCGTCTTCGACGGCGTCAAGCAGGCGACCGCGACGGGTGAGGACGTGCTGATCGTGGACACCGCCGGCCGGCTGCAGAACAAGCAGCACCTGATGGACGAGCTTTCGAAGATCCGCCGCGTGCTCGGCCGCCTCAACCCCGAAGCGCCGCACGACGTGCTATTGGTCCTGGACGCCACCACGGGCCAAAACGCGCTTGCGCAGGTCGAGGTGTTTCGCGAGAGCGCGGGCGTGACGGGGCTCATCATGACCAAGCTCGACGGGACCGCGCGCGGCGGGATCCTGGTCGCGGCGGCCGAGAAGTTGGGCCTTCCAATCCATGCGATCGGCGTGGGCGAGAAGGCCGACGACCTCCGTCCGTTCGACCCGCGCGCCGTGGCCCGCGCCATCGCAGGCCTGCCGGCGGAATGACGAAGCCCCAAGAGCCCCAGGGCGCGGGCAAGCTGCTGATCGACCTCGGGCCCCTGCTCGTCTTCTTCCTCGCCAATTTTTTCGCGCCCGTTCCAACGGTGCTGAAGATCTTCGTCGCGACGGGCGCCTTCATGGTCGCGATGGTCGTCGCGATGATCTTCTCGGCCCTTCGGTATCACCGCATTTCGCCGCTGCTGTGGTTCTCGGGCGTGATGGTGGTGATCCTCGGCGGCCTCACCATCTGGCTGCACAACGAAGCCTTCATCAAGATGAAGCCGACCTTCTACTACGCGATCGTTTCCGCCTTGCTGTGGTTCGGTCTCGCGACCGACCGGCCGCTCCTGCAGCGGGTGCTCGGAAGCACCTACCCCGGCCTCGACGAGACCGGGTGGATGAAGCTCACCCGCAATTGGGCCATCTTCTTCGCCTTCATGGCGGTGCTGAACGAGGCGGTGTGGCGCAACAGCTCGACCGACTTCTGGATCGGGTTCAAGCTGTGGGGCGCGCTCCCCCTCACCTTCCTCTTCGCCGCCGCGAACATCCCGATGCTGCTGCGCCACGGGCTAATGAAGGAAGATGCCAAGCCGGTCGAACCGCGGCCCGTCGAATGAGCGATCCGATCCTCTCGATCCGCGATCTCAGGAAGACCTACGGCACCGGGGTGGACGCGCTCAAGTCGGTCGACCTGGAAATCCAGCGCGGCGAGATTTTCGCGCTTCTCGGCCCCAACGGCGCCGGCAAGACGACGCTCATCAACATCGTCTGCGGGATCGTCACGCCGTCCAGCGGCGAAGTGCTGGTCGACGGCCGCAACTGGCAGTCGGATTTCCGCTACGCCCGCGAACGGATCGGCCTGGTCCCGCAGGAACTGACGACCGAGGCGTTCGAAACCGTCTGGAACACGGTCAATTTCTCGCGCGGGCTTTTCGCGAAGCCGCGCAATCCGGCCTACATCGAGGAGCTGCTCAAGCGCCTGTCGCTGTGGGACAAGCGCAAGTCGGAAATGCGGTTCCTCTCTGGCGGCATGAAGCGCCGGGCGATGATCGCCAAGGCGCTCTCCCATGAACCGGCACTCCTCTTCCTCGACGAGCCGACGGCGGGCGTCGACGTGGAGCTGAGGCGCGACATGTGGGACGTCGTCAGGAAGCTCCGCGCCGGGGGCACGACGATCATCCTCACCACCCATTATATCGAGGAAGCCGAAGAAATGGCGGACCGGGTCGGCGTCATCAGCAAGGGCGCCCTGATCGCCGTCGACGAGAAAAGCGACCTGATGGCGAAGATGGGCCGCAAGACGCTCGACATCGCGCTTGCCGAGGCACTGGAAGCAGTCCCGTCCGAACTTTCCGACTGGAACGTCCAGTTGGAGGATGATGGGCGCTTGCTCCGTTACCAGTTCGACAGCCATGCCGAGCGGACGGGGATCGCCTCGCTGATGCGGCGCCTGACCGATCTCGGAATCGCCTACAAGGACCTCTCGACCCACCAATCGAGCCTGGAGGAGATTTTCGTCGAGCTGGTTCATGGAGGCGGACAATGAACGGCCACGGGATTGCCGCGATCTACCGCTTCGAGATGGCGCGCTGGAAACGCACCTTGTGGCAGAGCCTGATCACGCCGGTGATCACGACCGCGCTCTATTTCGTCGTGTTCGGATCGGCGCTGGGAAGCCGCATGACCTCGATGCAAGGCGTGAGCTACGGCGCGTTCATCGTGCCGGGGCTGACGCTTCTGTCGGTCTTCATGCAGTCGATCTTCAACGCCAGTTTCGGCATTTATTTTCCGAAGTTTACGGGCACGATCTACGAGCTTCTCTCAGCACCGATTTCGAGCTTCGAGGCGGTGCTCGCCTACGTGGGCGCCGCGGTGACCAAGAGCGTCATCCTGGCGCTGGTGACACTTGCGACGGCGACGATCTTCGTCCCGGTCCACGTCGATCACCCGATCCCCATGCTTCTGTTCCTCCTCGGAATCAGCACGGGTTTCTGCCTGTTCGGCTTCGCGATCGGCGTGTGGGCGCAGAATTTCGAGCAGCTCCAGATCATCCCGATGCTGATCATCACGCCGCTGACCTTCCTCGGCGGCGCCTTCTACTCGGTCAAAGCGCTGCACGACCCGTTCCGAACGATCACGCTGTTCAACCCGATCGTGCACGTCATCAGCGGCTTCCGCTGGAGCTTCTACTCGGTCGCGGACGTGCCAGTATGGTCGAGCGTCGCGGTGACGCTGGCGATCATCGCCGTCTGTATGGCGGTGATCGCGTGGATGTTCCGCACCGGCTACCGGCTCAAGCAGTAACCGGAGCTTCCGCTCCCTGCTGGTTCGCGCGCTCGAGGCCGTTGCCGTCGAGATTCTCCCCGACGAAGTCCCAGTTTACGATGTTCTGGAGCACGGCGGTCGCGAACTTGGGCCGTTCGTTGCGATAGTCGATGTAATAAGCGTGCTCCCACACATCGAGCGTGAAGAGCGGCACCATCCCGTCGTGAACGATCGGCGTGTCGGCGTCGTGGAGCGAGGTGATGCGTAGCGCGCCGCGGTCGAGCACGAGCCACGCCCAGCCGCTCGCGAAATGGTTGACCGCCTCCTCATGCAGCTTCTGGAGCATCGTTTCGCTGTTGCCGAAGCCATCCTCGATCAATTTCGCGAGCTTCCCCGACGGCTGCTGGCCCTGCGCGGGCGCGAGGCACTGCCAGAAGAAGCTGTGATTCCAGAGCTGGGCGCTGTTGTTGAAGAGCTTGCCGTTGCCGGACCTTTTCGCCTCCTTGACGACTTGAAGCAGCGAAGCCCCCGAAAGGTCGCCCTCATTCTGGATCAGCTCGTTGGTCTTGTTGACGTAAGCACGATGGTGCTTGCCGTGGTGATACTCCAGGGTCTCGGCCGACATGTGCGGCGCGAGGGCGTCCTTCGCATAGGGAAGTTCGGGCAGCTGGAAGGCCATGGCTCAAGCGACTCCTTCAAACTTTCGCGGGGTCACGGCGCGTCACCGCGGCTCCCGCTTGTTCTCCCCCACCCGCGACCGCCTGTCGCGCCCGGCGGCTAAAATTTCAAGGCCTGCCGCCCAAGCACGCGACGGTCGTTACTGGCTCACGACCCTGTAGTGCGAGAGATACTCGCGCGGCAGCGCCCAATGCGGCTCTAGCTGGTGCGCCCGGCTAAGGTCCTCGTAAGCCGAGCGATATTCGCCGATTTCTTCATAAGCGACACCGCGGGCGAAGATTGCCAGTGCCTGCCGCCCGGGCTTCCGATCGATGCCTTGCTGCAGCAACGGCAGCGCGTTGCGCCCGTCGCCCTTGCGGATGCGCAGGAAGCCCTTGTTCAGCCACGCATCCGGCAGATCCTGGTTGAGCGCCAGCGCTGAGTCGAAATCGGCGTCCGCATCCGCGTCTTTGCCGCGGACCATGCGCAAGATGCCGCGGTTGACATAAGTCGCGGCCCGGTCCGTCGGGCTCAGCGCCCCTTCGGTGAGTGCCCGCGTGCATTCGTCGAGCGCAAAATTGCTGTCGTCTTCGGAAAGTGCAGCCTGATAGCAGCTGCGGGAAAGCGGGGTGCCGATGCTGATGACGGCACTCTGCGCCGCGCACAGAGGCAGGGCCAGCATCGTGATGCCCGCGGTCAAAGTCAGGCGCCTCATGAGAGCCTCCTTCCACAAGCACCGGCGTCATACACCCGCGCGCGGAATGTTTCAGCCGGAATCGTTGCTGGAGACTATTCGGGAATGCCCGTGGGTTGGCGCGCGGAAGCGAAGCGGACCTCGAGCTGGCTGCTTTCGGGGAGGACGACCCGGAACTTGCGCGTCGCGAAGTCGATCGAGACCTTCTTGAACGCGCGGATCGCGTTCATGCCCAGGAGCAAGGCAGGCTTGCGGTCGAGCTTCAGCTCCTTGAACGTGTGCGCATCGGCAAAGACGATCGCGAGGTTCTTGAGGGTCAGCCCCCCGATCTCCAGCTGGCGCACGAACATATAATCGCCGTTGAGCATGTCGCCGGTCACGGATTCGAGCTGAACTTTCTGCGCGGGGTCGACCAGATTGTGTCCGACGAGCTGTTGGCGCAGCGCCTCGTTGCCGATGCTGAGCTGGGCTCCCGTGTCGATGACCACGGTGACCGAGCGTCCATTGGCGACCGCGTCGGTGACGACGAGCCTTCCGTTCCTGCGTGCCGCCTGGACGACGATCGTGCCCGGCTCGTCGTGGAAATCGGGTGCTGCCGACGGAACGATCGACAAGGTCTGTGCGGCGAAGTCGAACTCGACCCGCTGCGAGCGCAAGGAGTCGACACCGAGAATCCCATCGGCGCCCATGGTCGCGCTGTCGAGCACCGGCGCGTCGATGATTTTCTGCGGGCTGTGCGTCAGCTGGAGGTCGGGAACCGTCGCGGTGGACACGCTCGAAATGCCCGCGATCGTGTGAACATCGGCCTTTTCGCCCCTCACCAACCCAAGCTTTGCGGCGATTTCCCAGGAAATGGCGGTGCGGTCGGCGCCGGTATCAACCAGGAACTGGAACGGGCCGGTGCCGGAAAGCCTGACGGGCACTGTCATTCGGTCGTCGCGCTGGTTCTTGAACTTGATGTCCTGGCGCTGCGTGCTGTCGTCGACCTTGGGAATGCCGGCAACTGCATCGAGCCTGGTCGTGGTCGGTTGGGCGAGCAGGGCAGCGGAGATGGCCAGCAAGGCAACGGCCGTCAATATGTGCCGCATCGTCCGCACCTCCGCTTTTGCGCTGCTTTAGACCCCTATAACAGTTGCGGCAATTGCGGCGGGGTCGGCAACGATCTGGTAAGCCTTTGACTGGTAGTCCGGCTTCGAGTGGGGCCGACCGGATTCGAATCCGGGCGGATGGGGCAATTCATTTGATGCTTCGTCGGAGCCGCCGCACATGGAAGAAGAACCAGTCGAGACCACCATTTACTCGCTGGCCGCATCAGCGCCGACGCAGCCTGACCGCCGCGGCAGCGAACGCTTCCTCAGCCTGTTGCGCGTCGGCGCCATTGTTGTCGACGGCCGGCGGGAGCTCTGCCTGATCCGCAACATCTCCGCGGGCGGAATGATGGTCCGCGCCTATTCGCCAGTTGAGGTCGGAACGCGGCTCGCTGTCGAGCTAAAACAGGGCGATCCCGTCAACGGGGTCGTGCAATGGACCGAAGAAGGCCTGACCGGCGTCGCTTTCGACGCGCCGATCGACGTCCTCGCCTTGCTTGCTCCGCCCGAGGAGGGCCCGCGTCCGCGGCTTCCGCGAATCGAGGTCGAATGCACGGCCTGGGTGCGCCAGGACGCCGATGTGATTCGCACGCGTGTGATCAACGTCTCGCAGGGCGGCGTGCGGGTCGACGCCACGGCAACGCTGACAATCGGCGGCGATGTCGTCGTGACCCTCCCCGGGCTCACGCCCGCCGCAGGGGTGGTGAAGTGGCGTGACGGCGACGCGTACGGCATCGCGTTCAACCGCGGCCTTGTTCTTTCCGAGCTCGTCCACTGGCTCAAAGACCAGCAGCAGGAGGAGCAGCGGCGGATCGCGGTCTGATCAGTCGCCGACCCAGATCGCCGGCGACAAATCCATCCACCTTTCTATCATCCGTCGCTCCACGGCGGTGAGTGGACGACAGGCAAGACCAGGCCGCCGGAAGCGGACGTTGACCCGGGCCCTGGGCCGCGGCACGTTGCGTAGCACCTGGTTGGGCTCGAGCCGCTCGTTGAATGCGACGCCGGCATAGCGGCCCTGGACCCACATCACCCGACCCTTGAGCCGAAGCTCGTTGCGCTCGAAATACGTGGTGCAGCCTTCGAGCGGTAGGCGGTCGGCTTCGACCAATGCTCCCCCCTCCGAAAGATTGCGCAGCTTCACCGGTACCGGGCCGCCCGCGACTTCGAGAGTCGCGATGAGCAGCACCGGCAACCGGCGCGAACGCCGGTCTTTAATCGGGCTGCTCTCGTTCATTGCCGGCAGCTATCGGGCGCGCGGTAAAACCGGCCTTAACGATGCCGCCAAAGCAGCATCAAATTGTTGGCCGGCATCGCCCGCGTATCGACCAGCTCGAGCCCGGCCTTGTTCGCTTCCGCATCGAAATCCTCCACCCGCCGCAAGCCCCACTGCGGATCGCGGCTCTTGAGATCGGTGTCGAAGGCGAGATTGCTCGCCGCCGCGGGGACACCGTCCTTGAGCCAGGGGCCGTAGAGTATCAGCGGGCCGGCTGCCGGAAGCAGCCGCGCCGCCTCGCGGATCAATCCAAGCGCCGATCCCCACGGGCTGATATGCACCATGTTGATGCTGAGCATGGCGTCGGGGCGCTCGACCGGCCAGTCGCTCAAGCTCGCATCGATCACCAGGGGCGGCCGGAGATTCGGCAACGCGGCTGCGGCGCGCCACGCCTCGATGGATGCGAGCGCGTCCGGATGCACGTCGCTCGGTTGCCACTCGAGCGTCGGGAAGCGCTCGGCGAAATAGACCGCATGCTCGCCCGTCCCGCTCGCGATTTCGAGCACCACCCCGCTCGGCGGAAGCCATTCCTCGAGCACCTGGGCGATCGGCTCACGGTTGCGGAAAGCCGCCGGCGCGGAACGCCGCGCGCCTTCTGCGTCACTTTCGTAAAAGCGGCGCTCGCCGGCCATCAGCCGCGGCCGCGCGCTTCCTCGAGGAGCCGCTTCGCCCGCAAATACATTTCGAGCCGCGTCACCGCGAACATCCCGAGCGCAAAGGCGAGCAGCGGATCGGTGAGCATCGCCGGGGTGATATTGCTCTCCTGGCCGAGAACGCTTCGGGCGCCCGCTCGGACCACGATGAGGGCGATAAGGAACATCATCGCCGCCGGCGACGCTTTCTGATTGAGCGCATGGGTTTCCGGATCGACGTGGATGTGCATCATCTTCCCGCGCTGCCACCCGACCGCGGCGCCGATGGCGAGGGCGGCTGCGCTTGCAATCGCGACCCAGCCGGTCGGTGGGAGCTGCCAGAACATTACCGCCGCGACGGCCAGATAGAGCGCCGGCACAATCCACAGGCTGCCAAGCTTGAGTGGCCTCATCTTCGACATGCCCCGCATCCGGAATGCCACAACCACCAGCACGATGGCGATGGTGACCGCGTAACTGACCCAACCCTGATGGATTGGATGCGCCTGGACCTGCATTCGACCCCCCTTACTTAGAACTCTACTCGGCGGCCTGCGCCGGCTCGGGCTCCCTGTAGACCAGAACCGGCTTCCTCGCCGCAAGCGTTTCGTCGAGCCGGCGGCGCGGCGCATAGATTGGTGCGGCCTTCAGGCTCGGATCCCCCGCCCTCGCCCGCTCGGCGATCGAACGCAGCGCCGCGATGAACTGGTCGAGGCTCGCCTTCGACTCTGTCTCGGTCGGTTCGACGAGCATCGCGCCGTGGACGACCAATGGGAAATACATGGTCATCGGATGGAAGCCCTCGTCGATCAGCGCCTTCGCAAGGTCGAGCGTGTTGACGTCGTCGCCGAACCCGCGGTCGGAGAAGATCGCCTCGTGCATGCAGGGGCCGGCCTTCGCGAAGGGCGCGTCGAGCACGTCGGACAGGCTCCGAAGGATATAATTGGCATTGAGCACCGCATCTTCCGCAACCTGCTTGAGGCCGTCCGCGCCGTGGCTGAGGATATAGGCGAGCGCGCGCGTGAACATGCCCATCTGGCCATGGAAGGCGACCATCCGCCCGAACGCGTTCGGGTGCATCTCGCCGGCATTCTCTTCCTCGACCAGCTTGTATTCGCCGTCCGGCATCTTCGCGACGAAAGGCAGCGGCCCATAAGGCGCAAGCGCGTCCGAGAGCACCACCGGGCCCGAGCCCGGTCCGCCGCCGCCGTGGGGAGTGGAGAAGGTCTTGTGAAGGTTGATGTGCATCGCGTCGATGCCGAGGTCGCCGGGCCGCACCCTGCCGACGATCGCGTTGAAATTGGCGCCGTCGCAATAAACGAACGCGCCCGCGGCATGCACCGCGTCGCTGATCGCCTTCATATCCGGCTCGAACAGGCCGCAGGTGTTCGGGTTGGTGATCATGACCGCGGCCACGTCGGACCCCAATCGTGCCTTCAAAGCGTCGAGATCGACCCGGCCGGCTGAATTGGCTGGAATGTTCTCGACGCGATAACCGGCGAAGGCCGCGGTTGCGGGATTCGTCCCGTGCGCGCTCTCCGGGACCAGCACGACCTCGCGCTTGTCGCCGCGCGCCTCCAGCGCCGCCCGAATGCAGAGCAGACCGCAAAGCTCGCCGTGGGCTCCCGCCTTGGGACTCATTGCCACGCCCCACATTCCGGTGAGGTCGAGCAGCCAGAAGGCGAGCTGGTTGATCACTTGGAGCGCGCCCTGGACGGTCTCCTGCGGCTGCAGCGGGTGGACGTCGGCAAAGCCCGGCATCCGCGCGACCTTCTCGTTCAGCCGCGGATTATGCTTCATCGTGCACGATCCGAGCGGGAAAAGCCCGAGGTCGATTGCATAATTCTGTCGGGACAGCCGCGTGTAGTGGCGCACCGTCTCGGGCTCGCTGAGGCCCGGAAGGCCGATCTCGCGGTTGCGCTCCAGACCAGCAAGGCGTCCCTCGCACCTCGGCATTTCGCCGAAGTCGACGCCGGTCTGCTCGGTGGTGCCGACCTCGAAGATCAGCGGCTCCTCGAGCATGAGCGCGCGGTTACCCGTCACCGTCTGCGTCTCGCCTTGCTCGTTCGCGGGCGCCGAAGGCCGCCATCCCGACGGGTTGACGGTCATCGCACCACCTCCTTCAGCGCCGTTTCAAAGGCAAGGATGTCCTCGTCTGTCACCGTTTCGGTGACCGCAACCACCAGCCCTTTCTGAAGCGCGTCGGCACCCGGATAGAGCCGCCCGAGCGACACGCCGCCGAGCACGCCGCGCTCGACCAGCGCATGCACCGCCGGGCGCGCCTCGACCGGAAGCCTCAGCGTGAATTCGTTGAAGAAGCTCTGGTTGACGATGCTGACGCCGGGAATCGCCGACAGCCGGTCCGCAACTTCGAACGCGCGCGCGTGATTCAGTTGAGCGAGCTGCCTCAGTCCCTTCTCGCCGAGCAGCGTCAGGTGGACCGTGAACGCCAGCGCGCAGAGCACCGAGCTGGTGCAGATGTTCGACGTCGCCTTCTCCCGCCGGATATGCTGCTCGCGGGTCGAGAGCGTCAGCACGAACCCGCGCTTGCCTTCGGCGTCGACCGTTTCGCCCGCCAGCCGACCCGGCATTTGCCGCACATGCTTCTCGCGGCAGGCGAACAGGCCCACGTAAGGGCCGCCGAACTGCAGCCCCACGCCGATGCTCTGCCCCTCGCCGACGACGATGTCCGCGCCCATTTCGCCCGGCGACTTGATGAGCCCGAGCGCGACGGGCTCTGTCACGACCGCGATCAGCAGAGCGCCCGCTGCGTGCGCCGCCTCGGCGATCGGCGTGAGATCCGTGATCCGTCCGAGAATGTCGGGATATTGCACCACGACGGCGCTTGTCTCCGGACCGATCTTGCCGATCAGCCGCTCCGTGTCCGGCTCGGCGTCGAGCTGTGGGATTGCCGTCGCCAGCGCATCCTCGCTGAACTTCGCCAGAGTCTCCGCGACCTTGACGTAATGCGGGTGGACGCCCGACGAGATGATCGTCTTGTTCCGGCGCGTGATGCGGTGCGCCATCAGGATCGCTTCCCACATCGCGGTCGAGCCGTCGTACATCGAGGCGTTGGCCACTTCGCAGCCGAACAGGCGCGCGACCTGCGTCTGGAACTCGAACATCATCTGCAGCGTGCCCTGTGCGATTTCGGGCTGGTAGGGCGTGTAGCTGGTCAGGAACTCGCCGCGCTGGATGATATGATCGACGCTCGCCGGGATGTGGTGCCTGTAGGCGCCGCAGCCGAGGAAGAAGGGCACGTCGCCCGCGACCATGTTCTTGCGCGAAAGCGCCGCCATGTGCCGCTCGACCGCCATCTCCGAGGCATGCATCGGCAAGCGGTGGATCGGCCCTTTGAGCCGCGCATCCTCCGGCACGTCGTGGAAGAGCTCGTCGACCGAGCTCACGCCGATCACGCGCAGCATTTCGCCGCGGTCGGCATCGCTCAGCGGCAAATAACGCATCAGTTGGGCTTCCTCATGATGAAGCGAAGGCGAACGTAGTCGGCGACGTTCGAACCGAAGCGGCCGGCGACGGCGGCGGCGATCTCCGCACGCTCCGCTTCGGGCACGCCAGCCCGGTCGAGCCAACCGCGGCGGAAGGTCGTCACCCATTGGGCGAGGCCATGCTCTATGGCGGTCGGCCGCTCGATCAGCCGAGCGTCGATCTCACGAAACCCCGCGGCCTCGTAAACCGCCGCGAATTCCTGCGGCGAGGCATACCAGTTGCTCGCTTCCGCGGGCGGCACGTAACCGCGGATGACCATCTCCTCGTCGAGCGCTTCGCGCAGCTTCTTGAGATTGCCCTCGCCGCCCATCTCTCCCGCGAAGCGGCCGCCCGGCTTCAGCGCGCGGAAGACGCCGGCCGCGACCGCTTCCTTGTCGGTCATCCAGTGCAGCGCGGCATTGGAGAAGCCCGCATCGAATTCGCGGTCGAAATGCATGTCGGCGGCATCGACCACCAGCGCGTCGACGCCGTTGGCATGGGCGGCCCGGATCATGTCCAGGCTGTTGTCGATGCCGGTGACGGTGGCTCCGAGCGCCGCGATCTTCTTCGTCAGCGTGCCGTCGCCGCAGCCGACATCGACGATTCGTTCGCCGCGCTGGGGATCGAGAAGGTCGAGCGCCGCCTGGCCAAGCTCGGCAACGAAGCTTCCGACGCGCGCATAATCCGCGGCGTTCCACTTGCTGGTCGAGGCGACGGTCGAGCTCAAAGCGTCTTCAACCAGTCGCGGTAGGCGCCCTCGTCCATGAGGCCGTCCAGCTCGGACGGGTTGTCGAGCTTGAGCTTGAAGAACCAGCCCTCGCCTTCGGGATCGCTGTTCACGATCGAGGGGTCGTCGGCGACCTTGCTGTTGCCTTCGGTGACTTCACCCGAGACCGGCGAATAGACGTCGGACGCGGCCTTCACCGATTCGACCACTGCAGCCTCCTGACCCTTGCTCAGGCGCTTCCCCGTCTCCGGCACTTCGGCGAAGACGATATCGCCGAGTTGCTCCTGCGCATGATCGGAAATGCCGACAGTCGCGGTGTCGCCGTCGACGCGGATCCATTCATGCTCCTTGGTGAAATAGACGCTCATTTAGGAAGCTCCCTTGCGGTGGTAGCGGTGGGGGACGAACGGCATCGCGGCGACGCGCGCGTCGAACAATTTGCCGCGTTGCTCGAGCTTGAGCGCGGTGCCCGGCTCGGCGAACGCCGTCGCGACATAGCCCATGGCGATCGGCCGCTGCAGCGATGGCGAGAAGCCGCCGCTGGTGATCTTGCCAATCTCATTGCCTTCGCCGTCGAGCACGAGAGCACCTTCGCGTACCGGCTGACGCCCCTCAACGTCGAAGCCGACCCTCTTTTCGACCGGACCGTTCTCCATCTCGGCGAGGATGCGCATTGCGCCGGGGAAGCCCCCGTCGATGCGGCGGCGCTTGTTGATGGCGAACACGAGGTCCGCCATCACCGGCGTGATCTTCGTGTCGAGGTCATGGCCGTAGAGCGGCAGGCCCGCCTCGAGCCGGAGCGAATCGCGCGCGCCGAGGCCGATCGGCTTGGCGAGCTCGTTCGCGGTGATCGCGTCGGCGAGGTCCGAAGCGACGACCGCCGGCACCGAAATCTCGAACCCGTCCTCGCCGGTGTAGCCCGAGCGGCTGATCCAGAGGTTGCGGCCGCCCCAGTTGAACGGCCCCGCCTGCATGAAGCCGAGCTCACTCACGCCGGGGATGATCGTCTCGAGGACCTCGGCGGCACGCGGTCCCTGGATGGCGAGGAGCGCCTGCTCCTTCATATGGTCGATGACCACGTCGGGCGGCAGTCGGCGCTCCATGTAATCAATGTCGCCATATTTGGTCGCACCGTTGACGACGACGTAGAAATCCTCGCCGCGGCGCGTCGCCATGAGATCGTCGACGATCCCGCCCTCCTCCTCGAGGAGCAGCGAATATTTGGGCTTCATGTCGTGCGCGGACTGGAAGTCGCCCGGCATCAGTTTCTCGAGCGCGGCATCGACCCCGCGGCCGTGGACGAACAGCTGGCCCATGTGGCTGACGTCGAACAGGCCTGCCTTCTCGCGGGTCCAGAGATGCTCGGCGATGATGCCTTCATACTGGACCGGCATCTCATAGCCGGCGAAGGGCACCATCCGCGCACCGCGCGAGCGGTGCCAGGCATCGAGTGGAAGCTTGTCGAGCTGCTGCGGCTGGGCGTCTTCCCCGCCGGGATCGCCGCTGTAGGCGGTGCCGCGCGCCTGCGTCTCGTCCGTCGGACCGTTGTGGGTTTCCCGGTTCATTCTGGCCTGCTCATTCGCTGCGCTCCGCATCCGGGTGACGACGGCGAACGCCGACAAGACGTTCCGGCCATCGCCCCCGTCTGTCTCTAGCGCCTGAGAGCTTGATCCCCTTCGGCGTCCCCTCACGGGGCTCTTTCCAGACTGTCAGGCGCGCACGGTCCTTTGTGCCTGAGAGATTCCGGGGGCGGTTGCTCCTTCGGCGCCGCACTCGCGTGCGAACTCTCCCGTGCGGCCATTTTCGACAGCGCGTGCCTTGGCCGCGCAGCCAAGCGAAGTCAACGCGTTAGCGCGTCGCGTTATACTTGATCTGGTCCTGGGTGAGCTCGAACCCGACGAGGTGCTCGAAGGTCGCATCGGCGACCGCCTTGGCGACCCGAGGGTCGGCCATCGGATCGATGGCCGCGTCCACCTCGCCAGCCTTGCGCGGACGGGTGAGGATCGCCCGGACGTTGGCCGGCAGCGTCGCCGCCCCGCGGTTGACGCGGACGATTGCCTGGACGCGAGCCCAGGCGTGCTGGCT
>Ga0070680_100002487_pt1 | contig 13653 bp, 15 predicted proteins | sample KBSC73BmetaG_FD_64672 | JGI IMG/M metagenome (GOLD analysis project Ga0070680, IMG submission 64672) | Corn rhizosphere microbial communities from Kellogg Biological Station, Michigan, USA - KBS C7-3B metaG | ecosystem: Host-associated > Plants > Roots > Rhizosphere | place: USA: Michigan...
ACCTTCTGCTCCTCGATCGGGATTCCGAGCTTCTCGTAGGTGCGCCGGATTTCGGGATCGAGCTCATCGAGCGAGGCGAGCTTCGCCTTCGTCTTGGGAGCGGCGTAATAATAAGCGTCCTGGTAATCGATTTCTGGGATGTCGAGCTTGGCCCAGCTGACTTCCTCCATCTCGAGCCATGCGCGATAGGCCTTCAGCCGCCAGTCGAGCATCCATTCGGGCTCACCCTTCTTCGCGGAGATGAACCGGACGGTGTCTTCGCTGAGGCCCTTGGGCGCGAATTCCTGTTCGACATCGGAGACGAAGCCCCATTCGTAATCCTGCGCGATCTTGTCGCGGATCTCGCGGTTCTTGACGGCTTCGTTCATCGGGCGAGCTCCGTCAGCCGCACGGCGCCAAGCGCGCCGCGAACCGCGTTGCCGACGATGCCCATGTGCGGCTTCACGCGGCAGTGGGCGTCGAGCGCGCAGTCGTTGCGGCCCTCCGAACAGACGGTCATCGCGATCGGGCCTTCGACCGCCTCGACGATGTCGGCGAGGCTGATCTCCTGCGCCGCCTTGGCGAGCGAAAAGCCGCCGCTCGCGCCGCGAACGCTCCTCAGAAGCCCGCGGCCGGCGAGCTGTCCCATCAGCTTCTGTGCAGTCGGAAGCGGCACGCCGGTCTCGGCGGCAAGCTCGGTCGCGCTGAGGCGCGCGCCCGCGGGACGGCGGGCGGCGGCGGTCATCAGCACGACCGCATAATCGGCGAGGTGGCTTAGGCGCATTTACAATTCGGAGCTTTCCAGTCCGATTTAGTGTCTCCGGCCCCGAAACTCAACTCAGGAGATTTGCGTAAGCCGATGCGGGATGACAGACGAGCCGCCGTGTCGCTTTATCCGTTGATCCGACCGTTCTGGTTCGCCCTCGATGCAGAGCGCGCGCATCGCCTGACAATCAGCGCGCTGAAGTTGAAGCCCAACCGGCGGCCCCCCGATTTTCCTGAATGTCTGCGGAGCAAGGTCGCGGGGCTGAGTTTCCCGTCGCCGATCGGCCTCGCGGCCGGGTTCGACAAGGACGCGGAGGTGCCGGAACCGATGCTCGGTCTCGGGTTCGGTTTCGTGGAAGTCGGGACGATTACGCCGAGGCCGCAGCCCGGCAATCCGAAGCCGCGGCTGTTCCGCCTTCGCGACGACGAAGCGGTGGTCAATCGCATGGGCTTCAACAACCGGGGCCAGGCCGCCGCCTTCCAACGACTGCTCGACTGCAACCATGTGCGCGGAATCATCGGTGTGAACATCGGGGCCAACAAGGATAGCGCGGACCGGATCGCCGATTATGTCGAAGGCGTTCGGGCGATGAGCTCGGCCGCGCGCTATCTCACGATCAACATCAGCTCGCCAAACACACCGGGGTTGAGACAGCTTCAGGACGAAGGCGCGCTGAGGGCGCTTCTTTCGGCGGTGCAGGAAGCGCGCGGCGCAAAGGGACCGCCGATCTTCCTGAAGGTCGCGCCGGACCTTGGCGAAGGCGAGCCCGACCAGATCGTCCGTGCCGCAATCCAGCACAAAGTGGATGCGATTATCGTATCGAACACCACCGTCTCCCGCCCGCCGCTGAAGTCGAAATCGCGGGACGAGGCGGGGGGCCTGTCGGGCGCGCCGCTGAAGCCGATTGCGCTCAAAGCGCTGCGCGAATTCCGCTCCGCGTCGGGCGGCGAAATGCCGCTCATCGGCGTCGGCGGAATCGCCAATTCGGACGATGCTTGGGAGCGAATCCGAGCGGGCGCCAGCCTCGTCCAGCTCTATACGGCGATGGTCTATCAAGGGCCGGGGATTGCGCGGCGGATCGCCCATGGGCTTGCCGATCGCGTGCGGCAGGCGGGCTTCGCCAACATTGCCGAGGCAGTCGGGACCGAGTAGCGGACCGGCCATGCGTTTGCGTCATTTTCCGCTTCTCGCCGCAGCGTTTGCGCTTGCCAACACTACCGCCCCCAGTCTTTCAGCTCCGGCACAGGCTCCAGGAATGGTCAGCGCAGCCGACCCGCGCGCAGCGGCTGCCGGGGTGGAGATCCTGCACGAGGGCGGAAGCGCGGCGGATGCCGCCTTCGCGACCTTGCTGGCGCTCAACGTGGTCGAGCCGCAGAGTTCCGGAATCGGCGGCGGCGGCTATCTCGTCTATTCGGATCGGAACGGCCCCGCGGTGACTTTCGACGGGCGCGAGAAAGCCCCCGCGGCGGCAACGGGGACCTGGTTCTTCAAGAACGGCCAGCCGATGCAGTTCAGGGACGCGCAGCCGGGCGGGAAGAGCGTCGGCGTGCCCGGCAATCTCAGGATGATGGCGCTCGCGCACCAGCGCTACGGAAAGCTGCCATGGGCGGCGCTGTTCCAGCCGGCGATCAAGCTCGCTCGCGACGGGTTCAAGATCACGCCGAGGCTCTACAATTCGCTGCTGAAATATCCGGCGACGGGAGCGCTCTCGGCCGAAGCGCGCTCGCTTTTCTATCAAGCCGATGGCCAGCCCAAGCCGGTCGGAACATTGGTCAGGAACACGGCTTTCGCGAACTATCTGGAGAAGGTTGCGAAGCTCGGGGCGGACACTTTCTACGTCGGGCCCAACGCGCAGGCGATCGCCGCCACCGTGACCAACGCGCCGCACAACCCCGCACCGATGACGACTGGCGATATTGCGTCGTACGAGGCGAAGCCGCGGCCGCCGGTGTGCGGGACGTATCGCGGCTATCGAGTCTGCGGGATGGGGCCGTCTTCTTCGGGCGGGTTCACGGTGTTCGCGACCTTGAAGCAGCTCGAGCGGTTCAACCTCTCCGCGCTCGGGCCGAACAACCCGACTGCCTGGCACCTGATCGCGGAGTCCGAGCGGCTCGCATACGCCGACCGCGACAAATATCTCGCCGACGAGGATTTCGTTCGGGTGCCGCTCGAGGGACTGATGGACACGCATTACCTCGCCAGCCGCTCGGCGCTGATCTCGCCGACGACTACGATTGCGGCAGTCCAGCCGGGCATGCCGGCCGGGGCCGGAGTGACTTGCGCGCCGGCGCTGCAGCCGGAGCGCGGTACGTCGCATTTCGTGGCGGTCGATAAATGGGGCGACGTCGCGTCCGAAACCTCGACGATCGAAAGCAGCTTCGGTTCAGGACTGATGGTCAACGGCTATTACCTGAATAACGAGCTGACCGATTTCAGCTTCGTGCCGGAAAAGGACGGTTGCCCGGTCGCAAATCGAGTCGAGGGGGGCAAGCGGCCGCGCAGCTCGATGAGCCCGACGATCATCTACGGACCCGACGGACACGTGGTTCTGGCGGTTGGAGCGGCGGGCGGTTCGACCATCCCCGCGCAGGTCGTGAAGACGATTGTAGCCGTGCTCGACTTTCACTTGCCGGCGCAGCAGGCGATCGCGCTTCCGATGATCTATGCGCCGGGCGACACCCTATTCGTCGAAAGCGGCAGCTTCCTCGAGGCGATGATCCCGCAGCTGCAGGCGCTCGGCCATACGAGCGTCAGGACCTTGCCGCCGGGCACGTTCAAGGCGAACGCGATCGAATGGCTGAGCGGCCGCTGGGTCGGGGGAGCCGACCCGCGCAGCGAGGGCGTGGCACTCTCGCAATAGCGGGGTTTGGGGGAATCTTGGCTCGGCAACTCGAACATTTCGACAATCTCGTTTCGCTGTTCCTGACGCGGGCCGAGGAGAAGGGCGACGCGCCGTTCCTTTGGGCCAAGCGCGATGGCGAGTGGCGCTCGACCAGCTGGGCCGAAGCGGCGAGGCAGGTCGCCTCGCTTGCCGAATCGCTGAAGGGCATCGGACTGGAGCCAGGCGACCGAGTCGCGCTGGTCAGCGAGAACCGGCCCGAATGGCTGATCTCGGACCTCGGAATCATGGCGGCGGGCTGCGTTACCGTGCCGACCTACACTACCAATACCACACGCGATCACGCGCATGTGCTCGGCAATTCGGGCGCGCGCGCGGTAATCGTTTCGAACCAGAAGCTCGCGAAGAATTTGATCCCGGCGGTGCTGACCTCGAGCGAGTGCCACCATGTGATCGCGATCGAGCCGCTGCGGACCGGCCAGGCGCCGGATTGGGTCAGGTGTCACTCGTGGAAGAAGCTCGCCTCGGAAGGGGCGGACGCGGCGCCGCTGAAACGGCAGGTCGCCAACATGAGCCGCGGCGATCTTGCGTGCATCATCTACACGAGCGGCACCGGCGGAGCGCCGCGCGGCGTGATGCAGCACCATGGCGCCATTCTCCACAACATCGCCGGTGCGACCGACATCATCTCGACCGACTTCGGATGGGGAGACGAAGTGTTCCTGTCCTTCCTGCCCGCGAGCCACGCGCTCGAGCACACCGGCGGGCAGCTGTTTCCGATCGGTCTCGGCGCGCAAATCTATTATGCCGAGAGCCTGGAAAAGCTTGCCTCGAATATCGAGGAGACCCGGCCCACGATCATGATCGTCGTGCCGCGCCTTTTCGAGATGCTGCGCGCGCGCATTCTCAAGAGCGTGGAATCGAGTGGCGCAGTTTCGAAATATCTTTTCCGCCGCGCGCTCAAGATCGGCAGCGACAAATATGAGGGGCGGCTAAGACCCTGGGATCTGCCGATGAGCGGCATTCTCGAGCTGACCTTGCGGCGGAAGCTGCGGGAGAAGGTCGGCGGCCGGGTGAAGGCCTGGGTATCGGGCGGGGCGCCGCTCAATCCGGACGTCGGGATCTTCTTCCAGTCGCTCGGAATCACCTTCCTCCAGGGCTACGGGCAGACCGAAGCGGCACCGGTGATCAGCTGCAACCGGCCCAAGGCCGGCATTCGTCTCGAGACAGTCGGCCCGCCGGTGAAGGACACCGAAGTGCGCATCGCCGACGACGGCGAGATCATGGTTCGCGGCGAGCTCGTGATGCACGGCTATTGGCGCAACCCCGAAGAGACTGCGCGCGCGCTCCGAGATGGGTGGCTGGCGACCGGCGATGTCGGCCATTTCGACGACAAGGGCCGCATCGTGATTACCGATCGCAAGAAGGACATCATCGTCAACGACAAGGGGGACAATGTTTCGCCGCAGCGGATCGAAGGCATGCTGACGCTGCAGCCCGAAATTGCCCAGGCGATGGTCTATGGCGAACGCCGGCCGCACCTGGTCGCGCTGCTCGTGCCCGATCCCGAGATTGCGTCGGCACCTGACCTTCGGCAGCGGCTGGAAGAGGCCGTGGACCGGGTCAACGCCAGCCTCTCGGTGATCGAGCGGGTGCGGCGGTTCATCACCGCCGACGAGCCGTTCAGCGTCGAGAACGAACAGCTCACGCCGTCGATGAAGATCCGGCGCCACGTCATTTCCAAGGCGTACGGCGATCGGCTCGACGCACTATATGGCAGGTAGCGGGCGAGCTGCGGCCGCTACGGCCTGTAATACGGGACGATATCGGCGATGGTGCAGCTTCCGACATTGATGTGATTGAGCGTATCGACCACCGATTGGATGTCGCCGGTGCACAGTCCAGGGCTGCCGTACTGGCGTGACAGAAGCGCGTAATTCCCCGATCCGAGCATTTCACAACCCGGGTTCAGGTGCATGAGGTAAGTCGTACCGGTGCCGACCCGGAACGCGATTGTCCGTCCGTCGATGATGCTCATGTCGTTGGAACTGTAATTGGGCAGGCAGCTGACCGGCCGGCCCGGCACCTTGCCGGCGAGCAGCGTCTGGTAAGCGCGCTCGCCGCTCGGGCTGCGGGACATGTAGGGCGGCGGCGACGCATTCATGCAGGAGCCGAGCATCGAGCCTGCGATCAGAAGCGGAATGCAGCGCATCATGACCTCCTTCACTGTTTCGCAGGCGTCCCGAAAGCGCTTTCGCTCATGAACGGAAGCTGTCTTTCGCGGCCCTGCGGCGCGCGAATTCTTCCTCATTAGTGCTGCGAACGAAGGGATTGGTTTCACGTTCCTGAGCGACCGTCGTGGGGACGGTGATTTCGCCCGCGGAGCGGATTGTTTCCACGCGCGTCAGCCGCTCGGCGATTGCCGGGTTGTCGGGCTCGGCATGTACCGCGAATCGCGCGTTATCGAGCGTATATTCATGCGCGCAATACAGCCGGGTGTCCTCCGGCAAGGCGGCGAGCCGCCCGAGCGAGCGATACATTTGCGCCGGCGTGCCTTCAAACAGCCGTCCGCAGCCCATGGCGAACAAGGTGTCGCCGACGAAGGCAATCCGCTCCTCGTCGAAGATGAGCGCGATATGATCGAGGGTGTGGCCGGGAACCTCGATGACCCGGCCGATATGAGCTCCGATCCGGACTTCATCGCCTTCGCGGAGTTCGACGTCGCGCCCCGGGATTCGGCCCGACGGACCGGAGATGCGCGCATTCGTCGCTTCCTTTATCGCGAGATTTCCGCCCGTGTGGTCGCCGTGCCAGTGCGTGTTCCAGGCCTGCCCGATCGTCCACCCGCGCTGCTTGGCTTCTGTGAGAGCCGGGACAGCGTCGCCCGGGTCTACGACGGCGGTTTCCCCGCTCGCCGGATCGTGGACCAGCCAGATATAATTGTCGCTGAAGGCCGGGACCGGGACGATCTCCAGCATCACCACTCACCCGTGTTCGGCATCGAGCTCCACGGCTCAACAGGGGCGAGCGCCTGCCCCTTCTGAAGCAGCTCGATGGAGACGTTGTCCGGTGTCCGGACGAACGCCATGCGACCGTCGCGCGGCGGACGGTTGATGGTGACTCCCGAATCCATGAGACGGCGGCAGGTCTCGTAAATGTCGTCGACCTGATAGGCGAGGTGGCCGAAGTTCCGGCCGCCGCCGTAGCCGGCCTCGCCCCAATTGTATGTCAGCTCGACCTCGCCGCCCTCGTCGCCGGGAACGCCGAGGAAAATCAATGTGTAGCGCCCGGCTTCACTGTCCATTCGGCGCCGTTCCTTGAGGCCGAGGAGTTGAAAGAATGCAACAGTCGCCTGCGGATCGGAAACCCGGAGCATGGCATGGAGGAATTTCATTTCACTTCACTCAATTCGTCGCTATAAATGCACGGTTCGTCGCAGCCGTGGCCGGCGATCGTGACCGGTGGCTGCTCGTTATAGCGGACGAACGCACGGGTCTTCATCCCATGATCAACAAGCTGCAGGACAGCCGCGCCGTCCTTCTGGGCGCGGTGGCAATTTTCGGCATTGGTCTCACCACCAGCGGCTACGCGCTCGGCGACGGTTTCCGCCGCTCCAAGATGGCGGAGCACAGGACGGTTACGGTTCGCGGCGTTTCGGAACGCAACGTCACCGCGGATCTTGCCACCTGGTCGGTCAACTTCTCGCACCAGGGGACGGAGCTTGCTCCGGTCCAGCAGTCCGTCGACCAGCAGGCCGGCGCAGTGCGCGCCTTCTTCCTGCACGCGGGATTTCGGCCCGATGAAGTCACCGACAGCAACGTCGCGCTCAGCCGTGAACAGGCGCGCGACCGCGACGGCAATCCGGTGGGCCCGCAGAAGCTGACCGTCAGCCGGTCGATCCAGCTCCGGACCACGGACGTGATGAAGGCGCGTGCGGCTTATGCGCGGCAGGCCGAACTGCTCCGCGACGGCGTCGAGCTGTCCGGCACCAACATCACCTATACCTTCACCCGCCTCAATGCGCTCAAACCGCAAATGATCGCGGAGGCGACGAGGAACGCGCGCGACAGCGCCGAACAGTTCGCGCGCGACAGTGGAGTCGACGTGGGGCGGATCAAGACCGCGAGCCAGGGCTATTTCTCGGTCGGCGCCCGCGATGGCGAAGATTGCGACGATTGCGGCTCTTCGGGCGGAAGCACGCCGTTTCAGAAAGTGCGGGTGGTGACCACGATCGACTACGACCTGGGGTGAGATCGGGCCGACGCTATTTGGTCGGCTGACGGTCGGTCTTTAACGTCGGCGTCACTCCGAGCAGTTCGATCGCTTTCGCCGCCGCCTCTCCGGAATCGCCATTCGGATCGGCGGCGGCGGCGCGGGTCCAGTAGCTGCGCGCCTTGTCATCATCGCCCATTGTGTCGGCGACGTGGCCTGCCTCGAATAGAAGCGTCGGATCCGAGGGCGCCAGGCTGAGCGCCTTGTTGATCGCTGTCTGCGCCGTGATCGGGTCATGCTCACGAAGCGCAAGCGCGGCGGAGAAGTACCAGTAAAAGGGATCGCCGGAGATCGTACCGGCGGCCTCATTGGCCTTGGCCCGCGCCGTCTTGAGATCGTCCTGCGCCTCCGCGGCGCGGGCACGGTCGAGCAGCGCCTCGCCACGCTGCTCCGCCTGGAGACCCGGCAGCGCGAGCGCCTTGTCGAGGTCAGCGGCGGCCTTTCCCGGCTGCTTCGCGGCGATCCACAAATTGCCCGCCGCAGCCCACATCCGCGCCGTCTTCGGATCCTTGTCGGAGGACGCCTTCGCAGCTTGCTCGAAATCCTCGGCCGCGGTTGCGTGATCGCCGCTCCTCTCCGCCTCCAGCGCAGCGCAGATCAGTGCGTCGGGCGTGCCAGCCTCGGCACAATGGGTCGGGCTCGCGGGAGCCGCAGCGGAAAGCGGAGCGGCCGCGGCAAGGATGGCTGCGAGCAGGGTGATCAAGCGGACGGCTCCAACAGGGTTTCGACGGTGCGCAGGATCGCTCGGATCTCATTCGGCTCCGACAGGCGATGGCCGCCACCCTTGAGCACTTGCAGCTGGACATCGGATGAACGAAGCCGGTCCATCAGGCGAAAGGCGACGCCAAGCGGGACCTCCTCGTCCTTCTCCCCATGAATCAGGCGAACAGGGCAGTCGAGGGCGATCTCGCCGTCGAGGAGCCGGAGCTGCTGGCCAGATTCCCAAAAGCCGCGGGTGAAGACCGAAGGCTCCGGCCCATACGGATTCGGCTCCTCGATTCGGCCGTCGCGCTGCAGCGCCGATTTCTGCCCCTCGCTGAAACCCCAGTCGGTGAAGTCCGGCGCGGCGGCAACTTTCACCAGCGCCTGGACCCGCGCGGGCCTGAGCAACGCAAGGTGAAGCGCGATCCAGCCGCCCATCGATGATCCGACCAGCACGAGGGGTCCGTGCGTGAGCCGATCGATCGCGGCGAGCGCGTCTTCCAGCCACAAGTCCAGCGTGCCCTGCTCGAACGCTCCTCCACTCGAGCCCGTGCCGGAATAGTCGAGGCGCAGCATTGCAATGCCACGGCCCTCGGCGAACTGGTCGAGGGCGGCAGCCTTGGTGCCCTCCATGTCTGACGCGTAGCCGGGCAGGAAGACCAAAGTCGGCGAGGCGCCGTCACGCAGCCGGTGGGCGACCCGCCGCCCCTCGACCTCGATGTGGCGAAGCGCCGGGCTCACGCCGAACGGCCGAGAAGGAAGAAGTTGGCCGTAAGCCGGCCCTGGCGCGGATCGGCGCTGAACCGCGTCGAGGCGGGGATGACCCCGGAGTGCAGCAGGCTGCCGTGGTAGACGATCAGGCGATCCGGCACGGCATCGATCAACGCGATCTGCTCGTAGGCTGCGTTCGACCCGTCGACATAGCCCGAATCCACGGGGAGCTCCGCGCTCCTCGCCCGGTCGAGCAGCGCCATGTTGCCGACAGTCACGCGCTCAATGCCGGTTGAACGATGGCGATAGAATGCGGTGCCGCTGCCCTCGGGCACGCGCAGGTAGTGGAGCAAGGCGAAGAGGTTGGGTTCCGGACCGTCGAAGTGCGGCGCCTTCTGGATCGGCCGGAGTTGACCCGGCGGCACGGTGACGATGGAAAAGCTCGCCTGCTCGAGGTCGAAGCTCCGCACCTCGAAGGCGCTGCCGATGAAGGGGGCGCAGCGCTCGCAGGTTTCGAGCGCATAAGCATGGGCTTTGTTGTCGCCCTTTCCGATGATTCGCCGGACGCCCGGATAATAATTGTCCTCGATCGCAGGGAACGGCGCGAGCTCGTCGGCCAGCGCGGCGACCTGCTCCACGTCCCCGCTGAAATCGTCGATCACGACGACGGGGCTCCGGCTTCGCCCGATTCGGTGGAGCTTGGCGTTGGGCACCGCTGCCCGATAACAAAGCTTGGCCGCGTTTCCACCATGCCGCGCCCGGTCGAAGGGAACGAGGCCCCGGGCTGGTGCGCTTCATCGCGAAAGCGGCAGGAGGAGAAGGATGAAATACCGCAAGCTCGGCGACAGCGACCTCGAGGTCTCGGAAATCTCGCTGGGTTCCTGGCTGACCTACGGGGTAGGGGTCGAAGCCGATAAGGCCCGCGCCTGCCTGGAAGAAGCGTTCGCGCAGGGCATCAACTTCATCGACACCGCAAACATCTATGGCCGCGGCGCAGCCGAGAATTTTCTCGGCGAGGCTCTGAAGGGCCGCGGACGGGATTCCTACATCCTCGCGACGAAGCTCTATTTCCCGATGACCGAGAGCGATCGCGGCCTGTCGCGCGAGCAGGTGGAAAAGCAGCTCGATGCGTCGCTGAAGCGGCTGCGGACCGACTATCTCGATCTCTACCAATGCCATCGCTACGACTGGGATACGCCGCTCGAGGAGACGATGGAGGCGCTGACCCGGGCGATCGACAGCGGCAAGACGCGGTACATCGGCTTTTCGGAATGGCCGGCCGAGCGGATCCGCGCGGCGATCGATCTCGCAGGAAGCGGCAGGGTTGCGAAGTTCGTGTCCAGCCAGCCGCAATACTCGCTTCTCTGGCGCGAGCCCGAGAGCGAAGTCATTCCACTCTGCGCCGCCAACGGCATTTCGCAGATCGTCTGGTCGCCGCTCTGCCAGGGCGTGCTCAGCGGCAAATATGATCCGGACAAGCCGCCGCCGCGCGACTCCCGTGCGGCGAGTTCCGAAATGAGCGGCTTCATGGACCGGCTGATGCGGCCGGAGGTCCTTCGCGCCGTTCAGGGTCTGAAGCCGATCGCCGACGAAGCCGGCCTAACGCTGCCCCAATTCGCGCTTGCGTGGGTGCTTCGCGAGCCGAATGTCGCCTCGGCCATCATCGGCGCCTCGCGCCCCGAACAGGTGCGCGAGAATGCGGAAAGCTCTGGCGTCGTGATCGACACGCAGCTGTTCGTGCGCGCCGAGGCGATCATCGAAAATGCGCTCGGCGCAGAAACGGTCTGACCGCTCGACTGAACGGCTCGACCCCGCAAGATTAAATCTGCGGAATAAGAAGAAACCTGCTCGAGGGGCGGGTGTTTATTCTCACGGGCTTCAGAATTCTCGTGTTTACAGGAGGTTAGTGATGCACCGTCAGCTGATTCTTACCGCGCTTGCAAGCGCAGCGATCCTCTGCGGCGGGCCGGCCCTGGCGGCCGGCCCCGGAGGCGGCGGAGGTGGCCCAGGCGGCGGCGGTGGGCATGGCGGCGGTCCGGGCGGCGGCGGTCCCGGCGGCGGCATGGGCAATATGGGTAATATGGGTGACATCGGTGGTCCCGGTCGGGACATCGGCGGCCCGGGCACAGGAATCACGACGCGCGACGACGCACGCATGAACAGCCAGGGTCCGGAACATGCTTCGGCAACCGGCGTGGCCAACGCCAACGCCAACAGCGTGCTTGCCGGCACGACTGCGACCAATCGGGTCAGCAGCGGTCCGCTTTCCGGGGTTACGGACGGCATGTCGGTTTTCTCGAACGGAACGCTCGTCGGAACGGTTCAGCAGATCCGGCTGGCCGGCAATGGCAATGTTGCGCTCGTGCTCGTCAAAGGCACCAACGGCGGGATCTTCCCGGTTCCGGCGAACAAGCTGAGCCTCGCCAACGGCACCTTGTCGACGACGGCGCATTTCCGCGGAACCAATGACGATCGCACGGAAGCCGAGGCGCAAGGCCGAATGAACAGCCAAGGCCCGATGCACGCGTCGGCTACGGGCATAGCGCATGCTAATCAGCACAGCGTCCTTGCCGGCGGCTCGACGACTACGCTTACGGGCATCAGCGTCGGCATGCCCCTGTTCAAGAACGGAACCCAGGTCGGGACCGTGTCCCGCGTCATCACCGCTAACGGCATGATCCGTCGCGTGCTGGTGCAGGGAGCGAACGGCCGTACGTTCTCCCTCTCGCCGACGATGCTTACTGCGTCGGGCGGAACACTGACGACGACGGCGACACTGCGCGGAATGTAGCCGCAGCTCAACGCCGCAATGAAAGCCCCGTCGGCGGAGCGCCGGCGGGGCATTTCAATCAGATCGCCTTCGAGCTGCGGCGCGAGGGCGACACGAAAATCTCCTCGATCGGCAGATCGAACAACTCGGCAATTCGGAACGCGAGCGGCAGCGAAGGATCGTACTTGCCGGTCTCGATCGCGTTCACGCTCTGCCGCGACACTTCGAGCCGCTCGCCAAGGTCCTGCTGGCTCCAGTTGCGCTCGGCGCGAAGGACTTTCAGCCGATTTTCCATGTTCAGCACCCGGCAGCAGCGCCGAGGGTGAGCTTGTTGGCGAGTCCGCCGATTGCCTGACCGAAATACCAGACCACCACGACCCAATAGCCGTCGATGTGACCGACCATGTCGAAGCCTTCGAGGAAGCCCCAGATGGTCGCGCAACTCAGTGCGAACCCCATTGCCCAGAGCATCTGCCGAACCAGGAGCATGCGGACATATTCGTCCTGCTCTTCGACCAGGTAGCGACCCATCGCGGCGAAAATGCCGATGATCGGAAGCGCCGGAAGGATCGCCACCAGCCACGCAAGCAGGCCGTCCACCAGATGGTGCTTGAATCCGTAGACGGCGAAAAGGAGGAACGCGGCATAGAGGAGGCTGAGCCAGATCATGCGGCCGTTGTACCGCTTCGCTGCAGCAGTTGAATTCATGTCAACAAATCCTTTGCAGTTAGTAAAGCTAGCTTTACAGAGCGATCCAAACTTGTCAAGCATCCTTTACTGCCCTTAGCGATGCAGGCGGCAGTTGAGAGGCGGGGGCGGCATCGCTACATGCCGGTCACCCATGACCAAGATGTTCAAGATCGCGCTTCCGGACGGCTCCGTCAGGGAAATGCCCGAGGGATCGACCCCGGCGGACGTTGCCGCGGCGATCGGTCCCGGCCTCGCCAAAGCCGCGCTCGCCGCGCGCGTCGACGGCCAAGTGCGCGACATCATGCGGCCCTTCGAGGGCGATTCGAGCCTCGCGCTGATCACCTCGCGCGACGAGGCGGACGCGCTGGAGCTGGTGCGGCACGATTATGCGCACGTCCTCGCAGAGGCGGTGCAGAACCTCTATCCGGGCACCCAGATCACCTTCGGTCCCGCGACCGAGGACGGCTTTTATTACGACTTCGCGCCGACTGCCGATCACGGCGCCTTCACCGAGGAGGAGCTACCCGCGATCGAGGAGGAAATGCGGCGCATCATTGCCGCCGACAAGGCGCTCGTCCGCGAGGTGTGGACCCGCGATCAGGTCCGCGACTTCTTCGAAAAGCAGGGCGAGGCGTTCAAGGCCGAGTGGGTGATGGAGCTGCCGGAAGGCGAGACCATCACCATGTACCGCACGGGCGACGGCGATGACGCTTGGATCGACCTCTGCCGGGGGCCGCACCTCGCTTCTACCGGCAAGCTCGACCCCAACGCGTTCAAGCTGACTCGCGTGTCGGGCGCCTATTGGCGCGGCGACCCCAAAAACCCGATGCTGAGCCGGATCTACGGCACCGCCTGGCTCAACAAGAAGCAGCTCGACGCCTATCTCGTCCGGCTCGAGGAAGCGGGCAAGCGCGACCATCGCAA
>Ga0070680_100002489_pt1 | contig 13648 bp, 14 predicted proteins | sample KBSC73BmetaG_FD_64672 | JGI IMG/M metagenome (GOLD analysis project Ga0070680, IMG submission 64672) | Corn rhizosphere microbial communities from Kellogg Biological Station, Michigan, USA - KBS C7-3B metaG | ecosystem: Host-associated > Plants > Roots > Rhizosphere | place: USA: Michigan...
CCGCCCTCGCGGTGATAGGCGCTGTAGCTGCCCTCGCCGGTGTCGTGGGCGAAGCCGCCGAGCCTGGCGCCGCCGTTCAGTGCGCGGATGGCGTTGGCCGACAGTGAACCGAAGCTCATGGCCGAGATGTTGAACACCGAGGCCGAGTAGGGCCGGGCGCAATCGGGCCCGCCGATCGTGACGCGGAAGCCTTCCTTGTTCGCCGGAATGGGCGCGATCGAGTGGTTGAGCCATTCGAAGCCCTGGGCGTAGACCTCGTAGTTGGTGCCGAAAGGCAGCACGTCGAGCTGCATCTTGGCGCGCTGGTAGACGACCGCGCGCATGTTGCGGCTGAACGGCAGGCCGTTGGTCTCGTCCTCGAAGAAGTACTGGCGCATCTCCGGGCGGATGGCCTCGAGGATGAAGCGCAGGTGGGCGATGATCGGGTAGTTGCGCAGCACCGCGTGGTTCTTCTGCGCGAGGTCATGGATGCCGACCACCGTGAGCCCGAGGGCGAGCGCGAAGCAGATCGCGAACTCGATGGTGTAGGGCCAGTAGCGCCAGAGGAGGCCGAAACCGATGGTGGCGGCAATGGCGAGGACGAAGGCGATGTAGCGCGGCGCGAGAGCGATGGGGAACATCTAGGTTATTTTGGCCTCGGATCCTGCAGATGGGAATCGGCTTGCCTGAGCTTGCCGGCGCGCAGGAGCTTAACAGCTTGCACGAGCGCCTGGGCAGCGTTCCGTGTCTCTTCTTGGAAGGCGCGGTCGGCGTCGAGTTCTTCGTGACTCGTGGCGTAGGGGCCGTAGTAGCCGATGTAACGGTCGATCTCCGCGCGGTGGCCGGCGCCGATCAGGCCCATGTCGGACAGCCAGTCGGTGAGGCCGCGGCGTAGCGACTCGGTGCCCGCGGAATCGCCATGCACGATCACCGAGAAGGCGCGGCCCGCGAGGTGGCGCGGGTAATCCCAGCCCTTCATCTCGATGGCCTTGGCCTTCTCGGGGTCCTTGCCGGCAGTGGAGGTCGGGTCGGCGTTGCCGCCGTCGGCGCAGACCAGGCGGTCGATCATGGATTTGAGCACGGTGGGAGCTTGATACCAGTGCACCGGTGTCACGATCATGACACCGTGCGCGGCCGCCCACATCGGATAGATGTCGGCCATCCAGTCGTTGATCTGGCCCAGCGAATGGTTGGGATAGCACGAGCACGGCCAGTGGCAGAGCGGCATCGCGCTCGACACACAGCCTTTGCAGGGATGGATGTTGCGGCCGTATTCGGACGTGAGCCGGCTGAGATCGAGCAACTCGACCTCGAAACCACGCTGGCGCTCGATCAGCCGGCGCGCGATCTCGACCAGCCGGAAGCTTTTGGACACTTCGCCGGGACAGGTCTGATCGCTGCGCGGTGAGCCGTTGATCAGCAGGATGCGCGACCGCGCGGCGGCCGATTTCTGCCGCCGCTCGGCCTCGGCGATCGCGTCGCGCGTGGCAACCCACTCGACCGGGAGTTCGTACCTGGGATCGGCATAGCGCGTGCCGGCGGGGCGGGTGCGCGGCGACTTGCGGCTGTCGTCGTAGGCTTCCCATGCCGCGGCGATGACCTTGCGCGTCTCGGGCTGCAGCGCCTCGAAGGCGGGATCGTAGAAGCTTTCACCCAGGCGCCGGGCGAACTCGGCCTTGGTAATCATCGTGCTGGGCATGCCCTTGCGGGCCTTGATCTTGGCCATGGCGGACCTCGCTTGCCCGCCGGCGGCGCGCGCTTATGCGCGGCGACCCTTGCGGGAGATGGCTTGCAACGCTTTGAGGTGCGCCGTCGTTGCCGACAACGCCTTGCGCTCGATGGCACGATAGTGACGGATCAGCTCGACGCCGCGCTCGGTCAGCACCGCGCCGCCACCCGAGCGGCCGCCGGTCTGGGCGGTCACCAGCGGCTCCTCGAAGCTGCGATTGATGTCGGACACCAGCTCCCAGGCGCGCTTGTAGGACATGTTCATCGACCGGCCGGCGGCCGAGATCGAGCCCTCCCGGGCGATGCGCTCGAGCAGGGTGACCTTGCCGGGTCCGAGGCGGCCTTCGTCGTCGAAGTCGATGCGGATGCTGAGATGCGGCATCTCTGTCCTCTCTACGTACGCTCGAAGGAAACGCTCTTGACCACGGCGTGGACCGGCTTGCCTGGCGCCAGGCCCAGCCGATCGACCGACTTGGACGTGATCCTGGCCAGCAAGGTCGCACCGTTGCAGTCGAGGCGGACGTCGGCCTGCGCGCCATTGGAGGCGATGGCGGCCACCGTGCCGGCCAGCACGTTCAGCGCGCTGATGTCCTGCGGCGGCTGCAGCGACAACATGACGTCACGCGAGCGGATATAGGCGCGCACCGGCGCACCGACCGCCGCCGCGAGCCGCGGCACCTGCAGGTCGCCCGCGGCCGAGGTGAGCACCGAGAGCTGGAACGCCTCGTCGTGGCGCGCCACCACCGCGTCGAGCACGCTGCCGCCGTCGCCGGCCTCGGCCAGCGGCAGGATGTCGGCCACCGGCCCCACGGCCGCGACCTTGCCCTCGCCCAGGATCACCACGGTCGTCGCCAGCCGTGCCACCTCGGAGACCGAGTGGCTGACGTAGAGGATCGGCACGCCGGCGCGGTCCCGCAGGCGCTCGAGGTAGGGCATGATCTCCGAGCGCCGCGCCTCGTCGAGCGAGGCCAGCGGCTCATCCATCAGGACCAGCCGGGGACGGGCCAGCAGCGCGCGGCCGATCGCCACCCGCTGCTTCTCGCCGCCCGACAGCGAGTCGGGATTGCGGTCGAGCAGGGCGGCGAGGCCGAGCAGCTCGACCACCGCGGCGAAATCGCCCGAGGCGCCGCCTGTCGCGCCGCGCGCGAACCAGCGGCCGTAGAGCAGGTTCTGGCGCACGCTGAAATGAGGGAACAGGCGGCCGTCCTGGAAAACATAGCCGACGCGGCGGCGATGCGCCGGCACGAAGGTTCTGGCATCGGTGTCGACCAGCGTCTGGCCGTCGACCGCCACCCGGCCGCGCTGCGGGCGGATCAGGCCGGCCACGATATTGACCAAGGTGCTCTTGCCCGAACCCGAGCGGCCGAACAGGGCGGTCAGCCCCGGCGGCGCGGTGAAGCGCGCGTCGAGCTGGAAGTCGCCCAGCCGGTGGCCGACGTCGACGTCGAGGCTCATGTCGCCACCCGGCGCGCGCCGATGCGGCGGGCGAGCAGCTCCGAGCCGAGCAGTGCCGCCATCGAGATGGCGATGGAGATGAGCGTGAGGCGCAACGCGGCCGGATCGCCGCCCGGCACCTGCGTCAGGGTGTAGATCGCCGACGGCAGGGTCTGGGTCTCGCCCGGGATGTTGGAGACGAAGGTGATGGTGGCGCCGAACTCGCCCATCGACTTGGCAAAGCACAGGATCGCGCCCGCGATCACGCCGGGGACACAGAGCGGCAGGGTGATGGTGGCGAAGACCCAGAGCGGCGCGGCGCCCAGGGTCCCCGCCGCGCTCTCGAGCTTCATGTCGACCGCCTCGATCGACAGGCGAATGGCACGCACCATCAGCGGGAAGCCCATGACCGCGCAGGCCAGCGCCGCGCCGGTCCAGCGGAAGGACAGCACGATGCCGAAGGCCTGGTCGAGGACCATGCCGATCGGTCCGCGCCGGCCGAACAGGATCAGCAGCAAATAGCCCGTCACCACCGGCGGCATGATCAGCGGCAGGTGCACGAAGGTGTCGAGCAGGCTCTTGCCCCAGAAGCGGCCGCGCGCCAGCAGCCACGCCACCGCGATCCCGAACGGCAGGCTGGCGGCCGTTGCGGTGACGGCCACCAGGAGACTGAGCCGTACCGCGGTCCATTCCTCTTCCGTCATGTCGACGAGGCGGATTTCACCAGCACCGTGAACCCCTGCTTCTCGAACGACGGCCGCGCCTTGAGGCTCTTCAGGTAGTCGAGGAACGGCTTGGCGTCGGCCGACTTGGCATCCTTCGTCAGCGCCACCGGATAGAGGATCGGCGGATGGGAGTTGTCGGGGAAGGTGCCGACGATCTTGACGTTGGGTTCCGCCGCGGCGTCGGTCGCGTAGACGATGCCGAGCGGTGCCTCGCCGCGCGCGACCAGCACCAGCGCGGCACGCACGTTGTCGGCCTGGGCCACCTTGTCCTTCACGCCATCCCAGGCGCCCAGCTTCTCGAGCGCGGCCTTGCCGTACTTGCCGGCGGGCACCGCGTCGACGTTGCCCATGGCGAGCTTGCCGCCGTTCAGTGCCTTGGCGAGGTCGAAGCCCTGCTTCACGTCGACGGTGACCTTGGAGTCCCGGGGCGCGATCAGCACGATCTTGTTGCCCAGCAGGTTCACCCGCGTGTCGGCCTGGATCAGGTTCTTCTTGGCCACGTAATCCATCCAGTCGAGGTCCGCCGAGATGAAGAGATCGGCGGGCGCGCCCTGCTCGATCTGCTTGGCCAGCGCCGAACTCGAGGCATAGGAGATCCTGGGCATCGGCCTGGATGCGGCCTTGCTCCAGTCGGTGGCGATCTCGTCGAGCGCGTTCTTGAGGCTGGCGGCGGCGAAGACGACCATGCCGCCGGCCTGCGCCCGCGCTGCCGCCATCGGCGCCAGGGTGGTGGCGAACGTCAGGCCAAGCCACTCACGTCGTTTCATTGCCAACTCCGTCTTCCGATATCAGGGAGACGGTATAGTCTTTTGGATATAGCGCTGAGTCCAGAGGAGTTTCGCGCCCCGGCGGATCGCCACCAGCACGATTGCCGCCGTTGCCGACAGCAACACCTTGAGCAGCGGCCGCGGCGCCAGGTCGGGATCGATGTCGGCCCGCAGGACGCGCATCGGGTCGACATGGTTGACCAGCCCGTACCACGAGAGCTCGAAGGCGAGTGCTGCAAGGGTGGCGCCGGCCGCCAGCACCACGAGGCCGAGATATCGCGTACGCAGCTTCACCGGCAGGAAGCGCCAGATCATCAGCCAGGCGAACAGGCCGGCCGCGACTGTCGCTTCGCCGACATTGGCCTTGGACTGGATGAAGAAGTGCAGGATGGCCAGCACGGCGGCGGGATAGATCAGCCAGTGCAGGCGCTTCCAGTTGCGCTTCAACCGCTTTTGCCAGCCGTCGGTCGAGGTGACGGCCAGCATCACCAGCGCCAGCAGCGCCACGAAGCCGATCGTGAGATAGAAGCGCTTGGCGATCTCCAATGCGACGACGATCAGGTTCCATTTCTGGTCGGCGACGTAGATCAGGAAGTGCAGGCCGGCGTAGAGCGCGGCGGCGACGCCGATGCGGCGGCGGATCTGCACCAGCGGCATCCAGTCGAACAGGCTGCGCGCCGGTGTGAGCGCCAGCGACATCAGCAGGAAGACGACCGTCCAGTCGCCGGTGATATGCGTGGCCTCGGTCACCGGCCGGGCGCCCAGATCGTCGGTGTACCAGCGCCACGCAAGGTGCAGCGCGGGCAGGCAAAGCGCGATCAGGGTGACGAGGCGGAGGAGGGAGACGATTCGTTTGGTTGTCACGCGGCCAACTTAACGGAACGGACGCTCAACGGGAGGTCAAACTTCCGTCAGGGGCCGCCGCAACCCAGACCAGCCCGTGCCACATTCTGCCCTCATAGGGCGCGGAGAAATCGCGGGCGGGTGTTCGCTCGAGTCCGAGTCGAGTCATGACGCTCTGCGAGCGGGTGTTGTCCGAAGACGTGTAGGCCAGCACTTCCGTCAGGCCAACGCGGGTGAAGGCGTCGAGCAGGGCCGCCCGCGCCGCCTCGGTCGCATAGCCCTGCCCCCAGGCCGAGCGCACGAGGCGCCAGCCGATCTCGGCATGAGGTCCAAGCACATGGCCCGGCGGGGACGGCATGAGGCCGGCGTAGCCGACGAAGGTCCCGCGCATGTCGTCGATCGTCCAGCGCGTAAAGCCATGGCGCTCGAAGGTGGCGACGTAGCGATCGAACTTGGCATCGCTTCGCCCCCGGTCGAGCGGCCCGCCCAGATCCCATGTCACCTCGGGATCGGCGTTCAGCATCGCGAAGGCCTCCCTGTCGCTTTCCCGCCATGGGCGGAGCGTCAGGCGCGGCGTCGCCAAGATCACCGCTCGTTGCCGAACAGAAGCCTGTATGTGCCGACAGTCGGCGCTGTCGTGACGCCAAAGCGCTTCAGCGTCGCCAGCCTGAAGGCCTCGCGCGCAGCGGCGGCGGTCGCTGCGGGATCGGCGCCCTCCAGCACCACGACCCATTCGGCGTCGAGCGCCTTGGGATGGTCCATGCTCTTCTGCTGCACGGGCGCGTTGGCGGCGTCGAGGTCGTTCTCGGCGGCGAAGGCGCCGACCACGCCGTTGCGCGCGATCGCCTTGGGCAGCGCCGTGTCCTGCAGCCAGGCGACCAGTGCCTTGCGCTTGCGCGGGTCGGGTACGAAACGCACCGTGGTGACCGTGCCGCCGGTGCCGTGCGCGAGATCGACCTGGATGCGCAGGGTGAGGCGATGGAAGCGGGTGAAGCGCGCCATCACCGACTGGGTCCACGGCGTCTGGTTGGCGAGCAACTGCAGGTAGCCCGGCGTGGCGAGGTCGGCGACGGTGTCGCATTCGTAGGTGGCGCAATATTTGGGGGCGCCCTTGACCGCGACGTATCGGCGCGCGCGGTGGAAGCCCGGCAGGTTGACCCGCTCGTCTATATGCTCGCGGTTGTACCATTCGTTGAAATCGGCTTCGTCGCGCGATTTCACTTCGGTGAAGACGACCAGCATTCCCTTGCCGCGCAGAGGCATGGCTTTAGTCTATGCTGCCCCGGCGGGAGGAAACACCATGAAGATCGTCAAAATCGAGGATTTGCACTGCGACGCCGGCTGGCGGGACTTCTCGTTCCTCAAGATCACCACGGATGACGGCATCGTCGGCTGGTCCGAATACAACGAGGGCTACGGCAGCGCCGGCCTCACGGCCGTGATCCGCCGCATGGCCGCCGGCCTGATCGGCGAGAATCCGCGGTCGGTCGAGCGCATCATGTCGATGCAGTACGCCATCACCCGCCAGGCGCCGGGCGGCATCAACCAGCAGGCCATGGCCGCGATCGAGAATGCCCTGCTCGACGTCAAGGCCAAGTCGCTGGGCGTGCCGGTCTACGAGCTGTTCGGCGGCATGGTGCGCGACCGCCTGCCGCTCTACTGGTCGCACTGCGGCAGCTATCGCTTCCGCAACGCCGAGGTGATGGGCGTCGAGCCGGTGCGCTCGCTCGACGACGTGGTGAAGCTCGGCAAGCACGTGAAGGAGCGCGGCTTCAAGGCGCTCAAGACCAACATCTTCCGCTTCGATCTCGACCCGGCCAACATGCACCAGCCGGGCTTCGGCCGGACGGCGGGCGGGCCGGAGCTCAACGCCGACGGCGCCACCCTGGCCGCCATCTCCGACGGACTGGCCGCGTTCCGCCAGGGCGCGGGCCACGAGATGGGCATCCTTCTCGACAGCAACTTCAACTTCAAGACCGAGGGCTACATCAAGGTCGCGCGCACCTGCGAGCCCTACAACCTGTTCTGGCTCGAGATCGATTCCTACGATCCCGAGGGCCTGCGCCTGATCCGCGACCGCGCATCGATGCCGATCGCCTCGTGCGAGTCGCTGTTCGGCCGGCGCCAGTTCCGGCCGTTCTTCGAGAACCGCTCGATGGACGTGTCGATCATCGACGTGCCGTGGAACGGGCTGGCGGAGTCGATGAAGATCGCGGCCATGGCCGAGGCCTATGAGATCAACTGCGCGCCGCACAATTTCTACGGCCACATGTCGACCCTGATGAGTGCCAACCTGTGCGCTGCCATGCCGAACTTCCGCATCATGGAAATCGATATCGACGACGTGCCGTGGAAGGACGATCTGGTGACTCACCCGCCGGTCATCCAGAATGGCGAGCTGATCGTGCCCACCCGCCCGGGCTGGGGCGCCGACATCAACGAGGAGGCGGTCAAGGCGCATCCGCCGAAACACCCGCATCCCTAGAGGGGAAACGACATGGTCTACGAATTTCGCTGCTACACGCTCATTCCCGGCAAGATGCCGGAGTATCTCAAGGCCGCCGAGACGATCGGCCGGCCGGCCCGCGGCAACAACTACGGCGTGAACCACGGCTACTGGACGGCCGAGTTCGGCGCGCTCAACCAGGTGTGGCACCTGTGGAAGTACGACAGCTACGACGAGCGCACGCGCCTGCGCACCGAACTGCAGAAGAACAAGGACTGGACCGAGAAGTACATCCCGGTCGTGCGCGGCTGTGTGGCGCGCCAGGACCTGCGCCTGATGAACGCCGTCGTCGACATCCGGCCGGACGACGGCACCAAGGGCAACGTCTACGAGCTGCGCATCTATCGCTGCGGGCTGGGCGGTGCGGTCCAGTACGGCAAGGACTTCAAGGAGGTGCAGGCCGCCCGCGAGAAGTACTCGCCGATCTGGGGCGCCTGGACCGGCGAATTCCCGCAGCCCAACGAGTGGATCCACCTGTGGCGCTACAAGAACCTCGAGGAGCGGTTCAAGGCGCGCTCGGATGCGATGAAGGACCCGGCGTGGCAGGCCTATCTCGCCAAGGGTCCGGCGAAACTGCAGGAGATGCACTCGACCCTGCTGATGCCGACGAACTACTCGCCGCTCAAATAGACCGGCGTCGATAGCGGAGCGCGCCACCTCGTGTGGCGCGCTTTCCATTGAAGAGGGTGTGTACATGGACGCGTTGAGTGACAACGACCTTGCGTTGATGAAGTTCGGCGTCGGCCAGCCGGTGACGCGCATGGAGGACCCCACTCTCCTGCGCGGCCAGGGCCGGTATACCGACGACCAGAACCTGCCCGGCCAGGCCCACGCGGTGATGGTGCGCAGCAAGCTCGCGCACGGCCGCCTCAAGGGCATCGACAGCAGGGCGGCGGCGGCGATGCCGGGCGTCATCGCGATCCTCACCCATGCCGACCTGGAAGCGGCCGGGTTCGGGCCGATGAGATGCGGCATGAACATCCCGCAGCGCGACGGCTCGCCGATGAAGACACCGCCGCGCCATTCGCTTGCCAGGGACCGTGTGCGCTATGTCGGCGAGGCGGTCGCCTGCGTGGTCGCCGAGACGGCAGTGCAGGCCAAGGATGCCGCCGAGGCCGTCGAGCTCGACATCGAGGAGCTGCCGGCGGTCACCACGCCCGCCCAGGCGCTGGCTCCGGGCGCGCCGCAGATCCACGACGAGGCGCCGGGCAACCTGGTGCTCGACTTCCACTACGGCGATGGCGAGGCGGTGAAGAAGGCCTTTGCCGCGGCCGCGCACGTGACGCGACTCGAGATCGTCTCCAACCGGATCATCGTCAATCCGATGGAGCCGCGCTCGGCGATCGGCTCCTACGAGAAGGATCGCTGGGTGCTGCGGGTCGGCTGCCAGGGCGTGATGGGCCTGCGCGGCGGCCTGGCCAAGGACGTGCTGAACACCACGCCCGACAAGGTGCGCGTGCTGACCGGCAACGTCGGCGGCTCCTTCGGCATGAAGTCGCAGGTCTATCCCGAGTATGGTCCGCTGCTGCTCGCGGCCCGGACGCTCGGCCGGCCGGTGAAGTGGACGGACGAGCGCTCGGAAAGCTTCCTGAGCGATCATCATGGCCGCGATCACCAGCGGGTCGCCGAGCTGGCGCTCGACAAGGACGGCCACTTCCTGGCCATTCGCCTGAGCGGCACGGGCAATGCCGGCGCCTACATCTATCCGCCGATGCCGGCGACCACCAACGCCGTGAAGAACGTCATCGACGTCTATCGCACGCCGGTGATGGAGGTGAACTCCAAGGTCGTCTTCACCAACACCACGCCGCTCGGGGCCTATCGTGGCGCCGGCCGTCCCGAGGGCAACTACTACATGGAGCGGCTGATCGAGACCGCGGCGCGCGAGATGGGCATCGACGCGATCGACCTGCGCCGGCGCAATCACATCGCGCCGCAGCAGATGCCCTACAAGGCGCCGTCCGGCATGAACTACGACTCCGGCGAGTTCACCGCGGTGCTCGACAAGGCGGTGGAGGTCTCGGACTGGCAGGGCTTCGCCCGGCGCAAGCAGGAGAGTGCGGCACGCAACAAGCTGCGCGGCCGCGGCGTCGGCCAGTATCTCGAGGTCACCGGCCCGCCCAGCAAGGAGTACGGCGGCATCCGCTTCGAGGCGGACGGGACCATCACCATGCTGAGCGGCACGCTCGACTACGGCCAGGGGCACGCCACGCCGTTCGCCCAGGTGCTGGGCGGCAAGCTCGGCATCCCCGTCGATCGTTTCCGCCTGCTGCAGGGCGATTCGGACCAGCTCAAGGTCGGCGGCGGCACCGGCGGCTCGAAGTCGGCGCTGGTGGCGAGCCAGGCCTTTCTCGAGGCCGGCGACATACTGATCGAGCAGGGCAAGCAGATCGCCGCCCACGTGCTCGAGGCCTCGGCGGTCGACATCGAGTTTGCACGCGGACGGTTCACGATCGCCGGCACCGACCGCGGGGTGAGCATCCTCGAGCTTGCCGACAGGCTGCGCGGCGGCCTCAAGCTTCCGCCCGAGGTGCCGCAGTCGCTCGACGTCAGCCACATCTCGGACAATCCGCCGTTCTCGTTCCCCAACGGCTGCCATGTCGCCGAGGTCGAGATCGACCGCGACACCGGCGTGATCGAGGTGGTGCGCTACTTCATGGTCAACGACTTCGGCACGGTCATCAATCCGATGCTGGTTGCGGGCCAGGCGCATGGCGGCGTGGTCCAGGGCATCGGCCAGGCGCTGATGGAGAACGCGCTCTACGACGAACAGGGCCAGCCGATCACCGGCTCCTATATGGACTATGCGCTGCCACGCGCCTCGGACGCGCCGGCCTTCTCCATCGAGAACCATTCGGTGCCGTGCAAGACCAACCTGCTGGGCGTGAAGGGCTGCGGCGAGGCCGGCTGCGCCGGGGCGCTGCCGTCGGTGATGAACGCCGTCGTCGACGCGCTGTCGGAGGTGGGCGTGACCCACATCGACATGCCGGTGACGCCCGAGAAAGTATGGCGCGTCCTGAACGGGACGCACTGACCGTGCGGGCGGGGGTCTGGCGCCGGATCCTCGCTGCGGTCTTCCTGCTGGCGGCGGCACCCGCGTTCGCCGACGAAGTGCAGGTCCTGCAGGGCACGCACGACGACGCGCCCTACCGGATCGACATGCCGGCCCACTGGAACGGCGGGCTGGTCATGTTCGTCCATGGCTATGGCGGCGAGGGCACGGCCCGCGGCGGCGTGGAATATCCCCGGATCGGCGACGTGGCCCTCAAGGGCAACTATGCCTGGGCCGGATCGGGCTATCGCTCGCAAGGCTATCACCCCGACCTGTTCCTGGCCGACACGATCGCGTTGCGCGAGATGTTCATCCGTAAATTCGGCACGCCGCGCTGGACGATCCTGTACGGCGAGTCGATGGGCGGTCACATGGTGGTGGCCGGCCTCGAGCGCCATCCCGATCTGTTCCAGGCAGGGCTCGCCGAATGCGGCGTGGTCGACAGCGTCGGCCTGATCGACTGGTATTACGCCTATACCGCGGCCGCGCAGTATTTCTCCGGCGTGCCCCTGCTCGACGCGACGGCCGCCGACTACGACAGGCGCGTGGCCGAGTTCGTCGCGCGCATCGGCAAGCCTGGCGCCTACACCGAGCGCGGCCGGCGCTTCGACAGCGCCGTGCGCGCGCTGGCCGGCGGCGACATGCCGGCGTGGGGCGACGGCATGGCCAAGCACTATCTCGAGGATCTGTGGCCCCGGGTGCCGCTGCCCAGGCAGTCGGCCGAGTTCGCCCGCCACGCCGACACGCGCGGCATCGTCTACGGCATCGCGCCCGATCTCGGTGTCGATGCGGCCACGCTCAACCGCGACATCCCGCGCATCGTGCCCGCCGCCGGCGCGCGCACGGGCATCTTCGCGCCGTTCACCGGCCGCCTGCGCGGGCCGTTGATGACCCTGCACGACACCGCCGATCTCGATGTGCCGGTGCGCATGGCGCAGAACTACCGCCGCCGCACCCAGGCCGCCGGCACCTCAGCCCTGCTGGTCCAGCGCACCCAGACGCGCTCCGATCATTGCGACTTCAGCCAGCCGCTGCGCGACGAGACGTTCACCGACCTGGTGGCGTGGCTCGAGCGCGGCATCGTGCCGAAGGGCGAGGACCTGCTGGGCGACGTCACCAAGCTCGGCTTCAGGTAACGCGGGGCTGCGCGCGCTATTTCTTTCCGTCAGCCGAGTCGAAGGGCGCCTGAACGATGCGGCCGGACCCCGTGACGTGGCTGCGCAGCTGGGCGGGACGGCTCAGGAGCCGCACGATGCCCGAGCCGCTCAGGTCGATGTCGGCGCTCTCGGTGGGCGCGGCCTCGATGCGGCCGCTGCCCGAAACCTTCACCGTGAGCTGCTGCGTGGCGAGGTCGGTCAGCCGGGCGCGGCCCGCGCCGGAGATCGTCACCGTGACATGGTCGGCCTTGCCCCGGGCGCTGATGTTGCCACTGCCGCTCAGGCGCACGGCGAGATCGGGCTGGTTCACGTTCTCCATGACCAGCTTGCCCGAGCCCGACAGGCCGATGTGGCGGAACGGCCGGCCCGGCAGGACGATCTCGATGTCGCGCAGCCTGGCAAAGGAACGGCAGTCGAGCGCGATGTGGCCGCCGTCGATGCGCACGCGGGCAATGACGTCGGACGGTCCGCGCACGATCACCTCGTCGCCGTCGCCGCCGCGATAGCGCACGGTGCCGGGCAGGGCGACGTCGACCGTGTCGCCGCCGCTCCACGCCAGGCGGCGTTCGCCCAGGGTCGCCGAGGCCGCGCCGCCGCACGACGCACCGAAGTAGCTCCCGACATCGACCAGGCGATGCACGGCGTTGTCGCCCAGCGCATAGGCGAGAGTCAGGGAGACGACGCCGACGCTCAATCCGCCGATCGCGATCCAGCCCAGGGGCCTAACCATGTGCGCCTCCCGTCTCCGCCCGGTTCAGCAGCGCGTAGTGCAGGCGGGCGAACTTGCCGAGCAGGCGCACCACATAGTCGATCATCAGCAGCAGCAGCGCGCCGCCGCCGATGCCGAAGCCCAGCAGGCCCAGTCCACCGAAGGTCCGGCTGAGGAAGTGACCGGCGAAGCCGCCGTGATCCCAGCTGACGAGCCTTATCAGGGTCACCGTGCCGGCGATCGACAAGCCCAGCAGCACGAAGCCGGCGACCAGGGTGAACAGGGCGAGGCCGCCGAGCAGCGGCAGCAGGAACACGAAGTCGACGGCCATCAGGGCGAGGAAGCCGAACAGCACGGCAAAGAAATTGGCCGGCGTGCGCGCGGTCTCCCAGCGGCGGAAGCCGGCCTCGGCGCGCAGCTCGCGCGCCAGCCGCATCGGATCGCCCAGCGCCGCGGCAATCTCGGCCTCGCTGCGACCGGCGGCCATGCCGTCGGCGAAGTGGGCGGCATAGTCGCGGATCAGCTCGTCGATCTCCGATGGCGGCAGGCCGGCGAGACGGCGGCGCAACGTGTCGAGAAACTCAAGCCTGGTCATGTCACTCCTCCGACGGCTCTGGCGGGCTTTGCGTCGGCCAGGACCTTGGCGACCGACGCGGTGAATTCGGTCCAATCGGCCTTCTGCTCGACCAGGGCGGCACGGCCGGCCTTGGTGAGCGTGTAGTATTTGCGCGGCGGCCCACTGCTCGAT
>Ga0070680_100002491_pt1 | contig 13645 bp, 7 predicted proteins | sample KBSC73BmetaG_FD_64672 | JGI IMG/M metagenome (GOLD analysis project Ga0070680, IMG submission 64672) | Corn rhizosphere microbial communities from Kellogg Biological Station, Michigan, USA - KBS C7-3B metaG | ecosystem: Host-associated > Plants > Roots > Rhizosphere | place: USA: Michigan...
GGCGCCAATGCTGGTGGCGCCAATGCTGGTGGCGCCAATGCTGGTGGCGCCAATGCTGGTGGAGGCGGAGACGCGACGGCCAGGGGCGCCGCGGACCCGCAGGGCGAGGCTCCCGCCGCGCGAACGCCGGGCGCGATGACCCCCGAGCGCGCTGCGATGTTCCAGAAGCTGGGTGAACTGTATGCGCGGCTGCCGGATCATTACCCGACGGCGAATGTGCTGGCGCATTCGGAGTTCATGCCGGAGACCCACATTCTGGGCAAGGGGGATTTCAAAAGCGTGGGAGCAAAGGTGGAGCCCGCGTTTCCATCTTTCCTCAATCCGGGGCCGTCGATCGAAGAGCCGAAGAGCGGTCCGTTTGTTCCGCAGCGGCGCAAGGCTCTGGCGCTGTGGCTTACATCTCCGGATAATCCTCTGCTGAGCCGGGTAATGGTGAACCGGATCTGGCAGGGACACTTCGGCGAGGGCATCGTCCGCACGCCGAATGATTTTGGCCGGCAGGGAGACCCGCCGACGCATCCGGAACTGCTCGACTGGCTCGCGACGGAGTTCGCGAGCCGTGGGTACAGCATCAAGCAGATGCACAAGCTCATCATGATGTCGAATACGTACCGGGAATCATCGGTGGCGAATCCAGACGGTCTGAAGAAAGATCCGGAAAATTTTCTGCTGAGCCGGATGAACCGGCAGAGGCTTAACGCTGACGAGGTTCGGGACACGATGCTGGATGTCTCGGGGAATCTGAACCTCAAGATGGGCGGCATGGGGATCATCGTTCCGCTTACCAAAGAGGAGATCCAGGCGGCGCGCATGCCGAATCTGTGGCCGCCCAATCCGGATCCTCGTGAGTACAACCGGCGGACGATTTATCTGCAGATGAAGCGATCGATGACGCTGCCGATGCTGCAGACATTCGACTCGCCGGATACCGCGTTGAGTTGTCCGCGCCGTGATACCTCAACCGTGGCGCCCCAGGCTCTGACTCTGATGAACAGCGAATTTTCCGTAGCCCAGGCGGACAAATTCGCGGACCTGGTGCTGAAGGAAAGTGGCAACGATCCGGAGGCGCAGGTGAATGATGCCTGGCACAGGGCTTTTGGCCGCATGCCGAAAGACGACGAGAAGAAACTGGCTCTCGATTATCTTTCGAGAAACTCGCTGCCGCGTCTGTGCCTTTTGATCTTCAACATGAACGAGTTCATATATGTCGACTAATCCGTTTCCGTATTCCGACCGTCCGGATCCGGCCGAGTTGAAAAACGCGAGCCGTCGCAGGTTTCTTCGGCAATCCGGGCTCGGCATCGGATGGCTGGCGGCAATGGATCTGTTCAACAGCGATCTGACGCGATCAATGGCGGCGGAAGTCGCGCTGGTGAATCCCCTCGCGCCGAAGAAGCCGCCGATGCCTGCGACGGCAAAGAGCGTGATTTCACTCTTCATGCAGGGAGGGCCGAGCCACGTCGATACGTACGATCCGAAACCCATGCTGGCAAAGCTGAACGGCCAGCATCCGCCGGAGAGTTTCGGCGATGTGGATTTCCAGGATTCGAAGTTTCGGGAAAGCGTAATTCTGGGTTCGCGACGAACATTTAAAAAATACGGCGAATCGGGAATTGAAGTATCGGATCTGTTCCCGCACACTTCAAAATGCGTGGATGACCTCGCGGTGATCCGGTCGGTGTACCACGAAGGGTTCACGCATTCGCAGGCTCAGTTTCTGATGAATAACGGCTGGCCGCGGATTGGCAGGCCGAGCATGGGCTCCTGGGTATTGTACGGGCTCGGAAGCGAGAACGCGAACATGCCAGGTTTCGTGGTGCTGCTTCAGGGCGGCGTGAGGACGGGTCCGGCGGTTTATGGCCAGGGCTTCTTGCCTGCGGTCTATCAGGGCACTTCGCTTCGGAACGGGCCGAGCCCGATTCTCAACCTGAACAGGCCGGCCGGAATGTCGAAAGACGAGCAGCGGGACATGCTCGACACCCTGGGCAAGCTGAACGAGGAGCATCTCGAGGAGCGTAATTCCAATTCTGAACTTGCGGCTCGCATGGCGAGTTACGAGCTCGCGTTCCGGATGCAAATGGCGGCGCCCGAGGCGACGGATCTTTCCAAAGAGTCCGACGCGACGAAGAAACTTTACGGCCTCGATCATCCGAACCCGAAGACCGCGAGCTTTGGTGGACGCTGTCTGCTGGCCCGGAGACTGGTGGAGCGTGGTGTTCGCTTTGTTCAGGTTTGGTCCGGCGATGGAATGAACGAAACCGACTGGGACGGCCACAAACATTGCGACCAGAACCACCTGGACCGGGCGCTCGAAACGGATATCGGAGTAGCTGCTTTGATGACGGATCTGAAAGCGCGAGGGCTGCTGGATTCGACGCTGGTGACGTGGGGCGGGGAATTCGGACGAAGCCCGACGTGCGATGGCGGCGGAAATGGCGCGGGCGACAGCTCCGGCCGCGACCACAACCCATACGGGTTCACGGTATGGGTGGCGGGCGGCGGCGTGAAGGGCGGGAAAGTGATCGGCACGACGGATGAATTGGGCCTGCGCGCCGCTGAGGATCCGGTCCACCTGCATGATTTGCATGCCAGCCTGCTCGCATTTCTCGGACTTGATCACACGAAACTGACGTACCGTTATCTGGGGCGCGACTTCCGGCTCACCGATGTGGGCGGCAAGACAGACCTCGTCACGAAACTGAAGGCGTAAGCCGGGCAGATTTCGCCGCGATTACTCTCATTTCCGGTGAGGTTTGGTTCACGGGTTCGGGAGGACTTCGCCGTTTCTTCTCGGCGCGACTGTGTGCCTGATTTCGCTGATCCTGATGCACGGCGTTGACCCACGGCGCGCAATCGACTGACGGGGCGCTGCCTAATCGACGTGTCTGAGATCGGCGTCCCCTTCCGAGAAAACCGAATCGTTCGGGTAATAATGATTCACGTTGGCCGGCGTCAGGAGCCGGTGGGCTATGAACACCGTATTTGGCGTAGGCTTGTGGCCGAGGATTCCGGTCGCGATTGAGATCAGGTCAGGCCCGTAATTCTCAGGAAAAAAGGCAACGGAACCGACGAGGCGGGTGCCGGAACGGCGGAGTTCGGCTCTTGCATCCGTCGATCCGCCGTGCCCGACGACTGCACAGGACTGGATCATTCCGGCCTCTTCGAAGGCGCGAAGCGCACCGAGCGCGCTTGGGTCGTTGATGGCGGCCACCAGCACGTTGCCGCGTTCGCCGAATCTCAGATGGCGCCGAATGACGCGCATTGCGCCGTCGAAATGACCATCGCCATTGAGATGGACCATGCGCGTGGCATAGTCACCCATGACTTCGCTGATTCCCCGTTCCATTCCCACCACTCTGAGATGCGGAACGCTGCCGCCCATGGGACGGCCGAGGACGATGATTTCGCTTACCGCTCCATCCCACCGCTGTTTGGCCCAGCGCGCGAGAGCCCGGCCAGCAAGCAGACCCGCTTCGTAATTGTTCACGCCATAGTAGATCCCACCAGGATGGGGAAAGCCGATCGCGATCAGCGGGATCCGCGCCTCGCGAAATTTTTCGGCGATGATCGGCGCGACTTCTTCGAACGTCTGGTGCTCGATCGCGAGATCGACCTTCGCTTTGATCAGCTTGTCGGCATTGCGTACCGCGGCTTTGGGACTGAACTCGTTGCTCAGCGAGAGGAGCGCGATCTTTTCCTTGTCCGCCGCGCGCGCGAGACTCATGGTGATTTCGCGCGAGAACAACAGGTCCGAGCCCTGCGCGGCGTATCCGAGATGGATTTGCCGCAACTGGATGGGCTTGACTCTCGAGCGATATTGACCGAGCGGTAACGCCTCGAGAAGGCCGCCTTCATCGAGACTGCGCACCAGCCGGAATACTGTGGTCTTGTTTATGCCGGTCCTGGCGACGAGGTCGCGAAGACGTAATGCTTCGCCTTCGAACCGGAACGCCTGCAGCACTTCGCACGCACGTCTGACGGAGTCCAGTACATACGATCGTCTGTCTACCATCCGTCCTTCGCTGATATATCACCTCGCCGGAATGAGCGTCAAGTTTGCGGCTCGCAGTGGATCCCGCATCGTATCGGATGGGTTCGCGCCAATGCTGAGCCATTCAATTGAACCAAAGCGTTTACCAGAGAGAAACATTTTCAGGATGCACGGCTGCACGCCTGCCAGGCGCAAACCCTAGAAATGTCAGCTACACAGGTGCTGATTCACTGAGAATCGCGGCGCGCCCGGTCCAGGTTGTTGTTTCGCTATTAGAAACGCCCACGGCGATTTCATTTTGCCTGCCGATCGGCTCAGAGATTCAATAAAGTCCGCTTGACGCCGCACGGTTCGGCCGGACGGCAACAACAGGGGTATGACTGAGGAGCAGTTCGCGTGATTCGTTGTTCGACGGTCTTGTTGTCTTTCGTCATCATTGGACAGGCAGTCGCACTCATGGCCGATCCGGCCGACGCAGTACGCGAAGTGGCTGAAGGGTGGTATCAGGCGGCGATCAAGCAGGACCGCGACGCCCTGAACAAGTTTCTGGCCGATGATCTCAGCTATTGCCATGCCGGTGGAAAAGTGCAGACGAAAGCGGAGTACATCACGTCGGTGATGACGGGACCACCGCACTACGAGTCGATGACCTATCACGATATGCACATCAGCATCTATGGCAAAACTGCGGTGCTGACGGCGTTCGCTGATATCAAGCTGGTGAACGCGCCGATGTTCCGGGTACGCACGCTGCACGTGTACGTGGAGAACGGCGGGCAATGGCAACTCGTAGCACACGAGTCTACGCGACTTGGCAGGTAATGTGGGGCGGGGAACTGAGCTGGAAGGCAAACCCGGGGAATAAGGGGGAAACCATGCAATTTCGTTGGGCAAGTGGAGCAGTTCTGTTGGGCCTGCTCTGGACAATCGCGCCGTTGTCAGCGCAGGAAGCGCGGAGTACGATTCTGGGGCGCGTGAACGACCAGAGCGGCGCAGCGATCGCCGGCGCGAAGGTCGACGGGCTGAATACTGCCACCGGCGTTCACGCGACCACGACTACCGGTTCGGGCGGAGACTTCATTCTTCCGTATCTGCTGCCGGGCCCTTACACCCTGACGGTGGAAAAGACGGGATTCAAGACTTACGCACGGACGGGTCTGGTTCTGCGCGAAGGAGACCGATCGACGGCCGACGTGACGATGGACATCGGCTCGGCATCGCAGAGCGTTGAGGTGACGGCTGCTGCGCCGCAGATCGATACGTCGACGGCATCCCTGGGGCAGACGATGGATGCGAAGACAATCGAGGAACTGCCGACCAAAGATGGCATGGTGCTGATCGTTGGCACGTTCGCTCCGGGCGTGACGTTTACGCCGCAATCGGCGGCCTACGTCCGGCCTTTCGATACCGGCTCGCCGTCCTCAATCAGCGTGAACGGCACGAAACCGGGGTCCAATGAGTTTCAGGTGGACGGCACGCCGAACCTGCAGGGCACTCAGATCGCGTATTCGCCGCCACAGGCGGTAGTGAGCGAAATGAAGGTTCAAACCTCGACCTTCGATGCGAGCTGGGGGTTCAACACCGGCGGGGTCTTCAACATGACGATCAAGTCAGGGACCAATGCGCTGCACGGGCAAGTGGATTATTTCATGCAGAACCCGGTGCTCAACGCGAATAATTACTTCAGGCTCTCGACCGGGAAACCGGCTTTCCGCATTCACCGCTACGGGGCCAGCATGGATGGTCCAATCATTCTGCCCAAAATCTATAACGGCCGAAACCGGACGTTCTTCACCCTGGGATTCGAAGGCATCTGGAGCTTTGACCCGTCGCCGTGGGTGGTGGAATCCGTGCCTGCGCCCGCCGAGCGGAAAGGTGATTTTTCCAGTCTGCTCGCGATCTCGCCGGCTTATCAGATCTACGATCCCTATTCGACGACGCCGGTTGCGGGTGGCAGATTCCAGCGAAATCCGCTGCCGAATAATGTGGTTCCTTCGAGCCTGATCAATCCCGTTTCGGCCAACATCGCGAACTTGTGGGACTTGCCGAACCAGAGGGGCACCATCGATCAGACCAACAACTACACGATGGCCAAAAACGCTCAGGACACCTACTACAACGGCCTCGCTCGCGTGGATCACAACGTATCGCAAAATCAGCGTCTTTATGGGCGGTTCGACGTTACGACGCTCGAACGGCCAGAGAATATCCGCCAAAACAAAACGGTTGGCGACAATTTCTACCGTTATAACCACGGCGGCGCTTTGGACGACGTGTATATTGTTTCCCCCTCGTTCATCGTGGAGGGGCGCTACAGCTTCATGCGCTTCACTACAGGTTATCTGCCTTATCAGCAGGGATGGAATCTGGCATCGCTCGGCTTCTCCCCGACCTACATCAGCGAGTTGCAGCAACTCGATACCCGGGCGCTGAAGTTTCCAAACATCAATGTCACATCCTTTCCGGGCACGACGGTGTTTTCGCCGCTGGGAGGCGTGAATTCAAACAATCAGCAGATATATATGATTCACGAAGGGGCGCTGAATCTTACGAAGATCGTGGGGGCGCATACCATCAAATCCGGCGTGACCTTCAGGGATTATCTGGAGAATGCTTACGATCTGGGCAATTCGTCAGGGCTGTTCAATTTCGACTCGACGTTTACGGGTGGGCCATTGAATACGTCGGCGCCCGCGCCGATCGGACAGGATTTCGCCAGCTTTCTGTATGGTCTGCCTGCCAGTGGAAACCTTCCCATCAACAACGTGAACTTTGCGCAAAAGACGAACTCTTTCGCCTTTTATGGCCAGGATGACTGGAGAATGAACCAGCGGCTGACGCTGAGCTTCGGATTGCGATATGAATTGCCCTCGCCGTTGACTGAACGTTACAACCGCAGCGTGGCGGGGTTCAACCGGGCCGCGACTCTGCCGATTGCGCAGCAGGTCGTGCAGAATTATTCGCAGAATCCGATTCCGCAGGTTCCCGCGAGCGCGTTCAATGTCGCGGGGGGCCTGACGTTCGCGGGCGCGAATGGGTCTCCCAACCTGTGGAACAGGACCTATAAGAATTTCATGCCGCGGTTTGGCCTGGCGTATTCGCTCACGAATACGACGGTTCTCCGGGGTGGCTACGGAATTTTCTTCTCGCCCCTTGGCGTGACGAACCTGAATGTGAACCAGATCGGGTTCAGTTCGTCGACGGCGCTCGTGTCGTCGCTCGACAATGGGCAGACGTACGTCGCCAATCTGACCAATCCCTTCCCCAATGGATTCACAAGACCACTCGGCGCGTCGGCGGGGGCTGCTACCTTCCTCGGGCAGAGTGTCAGCTTTTTCGATCAGAACCTGAGAAATCCGTACGTGCAGCACTGGCAGATGGCCGTGCAGCATCAGTTTCCGGCTTCGCTGCTTCTGGAGCTTTCCTACGTCGGGAGCCGGGGCACGCGTCTGTTGACAAACCAGGATGTGAACCCGATTCCGCGGCAGTATCTGAGCACGCTGCCGACGAGAGATCAGGCCACGATCAACGCGCTCGCGGCGCAGGTGCCCAACCCGTTTTATCCGCTGCTTCCCTCGACGGGTCTGGCCGCGACTACCGTCGCGGTGTCGCAACTGCTGAGGCCGTTTCCGCAGTTCACAGGAAACAACGCAGTGATGGAAAGGACGAACGGAGGCTCTTCCTGGTATCACGCTATGCAGGCGCGGCTCGAGAAGCGTCTCTCCTCCGGCCTGTTTCTTTCGTATTCGTTCACGTGGTCGAAGTACATGGAGGCGGTGAATTATCTGAACCCGACGGACACGCGGCCGGAGCACGATATCTCGGATCAGGACCGTGCGTTCCGCAGTGTGGTGACCGGGCTGTATGAACTTCCGATCGGCCCCGGCAAGGCATGGCTGAATTCATCGAATCCATTCCTGTCGCATGTGGCCGGGGGCTGGCAATTGCAAGGCGTTTTCACAGATCAGGCCGGGCAGGCGCTTGGTTTCGGGAACGCGATTATTACGTGTACGCCCGATCAGATTGCGCTTGGGCCGGATACGCGAACCATCCAGCGCTGGTTCAATACCTCGTGCTTCAACAGAGTATCGAGCCAGCAATTGGCGAATAATGTTCGCACTGTTTCGACGTTGTTCGCAGGTGTTCGCGGCCCCGGGATCGTGAATTTCGATCTTTCCGTCATTAAGAATACGCGGATCAGCGAGCGCGCGGTCCTGCAATTCCAGGCGGAAGGGATCAACGCCTTGAATCACCCGCAGTTCACGAATCCGAGTACGACTGTGACCAGTACGGCTTTCGGGCAGGTTACGGGGACGTTCACGTGGCAGCGAATCATTGAGTTCGGGATGAAGTTGTCATTTTAATTGTTGAGTACGCAGTGTAGGGCGGACTGCTCAGCTCACCACCATTCTTCAGTTTGTGGAAGATGGACGCATACGCTGAGGGATTTATCGACGTCCATCGCTCTGGGCCGCACTTGCGCTGCGGGTAAGCCGAGGATCGCCACTATGTCAGCAGAGGCTGTTGCTGCACATGCGCGCCATGCGGGAATCCGCCATCAGGGTGAACAGCTAAAGCCCCGAGTGGTGTTGCGGCGGCGATGATTAGGGTGTGAATCGTTCATTCCGACTGCCAACCGGACGAGAAGTTTTCCACGGAGCGTGGCCGATCGAGTCCAGGAAGGAACAGCCTGGCAACCTGATGACGGATTGCTGGGAGAGCAGCTCGCGAAACGCCACGGCGATTCGTTAGCGATATAGTGCGCTGCCTATTAATTTTGGATCATAAGGCTGGAACTGTCCGCGCCGGCGAAATAGGTCGTGGTATGTTCCCAACTTGTCGAAGTCAATTTCTATGCCGAGCCCGGATCCGGTCGGCACGCCCCAGTCTGGCTTGTTGGCGATCGGGAGCGGTTCGGTGAGGATGTCGTCGGCCATCATGTGAGCTGTCTGCTGATTTCCCTGAACCACGCTGGGCAGTGTGAGGAGGATGTGATGGCAGGCCGCCGCGGTGATCCCGAGTTCCCCGTGAGTGTGCCGGCAAATCTGAAGACCAAGAAAGTGCGCCTGCCAGCACAAGCGTTGAAACTGCGCAAGAGAGCCGGTGAAGTACGGGCTGAAGCAATAAACATCGGCGGTGCGAGCCTGCATCTGGCGGATGGCATCTTCCGGTGTCCAGGTTCCCTCGTTTGCGCAAACCGCCATACTGCAGCGACTCCTCACTTCCTGCATATTCGCAAGCGGATCCTGTACCACCGGCTGCTCGATGAAATCTATGTTGTATTCATCCAGCCGCGCCAGATTCCGAAGCGCCTCGTTCACAGCCCAGGCGCCATTCGCATCCAGCCGAATTTTCGCCTTTGGACCGATGGTTTCCCGAAGCGCCCGCACCATGCCGAGTTCGGCGTCGATATCGAGACCAACCTTCAGATAGAAAACCTGGAATCCCATTTGGACCCCCGCGCGGGCCTGCTCGCGCACTTCTCCGTCGCTTCCCTGCGAACAGTAGAAGAAATAGGTGGCGCGATCGCGAACTCTTCCTCCAAAAAGGTTGTAAAGCGGCTCGCCACAGGCTTTGCCGCAGATGTCCCACAAAGCCATATCGATGCCAGGGTACGCGAAGCAGGCCGTGTGTTGCCGCCAGGACCATAAACCGCGGTTCCAAAGCTCCTGGCGCACGCGTTCGCTTTCCCAGGGATCGGACCCGAGAACGAATGGCTTCATCGCTTCCAGTGCGCCCAGCACGGACTTCACGTCCGCACCGCTACAACTCTCGCCCCATCCGATCAGGCCATCATCCGTCACTGCCTTCACGATAACGTCCGTTACCCCATCGCGATTAACCCGCGCACTTACTTCACGATGGGTGTAGGGAACGCTGACTGGAATAAATTCCAAATTCGTGATTTTCATCGGGATACGCTATCATCTTCGCAACAACGCCGAGGAGAGCTCTCATGAAGCGAATCCTGATCGTCGCGCTGATGTTCAGCTTCAGCATGATCAGCTACTTCGATCGCACGATCATGTCAATCGCCGGACCTGGAATGATCCGCGGTTTTGGGATCTCGCCGACGGCCATGGGCAGCATATACTCGGCCTTCATTCTTGGTTACGGGCTGCTGATGATCCCCGGGGGCCTTTTCACCGACAAGGTGGGTCCACGAAGGACTCTGACTCTGATGGGTTTCGGTTCCGCATTGTTTACGGCGCTTGTGATTTTTGGCCCGGCGCTGGGCATATTCATCGGCATTGTACCGGCGTTATTCGCGATCCGCTTCGGCCTGGGTGTGGTCACCGCGCCCTTGTATCCCGCCTGCGCACGCGTAACCGCCGAATGGATTCCCGTTGCGCTTCACGGGCGCGTGCAGGGTATTGTTATCGCGGGATCGTCATTTGGGGCTGCGATTTCGCCCTTCCTGTTCACATGGATCGCGGCGCGATTCAAATGGTGGGCGCCATTCCTGTTTGCGGCCCTGGTGACCACCGCGCTCGCGATGTGGTGGCGCAGGTCCGCGCGAGATTATCCCGCCACAGCCGAGGCGCGTGTTGCGCACTCGTGGGGAACTCTGTTTCGTAGTCGCAATCTCCTGCTGATCACCTATGCGTATGCCACGCTCGGCTATTTCCAGTACATTTTTTTCTATTGGATTTATTACTACTTCGGGCAGATCTTGCGCCTTGGCCAGGACGTAAGCGCGCGGTACATGGCGATCCTGTTCCTGACCGAAGGGGCCGTTATGCCGTTGGGTGGCTTCGTTTCGGATCGTCTGACGGCGCGTTACGGCCCACAGTTAGGTCGTCGGTTGGTTCCTATAGCAGGCTTGAGTTTGGGCTCGCTGCTGACGTACATCGCCACGGCGAGTGTCGGCGCTCGTGTGGTAGTCTGCTTCGCGCTTGCATTCGGTTTGGCGGCCTGTTGCGAAGGACCGTTTTGGGCTGCGGTCACGGAAATGGCCGGGGAGCAAGTCGGTGGAGCTTCCAGCATCCTAAACACAGGCGCGCAGCTGGGCGGCTTTTGGGCTCCCATGCTGACGCCGTTCATTGCAGGTCGAGCCGGCTGGTCGTGGGGGCTTTACGCGGGTTGCTTCATTGCGCTCTCCGGAGTGGTGGCGGTTTGTTTCGTCAGGTTGCACGCGATTGAAAACGACGGCAACGTTGACGGCAGAGTGGTTGGGCAGCGTTCTACCGCCAATTCAGTCCTGTAAAACTCATTAAGTTCTGGACGATACGGGTTTGGGTTACCCCGATCTATACGCCAGGGCAGTTCTCAAATGGCAAGGATGTTGGCGCTTATCTGCGATCGAGTAGCCGGCCGCATACACGTGAGAATTCCCACGGGCATGAAATCGACAACGCGATTCGACATTTTGCCCGAACCAGCTGATATGACTTGAAGCTGCCATTCACATGATGTCAGGTGACATTATGGGACTCCCGTTGTCCGGCAACGCACGCGTCTGGTTCGGGACAGATCCGCTTCGCTTCGAAGCTTCGCAGATGCGCGTGCTCGCCATCCGAGAGCAGGTACGCTAGCGTGGGGCCGCCGGCAGGGCAACAGAGAGGCCACGGCGCTTCCAAAGCCGGGCAGGCGCAAAATGACAAGCGCCTCGATGAATGCGATTACGATGTCGACGTGACGCCTCGAAGCCGCGCGCAAACGCATGTGGCGATGCGGATGGTTGGCGACGGCACGATCTACTTAAGGTACAGACAGTTGCTGTGCTCGGTGATTCATGCGTTTCGAATACAACAAGACGGATTCGCGCCGACGACGCTCGTCATAGAGGCTGCGGCTGGGCCGATTATCGTGAGTTCGCAGCCGATTGCAATATTCCGGATATCCAGGCCGAACTTGTACAGAACTTTGCCGCCCAGCGGCTTTGAGGAAGCGATTCGCTGAGCAAACAATATGGCCGACAATCATTTAGACACAAACCGCGTTCTCGCCATCAAGACGGTTCTCCCGTCCGACACGCTGCTGATGAATCGATTGACCGCCACGGAACGCATTTCGCGGCTGTTCAGCTTCGAAGTGGATCTGATTGCGCCGCTCGAACTCGCCGAGGACGTAAAAGCTTCGGCGCTGATCGGCACCGCAGCTTCCATTCGCTTCGGAACGCCAGGCGGGCCAGACCGATTCTTCCATGGCATCTTCAGCCGATTCGAAGAGGCTTCCCAGGATGGGGAGTTCCGCTTCTATCGCGCGGAATTGTCGCCGTGGCTCTGGCTGCTCACGTTAACGTCCGACTGCCGCGTATTTCAGGGCAAGACCGTGCCCGAGATGATTACGGACGTCTTTCGCGAACACAGCCAGCTGGACTTTCTTGATGTCACGACGCGCGAATACGCCAAATGGGATTGCTGCATACAGTACCGCGAGACCGCGTTCAACTTTGTTTCGCGGCTGATGGAGCATGAGGGCATTTTTTATTTTTTCCAGCACGAAAAAGACAAGCACATCCTGACGTTTGGGGACCGCCTCGGTGTCATCTACGATACCGGGGAAGCACCTGAAATCCGTTACGATCTCAGCACCGGTCATGCTGCGGGCGAACACATCATCACAAACTGGAACCGGCGAGATCTGCTGACCCCGGGAAGTTACGTTACTCGTGATTTCCACTACGGGCTTCCCAAGAAGCCTCTCGAATTCACCGAGAAAACCATCACCCCGATCGGTAATAACGAGAAGTTCGAGGTGTTCGATTTCCCCGGTCAATACGCTCCGCCATTCAATGAGAAGGACCGTTTTTCGCTCGTGATGCAGGAAGGCGAGCGGCTTACGCGCATCCGCATGGAGGAAGAAGAGTCATCGCAGGTGATGTACTCGGGTTCCTCTATCTTTCCTTCGTATCGCGTCGGGTTCAAGTTCACGCTGGCCGGGCACCCCACGCTGAACGGTGATTATGTGCCGCTCACGATTAAGCATTCCGTCGAACAGGCCGGATCACATTTTCATGGCGACGCGGTCTCGAACGTCTATGCGTGCACGCTCACCTGTACCAAATTCGGAGCGCCGTTCCGGCCGCCGCGCGTGACGCTGCGGCCGATGATGCAGGGGCCGCAGACTGCGATTGTGACCGGTCCTCAGGGCAACGAGATCTACATGGACGATCTCGGGCGAATAAAGGTTCTGTTCCCATGGGATCGCAGGCGGGATACCCTTGGCTTCTGGGTTCGTGTTGCGCAGACTTGGGCGGGCGTCGGCTGGGGCGCGCAGTTCATTCCCCGCGTCGGCCATGAAGTGGTCGTTGACTTCATTGAAGGCGATCCCGACCAGCCGATTGTGATCGGATCCGTCTATAACGCGATTAACACTCCGCCTTATCCCACGCAGCCGACGCAAAGCGGCATCAAGACGCGCAGCACGCCTGGCGGAGGCGCCGCCAACTTCAATGAGATTCGCTTTGAAGACAAGAAAGGCCATGAGCAGCTGATCATTCACGCGGAAAACGCCATGAATGAGAGCGTGGAAGGCAGCCAGTCGGTCAGCGTCGGCGCGAATCAAACAGTCAGCGTGGGTGGCAACCAGAGCATCACGGTCGGCGGCGACCGGAGTATCAAGACCGGAGGCGTGGACAAGCATGGAGTGAAGCACGGCGACGTGAAGGAACTCGTTTTTCTGAATGACAACCTGCAGGTCAACGTCGAT